>Ga0075370_10000455_pt1 | contig 15290 bp, 14 predicted proteins | sample EndMethybrTD3035_FD_71398 | JGI IMG/M metagenome (GOLD analysis project Ga0075370, IMG submission 71398) | Populus endosphere microbial communities from Tennessee, USA - Endosphere MetaG P. TD hybrid TD303-5 | ecosystem: Host-associated > Plants > Roots > Endosphere | place: USA: Tennessee... | reverse complement strand
CTCTTGGCGAGGTCGCGGAACTGAGCGCCGTGCCAGATGAGGGGCTCTCTCTCCGACACCCCCATCCCCTTCACCTCGAGCAAGACCATCCAGTGGTCACCGGCATCCAACTCGTCGTGGACCGTGCACTCGAACCAGAGCGCGGCATCCTGCACGAAGACAGCGCCCGAGTTGTCGACCTCGACGGCGACTTCTTCGAATCGTGCGGAACGGTCTTTGCTCGCGAGCTGACGGATGAGGTGGCCCTGCCCTTGGCTGAAGACCGATACGCCCAAGGTTCCGCCGTTCCTGATCCACGGCCATGTCTCGGATGACTTCTGCACGGCGAGCGCGACAAGGCATGGATCCAGCGAGACTCCCACCATGAAGGACGATGCAACGACGGCGTGCTTCTGACCGTCGAGCTCGGTCGCCAGCACGACGACGCCGGAGGGGAACTGAGCGAATGTGTTGCGCACGAGCATCGGGTCACTGATGCTGGTGCTGACACAGGACTTCGTCATTGTCATTGTCATTCCGTGCTCCTTTGCTCGTGGGTGAGGCCGGGTTCAACGTCGTTGGCGCCGGCTCAGGTTCGTACTTTGGCTTCCGTCGGTGGCGGTGCGTCTTGACGGCTTCGGCTCAGGCTCGCACGAGCCGGTTGTGCGGACTAGTCGGCAATTGCGTATCGCGTTGCAACGGCTGACCTATCGCGGGAAGTCGAAACACCGGACATCACCGCTGATCCCCAGGAAGTATCGGGCGCGACGCCGGGACGGACCGATAATCAGACTCAGGCTGGCGTGATCGCGCTGGTGCCCCACATATAAGGACGAGTCGTGACGGATCGATTGAATCGTCAAGTGATCCTCGCGCAGCGCCCGAGCGGCATCCCCCGCGCCGAGCACTTCGCTGTCACCGACGCCAATATTGGCCACCCCGGGCCAGGACAGATCCTGGTGAAGAATCTGTATCTGTCCGTGGACCCGGCCATGCGCGGGTGGGTCAGTGTTGAGGATAACTACTCTCCGCCCGTCCCTGTCGGAAGCGTGATGCGCGCCTCGGCGGTGGGCGAGATTGTCGAGAGCAACGGCACCCGACTGCAGGTCGGAGACGTCGTCGTGGGTCGTTTCGGGTGGCAGGAGTTTGCGATCGTCGCGGAGACAGACAACGTGCGGCGAGTCGACACCTCGCTTCCCGCGTCCCTCGCCCTCGGTGTGCTCGGCGCCAATGGTGTCACCGCCTGGCTGGGGCTGTTCGGCATCGGCCGCCCGCTTCCCGGGGAGCTGGTGGTGGTCTCGACCGCCGCGGGGGCGGTCGGCTCGGTCGTGGGTCAACTCGCTCGGCTCGCCGGCTGCCGAACCGTCGGGATCACCGGCAGCAAGGGGAAGGTGGATTTGTGCCTTGAGGAATATGGGTTCGATACGGCGCTGGACTACCGCGCGCCTGACTTCCTCGAGAATCTCGAGCAGGCGTGCGGAGACGGTGTCGACGTCTACTTCGACAACACGAGCGGCCCTGTCAGCGATGCAGTCATGTCGCACCTCGCTCACGATTCGCGCGTCGTTGTCTGCGGAACGTCAGCCATAGAGTCGTGGCAGCCCGCACCGATGGGGCCCCGCGTCCATCGGCAGGTGCTCACCGCGGGCGCCACCATGCGCGGATTCCTCCTGCAGGATCACGCCTACGAATACGATCAGGTGGTCCGCCGGCTTGAGCCTCTCGTCCGAAATGGCGAGCTACGGTACACCGAACATGTGCTCGACGGACTCGAAAGCGCCCCGGGCGCGGTGAGCATGCTCTACGAGGGTCGCAACGCGGGAAAGCTGATCATTCGGCTGTGATCCTCGTTCCACCGTGTGGAACCAAGATGTTGTAGCGGCGCGGAAGTGATATAGAGTTCGCCCCAAACGCCAGCCCTCAGTGCCGAGGTCGGATTGATGGGCTGATCGGCACGCTTGTGCGGAAGGACTCGTCATGGATCTGCGGCAGCTTCAGTACGTGGTCGCGGTCGCCGAAGAAGGCGGCTTCCGGCCCGCGGCGCGACGACTTCACACCTCTCAGCCGCCGCTCTCGACCGCGGTGCACCAGCTCGAGATCGAGCTCGGGGTGAAGATCTTCGAACGAAGCACCCGGGGGGTTCTGCCTACGCAGGCGGGGTGGGAGCTTGTGCACCGCGCCCGCGAGATCCTCGCGCAGGTTGACACTGCGCGAGATGCCGTGAGGGACCGTGCGGGTGCGCGGAAGATAGCGATCAGGGTGGCAATCCTGAACGGAGAGTACTCGGCGGGTGAGTTGACGGCACCGATCCTGACTGCGCTTCGCGGCCGGTTCGAGAACGCCGAGATCATCCTTCACGAGACGACCTTCGTCGACCAGGTCGAGGCACTCCGCAACGGCGAAGTCGATATCGCGTTCGTCCGACCGCCGATCCCGCTCGCAGACCTTGCCGTAGTCCCCATTGCCCAGGAGCCGCGATGTCTTGTCGTCGGCAGCCAGCATCCGCTGGCGGAGGCCGAGAAGCTGAGCGCAGATGACGTGCTCCATCTTCCGATGCTCGGACTGTCGGCTCCCCCGGACTGGGCGAAGGTGTGGCAGCTCGACGATCTGCGAGGCGGTTCGCTCTTGGATGAATCCATGGGGCCGGTCCGCACTGTGGCTGGCGCCCGGCTCGCCCTGACGATGAGTGATGCGGCGATCACCATGTCGAAGTCGACCATCCGGCTCTCGCCGTCACCGTCGGTCCGCGCGCTCACCGTCGACGGCCTCTCTCCCTCAGTATTCGCAGTCGCCCATAGGAGATCCGACACGAGGCGGCTGACCCGGGACGCCATCGACGTCATCGCCGCCACTGCCAAGCTGCACATCGACCACCTTCCCGGGGGCGAACTGCTGGTCTAGTTCCAGTGAGTGGAACGTCGAGCGCCCCCGCCAAACGTCCCCGCTACGGTCAATCGACGTCGCATCGTAGCGGCCGTACACCACGATAGGGACTGCTCCCGTCGGCCCACGAGGTGGCCACGGGAGCCCCCCGGGCGCGAAGAGGGAAGACCATGGCAAAGACGAAGGTGGCGATCATCGGCTCTGGCAACATCGGCACAGACCTGATGTTCAAAGTAATCAGACTCAGCGAAACCCTCCGAGTGGGCGCGATGGTGGGGATAGATCCGGACTCGGACGGCCTCGCCCGCGCCGGGCGGCTCGGCATCCCAACCACATCGGACGGTGTCGCTGGATTGATCGCCATGCCCGATTTCGACGAGATCGAGGTCATCTTCGATGCGACAAGCGCGGGTGCTCACAAACTGAACGCGAAGGCGCTCGAACCGTACGACAAGGTCCTCGTGGACATGACGCCGGCCGCGATCGGGCCCTTTGTCGTCCCCGTCGCGAACCTCGATCAGCACATCGGCGCGCGAAACGTCAACATGGTCACATGCGGAGGCCAGGCGACCATTCCAATCGTTCATGCGGTCAGCTCGACGACACCCGTCCACTACGCGGAGATCGTCGCGTCGATCGCCTCGAAGTCCGCCGGCCCGGGGACCCGGGCCAGCATAGACGAGTTCACAGAGACCACCGGTTCGGCGATTGAGCAGGTCGGGGGCGCGGCGAGGGGAAAGGCGATCATCGTCCTGAACCCGGCGGAGCCTCCCGTGATCATGCGCGACACTGTGCAGATCATCACCGGCCGCCTTGACGTCGCCGCGCGCAAGGCATTGACCGAGTCAGTCGAGACACGGGTGGCTGCTGTCGCCGGCTACGTCACCGGCTACCGCCTCAAGCAACCGGTGCAGTTCGAGGACCACGGCGCGGAGCTCGACCTCTTGGTGCCGGAGGATCGACGTGAGCGCGAATACACCAAGGTGTCCGTGTACCTCGAGGTGGAAGGCGCCGCGATGTACCTGCCCGCATACGCGGGCAACTTGGACATCATGACCTCCGCTGCGCTGCATACCGCGGAGCATCTCATCTCAGCTCGAAAGGCGGCCGTCGTATGATCCCGGCGATCTATCTGCAGGATGTCACTCTCCGCGACGGGATGCACGCCATCCAACATCGGATCGAGCCTGCGAAGGCTGCCGAGATTGCGGCGGCACTCGATGCGGCCGGCGTGGATGCGATCGAGGTCGCGCACGGCGACGGTCTTGCGGGAAACAGCCTCACCTACGGAGCGGGATCCCACACGAGCGACGAATGGATCGAGGCAGTGGCCGCGGTGGTCAAGCACGCAGTTCTCACCACGCTTCTGTTACCGGGTATCGGGACGATCGGTGATCTCCGCCGAGCGTTCGACCTCGGAGTTCGGTCGGTTCGTGTCGCGACGCACTGCACTGAAGCGGATGTCGCCCGCCAGCACATCGAAACAGCCAAGTCCTGGGGCATGGACGTGTCGGGGTTCCTGATGATGGCACATCTGAACGAGCCTGCTGCGCTTGCTGAGCAGGCGAAGTTGATGGAATCGTATGGTGCCGACTGCGTCTATGTGACCGACTCCGCCGGTCGCCTCACAATGAACGGTGTCCGCGATCGAGTGCGTGCGTACCGTGATGTACTTCGGCCCGATACCCAGATAGGCATCCATGCCCATCAGAACCTCTCACTGGCAGTCGCCAACTCCGTCGTTGCAGTCGAGGAAGGCGCAACGCGCGTCGACGCCTCGCTCGCCGGTCACGGCGCGGGCGCGGGCAACACCCCGATCGAGCCGATGGTGGCCGTCGCAGACCTGCTGGGCTGGTCGGTGAGAGCGGACGTGTTCGCCCTTCAAGACGCCGCAGATGACCTGGTCAGACCCCTTCACGATCGACCCGTTCAAGTGGACCGGGAGACACTGACGCTCGGCTACGCGGGCGTCTACTCGAGCTTCCTGCGTCACGCCGAACGTGTGGGCGGGCAGTCCGGAATCGACGCCCGCGACATCCTCGTGGCAGTCGGCCAAAGAAAGCTGATCGGCGGCCAAGAGGACATGATCGAAGACGTTGCGCTCGAGCTCTTACACCGCCGCTGACGCACAACCTCGCGTTACTGTTCGGCAACGAGTTGCGGGCGGCGACGCACATCCGCGCTGAGGGCTTCCGCGACTCCTTGGACGACGGGAATCGAACCTGCCACATCCAGTCGGTCACTCCACCCTGAGACTGAGATCGCCGCGATCGGCCGGTCTAGTGCGCCCAGGATCGGCGCGGCAACACAGGAGATGCCCGACCCCGACTCCTGCTCCTCCGTAGCGACGCCGGCAGCGCGAATCTCCTTCAAGTTCCTCAGAAGGGCAGTGACGTCGGTGATCGTGTTCGGGCCGACCTTCCATAGGCCGCGCGCTATCACCTGGTCGACGACGGAGGACGAGGAGTACGCGAGCAGCGCCTTGCCCACACCCGTCGCGAAGGCCGGCAGACGCCCCCCGACACGCGACGGCAGTCGCGGGGACGAGCTCGAGGGAAGGATCTCGATGTAGACGACCGTGGTTTCTTCCAGTACCGCAAGGTGCACGGTGTGGCCCGTAGCTCGTCGCAGTCCCGCCATTCGTGGCAGCGCGAGGACCTTGAGGCTTCGCGGCCGGGCGGCCTGCGAACCCAGCTCGAAGACCCGGATGCCGAGGGACAGGGCCGCACCATGCCGCTCGAGGTAGGAATAGTCCACGAGCTCGCTCGTGATGCGCGAGGCAGTGGATTTTGGGAGCCCCGTGCGCTCGCAGATCTCGCTGAGCGTCACCGTCGGTTGACCCTCGGTGAAGCAGTCCAGCACGAGACTGATGCGGCCGATCATCGACTCCGGAGGTGCGAGACCTGACTCGCCCCCGGCTGCGTTCCGGTCAGTGGGATTCATGTTGTCGATTTCGGTGCTGAGACGCCTAATGGTCGTAGAGGATATTGACGGCGCGATGAGGGGTCACGATGCAATCGATGGCGAAAAATGAGACCGTGGATGCGCTTCTCCGTGCGTATGTCGAGAAGCGAGGGATCGCGCCGATCTCGGCTACCCACCCCGACTGCGGGCTGGATGATGCGTATGCGATACAGCTCGGCCAGGTGGGCCGCTGGGTGGACGAGGGCCGGACGGTGCGCGGCCACAAGGTCGGACTGACCTCGGAGGCGATGCAGCGCCAGCTCGGAGTGGACCAGCCAGACTACGGTCATCTGTTCTCGGACATGTTCTACGCCGATGACGCGCCCATCCCCGCCTCGCGGTTCATCGCACCGCGCGTGGAACCCGAGTTCGCCTTCGTGCTTTCCCGCCCGCTTACGGGGCCGGGTCTGACGGTGACTGACGCCGTCCGCGCCGTCGAAGCCGTGATCGGCTCGATCGAGATCATCGATTCGCGCATCGCGGACTGGAAGATCGGTCTGGTCGACACGATCGCGGACAATGCCTCCAGCGCCGGAGTCGTGCTCGGGCGGCACCGGTTGGGTGTGAACGAAATCGATATCGTCAATGCCGAATGCACCCTGACGAAAAACGGATCGGTGGTCGGAACCGGAGTGGGCGGCGCCGTGCTCGGGTCGCCACTGAGGGCGCTGGTGTGGCTCGCAAATAAACTCGGCGAATTGGGGACCTCGCTGGACGAAGGCGCAGTGGTGCTGCCCGGCTCGGTCTGCGCAGCGGTTCCTGTCGCGGCCGGCGATTCTGTCACGGCGGACTTCGGCGTGCTGGGAACTGTGACCGCCCGCTTCGTGTGAGTGCGCCCGCCCTACGACGCGCGCGAGCGGTCTCATACGGGTGCTTAGGTGACACATCGATTCACAGCCGCTCGATGATCATGGCCATGCCCTGGCCCCCGGCGACGCACATGGTGATCAGCCCCGTTGACTTGTCGTGCGTCTGCAGGCTGTTCAGCATCGTGACTTGAAGCCGGGCGCCGGTCATGCCGAAGGGATGCCCGAGAGCTATCGCGCCGCCATTCACGTTGAGCCTGTCGATATCGATTCCAAGTTCCCGCTGTGACGGGATGACCTGTGCCGCGAAGGCCTCGTTGATCTCGACGAGGTCGATGTCCTCGATCGTCATGCCGGCATTGCGCAGCGCGCGGCGGGTGGCATCGACGGGCCCCAGGCCCATGATCTCGGGAGAGAGGGCGGAGACCCCGGTCGCCACGATCCGTGCGATCGGAGTTACACCCGACCGCGCCGCCGCAGCGTCCGACATGATCACGACCGCGGCGGCTCCGTCATTGAGTGGGCAGCAGTTGCCCGCAGTGACTGTCCCGTCCTCGCGGAAGACGGGCGACAGATCGGCGAGCGATTCATAGGTGACGCCCGCGCGTGGGCTGTCGTCCGCGGCGACGACCGAGCCGTCAGCAAGCGGATAGGGCGTGATCTCCCGACTCCAGAAACCTGAGGCGATGGCTCCTTGAGTGAGCGTCTGCGATCGGAGTGCAAACTCGTCCTGCTCGCGCCGGGAGATGCTACGTAGAGAGGCCACGTTCTCGGCCGTCTGACCCATCGCCAGGTGCAGGTTGGGGCTCAGCCCGTCGAGACGGGGGTCGCTCCAGGCTCTGAAAGCGCGGGTGCCGTTGCTCAGCGCTGGTTCGGTGAACCGCGGGTTCATTGCGCTCAGAAGGTCGGGGTTGCCCCTGTCCAGTCGCGACACCGCTTCCACGCCTGCCGAGATGAAGACCTCGCCCTCGCCGGCCTTGATGGCGTGAAAAGCCATCCGCGTCGTCTGCACCGACGATGCACAGTATCGGTTCACGGTCGTGCCGGGGACGGCATCCATGTCATTGAGGACGCTCACCGCCCTCGCGACATTGAATCCCGCTTCGCCGGCGGGTTTGCCGCACCCGAGCATGACATCGTCCACGTCCTGCGAAGCCACCTGCGGCACTTTCTGCAATGCCGTTCGGATGGCGAACGCTGCCAGATCATCGGCCCGGCACTCCCGCAGCGATCCCTTGTGCGCTCGTCCGATTGGGGTGCGAGCGGCGGCCACGATCACGGCTTCCGGCATGGGATGGTCCTTTCCTTCGCGTCGGCCAGAATGAATCCCGAAACTGCACACGACGGGCTTGTGAGAATCGCGCACGACGGGGTGATGGAACGGCGCACGATCTTGGTCCTACGGGTGGCCAGGGCGATGTATCTCCTCCGATTGCGAGGGGCCGCGCGACACCGGCACCCCAGCGGCGTCGGTGCCCCCGACGAATCGGCCATCGACCAGCCACGGGCGTTCGCCCACCGCGACGACATGGTCCACGTAGATCCCGGGGGTGACGATGTGCTCGGGGTCCAGCCCGCCGAGAGCGACGCAAGAATCCACCTGGGCGATCGTCGAGTCGGCCGCGGCAGCCATGATGGGTCCGAAGTTGCGGCCGGTCCCGCGATACGTCAGGTTTCCCCACCTGTCGGCGCGCCACGCGCTGATGAGGGCCGCGTCTGCGCGGATCGGGTACTCGAGGACGTAGTGGCGCCCGTCGATTTGCCGATGCTCTTTGCCGGCGGCGAGCTCTGTGCCGACTCCGGTCGGAGTATAGAAACCTCCGATTCCGGCACCTGCGGCTCGAATGCGCTCCGCGAGATTTCCTTGCGGGACAAGCTCGAGTTCGACCTGTCCCTCGCGGTAGAGATCGTCGAAGACCCAAGAGTCGCTCTGACGCGGAAACGAGCAGACCACTCTCTTCACGCGTCCGGCCGCGAGGAGCGCCGCGATCCCGACTTCTCCGCTGCCGGCGTTGTTGCTGACGACCGTAAGGTCGCCGGCTCCGTGCGCGATGAGAGCGTCGATCAGCTCGATGGGCTGCCCCGCGCGCCCGAAGCCGCCGATCATCACGGTGGCGCCGTCGACGATGCTCGCTACCGCCTCCGCGGCATCGGCGCGAATTTTCGAGATCACGTGGCAGCTCGCGGATCACGCGGGCGTGGTTCTCCGCGCCTGGGTAGCATCAGGCGGGGACGGGGTCGCGGAAGATGGTGAACTCTCGTGCCAGTGGTGACCCGTACCAGATGAGCGATTTGTCCATGTTCTGCTCGGTCCAGGTGAGGGGCTTCCACGCAGGATCGAAGATCAGGTAGCCGGTATCGCCGAACAACTCGATCCGATTGCCGCCTGGTTCGAACACGTACAGGAACTGCGCCTGCGTGGCACCGTGCTTGCCGGGGCCGATGTCTATCGTCAGTCCATAGTCGGTGAAGATGTCAGCGGCATCGAGCAGGTGCTGCGGGAATCCGTACCAGAACGCCAAGTGGTGCAGACTGCCATTACCGCCCGCGGAACGACCGGTTCGGTCAGCCAGGTTCGCGATCTCGTGGACCAGCGGGCTCACGCTCATCCAGGCGGCCGCTTCCCGGCCGTGGGCGACGATGTTCTCGCGGAGGCGGAACCCCATTGTGTCCTGCAGAAACTCCCGGTTCGCGGTCACGTCGTCGACCAGATGATTCACGTGGTCCAGTCTCCGCACCGGGACACCCTTGAGAGGTCGCTTCTGGGGACGACTGAGCAGGCGCGAGGCTTGCTCATCGGAGGCTTCGAAATAGTCGACGTCCCACAGGAGCGAATGCGCGTGCCCGGACGGTGAGCGGAAGTCGGCGGTGTGCCCCTGCCCGATGTCCCCCTCACGCCACTGCACCCGGACTCCATGTGTGGACAGTGCCTCGGTGCGGCGGCGGAGGGCCTGCGGCGAGCTGGTGCGCCAGGTGGTCCTCCCGATGCCAGGCTCTTCGCGGAAGGTGACCTTGAGAGAGTGGTGATACCAATCCTCGTAGGCGCGGAGGTACACGGAATCGCCGACTCGGTCGGACTCCGTCATCCCCAGAAGCTCGGTGAAGAACCAGACGGTTTCATCGACCTTCGGGGAGTACATCTCCACACTTGCGAGCTGCGCCACATCGAAGATGGGTTCCGGATACGTTTCGTCGATCTGCATGGTGACTGTCATCCTGTCTCTGGGGTTTGGAGTCCGTGGCCTACCGGACCGCCGCCAGCTCCGCACCCGCGTTCACTCGGGGAAGGACCTCTTTGGCGAGGAGTTCGAGGGAGCGGAACCACGCGTCCTTCCGGTCTTCGTAGTCCATGGCCTCGACCAGCAGCGTGCCGAATCCGCCTGACTCCCGATTCATGTCGAGGAGCTTCTGCGTGACGGTTTCAACCGAGCCGACCACGAAGAGGTGCTCGATGAGGTAGTCGAGGGTCAGCTCGTCGTCGGTCACCGAATCATCGTGCTTCCAGTTGTCGGCGTACCCGCCGAGGTTCTTGAACACGGGCAAGAGCTGCTCTCGGTAAAAGCGGCCGTAGAATCCGTTGCGCACGTTCTCGAGGGCCTCTTCATCGGTATCGGCGACGAAGACCTCGCGCGCAATGCGCCAGTCCCCACGGTTCGCAACGCGACCGGTCTTGGCGGCACCGCGTTCGACGGTCTCCCAGTGGCCCGCCATGAAGCGGTTGTTCATGTTCAGCGAGATCGGGAGATACCCCATCTCGCCCGCCCACTCCAGCGAGGGCGAGTTCGGGCTGAGGCCCGAGACCGCGATGGGCGGATGCGGTGTCTGGTAGGGGTGCAGATGGTCACCGAGGGTGCCGGGCACCGGAGGGAACGCGTCGGGTGCCACTTTCTCGCACGTCCAGAACTTGCCTTCGTACCGCCAAGGACCGGGCTCGGTCCAGTACTTGACGATGATTTCGACAGCCTCGCGGTTCATATCCCGGTGCTGACCCGTCATACCGTCGATGCCGAACATCTGCAGGTCGGATGGCACGGAGCCCGCGCCGAACCCGACCATGTAGCGCCCCTCGAGCAACTGATCCTGATACGAGATCCGCGCCGCTAGCTCGGAGGGGTGATGGAACGGTGGCAGGAAGGTTCCCGCCCCGAGCTTGATGTTGGTCGTTTCACGCGCAGCCGTCTGAAGCACGAGGTCGGGCGACGGCACGGGCTCCCAGATGTGTGTGTAGTGCTCGCCGTACCAGACCTCGTCGAACCCGAGTGCGTCAGCGTGCTTGATGACTGAGATATCCCAGTCGAACATCCGCTTGTAGCCGCCGACCTCCTTGGTGCGCTCAGGCGGGTGGGCGGGGGCGAAGAACAGGCCGATTTTCACGTCATCTCCTTTGATATGAGTAATTCACTTGCGTATTCAGAGGTTGCTAAGGGCGTCACTGGGGCTGGCCGGCGAGTACGGGGGCGGATGCAGCAAGGACCTCGGTGAGCGCGCTCAAGAGCGCATCGGACGCGTCCGGACTATAGACCTCGGAGCGCCATGCGACATGGCGATCCGGCCTTACCAGGACGCAGCCGCTCTCGCGCACCTCGCGCCGCGCGGCCCACTCGCCGTACAGGTCGCGGAATCCATCCAGTTCGCCGATGACATGCACGTCGATACTGATTCCGGTCGCGGCGCTGGCTGCTGCTGCCGCCCGGCGCCAGCCCTCACCGCCGAAACCGGTCAGCAGGCAGAAATTCAAGCCGCTGACCAGATCCAACGTTGAGATCTCTGAACGACCGTGACCCAACCGTGCATGGGGCACGCGGGCCCCGGGTCGGCTCGTCGGTCGGTAGTACAGGTCGGAGTCGGCCGCGAGATCGGTCCCGGCCATCTCCCCATCGACGAAGGCGCCCGCCTTGTAGCGGTAGCCCAGCTCGATCCCATGCGCATTGAACTGGTGGTTCGTCTGAGCAATGGCGCGGCGCAGTCCCTCGCGGCGCCGATCACCGATGGGTCCGGGTGCCGTGAGCTCATCGAGGCGGCGTTGGCCCTCCTCGGTGCTCTGACCTGGTTCGTACCCGAGCGCGTCGGACACCGCCGCGAACTCTCTGCGGCTCTGCAGGGCGCGCGCGACTCCGGCAGCGCCGACAGGCTGGCGCTCGGCCGAGTAGGTCTCGAGGAGTTCCGGGGCCGCTTTTCCCTCTACGACGAGCGCGATCTTCCATGCCAGGTTGAACGCATCCGCAACGGACATGTTCAACCCGAGTCCGTTCGCGGGCGGGTGTCGATGCACCGCGTCCCCCATGCAGAAGACGCGGCCCGCCGAGTATGACGGCGCCACCTGCGCGCTCACGACCCACGGTGCGACCCCAAGGATGTCAACATCAATCTCCTCGTCGCCGATCAGGGCCTTGACCCGTGCGACCAGTTCTTCCTCGTCGAGGGCAGCGGGGTCCTCTGCTTCGGGGTCGTAGTTGATCACCAACACGAACTCTTCATAGGGCCGGTGACAGATGAGGGTGCCCAGCCGGCCTGTCGGAAGCGGTCCCGGCGCAAGATTCCACGCCAACACCCCCGGACGATGAGCGAGGTATGCGGTGAGGTCGGCGCGGAACCAGATGTTCAGTGCATGAGCGATCGCGGTTTCACCTTCGACGGTCAGCCCCGCCTGCCTCAGCACTGTGGCGCGCGCACCATCAGCCCCGACAAGGTACTGCGATCGAATGCGGACACTCTCACCGGTCACCAAGTCGCTCACCATGCTCACGACTCGATCGCCGTCCTGCACATGAGACACGAACTCATGCCGCATGCGCACGTCGCAGCCCGCCTCGAGCACCGCATTCATGAGGAGAGGCTCAAAAACGGTCTGCGGACAATTGACCATCGGGCTCGGGCTCGACGCCGCGTACTCCCCGGCGCGCTCGTGACCCGTCCCCCACGCCTCGAGACGAGCGATCTCTGGAGCCGCGAGCGTGGTGATCCAGAGATTGTTGCGCATCAGCTCATGCGGCGTGGCGACATCAAGCAACTCATCCTCAAGACCCAGGTGCCGCATGATCTCGACGGTGCGCTGGTTGACGATGTGTGCGCGCGGGGTGTGGGCCGTGCCCGCGTACTTCTCTACGACGATGCAGTCGACTCCGTACTGCGCAAGCGCCAGCGCCGTCGTCAGGCCGGAGGGCCCTGCGCCGACGATCAGGACCGGCACGTCAACTTCCCGCATGAGGTTGCTCCAAGGTGACTGACCGCGGGCATGGGCCACGGCCGGGCGATGAGCGGGTTCCAACTCGGCGTCGGTGCCGCTCGTGGTGTTGACTGAAAGGGTCACACGGCCCGGTAAAGGCTGACTAGACGGAGAATCCGGATCACCCATGCACCTGTTTCCGGATCACTGAACGGTGGTTGCTCCCCGCCTGTTCGGTGTCCTCTGTCGATGGCGATTTGGAACGGCACTTGGGCGGCCTGGGTAACCCCGGCATGTCCGGAAGGCGAGTTTCGGTTTGATCTCGACCTACCGTGGGGCCGTGATGGGGCCGCTGGGTGTTGTAGATGAGATCGAAGTCGTCCGCCTGCGATCGCAGCTGCTCAAGCGCGCCGGAGAGGGGCCGCTTCTGCAGGTAGCGGAGCAGGGTCGATGGGATCTTCTCGTTCTTCTCCTGGGTGGGCGGCTTATAGGGCTTCCCGGTGATCGGCTCCAACCCGAGCGAACGCAGGTAGGCGACTAGCTGCCTCAGCACGCCGCGGCGGGACGGGTCGAACGGCCCCGTGTGAGTCCTCCAAGGAGCCCTGCCTCTGGACCACCGGGGTGACTCAGGTACTCGCCAGCAAATTGACCGGTCCGGGCCGCCATGCTGGGGGGCAACCGTGTCAGGACGTCGGGCTGCATCGCATAACGTTGCGTGCCCTTGCGTTGGAGGGCCGAGCGCCTGTCGAGGCCATCAAGCTGACAGACCATCGTCGTGTGTATCGTCGGGTCGACATCCACCGCCTGGCCGGCGTGGAGACATGAGCATCGAGACTCGCACGACAAAGGCGGGCAAGGCCTACTACTTCGTACGCGTCAAGTCCGGCCGGGAACTCGTTGCAACGAACGCTTTCTACACCCAGCGCGAGGCCAAAGCATGGGAGCGTGATCAGAACCACCGCCTAGAGACCGGACGGCCTCTCCTACCTCACGGCTCGTTCACCCTCGGCGCGCTGGTCACTATGTTCCTCGTCGCGCGCGCGAACGGACACCCACACACGGTGGACACCGACCGCAACAATGTCGAAGCCCTTCCGAAGGCCCTTTTGATGCGACCGTTGGGTTCGATTCACACAGAGGACATCCGCTCCCATCGCCTCGCGCAGCTGCACCGGGGAAAGAAGCCGTCGACGGTAGCACGGGAGAAGACGACTCTCAGCGCCTTGTTCACCTTTGCCGACGAGCAAGGCCTTCTGCATCAGCCACATCCCGTCCAGACGATGAAGAAGATCCCTCAGCTGAGCACGATGGCGCAGCGCGCCATCAGCCCCAAGGATGTGCCATCGCCACCGCGTCTGGCGGCAGCGATCGAGGCAGTGCACGCGCGGCGCGGAACGCGCGCCGTCCCGCTGTCACCGCGCGCTCTGTCGATCTTCATGCAGTACGCGGCAGGCAAGGATCGTAACGACTACCTCTTCACCAACACGCTCGGCGGCCAGCTCTCGGTCAGGGTCGTACGCAAGTTCACGCTGCGGGTTCGACCGCCACGCACTACGCCACTTCACCGCCTCAACTTGGCTGCGCCTAGGCACTCCGGTGCATGAAGTCGCCGAGTACCTCGGCGACGACCCGCGCACAGTTCTGGCCGTCTAGGCCCACATTCTCGGGGAGGGCCAGCGACGAGCGCACGCTGCGCGCCTCGCCAACGCGGAGGCGTCGGATTCGGCTGGGGGACACCTGGAGCGCAAACCGGGTGAATCGGAGCCCGAGCCACTGGTTCGACCGGTCACGCAATGGTCGACCGCGCCCACGCACGTGCTCGAACGATACGTTCAGGGTTGTGACATGAACCGACCGAGCCGCGGTGCTCTAGAGGTGGCGCGCATGACGCGACGAGAGGCGAGAGGGCAGTACGTCGTCACATTGAGGGACCCGACCGGCGTTCAGCGAACGGGCGCGGTGTCCGCCTTAGCGACGAACCGCGCGGATCTTCCCGTACATGCGCATCAGCTGCGGCACGACGAGGTAGACGGCGATGGGCACGACGACGAGCGAGAGCACGAACGCGCGCAGGATGGGGTTCCAGTCTTCGGCGAAGGGGGCGATGGCGAAGAAGCCGAGGGTGACGAGCGGGAAGATCGCGATCCAGGTGATCAGTGCTCGGACGTGGACGGACGGGGGCTGTGGCGTCGAAGACGGGATGCTGGTGGGGGTTGCTGCGGACTGAGACATGTTTGATGTCCTTTCGGTGAGAGGGGTTACTGCTGTCGGGCCGTGGATGCGGCGTCGAGGTCTTGTTGGAGAAGCCATCCGTTGATGGCGATGGCGGTCGCGCTTCCGGCACCCGCGGCGGTGATGACCTGCGCGGTGGGAGTGACGACGTTTCCCGCCGCCCAGACGCCGGGGACGCTGGTCTGGCCGAATCCGTCGGCGACGACGAGACCCGTGTCGGGGTCGGTCTCGCAGCCGAGCGCTCTCAGGAGGCCGTCGCG
>Ga0075370_10000453_pt1 | contig 15329 bp, 11 predicted proteins | sample EndMethybrTD3035_FD_71398 | JGI IMG/M metagenome (GOLD analysis project Ga0075370, IMG submission 71398) | Populus endosphere microbial communities from Tennessee, USA - Endosphere MetaG P. TD hybrid TD303-5 | ecosystem: Host-associated > Plants > Roots > Endosphere | place: USA: Tennessee... | reverse complement strand
CGAGCCGGTCCTTGATGACGAACGGGATGAGGACCTCGAACGGCCCCATCATCACGAGCAGCATCAGGGACGCGTAGAGCAGCGTTGCGAGCAGCCACGGCGTGCGGACCATGTAGGAGAAGCCCTCACGCATGTCGTGCAGCGCCGACCGCACCGGGTGCACCGGCTCGGCGTCCGGGTCGAAGTCACGGCGGACCGGAGTGAGCGGCACCAGCGTGAGAGCGAACAGCCCCGCTCCCGACGCGGCCGCGGCGACGGCGAGCGCCGCGCCCGGTGAGATGGCACCGACCAGCACGCCCGCAACACCCGGGCCGATCGCCTGGCCGATGGTCGGCCGGACCATGCCCTCGAACCCGTTGACCGCCAGCAGGTCGGACTCGGGCACCAGTGCGGGGATCCACGCGGAGTAGGCGGGCCAGTAGAACGCGAAGCCCATGCCGGCCACGAACGACACCGCGGCGAGGTGCCACAGCCGCGTCGTGCCGGTCAGGGACAGGAGCGCGACCAGCGACATGCCGCTGAGCTCGATGCCGGCGACGACGAGCAGGATCTTCTTCTGCGGCACCCGGTCGGCGACGACCCCGCCGAGCAGCGCCGGCAGCAGCACACCGACGGCGCCGGCGGTCGACACGACGGACAGCTGGCTCGCGCTGCCGTCGATCCGGATGACCTCCCAGACGAGCGCGACGATCCAGACGCCCGACGCGAAGGTGGAGAGCACCAGGGCGACAGCGAGCTTCCGGTAGGCCTCGTGCCGGAACGGCGTCAGGGCCCGTGGCAGCTGTCGCTCACCCATTCGTCGCCCTCCTCTCCGGTTGTCGAGCCGCGAGCTTGCGAGCGTGTCCAGACACTCAACAAGACAGGACCGACATCCGCACCCGGATTCATCGGCGGGTCAGAGCCACTCCATCGACCGGCCGTGCCCGTGGGTGCGTGCGACCATCCGGCCGTCGACGGCGAGCACGAAGTGCCGTGCGTGCCGCTCGCCTTCCGGCGCGGTGGCCAGGTGGTCCGGGAACACGTTGGCTCCCTCGTTGCTCACCCAGTGGCAGGCACCGTCCGCGACCAGGCCGAGCATCAGCTCCTCGAACCGGGCCCGGAGCTCGAGCGGGAAGTACGCCGCGACCGCGCTGTGGAACACGACGACCGTGCCGCGCCGGCTGGCTTCCGCGACCAGCGCCGGGAGCTCCTCGACCGCGTCGCCCCGGACGAGGTGCGGCGGATCCACGGCAGCGACCGCGACGGCGTGCCGCAGCCGCACCCGCCGGTCCTCGTTCTCGGGGTAGACGAGGTTCTCGAGCCACGACATCGCGTCGGCGTCGGTGACGTCGAGCGGGTTCAGGTCGACGCCTCCGCGCCAGGAGACCTCAGGCAGCTCGGTGGGCAGCGGCACCGGGCCCGAGACGTCGCACGGCAGGTAAGGCGCGGAGCCGAGCTCGACGACCGCGTCGTCGTCCGTCCACGCGTAGCCCCACCGGTCGGGGAACAGGTTGAGGCCGGCGCTCGCGCCGGCCTCGATCAGCGCGATCGGCCCGTCCGGCACGGCGACCCGGAACGCCGGCAGCAACGTCGCCAGCCGGCCGACCTCGTTGGTCTGGGTCGACCTCGCCATGATCGTGGCCACGATCGAGCCGTCGTCGCCGAGGAGCGCGTCGCGCAGCCCGGCGTACGGGCCGGGGGCCGGGACGCCGTGCCAGCGCGCGGCGGCGAAGACCAGGTTGGGCTGCTTCTTCAGGCCCGGCAGCCCATCCACCCAGGCCAGCACCTCAGGGTCTGCGGCGACCCCTCGGCCCCACTCCACGAAGCACGCCGAGTCGCCGACCGCCTGGTCGGCGAACTCCTCGTACTGGCTCCTGACGCCTGCGTAGGGCTCCAACTCAGCCCTGGCTCACACAGGCAGGTTCACGTAGGTGGTCTCGAGGTACTCCTCGATGCCCTCGAACCCACCTTCACGGCCGAAGCCCGACGCCTTCACGCCGCCGAACGGTGCCGCCGCGTTGGAGACCAGGCCGGTGTTGATGCCGACCATGCCGTAGTCGAGCCCCTCGGCCACCCGGATGGTGCGGGTCAGGTCCCTGGTGAAGACGTACGACGCCAGGCCGTACTCGGTGTCGTTGGCGCGGGTGATCGCCTCCTCCTCGGTCTCGAAGGTGGTGATCGGCGCGACCGGTCCGAAGATCTCCTCGCGGTTGATCGACGAGTCCGCGGGGACGTTGACGAGCACCGTCGGCGGGTAGAAGAACCCGTCGCCGCCGGGCGCCTCACCGCCGACGAGGACCTTGGCGCCGTCGTGGATCGCGTCGGTGACCAGCTGCGAGACCGACTCGACCGCCTTCTCGTCGATGAGCGGGCCGACGTCCACGCCCTCGTCCTGGCCTCGGCCGACGACCAGCGCGGCCATCCGGTCCGCGAGCCGCTGGGCGAAGTCGTCGGCGACCGAGGTGTGCACGAGGAACCGGTTGGCGGCCGTGCAGGCCTCACCCATGTTGCGCATCTTCGCGAGCATCGCGCCCTCGACCGCGGCGTCGAGGTCCGCGTCCTCGAAGACGATGAACGGCGCGTTGCCGCCGAGCTCCATGCTGACCCGCTGCAGCTGGTCCGCGGACTGGCGCACCATCACCCGGCCGATGCCCGTGGAGCCGGTGAAGCTCACCTTCCGCAGCCGGTCGTCGGCCTGCAGGGTCTTGCTCAGGTCGGCGGCCCGGGTCGTCGGCACGATGTTCAGCACCCCGTCGGGCAGCCCGACCTCCTGGAGGATCGCGGCCAGCGCGAGCATCGTCAGCGGGGTCTGATGGGCCGGCTTGACCACCATCGTGCAGCCGGCCGCCACGGCCGGCCCGATCTTGCGGGTGCCCATCGCGATCGGGAAGTTCCAGGGCGTCACGAAGAGGCACGGGCCGACGGGCTTCTTGATGGTCAGCAGCCGTGACCCGCCCGCGGGTGCCTGCATCCAGCGGCCGTGGATGCGCACCGCCTCCTCGGCGTACCAGCGGAAGAACTCGTTGCCGTAGGCGACCTCGCCCTTGGCCTCCTTGACCGTCTTGCCCATCTCGAGGCTCATCAGCTGCGCGAGGTCGTCGGCCCGGTCGTTGATCGTCTCGAACGCCCGGCGCAGGATCTCGCCCCGCTCACGCGGCGGGGTCGCCGCCCACGAGGCCTGGGCGTCGACCGCAGCGTCCAGCGCGTCGACGGCGTCGGCGACCGTGCCGTCCGCGACCGTCGTCAGCACCGACCCGTCCGCGGGATCGATGACGTCGAAGGTCTCCCCCTCGGCCGAATCCCTCCAGGTACCCGCGATGAAGAGCCGTCGCTGCTCCGGCGGCAACATGTCCAAACCAGTCATGCCGTCAGCCTGTCACTGGGCCGGAAAACATGACAGTCGTCACACTGCGTGGCTAACCTTGGGTAGTCGACTTCGGAGGGAGCACTGCGAAATCGGCAAGGGCCCCTCGTTGACCCCATGCAGCGGGGGGTCCGCTCTTGCCCGCGGCCTCTATCCCCCCAGCGTGCCGCGACCAGGAGTGCGGGGCCCGGCTGCGGCCGGGCCCCGTTCCTGTTCTCCGGGGCCGGGGCGGTTTCCCCGGTCGACCGGGGAAACCTCGCTACTGCGCCGCCCGCAAGAAGGCCTCGAGGATCGGGCCGGCCGTGCCCGAGCCGGACGACCCGATGTCCACGAAGACCGCGACGGCGAGGTCGCCCTGGGCGGCGATCATCCAGGCATGGGTCTGGAGGTTCTTGCCCTCCCCGAACTCGGCGGTGCCGGTCTTGGCGATGACCGGCGGGCCGGGTACGTCGAGGAGGCCGCGGCCACTGCCGTCGGTGACCACGCCGCGGAGCATGGAGCGGAGCGCCTCGACCTCGGAGCTCTCGAGCGGCTTGGCGCCCTCGGGTGTGGTGACGTCGACGCCCTCGACCATCCGCGGGATCACCAGCCGGCCGGACTGCACCGAGCCGATCACCGCGGCCATCACCATCGGCGAGGCGAGGATCGTGCCCTGCCCGATCATCTGCGCGGCCGACTCGGTCTTGGAGGTCGACGGCTCGACGCTGCCGAAGTAGGCCGGGAAGCCGAGGTCGTGGTCCAGGCCGATGCCGAGGGAGACGCCGGCGTCGAAGAGGTCGGTGCCGCTGAGCTTCGAGTACTGCGAGATGAAGGCGGTGTTGCACGAGTTGGCGACCGCCGTGCGCAGCGGGATGTTGCCCAGCGCACCCGACGGGTAGTCGTCGTAGTTGGTGAACCTCTTGCCGTCCACGACGACGCTCGAGGTGCACGGCACTGTCGAGTCGGCGGTGAGCCCGGCGCGCAGCAGTGCCAGTGACGAGACGGTCTTGAACGTCGAGCCCGGCGCGAACTGGCCGAAGGTCGCCAGGTTGACCCCCGCGTTGCCCGGTCCGTTGGCGGCGGCCAGGATCTCGCCGGTGCTCGGCCTCAGCGCGACCAGCGCAGACGCCGGGCCCACGTCGGCGAGGAGCGACTCGGCCTCGGTCTGGAGGTCGAGGTCGAGGGTCAGCTGCAGGTCGGTGCCGTCGCCGGCCTTGGTCGTGAACAGCTCGCGGTGGCTGCCGTCCAGGTCGCGCGCCTCGACGCGGAGGCCCGGCGTGCCGCGCAGGGTGTCGTCGTACCGCGCCTGCAGCCCGGACAGCCCGGCGACGTCGCCGACGTGGTACCTGTCGGGGTCCTCCTCGATCATCTCGGCGGTCACCTCGCCGACCCGGCCGAGGATCGGCAGCGCGAAGTCCCGGTACGGCGCCAGCGGCAGGAAGCCGCCGATGATCCGCGCGCCGTCGATGCCCTGCACCGCGCGCACCGTCGCCGGCTTCAGCTCCTCCTGGCGGAACACGATCGCCTCGACGAACGCCTTCGGGCCGGCGGCCTCGACGCGCTTGGCGTACTCCTTCGGGTCGATCCCGACGAGCTTGGCCAGTGCCCGCGCCGAGGCTCCCGCCTCCGACCCGGCCACGGTCGGCTTGTCGATGCCGACGCGTGACACCGCGCGTTCGGTGACCAGGGCGAGACCCTTCGCGCCGATGACGTCGCCCCGGTCGGGAGTCGCCGAGCCGAGGACCAGGAACTCCGCGTCGGTCAGCGTCTGCTCGACGATGTCGTCGGCCCAGGTCACCTGCCACTCGTCCGCGCCCTCGGTGAGGTCGGCGAAGGTGCGATAGCTCCACCCCTCGTCGCCGATCGGCCAGGTCCAGTCGAGCGTCGCCTTCGCGGTGCCGTCGGCGTCCTCGGTGACCCCGGTCATCTCGACGGCCGGGTGGATCTCACCCAGGCCCTCGACGATGGCGTCGTAGTTCGTCTGCGCGTCGGCCGCCGTGGCCGCGTCGAAGGGAACGCGCGCCAGGTCGCCCGACGAGAGCCCGGCGGCCAAGGCCTGGGCGACCGTCTCGGCGGACGGCTTCTCGTCCGGGTCCGGTCCGTCCTCCTTGTCCCCGGAGCAGCCGGCCAGCAGGCCGACCACCAACAGCAGGACCGAGAGGCGAGCCTTCACCTCTTCACCTTATGTATGCGTGCGAACCCACCGGTCCAGGTCGATCCCGCGAGCCGCGGCGGCGTCCCGCATCCGCCGGCCCCGCACGTCCGGCGCCCGGAACGGCATCGGCTTGATGGCCCGGTCGGCCGCGGCGTACCGCCGCTGGAGCGCGGCCTGCGCGTCGGCCGACCGCCGCGCCGTGCGGAACGCCGAGGCCGACAGCTTGGCAGCGGCACTGAGCTGCGCGCCGACGACGGGCACGTAGCCCGACGAGTGCCCCAGCCGGTTGGGGTGGTAGCTCTCGCTCACCGGGTTCGAGAGCCCGTTGAGCCACTCGGTGTCGTCGCACACCGCGTGCCCGATGAACTTGCTGGTCGGGTTCGCGAACTTGAACCCGCGGGCCGAGGCGGCCGCGGACAGCTTGCTGTTGAGCAGGTCGGCGGTCTGGTTCAGGCGGGTCTCCTCCGCCGGGGAGAACCAGGTGCCGGCGTTGCAGTCCTCGCCCTGGAAGATCCGCGGGTAGCCGACCACCACGACCCGCGCGGTCGACGCCCTGCTCTTGATCGAGGAGTAGAGCGTGCTGAGCCGGCCCGGCAGCGTGTTGTTGATGAACGACTGCGCACCGTCGATGGCCCCGTTGCAGTCACTCGCCCAGCCCGGGTAGGCGCACTCGGTGAGCACGTCCGCGAAGCCGGCGTCGTTGCCGCCGACCGAGATCGTGACGTACGCCGTCGTCGCGCTGAGGGCGCTGAGCTGGGTGTTGGTGACGTCCGCGACCTTGGCGCCGGAACAGGCCCGGAAGTTCAGCGCGTAGCCGCGCTGCGCCGCGAGCAGGCTCGGATAGGCGTAGGTCGAGCGCTGGCAGGAGGTGCCGTCGTTGATGTAGCTGCGCGTGCCGACGCCCGACGAGTACGAGTCGCCGAGCGCGACGTACGACGGAGCCGCCGCCTGGGCCGGCGCCTGGGCCGCGACCACGAAGGCGGCCGAGGCGACGAGGGAGAGGAGAACGGACCTGAGCATGAGGCCTCCGAGAGTGACCGGGCCACCCCGATGTGGCCACGCTCATCCAAGCGCCGACTGCGCGCCGTGGGAAGGATGAAATCCTCGGCGGGCTAGCGGCTCTTGTGCCGCGGCTTCCTGTCGGCCTTCTCGTCGGGCTTGCGCGTGGGTCGTCCTGACGGCGGACCGCTGTCCTTCTTCAGGTCGATGAGCTTGCCGGAGATCCGTGTCGACCGGAGCGCGTCCCAGGTGGAGGCGGGCAGGTCGGCCGGCAGCTCGACGAGCGAGAAGTCGGGCAGGATCTTGATCGCGCCGAAGTCCTTGCGCGAGAGACCACCCTCGTTGGCGATCGCGCCGACGATCTGGCGGGGCTCGACCTTGTGCCGCTTGCCCACCGCGATCCGGTACGTCGCCAGGTCGCTGTCGCTGCGGGCGCGGTGGCGCTCCGCCTTGGCGCCGGACGCGCGCTCGCCGCGCTCGTCGCGCTCCTCGCGCGGCTGCCGGACCGGCTTCTCCTTCTCCGGGTCCAGGAGGAGGGGTTCGTCGCCCTGGAGGACGACGGCCAGCGCCGCGGCGACGTCGACCTCGGGCACGTTGTGCTCGCCGACGTAGTGCGCGACCACGTCGCGGAAGAAGTCGACGCGCTCGGTCTCGCTGAGCGCCGCCGAGATCGCGTCGTCGAACCGCGCGAGCCTGGTGCTGTTGACGTCCTCGACGCTCGGCAGCGACATCTGGACAAGCGTCTGCTTCGTCGCCTTCTCGATGTGCTTGAGCAGGTAGCGCTCGCGCGGGGTGATGAACGAGATCGCGTCGCCCTTGCGGCCGGCCCGGCCGGTGCGGCCGATCCGGTGCACGTAGGACTCGGTGTCGGTGGGGATGTCGTAGTTCACGACGTGGCTGATCCGGTCGACGTCGAGGCCGCGGGCCGCGACGTCGGTGGCGACCAGGATGTCGAGCTCGCCCTTCTTGAGCTGGTTGACGGTCCGCTCGCGCACGTTCTGGGCGATGTCGCCGTTGATCGCGGTCGCGGAGTAGCCACGCGCGCGGAGCTTCTCGGCGAGGGTCTCGGTCTCGTTCTTGGTGCGGACGAAGACGATCATCCCCTCGAAGTTCTCGACCTCGAGGATCCGGGTGAGGGCGTCGACCTTCTGCGGGTAGGACACCGACAGGTAGCGCTGGGTGATGCTCGGTGTCGTCGTCGCGGTGTTCTTGACCGTGATCTCGACCGGGTCGTGCAGGTACCGGGTCGACAGGCGGCGGATCTGGGCCGGCATGGTCGCCGAGAACAGCGCGACCTGCTTGTCCTCCGGGGTGTCGGCGAGGATCGTCTCGACGTCCTCCGCGAACCCCATGTTGAGCATCTCGTCGGCCTCGTCCAGGACCAGGAAGCGGAGCTCGGTCAGGTCGAGGGTCTTCTTGTCCAGGTGGTCCATGATCCGGCCGGGAGTCCCGACGATCACGTGCACCCCGCGGCGCAGCGCAGACAGCTGCACGCCGTACCCCTGGCCGCCGTAGACCGGCAGCACCTTCACGCCCGGCACCTGCGCGGCGTAGCGCTCGAACGCCTCGCACACCTGGAGCGCGAGCTCACGGGTCGGTGCGAGCACCAGCGCCTGGGGGCTCTTCTGGGAGAGGTCGAGCCGCGACAGGATCGGCAGCGCGAACGCCGCGGTCTTGCCGGTGCCGGTCTGCGCGAGACCCACGACGTCGCGGCCCTCGAGGAGTGGCGGGATGGTCGCGGCCTGGATGGGCGAGGGCGACTCGTAGCCGGCCGCCTGCACCGCGGCGAGCACGCCGTCGGCGAGGCCGAGGTCGGCGAAGCTCTGCGGTTCGGTGTCGGTCACCCAACAACGGTAGGGGCTGTGTCGACCCCGGCCCGATTCGCGGGCGCGGTGGGGTCCGTCACCACTACTCGACCGTGACGGACTTCGCCAGGTTGCGCGGCTTGTCGATGTCCCGCTCGAGGTGCAGCGCTGCGTGGTAGGCCAGCAGCTGGAGCGGCACGGTGAGCAGGATCGGGTCGAGCTCGACCTCGTTGCGCGGCACGTCGATGCGCAGGACGCGGTCGGCGACGTCGCCGAGGTCGACGTTGGGGTGCGTGATCACGACCAGGGGCCCACCGCGGGCGGCGATCTCGTGGAGCGCACCGACGTTGCGGTCGGCCAGCTCGTCCTCGGGCACGATCGCGACGGTCGGCACGGTCTTGTCGATCAGGGCGAGCGGACCGTGCTTGAGCTCGGAGGTCTGGTAGGCCTCGGCGTGCCGGTAGGTGACCTCCTTGAGCTTCTGCGCGCCCTCGCGCGCGACCGGGTAGCCACGCACCCGCCCGACGAAGAACATCGACTCGGCCTGGGACAGCCGCTTCGCGACGTCGACCAGCTCGTCCTCGAGGGCCAGCACCTTCTCCAGGTCGCCGGACAGCCGCTGGAGCCCGGCCACGAGCCGCTTCCCGTCGGCGATGGACAGGTCCCGGACCCGGCCGAGCTGGAGCGCGAGCAGCGCGAACCCGACGTACATCGTGGTGAGCGCCTTGGTCGAGGCGACCGCGACCTCGGGGCCCGCGTGCAGGTAGATGCCGCCGTCGCACTCGCGCGCGATCGCGCTGCCGACCACGTTGACCAGGCCGATGCAGCGGCCGCCCTTGCGGTGGATCTCCTGCACGGCCAGCAGGGTGTCGACGGTCTCACCGGACTGGCTGACGGCGACGTACAGGGTGTCGGGCTCGATGATCGGGTTGCGGTAGCGGAACTCGCTGGCTGCCTCGGCGTCCGCGGGGACGCGGGCGAGCTCCTCGATCAGCTGCGCGCCCATCTGGCCGACGTAGTACGCCGAGCCGCAGCCGAGGATCTTGACCCGGCGCACCGCGCGCAGGTCGCGGGCGTCCATGTTGAGACCGCCCAGGTGCGAGGTGCCGAAGCGCTCGTCCAGGCGGCCGCGCAGCACGCGCTCGACGGCCTCGGGCTGCTCGAGCATCTCCTTGTGCATGAAGGAGTCGTGGTCCCCCGCGTCGTACGACGCCGGGTCGATGTCGAGCTTCTTGGCGGCGCGGTCGGTGGCGACGAGGTCCTCGCGGTACGTCGTGTAGCCCCCGGCCGTGAGCGTCGCCATCTCACCGTCGCCGAGGTGCACGACGGTGGTCGTGTAGCGGACCAGGGCGGCGAGGTCGGACGCGACGTGCATCTCCTTGTCGCCGACACCGATGATCAGCGGGCTGCCGTTGCGCGCCACCACGATCCGGTCCGGGAACCCGGCGTGCAGCACTGCGAGGCCGTAGGTGCCCTCGATCCGGCCGAGCGCCTCGCTGACCTTGCCCTCGAGGGTGTCGGCCGTGGACCGCGCCACCAGGTGGGCGATGACCTCGGTGTCGGTGTCCGACACCAGCTCGACCCCGGCCCCGGTCAGCTCCGCCCGCAGTGCGGCCGCGTTGTCGATGATCCCGTTGTGGACCACGGCGACCTCGCCCGCGGCGTCGACGTGCGGGTGCGCGTTGACGTCGTTGGCCGGACCGTGGGTCGCCCAGCGCGTGTGACCGATGCCGATCTTGCCGCTGAAGCGCTTGGGCATCTCGGCCTCCAGGTCGCGGACCCGGCCGGCCTTCTTGGCGACCTTGAGGCCCTTGCTGGTGCTGAGCACGGCGATGCCCGCCGAGTCGTAGCCGCGGTGCTCCAGACGACCGAGCCCCTCGAGCAGCAGCGGCGCGGCCTGCTGGCCGCCCACGTAACCCACGATTCCGCACATGTCCTGACTCCTTCTCCAACAACTCGGTTTCGACGCGCTCACCCGTAGACGATCCGGCGCAGCTGGCGCTCGGTGAGCTCGGGCGCCGCCACCACCCGGCCGGCGAGCTCGGTGGCGATCTGCTCGAAGATCTGGGTGTTCTTGGCGCCGTAGGTCTTCATCTCCGCATGCCGTCGCCGGACGTAGTCCTCGACGGGTTCGGCGAGGTAGGCGACCACGTCGTCGACGACCTTGGCCGCCTCCGACTCCGTGAGCCCGGTGGTCGCCACCAGGTGGCGGACCAGGTCCCGTTCACGGTGCACGCAGACCAGGGAAGGGGATTGGCCGGAAAAGGGCAAGTTCCTGCCCGTTTTCGGGCAGGAACTTTCCCTGCATCGCGTTTTCGCGTGCGGATTCAGAGCTTCTGCAGTACGCTAGGTGAACACAGAGTGAACGAAAGGCATCCAGATGGAGACGAACCAGCTGTCCATGCGCTGGGTCCCCGTGACCGACGAGTCCGGGCGCACCCACATGGAGGCCGTCTGGATCACCCAGAGCCAGGCGCCCGCCTCGACCCAGGCCGCCTGACCCAGACAGCCCACGAGAGAACGCCCCGCCGAGCTCGGCGGGGCGTTCGGCATGTCCGGGCAGATTTCTCTCGCGACCGGGAATGAAAGCGGACCGCGGTCCGTTACAGGTGGTTGAAGTCTGTACGACCCGCCCACTCACTCCTCAGGAGGGACTCCATGTCCACCACGTTCGACGCCCCCACCGCCCACCTCGCCGACATCACCGGCGACTACACGATCGACCCCTCGCACAGCCGCCTCGGGTTCGTCGCCCGGCACGCGATGGTCACCAAGGTCCGCGGTGAGTTCACCGGCTTCTCCGGCACCGCCCACATCGACGCGGCCGACCCGGCCCGCTCCTCGGTCAGCGTGACCATCGACGCCGCCACGGTCAGCACCGGCAGCAAGGACCGCGACGGCCACCTCTCCTCCGCCGACTTCTTCGACGTCGAGAACCACCCCGAGCTCACCTTCGTCTCGACCTCGGTCTCACGCGAGGGCGACGAGTGGACGATCGCCGGCGACCTGACCATCAAGGGCACCGCGCAGCCGGTCGCGATCGTCTTCGAGCAGACCGGCTCGGCCCAGGACCCGTTCGGCAACGTCCGCGTCGGCTTCGAGGGCGACGTCACGGTCAACCGCAAGGACTGGGGCCTGTCCTGGAACGCAGCGCTCGAGACCGGCGGCGTGCTCGTCTCGGAGAAGGTCAAGCTCGAGTTCGACATCAGCGCGATCCGCAACGCCTGACCCGCTCGACTCCGGCCCCCGCCCAGCACCATCGGGCGGGGGTCTGTGCGTCGTACTAGGAGGCGGCGACCAGGTCGTCGAGGATGCCGGGCAGCTTGGTGACGTCGTTCTTGGACACGCAGGCCGACACCCCGAGGCCCCGGGCCTCGGCCCGGATGCGCTGGTCGAGGTGTGCCGAGAACAGCACCACGATCTGGGTCGGGTGCTCCCCGAGCATCTCGGCCGCCACCTCGAGCCCACTGGGGCCGGGCATCCGGTTGTCGAGGAGCACGACCTTGGGCCGCTTCGGCGGGTCGTGCCGCCGATAGCGCTCCAGCGCGACCACGCCGTTCTCGGCCTCGTCGAGGACCGTGGCGCCGGCGCGCTCCAGGACGTGGCGAGCGAGCTCGCGGATGATCTCCTCGTCGTCCACGATCAGGACCGTCATCGTCCCGTCGTCACCCATGTCGGACATGGCTGGATGCTACGCCTCGGTGAGGACCACGGGGGCCTCCTGGCTAGGCAACTCCACCACGAACCTGGTCTTGTCGCCGGACGCACGTTCCGCCCAGACCCGTCCGCCATGCGCCTCAACGATGCGTCGGGAGATGTAGAGACCGAGTCCGGTGCCGGTCACCGTGCCGTCCCGGCCGCGGACGAACTTCTCGAAGATCCGCTCCATCTGGTCCGGGTCGATGCCACCTCCGTCGTCCTCGACGACCAGGCGGGCCTTGCCGTCGACCTGGTCGAGCGACACCCGGATGGCGCTGTCGGACGGCGCGTTCTTGCGCGCGTTGTCGAGCAGGTTGGCCAGTACCTGCTGCAAGCGGTCCGGGTCCCCGTTCACGTGCACGTGGTCCGCCGACACGTCGACCTGGACCTGGTCGGGCGCCCCACCGAGGAACCCCTCGACGGCGGTGTTCACCTCGGCGGCCAGGTCGAGGTCGACCATCGTGTAGTCGAAACGACCGGCCTCGATGCTCTCGGTGTCGAGCACGTCGCGGGTCATCGCCTGGAGGCGTCGGGCGTTGACGAACGCGCGTCGTACGGCGGTCAGCCGCTCCTGCTCGCCCATCAGCTCCCAGTGGTCGAGGGTCGTCTGCAGGAACCCGAGCACGCCCGCGACCGGGGTCCGGAGCTCGTGGGAGACCACCGAGATGAACTCCTCCTGCGACCGCGCGAGCTCGCGCAGCCGGCGTTCCTCCTCCTGTGCGTGCCGGAGCCGGCGGATCAGGTTGCCGACGAGCAGGAGACCGACGGCGAGCATGAGCAGCACGAGCACCAGGCCCGCGACCCGGAGCGGGCCGGCGAGGGGGGCGACGAACTCGTCACGTTCCTGGGTGAAGACGACGGTCCAGCCCACACTGTCGACGTCGGCCACGAACACCAGGCGGCCGTCGTCCGTCGAACGCCCCTCGTCGAGGGAGCCCACGTCGAGGTCTGTGGCCATCTCGCCCAACCCCGACGAGGCGCTGGTCGCCACGACCACGCCGTTGCTGTCGAGGAACCGCCAGGTCGCCGAGGACTCCTCCTTGTCGGCCAACGCCTGGATCTCCTGGTTGAACGTGGAGTCCTCGGTGACCGCGGTCTCGAAGATGAAGGCTCCGCGGAGGGTGCCCGGGGTCGTACCGGGGATGGCGATCGCGAAGGCGTACGTCGGCAGATCGGTGGTGACGCCGGTCGCCGTGATGGGCAGCACGGCCACCGGGGTGGTCAGGAGCTGCTCCTTGGCCGCCGCCCAGCCGGGGTCGTCGAAGGTGCTGCCGAGGCGGTCGGGCTGCAGGAGCACGCCCGACGTGATCGTGTCGTCGGCGTCGACCAGGAACAGCCCGGAGCGGGCCTGCGGGTCGATCGCGTAGGTGTCGAGCACGGCCTGGTCGGCGGCGCTGCCCTGCTTCAGCTCCCAGGGCCGGGCACCGAGCGCGGCGACCGAGCCGAGGCTCGACTCGACGCGGGCGTCGAAGCTGCTCGCGGTCGTCGAGACCTGGGCGAGCTTGGCGTCCTCGAGCGCGTCGATCCCGTCCGCCTGCGCGCTGCGCAGCATCAGGACCACCACCGCCGCGACGCCGAGCACGGCGGCTGCGGCGATCAGCGGGACCAGTCGTTCACGCAGACTCATCGGGGACTCCTCTGGCCGTGAGTGGGTAGGTCACCTCGAAGCGGGTGCCACCCGTGGGTGCACTGTCGATGGACACTGCTCCGCCCATCGAGGCGGCGAACTCGGTGACGATGGCGAGGCCCAGGCCGGCGCCTCGCGTGCGGACCACCGCGTCGCCCTTGCCGCGGAAGAAGCGGCTGAAGATCTGTTCGCGCTCCTCCTCGGGAACGCCCGGTCCTTCGTCGTCGACGATCAGGTGGGCCTCGGCGCCACCCTCCACGCGGACCCGGATGGTGCTGCCCGCGGGCGAGTACTTGGCGGCGTTGCCCACCAGGTTGACCAGGACCCGCTCGATCGCGAGCTTGGAGCCCTCCACCCGAACGCCCGGCTCGATCCCGGCCAGGAGCTGGTGGTCCGGGGTGAGGTCGCTGTTGAAGTCGAGCACCTCCTGGACCTCGGCACCCAGGTCGAGCACGACCTTCTCGCTGGAGTCGGCGCCGTGCTGCTCGAGCCGCGAGAAGTCCAGGAGGTGCTCCACCAGCGCGGCCAGGCGGTGCGCGTTGTTGTCCACGCGCTGCGCGTAGAGGCGGCCGGTGTCCGAGTCGAGCTCGTCCCAGCTCTCGTTGAGCATGCTCGCGTAGCCGATGATCGCGGCGACCGGCGTCCGGAGCTCGTGGGACGCGGTCGCGACGAAGACCGTCTTCAGGTCGTCCAGGGCGCGCATCCGGGTGATCAGGTTGCGCTGGTGCGCGTACGCCTCGGCGTTCGCGATGGACGAGGACAGGGTCTCCGCGGCGGCAGTGAGGGTGCGTACGTCGATGCCGTCGAGGTCGCGACCCGGGCGGACGCGCAGCACGCCCAGGGACCGACCGGTCCGCGCGAGGGGTACGTCGACGCAGGACCCACTCGGGACCGGCGCCCGGAGAGTGCGTGCCTCGTCGTGCTCGGACGGTGCGTCCCGCCAGACGAACGTCGGCCGCGAGCTGCTGGACAGCAGCGTCATCCCCTCGAGCGAGAGCGCGGACTCCATCACCGCGAAGCTCGCCGGCAGCACCTCCGCCAGGTCGAGGCTCGACTGCGCCACCGACGACAGCTCGGCGAGCGTCGCATCGGACCGCGCCCGGCGCTCGGAGGCCTCCCTGACCTGCGTCGCGCGGGCCCATCTCCGGGAGGCCACCACTCCACCGACCAGGCCCACGAGCACGGCGACCACCGCACCGAACCAGGCGCCAGCGGGGATCCCGCCCTCCGGGCTGACGACCTGGATGCGCCAGCCTGCGGCGATCGACTCGTCCAGTGGGACGTCGAGGAGCACCTCGTCGCTCTCGGAGACGATCTCGTCGAAGCCATCGGTCGCGGTCACCCGGCTGGTCGGTCCGAACAGCGCGATCGCACCGTCGTCGCTGGTCACGTCGTCCAGCGCCTCGGAGAGATCCACGGGCGTCAGCCGGTAGCCCACGATCGTGTCCCGCCGTGCCGCCACCGTGGTCGGCCCGGGCGGGTCGTAGCTGGCGACGACCACGACTCCACCGTCTCGGTCGTCCAGCACCGGAGCACCCGTGTCACGCGCGAGCTCGGCGACGCCCGCGGACGGACCGTCGGCGGCGCCGACCGCGGTGTCCCTGGACCCGGGGCCGGCCGCGACCGCGGCGGCGTCGCGCTGTTCGCGCAGCACCTGCACGACCGGCGGAACCGCGCGGGTGGCGAACAGGCGCGCGTCGCGCTCGTCGGTCAGGTCGACAC
>Ga0075370_10000452_pt1 | contig 15337 bp, 11 predicted proteins | sample EndMethybrTD3035_FD_71398 | JGI IMG/M metagenome (GOLD analysis project Ga0075370, IMG submission 71398) | Populus endosphere microbial communities from Tennessee, USA - Endosphere MetaG P. TD hybrid TD303-5 | ecosystem: Host-associated > Plants > Roots > Endosphere | place: USA: Tennessee... | reverse complement strand
ACGTGACCCGCTATTCCGCCGTCCCGCACCCGATCCAGCGCGTGGCCAATGTGGAACGGGCACAACTGCTGGTCGAGAGCGCCTCGCGCGCCGCACTGCAGCGCCTGCTCACGGGCTGGCAGCCGCTGCTGCACGGACTGCGCAAGCAGCCCGAGGGCAAGGGCGTGATCCGCTGGCTGGTCGACGTCGACCCGCAAAGCATCTGAACGGCGAGGGCCTGGCGAGCCTCAATGCAGCCCGATCGGCTGCTTGCCCATCTCGATGTATTGCAAGGCCGTGCGGCGCTTGCGGTGCGGGTGGCTGCGCCAGACGAACAGAAGGAGGCTGGCGGCGCCCGTCGCGAACGCAGTGCCGCCGCCCAGGGCACCCGCGTGCCACAGCCACGCTACTGTTGCAAGGCAGGCCGCCCACAGAATCAAGCGCATCCAAGTCGTCATGGCAGTTTCCCCCGGGGTCTTGGCGCCACTTTAGCAGGGCGCTTGCAAACAGAAGAACTAATCGAATGGAATAGTTAGCACTATCGGCCAATAGTCACAGGGGGTCTGTAGGCAATATTCTGAAACATGAGTTGACGCGGCTCGAAAGCGATGCCGAAGCTCCGACATCGGCCCTCGGCGGGCCGTAGCGAAAGGTCCTGGCGTGAAAAGCTGGTCGATGGTCCTCTGGTGTGCGGCTTTGGCGGGCATGACTTTGAGTGCGCAGGCGGCGGAGATCGAACTGGAGGGCAACCGTCTGCTGGTCAGCGGCATGCTCGACGGCAGCGCCGTCCAGCGCTTCACCGAGCAGCTGGACAGCGGCAACGTGCGCACCGTGGTGTTCGAGAACGCCCTGGGCGGCACGGCCGAGGCCGCCGGCGAATACGCGCGCGCGATCCGCGCGAGCGGGGTCAACACGGAAATGAAGGGTCAGTGCCATGCGGCCTGCGCCTATGCCTTTTTGGCGGGCAGGGAGCACCGATTCGGGCGCGGACTCCAGGTCAACGGCCTGCTGATCCCGGTGGCCACTCGGCCCCGTCCCGAGGAACTCGCCAGCCGCTGGCGCGGCGAGGAAGCGCAGAAGACACTGGCCGAATTCGCCGCCGCGCCGGCCGAGCCCCAGGGCGAGAGCGCGCCCAGGGAACGTTGGCAGCCTGGTCGGGGCGTGCTCTTCACCTCCACGCCCACCCTCTTCGGCCGCGTCTACAACAGCTTCTATTGCGACGGCACGCAGGGACACGACACCTCGCGCTGCGAGCTGTTGTCCGATGCCGACCCCTACAAGCTCGGCGTGCTGACACCCTGAACCTCAGCGCAGCCAGCCCACCGCGAGCGGGAAGCTGAAGAAGGCCGCCACGGTGGTCCACAGGATGATGCGCGCGATGCGCCCGCTGTCGGCGCCGAAGCGCTCGGCCAGCATGGCCACGTTGCTCGCGCTCGGCAGCGAAGCCACCAGCACGATCGCGACCAGTGCGTTGCGTTCGAGCGGCAGGCCCAGCGCCAGCGCGGCGTTCGCTAACCCGTAGACCAGCACGGGATGGGCCAGCAGCTTGATCGCCGTCACCGACAGCAGGTCGGCAGTCCGCGCCGGCGAAGGCGCTCGCACGCCGCTGCCCATGGCCTCGGCCACGCGCGCGCTGGCGCGATGCTCGCGCGCGAGCTGGGCTGAGCGGGCCAGCACTGCGCCGATGGTGAACAGCGCCACCGGCGAGGCAGCGTCGCCCAGCATCGCGATCGTGCGCTCCAGCGGCTTCGGCAGCGCGAGACCGGTGGCCGAGACCAGCCCGCCGAGCAGGATCGCCCAGGGCATCGGGTTTTGCGCGATGCCACGCAGCGCCTGACGCGCGGCCCGGGCAGCGCCCTGCGCTCCGGCGCCGTCGAGGCGCGACAGCGCGATGCACAGCGAGGAGGTCAGCACCAGATCGAAGGCGATGGTGATGATCATCGGCGAGGCCGCTTGCGTGCCCAGGATCGCGATCAGCAGCGGCAGGCCCATGAAGCCGGTGTTGGGGAAGGCGGCCACCAGCGCGCCGAAGGCCGCGTCGTTCCACGCCAGCCCCTGCCGGCGCGCCAGGCCGACCGTGGCAGCGACGACGAAGAGCGCGCTGAACCCCCACGCCAGCGCCACGCCGGCGTCGAGCAGTTGCGCGATCGGCGCGCCCGCGCCGAAGCGGAACAGCATGCACGGCAGCGCGAAATAGAGAACGAAGGCATTGAGGCCCGGAATGGCCGCCAGCGGCAGCGCGCTGCTGCGTGCCGCTGCATAGCCGGCCGCGATCAGGGCGAAAAAAGGGAGGGTGACGGAAATGATCTGCAGCACGCGGCCCATTGTGGCCCTGGCACATGGCGACACAGCTTTCACACTGCCTTGCATCGGGCTGCCCCCGTATCATTGCCCGCTTTGCGCCTCGCTCCCTCCCCTTCATGTCTTCCGGTCTCAATCTCGCGCAGCAAGAAGCCGTCAACTACCTTCATGGCCCCTGCCTGGTGCTCGCCGGCGCGGGCTCGGGCAAGACGCGCGTCATCACGCACAAGATCGCGCGCCTGATCCAGGCCGGCCTGGCGCCCCAGCGCATCGCCGCCATCACCTTTACCAACAAGGCGGCGGCCGAGATGCGCGAGCGCGCCAAGGGCCTGATCGGGCGCGATGCGAACAAGGTGGTGGTCTGCACCTTCCATGCGCTGGGCGTGCGCATGATGCGCGAGGACGGCGGCGTGCTGGGCCTGAAGCCGGCCTTCAGCATCCTGGACAGCGACGACGTCACCAAGATCCTGAAGGATGCCGGCGGCACCACCGATGCCGCGACCGCGCGCATCTGGCAGTGGACCATCAGCAAGTGGAAGAACATGGGTCTCAACGCCGCGCAGGCCGAAGCCCAGGCTGCCGACGACAACGAGCGCATCACGGCGCGCATCATGGCGCGCTACGAGGAGCGCCTCGTCGCCTACCAGAGCGTGGACTTCGACGACCTGATCGGCATGCCGCTCAAGCTGCTGCAGCAGCACGAGGAGGTGCGCGCCAAGTGGCAGGCTGCGCTCGGCCATGTGCTGGTCGACGAATACCAGGACACCAACGCGACGCAATACGACGTGCTGAAGGCGCTGGTCGGCCAGCGCGGCCGCTTCACCGCGGTGGGCGACGACGACCAGTCGATCTACGGCTGGCGCGGCGCCACGCTCGACAACCTGCGCAAGCTGCCGGTGGACTTCCCGACGCTCAAGGTGATCAAGCTCGAGCAGAACTACCGCAGCACCAGCGCCATCCTGCGCGCCGCCAACAACGTGATCGGCCCGAATCCCAAGTTGTTCCCCAAGACCCTGTTCAGCGAGCTCGGCGAGGGCGAACCGGTGCGTGTGGTCGATGCCGACACCGAGGCACACGAGGCCGAGCGCGCGGTGGCGCGCATCCAGAGCCTGCGCAGCGGCGACGCCACCACGCAGGGCCAGCAGTTCAAGGAGTTCCGCGACTTCGCGATCCTCTACCGCGCCAACCACCAGGCGCGCGTGTTCGAGCAGGCCCTGCGCCGCGCGCAGATCCCCTACAAGGTCTCGGGCGGCCAGAGCTTCTTCGACCGCGCCGAGATCAAGGACCTGTGCGGATGGTTCCGGCTGTGGGTCAACAACGACGACGACCCGGCCTTCCTTCGAGCCGTGACCACGCCCAAGCGCGGCATCGGCCACACCACGCTGGCCAGTCTCGGCACCTTTGCGAGCCAGTACAAGCTGAGCCTGTTCGAGGCGCTGTTCTCGCCCTCGCTGCCCAGCGTGATGGCGAAGCGCGGCCTTGAAGGCCTTCACGAGTTCGGCCGCTACGTCAACGACCTCGAATACCGCGCGCGCCGCACCATGGGTGCCGAGGATGCGCGCGCCTTCCTGGCCGATTGGCTCAAGGAGATCGAGTACGAGAAGCACCTCTACGACGGCGAGGACAGCGAGCAGGCCGCGGCCAGCCGCTGGACCAACGTGCTGGAGTTCTGCGACTGGATGTCGCAGCGCTGCGGCGGGCAGATCGATGACGCTTCCGGCGCCACGACCGTCGAGAACGAGCGCAAGAGCCTGCTCGAAGTGGCGCAGACCATCTCGTTGCTGTCCACCATCAGCGAACGCGAGAAGGACCAGAACGTGGTCACGCTCTCCACGCTGCATGCCTCAAAGGGCCTCGAGTGGCCGCACGTGATGCTGATCGGCGTCAACGAGGGCCTGCTGCCCTTCAAGCTCGAGGATGACGGCGGGCGGCAGCAGAAGGTCAGCGAGGACACCCTGCAGCGCCTGCAGGAGGAGCGCCGCCTGATGTACGTGGGCATCACGCGCGCGCAGCGCAGCCTGGCCGTGAGCTGGACCAAGCGCCGCAAGCAGGGCCGCGAGATGGTGCCGGCGCAGCCCAGCCGCTTCATCGCCGAGATGGCCCTCGACAAGAAGACCATCAAGGAAGATCCGCGCGAAAAGCTCAAGGCCCTGCGCGCGGAGTTCGCGCGCAAGGCCCAGGACAACGCAGCGGCAGCGGCAGCCGCCGCGGCCGGCTCATGAAGCGCCGGCTGCTGCTGGCGCTGTGCCTGGCCGCGGGCAGCGCTTGGGCCGAGCCGGCCTGCCCCGCGAACGGCCGCGAGCTGCCGGTGGGCGCGCTCTACGGCCAGTGGGAAGCGCGCATCGAAGGCGAGCCCGGCATCGCACGCGTGCGACTGGCAAGGCATCCGGAATACGAAGGCGTGCGCGGCACCATCACGCGCGAGCGCGGCACCAAACCGCCTTCGGTGGCGCAGCTCGCGGGCGACATCGATGACGAGGGCCTGCTCAACATCGACGAGTCGCAGGACGGCCGCGTCATCAGCGGCAACTGGCTGGGCGAACTGCAGCCCGGCTCCTGCGGCAAGGAATTCAAGGGAACGTGGCGCAACGCGTCCGACGACAGCACGCATCCTTTCGTGCTGAACAAGACTGGCAGTTGGCAATGAAGAACATACGCATCACCCCCCTCGCAGCGCTCCTTGCCAGCCTTGGCATGGGGCTCGCGCAAGCCCAGCCCGCGCCGAAGCCGGCGAGCCCGCTGGCCGACGCGCAGCTGACCTGGCAGCAGTGCCAGCGGCTCGAGAACGACAAGAACGCACGCCTGGCCTGCTTCGACCGCTGGGCCCAGCAGCAGACGCTGCCGGCCGCGCAGGTGCCGGCGGCACCGGCGGTGCTCGCCGAGACGCCGCCGCCCGCGCCGGTCGACGCCGCCGTGCCGGCCACGCGCGTGGTCTCGGTCGCGACCAACGAAGGTTGCCGCGACACTCAGTACTCCGCGCTCTCGCGCTTCTGGGAGCTCGAGAACGGCAGCGACTGCGGCACCTTCAGCTTCCGCGGCTACCGGCCGCTCAACGTGTCCTTCTCGACCGCGAACCACAAACCCGACACGCCGACCTCGCCCTCGGCCGGCCACACCGGCACCTTCATCCCCTACCAAGCCAACGAGATGCGCATCGGCCTCTCGGTACGCACCAAGCTCGCCCAGGGCATGCTCACGCAGGACGACCCGGTCAAGAAGGATTCGCTGTGGTTCGGCTACAGCCAGCAGTCGACCTGGCAGCTCTTCAACGGCGACATCTCGCGGCCCTTCCGCAGCACCGACCACGAGCCCGAGCTGATGTACGTCTATCCCACGGACTACCGCCTGCCGGGCGGCTGGCGCTGGCGCTATGCGGGCGTCGGGCTGGTGCACCAGTCCAATGGGCAGAGCCTGCCCTACTCGCGCAGCTGGAACCGGCTCTACCTGATGGGCGGCGTGGAGCTGGACGACCGCTTCGCGATTACCGGCCGCATCTGGCGGCGCGTGCATGAAAGCGCGGCGGACGACGACAACCCCGACATCTCGAACTACATCGGCCGCGCCGAGATCACCGGCCGCTGGAACGTCGACAACGGGAACACGCTGGCGATGACGCTGCGCAACAACCTGCGCGAGAGCGGCCGAGGGTCGGTCCGCCTCGAATGGCTCAAGCCCATCGGCAATTCGAACAGGACCAACTTGCGATTCCACACGCAGCTGTTCTACGGCTACGGCGACACCCTGGTCGACTACAACCGCAAGCGCGCGGTGCTCAGCATCGGACTGAGTCTGGTCGACTTCTGAAGAGGCGGGCGAGGCAGCTGCAATGTGATCCAACTGCCGGCCCGATAGCAATCGAGACGGCTGCACACGCAGAAACGCCCCAGAACCCGAACCGGGCGCTGGGGCGCATGAATGCTGGTGGCCTGGGGCGGAATCGAACCACCGACACGCGGATTTTCAATCCGCTGCTCTACCAACTGAGCTACCGGGCCTTGTACGCCGAGACTGCCGGCGAATCAGTTGGTGTCATGTGACTCAACTGAGCTACCGGGCCTCGTGTGCAGCCCGCGATTATACAGTGCCGCGGCGGCCCCTCGACAGATCGACGCCAAGTTGCTTCAACTTGCGATAGAGATGCGTGCGCTCCAGGCCGGTTTTCTCGGCGACGCGGGTCATCGATCCGTTTTCCATCGCCAGATGGAATTCGAAGTAGGCCTTCTCGAAGCCGTCGCGCGCATCGCGCAGGGGCCGGTCGAGATCGAAGCTCTGCATGGCCTGCGGGCCGGTGTCCATCGCCGGGCCTTGCGGCGCCGCGGGCACCAGCGCGTTCTCGCCCATCGTGGTGACTACGGTGGCCAGGTTGTTGGCGGTGGTCGGTACCACGCTGGCCGCCGCGCGGCGCGCGTTCTCGCGCGCCAATCCCTGCTCGACCGCCTTCAGCAGCTTCTGCAAGGTGATGGGCTTCTCGAGGAAGGCGAAGGCGCCGATGCGAGTGGCGTCGACCGCGGTGTCGATGGTGGCGTGGCCGCTCATCATGATGACCGGCATGCTCAACAGACCGGCGGTGGACCATTCCTTGAGCAGCGTGACGCCGTCGGTGTCAGGCATCCAGATGTCGAGCAGAACCAGGTCCGGGCGCGCGCGCTGCCGGGCGGCGCGGGCCTCCGCCGCGTTTTCCGCGAGCTCCACGTTGTGGCCTTCGTCGTTCAGAATTTCGAAGAGCAGGTCCCGAATGCCCAGCTCGTCGTCGACCACGAGGATGTTTGCCATGAATGCTTGTGTTATTCGCCGGTACGGGGTTTCTCTTGCAGACCCGCCGCCGCACGCGCAAGCGCTCAGGCGACCGGCGAAGTCGAGTCTTTGGCGTGAGCGAGCGCTCCCTGCATCTCGCCGGCCAACGCGAATGATAGCGAGACTTGTGCCCCGGCCACAGCCCCGTCGACAACGCGATTGGAAAGTTCGATGCGCGCGCCATGCTCGTCGGCGATCTTCTTGACCACAGCAAGCCCGAGGCCGGTGCCCTTGGTCTTGGTCGTGACGTAGGGCTCGAAGGCGCGCTTGAGGATGTTCTCGGCGAAGCCCGGTCCGCTGTCCTGCACCGTGAGCCGCACGCGCTGGCCGGAGTCGGCCAGCCGCGTGCGGATGACGACTTCACCGGGTCGCCCGCTGCCGTGGGCCGCAGCTTCCGCCGCGTCCTGGGCGTTTTGCAACAGGTTGTGAATCACCTGGCGGATCTGCTGCGCATCGCCGCGGATCGGCGGGCAGCGCTCGTCGAGCTCGCAGCGCAGCGCGATGGGCGCGTTCTCGGCGGCGTACAGCTGGAGCACGTCGGAGACCAGCGCATTGAGGTCGACCGCCTTCAGGTCCGCCGCCGGCAGCCGCGCATAGTCGCGGAACTCGTTGACCAGCCGCTTCATCGCGTCGACCTGGTCGACGATGGTCCGGACCGACTTGGCGAGCACCGCTTCCTCGGCCGGCGCGACCTTGCCGCTGAGCTTCATCTCGAGGCGCTCGGCCGAGAGCTGGATCGGCGTGAGCGGATTCTTGATCTCGTGCGCCAGCCGCCTCGCCACTTCGCCCCAGGCCTGGGCGCGCTGGGCCGACACGATCTCGGAGATGTCGTCGAACACAAGAAGCCGCGCCGCGCCCGGCAGCTGCGCGCCGCGCGCGACGATGTTGACCGCGTCCTGCGACACGCCTTCTCCGCTGGTGTGCAGCTCGAAGGCATGCTGCCAGTGATCCAGGCCATGCTGCAGGCGCTCGACCTCGAACTCGTCGAACTGCTGCTGCACGGCCTGCCCGAATTCGGACAATCCCGGCACATCGACCAGCCGCTGGCCCTCGTAGGCCGCGAGCGGCGCGCGCAGCACGCGCGTGGCGCCGGGATTGGTGGACAACACGATGCCGCGCGGGTCCAGCACCATCACGCCCGAGGTCAGGTTGTCGAGGATGGTCTGCAGGTTGGCGCGCGCGGAATCGAGCTCGCCCAGGGTCTTCTCGACCGCGGCACGCGCCTCGGCCAGCTGCTGGGTCATGACGGCGAAGGAGCGGGTGAGGCCGCCGAGCTCGTCCCTGCCGTGCACCACCGCCGTGGGCCGCAGGTCGCCGCCTGCGACCTGGCGCACGCCGTCGGCCAGCACGAGCAGCGGCCGCGCCAGCTGGGTGCCAAACAGCACCGCGAGCAGCACCGCGCCGAACACGGCGAGGAAGAGCGTCAGCGTCAGGGTGCCGATGTACATGCGGCGCAGGCCCTCGCGCGCCAGCGCCCGTTCCTGGTACTCGCGATTCGCTTCCTGCACCGCGAGCGCATTGGCCACCACCGCCGGCGGCAGCGGCTGCGTGACCTGCAGGAAGCGCGGTTCGGTGCCGAAGTCGAAGCCCGGCCGCTGCACCAGCGCGAGGGCGCGCACGCTGGCCGGCGGCGGCACGGTGGTGCCTGGCGCGAGGCTCTCGTCCAGTCCCTCGATGTGGGCAATGGCGCGATCGGCCCGTGCCTGGCGCAGCTGCTGCGACGAGGGCCGCTCGGGATTGAGCTGGAAACGCGAAGCGCCCGCGCCGGCGACCAACTGCCCGCTGGCGGTCCAGAGCACCACGTCGGTGGCGCCCAGCTGGTCGCGGATGCGTTCGAGCACCAGCCCGGCGCTGGCGTCGGGCACGTCGGCGAGCTGGGTGCTGGCGCTGCGCACCTTGCTCACCAGGTCGTCGGACAGCGAGTCCAGGGTGGCGCGCCCCAGGTTCAAGCCGGCGTCCAGCGCGCCCTCGACCTTGACGTCGAACCAGCTTTCGATCGAGCGCGCCACGAACTGGTAGGAGACCACGTACACCAGCACACCGGGCACCACGCCCACCAGCGCGAAGATGGCAGCCAGCTTGATCAGCAGGCGGCTGCCGAACTTGCCCTGGCGAAGCCGCCGCAGAAGACGGAAGGCGACCCACGCGAGCACGAGCGACAGCGCTACCGCCACCACCACGTTGATGCCGAACAGGCGCGCGTAGTTGCGCTCGTAGAGCTCCCGGTTGTTGGTGGACTGTGCGAGCAGGAACATCAGAACCAGCCCGACCGCGGTGACCAGGAAAGCCCCGACACCGATGGCCCAGCGCATGGCGCGGGCGCGGCTGGCCGCCGACGACCCGCCGGCGCCGCCCCGAGAGTCCTTGCTCATTTCATCTTCTCCAGCGACAAGCGCGCGCTGCGCTCGACGGAGATGTTCCAGTCCGCCTGGCCGACCACGCCGATCTGGAAGGGGCGCGGCAGTTGGGAGGTGTCGAGGCGGAAGCGGAAGCTCACCGGATGCGGCCCGTCGTCGCCGATCTCGGAGATGTCGCCGAGCCGCAGCCTGGCCACGCGCCGCACGCCGTCCAGCGCTTCCGAGAGGGTATCGAAATTCTGGTTCAGCGACACGCCGAAGCCCGAATTGGTGATCGGCACCGGCGAGACGTTGAGCCGCCAGCGCCGCGTGAGCGGCTGGTACGCGAGCCGCATGTGGCGCGTGGCCTGGGCGACCTTCTGGTCGGTCCAGTACCAGCGCTCGCGGTAGAGCTCGGCCTCGGCGACGAAATAGATCGCGATGCCTTTCTCGAGCACCTCCTCGACCAGGTTCGGCAGCTCGAACTGCACCTGGGCGTTGAGGTAGATGCCATCGTCCGCCTGTTCGAGCTTCAGCTGGCTGACTGAAGCGCTCTTGCCGGACTGCGCCGGCGCCATGGCCGGCCAGCAGGCCAGGAAGCAGGCCAGCACCAGCAGGGCGGCCAGCCATCCCATCCCGCGACTGTCATCGGGGTGGTTGTTTTTCGAGCAAGGCGTAGAAAAAGCCGTCGTGGTCACCCAAGGCATTGTCCGGGACGCCACGCGCAATCCCCCCGCTTTGCGGCAGCAAATGCCCCGGCGAGGGCAGCAAACGGGCGTCGGTGTTGTGCGCAAGGAACGCATCGATCTGGTGCGCGCCCTCCTCCCTGAAGACCGAACAGGTGCAATAGAGCAGGCGCCCGCCCTCGCGCACCAGGGGCCAGAGCGCCGCCAGCAGCATGGCCTGCAGCAGTGCCAGTTGCTCGGTATCGCTCTCGCGCCGCAGCCAGCGCACGTCGGGATGCCGGCGCACGATACCCGAGGCGGTGCAAGGTGCGTCGAGCAGGATGGCATCGAAGGGCTGGCCATCCCACCAGTCCTTCGGCCGGCCGGCATCGGCCACCTCGACCTTGGCGCGCAGGCCAAGCCGGGCCAGGGTCTCGTCGATGCGGCGGCTGCGCGTAGCATCGACTTCGAGGGCGGTGAGCTCGATGGCGTCTGGGCCGGCCAACTCGAGCAGGTGAGCGGTCTTGCCGCCGGGTGCGGCGCAAGCGTCCAGCACCCGCAGGGGCTCGGCACCCTGCGCGCCGCCGATCAGGCCGTCTAGCAGCAGCGGCGCGGCAAGCTGGGCAGCGGCGTCCTGCACCGAACAATGCCCCTCCTTGAAACCCGGCAGCGCCTGCACCGGCCGGGCGCGCAGCAGCTGCAATCCGGCGTCGGCCACCGGCACCGCCTGGAGACCCGCCATCGCCAGGGCCGCCTGGTAGGAGGGCCGGTCGCCGTGTCGCGTGTTGACCCGCAGCGTCATCGGCGCCTGCGTGTTGTCCGCCGCCAGCACGCGCTGCCAATCGCGCGGATGGTCGCGCCGGAGCCGCTCGATCCACCAGCGCGGGTGGTTCCATTGCGCGACCGGCTCGCGATCCGTGGCGGCCACGAGCTCTTCGCGCTCCCGCAGGAAACGGCGCAGGCAGGCGTTCACGAAGCTGGCCTGCGCCCGCGTGCCCGGATTGCGCTTGGCGGCCTCGACCGCCTGGTCGACCAGCGTGAAGGGCTCATAGGGTGCCTGCGTGAGCTCCCAGGCGAGCGCCAGGGCGGTGCAGAGCAAGGCATCGGCTGCCGGCGGCGGTGTGCGCTTGGCGAGTTGGCGGCGCAGGGCCTCGGCGCGGCCGAGCCAGCGCAGCACCTGGAAGCCCAGGGCCTGGACCCCCGGCCGCAGGGCCGGCGGCACGGCGTCGAAGGCCACGGTGCCGGAGACGCCGCCGCGAATGGCGGCCAGCGCTTCGGCGGTGAGCTGCAGCTGGCGCCAGAGCGGGGGTGCCAGGGGCTGCGAGTCGTGAAGAGAGTCTGAAGAGTCGGTCAACTTGGAATCGATGATGGGCAAACGCGATGTCAGCGCAAAGGCGCCGCCGGTCGCAACTGCATGATCCACGCCACCAGCAGTGCTGGAAATTGCGCGATCGCCGCGTTGTACTGCGCCACGGCCTGGTTGAACTGGTTGCGGGCGATCTCGGCGGCCGCCGAAGGCTCGGGCCAGGCGAGCGGCGCTGCAGGGCTGTCGTCCCGGCTGTCGAGCGGGGCGGGCCGCGACAGGGTGCCATCGGCTTCGAAGCTGACCACCGCGTCAGGATGCAGCCGCTGCCAGGCGCCGAGCAGCACGTGCAGTGCGGTCGCCAGTGCCGCGATGCCGGCGGGATCGAGCGGCTTCAGGCGGGTGGCGGCCAGCAGTGTCACCAGCTGGGCGGCGGAGGCCTGGAGCGCGGCGTCCTCCCCGCTGGCGCCGTGCGGAACCTGCACCGTTGCGGCGCCCTCGGCCACGCGCGACTGCACGAAATCGAGCTGCCGCACCAGCGCTGCGTCGAGCGCCGCGTAGGCCTGCAGGGCTCCCGAGCGCAGACGCACGATGCGGTTGTAGGCGCCGATGAACCAGAACAGCGCCACGGCCCCGAGGATCCACCACAGGAGCGAATCGGGCACGGCGCTCACGGAATCCTCCGCCAGAAAAAAGCCCCCCATCCGCAGGCGGAAGGGGGGCGCTCAATACCGGTCATGCCGGCGATGCTAACCAGTTATTCGGTCGCAGCGCCTTCGCTGGCATCGGCCGTGCTGGCGTCCTCGGTCGAAACGGAGGTGCTGCCGGAGAGTTCGGCGGCTTCCGCTTCGGCGATCGCGCGGCGCTCGGCCTCGTCCATCGCGTCCTTGACCTTGCGTGCCTGGTGGTACGCCATGCCGGTGCCCGCGGGGATCAGGCGGCCGACGATGACGTTCTCCTTCAGGCCGCGCAGCTCGTCGCGCTTGCCCATGATCGCGGCTTCGGTCAGCACGCGCGTCGTTTCCTGGAACGAGGCGGCGCTGATGAAGCTGTCGGTCGAGAGCGACGCCTTCGTGATGCCCAGCAGCAGGTTGGTGTAGGTCGCGGGGATCTTGTCCTCGGCGCGCAAGGCGTCGTTGGTGTTCAGGATCTCGCTGCGTTCCACCTGCTCGCCGGCGATGTAGTTCGTGTCGCCCGGGTTCTCGACCACGACGCGGCGCAGCATCTGGCGAACGATCACCTCGATGTGCTTGTCGTTGATCTTCACGCCCTGCAGGCGGTACACGTCCTGCACCTCGTCCACGATGTAGCGCGCCAGTTCCTCGGAGCCCAGCAGGCGCAGGATGTCCTGCGGATCGGCCGGGCCGTCGACGATCGACTCGCCCTTGTTCACCACCTGGCCTTCGTGCACCAGGATGTTCTTCTCCTTGGGCACCAGCTCTTCCCAGACCTTGCCGTCCGGGTCGGTGATCTGCAGCCGCACCTTGCCCTTGGTTTCCTTGCCGAAGGACACGGTGCCGGTCATCTCGGCCAGCATGCCCTTGTCCTTGGGCGATCGGGCTTCGAAGAGCTCCGCCACCCGCGGCAGACCACCGGTGATGTCGCGGGTCTTCTGGCCTTCGACCGGAATGCGCGCCAGCACTTCGCCGGGGCCCACGTCCTGGCCGTCGCGCACCTGCACCAGGGCGCCGACCGGGAAGCCGATGGTCACCGAGTGGTCGGTGCCGGGGATCTTCACCTCGTTGCCGGCGGCGTCGATCAGTTTCACCTGCGGGCGCACGACCTTGGCCGCGCCGCGGCGCTTCGGATCGATGACCACCAGGGTGGACAGGCCCGTGACCTCGTCGACCTGCTTCGCGACCGTGAGGCCTTCCTCGACGTTCTCGAACTTGGTCTTGCCGGCGAACTCCGTGATGATCGGGCGCGTCAGCGGGTCCCAGTTGGCCAGCACGTGGCCAGCCTTGACCTGCTGGTCGGCCTTGACCGCCAGGGTGGCGCCGTAGGGCACCTTGTGGCGCTCGCGCTCGCGGCCGTGCTCGTCATGGATGACGATCTCGCCCGAGCGTGCGATCACCACCAGCTCGTTCTTGCTGTTGGTCACGTAGCGCATCGTGGCGTTGAAGCCGATCACGCCGTTGGACTTGGCCTCGACGCTCGACGCCACCGCTGCGCGCGAAGCCGCGCCGCCGATGTGGAAGGTCCGCATCGTCAGCTGCGTGCCGGGCTCGCCGATCGACTGCGCCGCGATCACGCCGACCGCCTCGCCGTTGTTGACCAGGCCACCGCGGCCGAGGTCGCGGCCGTAGCACTTGGCGCACAGGCCGAAGCGGGTCGAGCAGGTCAGCGCCGTGCGCACCTTGACCTCGTCCACGCCCTCGTTTTCCAGCGCTTCGATCACGTCTTCGTCGAGCATGTCGCCGGCCTTGGCCAGCACGACACGCGTCTCCGGGTGCAGCACGTCTTCGGCCGCGGTACGGCCGAGGATGCGCTCGCGCAGCGACTCGATCACTTCACCGCCTTCGACGATGGCGCGCATCACGGTGCCGTCCAGCGTGCCGCAATCCTGCTCGATCACGACCAGGTCCTGCGTCACGTCGACCAGGCGGCGCGTCAGGTAGCCGGAGTTCGCGGTCTTCAGCGCCGTGTCGGCCAGGCCCTTGCGCGCGCCGTGGGTGGAGATGAAATACTCCAGCACGTTCAAGCCTTCGCGGAAGTTCGCGGTGATCGGCGTCTCGATGATCGAGCCGTCCGGCTTGGCCATCAGCCCCCGCATGCCGGCCACCTGGCGGATCTGCGCCGCGGAACCCCGGGCGCCCGAGTCGGCCATCATGTAGATGGAGTTGAAGGACTCCTGCTCCACTTCCTTGCCGTGGCGGTCGGTGACCTTCTCCTTCGACAGCTTGGCCATCATGACCTTCGACACTTCGTCGCCGGCCTTGCCCCAGATGTCGACCACCTTGTTGTAGCGCTCGCCGGCGGTGACCAGGCCCGAGACGTACTGCTGCTCGATCTCCTTCACTTCCTTGGCCGAGCGCTCGATGATCCCGTGCTTCTCGGACGGCACCAGCATGTCGTCGATGGCGATCGAGATGCCGGCCTTGGTCGCCAGGCGGAAGCCGTTCTGCAGCAGCTTGTCGGCGAAGACCACCGTCTCCTTCAGGCCGCACTTGCGGAACGAGGCGTTGATGAGGCGAGAGATCTCCTTCTTCTTCAGCGCCTTGTTGATGTTCGAGAACGGCAGGCCCTTGGGCAGGATCTCCGACAGCAGTGCGCGGCCGATGGTGGTGTCCACCAGCGAAGTGCTGGGGACGAACTCGCCCGACTCCTTGTCCTTCGTGTACTCGGTGATGCGCACGCTCACCTTGGCAGTGAGCTCGACCACGCCGGCGTCCAGCGCGCGCTGCACTTCACCGATGTCGGAGAAGACCAGGCCTTCGCCCTTGCCGTTGATGCGCTCGCGCGTCGTGTAGTAGAGGCCCAGCACCACGTCCTGCGACGGCACGATGGAGGGCTCGCCGCTGGCCGGGAACAGCACGTTGTTGGAGGCCAGCATCAGGGTGCGGGCTTCCATCTGCGCTTCCACCGACAGCGGCACGTGCACGGCCATCTGGTCGCCGTCGAAGTCGGCGTTGAAGGCGGCACAGACCAGCGGATGCAGCTGGATCGCCTTGCCTTCGATCAGGATCGGCTCGAAGGCCTGGATGCCGAGGCGGTGCAGCGTCGGTGCGCGGTTCAGCATCACCGGGTGCTCCTTGATCACCTCTTCCAGGATGTCCCACACCACCGGCGTGCCGGATTCGACTTCCTTCTTCGCCGCCTTGATGGTGGTCGCGATGCCCATGGCTTCCAGGCGCGAGAAGATGAAGGGCTTGAACAGCTCGAGCGCCATCAGCTTCGGCAGGCCGCACTGGTGCAGCTTGAGCGTCGGGCCCACCACGATGACCGAACGGCCCGAGTAG
>Ga0075370_10000451_pt1 | contig 15341 bp, 15 predicted proteins | sample EndMethybrTD3035_FD_71398 | JGI IMG/M metagenome (GOLD analysis project Ga0075370, IMG submission 71398) | Populus endosphere microbial communities from Tennessee, USA - Endosphere MetaG P. TD hybrid TD303-5 | ecosystem: Host-associated > Plants > Roots > Endosphere | place: USA: Tennessee... | reverse complement strand
AGGGCCAGCCGCTCGCGCAGCTCGGTAGCCTGGCGAATCTGGTGGTCCAGCGCGTGCATCTGCTGCTCGATGATGCGTTGCGGCGCAGCTTCGCTGCCATCCAGGAGTGGCCCGATCTCGGCGAGCGCCAAGCCCAGGTGCCGCAGCGCCTGGATGGCGTGCAGGCGGGCGACGTCGCCTTCGGAGTAAAGGCGGTAGCCGGAGTCGGACCGGCCAGAGGGCTTGAGCAGGCCGATCTCGTCGTAATGGTGGAGGGTGCGGACGGTAAGACCGGTGGAGCGGGCGATGTCGCCGACTTTGATGCGCATGGGGGATTGTGGCTGTGCAGGCTGCCGTTTCGAGCGGGCACCTTGCCGAGCGTTTGAAAGCAACAGCTGGGCGTGGAAACCCATTGAATGGCCGCTTCGCAGCGAGGCTGGGCCGCAACTGCGTCGTGTCATGCTTTAAGGGGTCCTTGATCCCTTGGCACGTCAGAGAAAGGGCGACCTGGTTCCAAGGTAAAGGCGCATCGAAAGCCGCTGCACCAGGTTTCCATACGGCGGATAGAAGAGCCCGATCGGAAACCATCGCCGACGCTTGAACACAGACTTGACATGCGAGAGTTCGCGAAAGCCCTCCGGTCCATGGTAGGTACCCATGCCCGAATTGCCGGTGCCGCCAAACGGAAGATCGTGCTGAAAGACATGCCAGCCCCAGTCGTTGAGCGTCACTCCGCCAGCGTGGGTTTCCCGCAGGACGCGCGCCTGCTCGGTGCGACTCAAGCCGAAGGCATAGAGCGACAACGGCCGCTCACCGCGTCGCACCAATGCGATCGCATGGCTGAGACCGTCGTACTCCAGCACGGGCAGGATCGGCCCGAAGATCTCTTCCTGCATCAACTGCATGCGGTCGTTCACGCCGGTGACGATGGTCAGCGCCATCTGGCGGCCGGCGTCCACGACCTCGCCACAGGGCAGCAGCGTTGCGCCTTTGGCCTCGGCGTCGTCGAGCAACTGCCGCAAACGCGCAGCATGGCGCTCGGTGAGGATGCTGGTGTACTCAGGGTTGCCACGCGTGCTGGGGTACAGCCTGGCGAAGGCGTTGCGCACTTCGGCGGCAAATTCGGCGGCCTTGCCACGCGGCACCAGAGCGTAGTCGGGCGCAACGCAAATCTGCCCGGCATTGAAAGCCTTGCCGTGCGCGATGCGCAGCGCCGCGTCGCGCAAGTCGGCATCCGGGCCGACGATCGCCGGCGACTTGCCTCCGAGTTCGAGCGTCACCGGCGTGAGGTTGTCTGCAGCCGCACGCATGACCTCGCGGCCGACCCTTGGCGAGCCCGTGAAAATCAGATGGTTGAAAGGCAGCTGGTTGAAGGCCTGCGCGGCTTCGACGGCGCCGCCGAACACGGCCACCTCATCCTCGCCAAAGCATTCGCCCAGCATCGTGCGCAGCAGCGCGGTGCTGCGCGGCGAGAATTCCGAGACCTTGACCATGGCCCGGTTTCCCGCGGCCAGCGCCGCAACCAAAGGCCCGAGGGTCAGGTACAGCGGGAAATTCCAGGTGCCGATGATGCCCACCACGCCCTTGGGCTGGTATTCGACCCAGGCGCTGTTGGTGAGGAACAGCAGCTCGGTGCTGCGCCGGCGCACCTTCATCCATTTGCCCATGTGGGACAAGGCATGCCGGGCCTCCAGGATCGGGCCCATCACCTCGACCAGTTTGGTCTCGGCCCCCGCGCGAACACCAAAATCCGCGTTCACCGCCGCGACGATTTCGTTCTGGTGGCGGCGCAGCGCATCGATCAGGCGACGCAGCTTGGCCTTGCGCGCGGCGAGCTCGGGATAGGGGGCCGCCTCGAAGGCGCTGCGCTGTATGTCGAACACACGATGCATGCGCTGGATTTCGGCCGCATCGGTAACGTGAAGGGTGATCGGGATCGGACTGGCACTCATGTCTTGCTCACCGCTGCGGGTGCTGCCTGCCCGGCATCGCCGTCGACCTCGGCCTGCGCATACGCGCGGCCGCCGGGCGCGAGGGCCGTGTGCGCGCGCCGCGAATGGACCAGGGGGTAGAACATCTCCACGAACCAGCGCTCCTTGCCGAAGATCAGGTCATCCTGCAGGCCGACCTTGGGCGGGTAGCGACGGGTGATCTTGGCTGTACCGAAGAGCAGATCCCAGATGAACAGCAGGTTGCCGAAGTTGCCCTTGTAGTGCCCGATGCCGTCGTCGTTGGTGAGCGCGTGATGCGCCCAGTGGGTGGCCGGCGTCACCACGGTTCGCTCCAGCACCCAGGCGAGCGGGTGCAGCCACTTGACCCGGTACAGCGGTGCGTCCCAGGGCACTGCGCTGTGTGCCCCCAGGATCACTGCGAGCTTGACCACGATGTAGACCAGATAAGCATCGCCAAAGCCCAGGTAGATCAACACGCCGGAGGCCCACAAGCCGGGCATCATGAGGTAGTAGAAGAAGTTGTTGCGGTAGGTGATGCGGATGCTCATGTAGTGCGCCGTGTGATGCGCACGATGCAGCGGCCATAGCAGCGGCGAGTGCGAAGCGCGGTGCCACCAGTACTGCGTCATGTCGTCGGCGACCAGCAGGATCGCGCCCATGGCCCACCATGGCAAGTGCCCCCAGGCGTTGCGCTGCTCGGGCATGGCAAGCGCGCTCAGCTTGGCCGTCACCGCGAAGATGAACGGCTGCGACACGGCCAGCAGCGCGAGGAACATGAACAGTTCCAGCTTGGTGTCATCCGCCGTGGCGTGGAAGTGTTCATGCTTGCGCGAGCGGATCTCCAGCGCGGCAAAAACAAGAATGATCGTGACCAGCACGATGTTCTGGACCAGGTTCACCAGGTTGTCTCCTTGGCTGTGAATGCGGGCCGGGTTCTGTGTCTGAACGCCGGGCTCTGTGAGGCGCGATTGTTCTGGTGAATACCGATTGAGTCCAATGCATACTGAAACCAAAATCAATGCACTGGATGCAATCGCGAGTCAAGGAGCAGCTCCATGGATCTCAAGCGCTGGGCGCATGTCGTCGCCGTCGCCGACCGGCGCAGTTTCATTCGCGCGGCCGAACAGGTGCATCTGAGCCAGCCGGCCCTGACCCGCAGCATCCAGGCGGCGGAAGCCGAACTGGGGCTCCAGCTGTTCGACCGTGGAACAAACGAGGTCGTCACGACGCCTGCCGGGGAATTTGTCGTGGCACGGGCGCGGCAGCTCGTGTTCAACAGCCGCTGTCTTGAAAGGGACGTCGAGCTCTATCGCAGCCGCGGTCTGGGCGACACGGCGTTCGGCGTGGGCCCGTTTCCAGCGGCGACCCTTCTGTCGCCGCTGCTGACGGCAATGCGGCGTGAATTCCCGGCCATCAACCTGCGCGTGGAGATCAGCAACTGGCAGCTGCTGCTCAAGCGCCTGCTCGAGGAAGACATCGAATTCTTCGTTGCCGATACCCGGGCTTTGCCTTCGGATCCCAACCTGTTTGTCCGTGCCCTGCGCCGCGAGCCGGGAGGCTTCTACGTGCGCGCGGGTCACCCCTTGACCGCGCGCACATCTGTCACGCTGCAGCAGCTCTGGGCCTACGGCGTACTTTCGGTGCGGCTGCCGGCCGGCGTGCGCGCGGTGATTTCCCGCCTGCTTGGCCTGGGATCGCCGGCCGAACTCACCTTGGCCCTCGAGTGCGACGACGTCGAGGTGCTAAAGCAGGTGGCGCTGGCCTGCGACTCGGTGCTCGCCACGCCGCACGCCGCGGTTGCGAAGGAGGTCGCGGCTGGCAGCCTTCAGGCGCTGGAAGTCACGGGCCTGCCACCCCAATCATCGGAAATGGGAGTCGTCACGCTGCGAGGTCGTACCCCGTCGCCGATGGCCGAGCTGATCATTGGTCGGCTGCCGAGCACGGGTCGCGACAAGAAAGATCGGCAATGACATGGCATCAGGGTGTTTCGCCGAGCCGCCCGTCGATGTGAGGTTCGACGCCGGTCCAGGCGGGCTGAAGCGACGAAGCATCCCCTCGCGAGACGGACGTGCCCCGTTTCTTCCTGCAGAGCCAGGATCGCTCAATGCCCTCGCGCGGCGATTGCTACGCGCGGCAGCACGATCTCGAAAATGGTTTCCGCTGGCGAGCTCGTGCATCGCACGTCGCCGCCGTGGGCGATCGCGATCCGCTGGACAATGAAAAGCCCCAGGCCAAGGCTTGTGCGCTCTTCGTCATTTGGATGGGCGTGGTCGCCTCGCTGCAGCGCATTGAACAACCCGGGGATCTGCGCCCCAGGAATTTCCCTCCCGCCGTTGGTCACCTTCAGCGAAATCATGGTGCTGCGCCCATCCAGCGTGACCGAGATCGGGCTGCGGTCCCCATAGGCGACAGCGTTGTTCACCAGATTGCCCACGGCCTCGCGCACGGCAGAAGCGTCAAATTCACCAGTGGCATCACCATCGATGGCGAACAGGATCTGCGAGTCCGGGTGGGCAGCCCTGAGGAGCTCGATCTCATCGGCGCACGCCTGGCCAAGGTCGCCAGGGTCGCGGTGGATCGTCATTCCTCCGCTGAGCGCAGCCCGGTTGTACTGCAGCAAGGTATCAAGCAGCGCTGCCATGCGACGGCCACTCTTGATCAGCACGCCGACCTCGGAGAGCGGCGAATCCTTGGTCTTCCTCGAGATGAGTTCTGCTGTGACCATGATCGCGTTGAGCGGGCCCCTGAGATCGTGCCCCAGCACGCCCAGGAAGACGTTTCTCAGTTGCTCGGTTTCCTCCGAGAAATACGAGACCGATTCGGCAATCGCCTGATCGATGGCTTCGTTGAAACGGATCACATCCTTTACGGGAAGCTCAGCTGGCTCCTTCTCCGCCCACAGCCTGAGCACCCCCGCCCTCAGCGCACGGTACTCGGCGACAAGCTGGGTCATCTGCAGCCCGCTCTTGGCTCTCTGACGACCATGGGTATGTGCGGCTGACGCCGGCGCGCCGGCGAGAACGACGGCTTGGCCAAGCGACTTCGTATGAGCTTCGTCGCCAGTCTGGCTGTGCTCCAGATCCAGGACGATCGCATCAAGGATCTTCGGAATATGGTTTCGGAGCGTCTTGTCGGATTCGTGTGCCAACGGCGGAAGAGTCCGGGCATAGCGCGCCGCTTCAGCAACGATGGTTTCGGCGTGGGCCTTGATGAACTCAGCCAATCTCATGGAAGCCTCTCAGTAGCGCGGCGCGTGCGAGGGCGGGCAGCGTTTCATGCAGCCCGGCGCGGGTTCAGGCAAGCAGTATCGTAGGAAAGCACTGGCAGGCGAGAAATCATCGCTGCTTTGCAGAAAAGGTGGCAACCGCGGGCGCTGCAGATGGTGCGGTCGCTGGCAGCATCTGCGAACGGCTCACATTGATGAGGCAGGAAACAATGATCACCAGTTGCGCGATGTTGATCACGATCGCGAAGATGTGAACCCGTCGAAATCCTGGGACCGACTCCAGCGAACCGGCTTGAATCTGCGCTCCCAGCAATCCCATCTTCGGGATGATCTTCTTGCGCAGGCCCACTGCAATCAATGCCAACACCGCGGCGCCCCCACCCAGCGCCAGGAAGCCCGCCAAAGCAAGGCTGATCGCCGCTGCTGTCGCAGTCGCGAAAGCAGCGACGTAGTAGATGTTGAAAAAGCCGCGCACGAATCTCGCATCGAGCGGCGTGTCATGTTTCAGCACCAGCAGCGGGATGGAGCCGAGAATGAAGTAGGCGGTGGTCACCATCAGGAGCACCGTTGAGCAGAGTGCGATTGCAAACATGAAGGAACTCCACGGCTCGTTGGATCAAGTTGCGCGCCGCCCTTGTCTCGCGCGCTCTCTCTCCTGAGTGGAGAGGTAGCAGCCCTTGGGATTGAGTGCAGCGCCAGCAGCAATTGAACGCCCTCGACAGCCGTCCATTCGCCTTCCTTCTATGGCGGATCCTTCAAGGCGTCAACCAGAAAGTCGACCATCACCCGCACCTTTGCGCTGAGATGGCGACGGCTGGCGTAGATCGCGAGGATGTCGATGGCGGGCATGCGATAGCCGGACATGACCTCAATCAACCGACCGGCTCGCACATCCTCGCCAAGAACGAAACTTGGCTGCCAGATGACGCCCGCACCAGCGAGTGCCGCGGCGCGAGCAGTCTGACCATTGTTTGCCCGCACGGCCCAGCGCACGCGCACGGCTTCCAGGGTCCCGCCAGGACCAACGAACTGCCACTCGTCGGACGTCGCACCGTACGTGTAGCCCAGGCACAGGTGCCGCGAAAGGTCGGCCGGCGTCTGGGGCATGCCATGGGTCGCAAGATAGTCGGGCGAGGCACAGACCAGGTTCTGCGAGTGACCGAGGCGGCGCGCGATATGGTTTCCCGAGGTGGTCCGCGAGATACGAATGGCAAGGTCGTAGCCCTCTTCAACAATGTCGACCACGCGGTCGATGAGCGCAATGTCGAGCTCGACATCGGGGTACTTCGCCATGAACTTCGGCCAGAGAGGCGCCAGCACGAGGCTGCCGAAACCCAGCGGCGCGTTGATGCGCAGGCGCCCGCGCGGTTGGAGCGACGCGGTGGTCGCCAGCGCCTCGGTCTCGGCGATTTCCTCAAGGATCGACTTCGCCCGGTCGAACAATGCCTCACCGCCTTCTGTAAGCGACAAGCGGCGCGATGTGCGGTTGATGAGACGCGTGCGCAAGTGGGCTTCCAACTCATTGACGTAGCGCGTCACGTTGGCTGGGGAGGTGTCCAGCGCGTCGGCTGCCTTTGTGAAGCTGCCGCGCGCGACCACGGCCACGAACACCTCGTAAGCACGCAAGCGGTCCATCGGCGCGGCTCCAATCATTCAGAAAAGCTGAATGAGTAAACCACTTTTGGGGCCTTTGTGGAAGCGAAGCTGAATCATAAATTTGCGTCATTACCAACCGACAGCAAAGGATCCCCGCATGACCGACGTCCATCACTCCACTCCCAACACCCCTGCCGCCACCAGGCGCTCGGTGATCGCCGGCGCGATCGCGGTCGGCGCCACACTGACCTTGGGTTTGCCGGGGCACGCTGCAGCACAAGTCGACGCGGTGCCAGGCTTTCGCGCAGCCACCGCGCAGGTGAACGGCACCCGCATCCACTACCGCATTGGCGGCACCGGACCGGCGGTGGTGCTGCTGCACGGCTATGCCGAGAGATATCGGCTTGATGGTGGCCTACGCGTATGCCGCGCAGTTCCCTTCCGAGACCGACAAGGTGGTGCTCATGGACGCCTTCCTGCCGGGTATTGGCGCATGGCAAGACGTTTGGCTCCTGCGCGACCTATGGCATTTCCACTTTCATGGGGCGACGCCGCTGGCGCTCGTGAGCGGGCGCGAGCGCATCTATTTCGAGCATTTCTGGAATGACTTTGCGGCCGACCCCAAGCGCTCGTTGCCTGAGGCCGATCGCCGCTTCTATGCCAAAGCCTACGCACAACCGGGCGGCATGCGTGCCGGGTTCGAGTACTTCAAGGCCTTTGAGCAGGATGCGGCCGAATTCGCCGCGATGGGAAAGACCCGGCTGTCGATGCCGATGCTGGTCCTCTCCGGTGAAAAGGCCGGCGGAACCTTCCTGATCGAGCAGGGCAAGATGGTGGCGACCGATGTCCAGGGCGTTATCGTCAAAGGGTCCGGACACTGGCTGATGGAGGAGGCGCCAGACCAGGTCATCCCGGCGCTGATCAACTTCCTCGGTTAGCGCGAAACTGGACCGGTTGTCGAAGGACGCATGCCCCGCCGCACGGCCGCCATCCTTGCGGCACGTAGAGCGGAGCTCAACGGACAAAAGTCAAACTGACCAAGGAGTATCGACATGGACCTTCAACTGAATGGAAAGCTGGCGCTGGTGAGTGGCAGCACGGCCGGAATTGGCTACGCCATCGCACGCACGCTGGCCCAGGAGGGGGCAAGCGTCATTGTCAACGGCAGGTCGCAGACGGCGGTCGACGAGGCGGTGAACCGCATCCGCTCCGAGACGCACGGCACGGTTCTGGGCCATGCCGCAGACCTCAGCCGGGCCGACGCCGCCGAGGAGGCCGTGCGCCGTCATCCGGACATCGGCATCCTTGTGAACAATCTCGGCATCTTCGAGGCGAAAGCCTTCGAAGACATTCCCGATGAGGACTGGCAGCGCTTCTTCGACGTCAACGTCCTGAGCGGCGTGCGCCTTGCCCGCCTGGTACTGCCGCAAATGAAACGGGCGAACTGGGGAAGGATCATCTTCATCTCGAGTGAGAGCGCCGTCCAGATACCGACCGAGATGATCCACTACGGTATGACCAAGACCGCGCAGCTCGCGGTCTCGCGCGGCCTGGCGGAATCGGTCGCTGGCACGAACATCACGGTGAACAGCGTACTCCCAGGCCCGACGAAATCGCGCGGCGTCGGTGACTTCGTCGAAGGCATGGCGCGATCGAGCGACAAGAGCTTCGAGCAGGTCGAGGCAGAGTTCTTCGACCAGGTGCGCCCGACGTCGCTGATCAAGCGCTTCGCCACGCCGCAGGAGGTGGCCTCGCTTGTGGCCTACGTGGCAAGCCCGCTCGCGTCGGCGACCACGGGCGCCGCACTTCGCGTCGACGGCGGCGTTGTCAAGAGCGCCTTCTGACAAGGGCGCAGCCAAATCTTCCGCTACACGCACGCGGAACCAAGCTCAGCGCAACGACGCCAAATGCGCGGCCAGCGACTCGATCTCGGCATTGCCAAGGCCCGCAAGCAGCGGATCCGGTTTCGCGGCGGAGCCGTGGGGCCGCGTGCCGCTTCGCATCAACTGCAGGGACCAGGCGGTGTAGCGTTCTTTTTGCCCGGCGAGCCGTGCTGCACCCGCGTTCGTTCCCTGCATCGCCAAACCGTGGCAGCCGGCACATTGCAGGCGCTCCGCCAATGCGCGGCCGGCTGCGCTGCCGGCCGATGGCGCGGCGGGCGCAGGCACCAGCGCCGCATAGTGGCTGGCCAGGTTGTCGACGTCCTGTTCGCTCAACTCCGCCGCGAGGGTTGTCATCACCGGGGCGGTACGTTTTCGCTCGCGGAATGCACGCCACTGCGCAATGAAGTAGGACCTCGGCTGGCCTTCTAGCAGCGGTACCGAGGCGTGGATCGTTTCGCTGGAGGAATGGCACGATGCGCAGCGTGCTGCGGCCAGTCGTGCACCGGCCGCACGGTCGGCGGCCGCGCAATCGTGCGCGACCAGCAGGCCGCCCAGCAAAAAAGCGGCTGCAGCTGCACGTCGAGTTCGAACTTCGGTCACCTCGCGGGCGCCCGGAACGGCCTGTGATGGGGTGCGATCAAGTTCACTTTTCCACCAGCTCGCGCAGCCTGCGGGCCTGGTCATCGAGGCCGCGGCGGATCGTCTCGACCTTGAGAGCTTCGCCATCTTCGCCTTCCCGGCGGTGAACGAGCGCCACCATGTCCAGAAGCACGGCTTGCTCCTGAAGCGCGCGCAGCGCGCCCCAGAGCGCCTCATCCATCGTTTCGGTCAGCGTGTGCTGCAGTGTCTTCAGCGTGAAGGCGTGGCCTGTGTGGCAGCGATAGCGCACCGGGGCTTCGCCGTCGAGTTGCCATAGGCCGCCCTTGCAATCCGGGCATACGAAGGGCGAGGGACGCGCAACCGCTTTGAGGTGTTCCACAGGGTCTCCTTTGCCCATCAAGAGCTCTAGCTCATGGACGAGGGGTTCGGGTTGCGCGGCAATCCTCGCCGTGCTCCCGAGGACAGGTGCAGAGGCCAGCGAGTTCAGCAGTTCGCCGATCTTTGCGACCGGCAGGCAATGGTCGACCTCGACATTTTTCATCGCACTCGAGGGCATGTCCGGCTCGAAAGCGTCGGCCGGATCCTGTACCACGGCTGTTCCGCCGCAGGCCTTGATCGCCTGCAGACCTGCGGTACCGTCGTCCAGCCTGCCCGTGAGAACCACCCCAACCACTGCTGGGCCGTAGCAAAGGGCGGCCGAGAGGAACAGCGGGTCGATCGCCGGTCGCGTATGGTGTTCCTTCGGCCCCCGGGTGAGCCGTATGCGTCCTTCCTCCACCAGCATGTGATGGTCGGCCGGTGCGACATAGATGTGTCCACTGACGATCGGGTCGCCGTCGGCCGCATGACTCACGGGCAGCGCGCCGCGCGCGGCAAGCAGTTCCGGAAGGATGCTCGGGTGGCTGCCGATGTGGAGCACCATGAGTACCGGTGCCCGAAAGGTCGCTGGCAAGCTGGCTGCCAGGCTCGAAAGCGCAGCGACGCCACCCACCGATGCGCCGACCACGATCAGGCGGGGGATGTCCGCCGAAACCTGGGCTCCATCGGGCGGTTGTGTGGCTATCGGGATGGCGTCCATTGCATCGATTCCGGATCCGCCGTCACGATAGCGCGGCAGCGCCCAGGCCAGCGGTGGCGGGTCCGTTGATCACTCGGCCCTGCGCATCGAACCGTGAACCATGGCAGGGGCAGTCCCACGATTTCTCGGTGCTGTTCCATTCGACAATGCAACCCAGGTGAGGACATGTCGCATCCAATGCGCTGACCGCGCCGAGCGCGTCCCGGTAGACGGCGATCTTGTGAAGGCGATGGCGAATGACCGCGCCTTCACCGGGCCGAATGTCGTCGACCTTGGCGACGTCGCCGGCAGTGAGCCAATCCTTGTACTGGACCGCCACATTCGCGTTCTCCTTGACGAACTCGCCCGCAGCCTTGAGCGGCTTGCGCGAGGGGTTGTAGGCGCTCGCCCAAGGATTCTCGCGATCGACAATCAGGTCCGTCAGGAGCATGCCGGCGATGGTGCCGTGGGTCATGCCGTTACCGGAGTCACCGGTGGCCACGAAAACATGGTTGTCGCCCGGATTGCGGCCGATGAAGGCCAGTCCGTCGATCGGCTCCATCACCTGGCCAGACCAGCGGTACAGCGGCGTGTCGACCACCGGAAAGCGCGACGCGGCCCAGGCGGCGAGCCGCTCAAAGCGAAGCTCGGCGTCGTCTTCCTGCCCGGTCTTGTGATCTTCGCCTCCGACGATCAGCAGATCGTGCGTGTCATCTAGATGCCCCGCGATGCGAACGTAGTGATACGGGTCCAGCGTATCCCACCATTGCGCCCAAGGCATCGAGCCGCCCGCAACACGCAGTCCCACCACAAAGGTGCGGTAGGCAGCCTGCTTGGTATGAAGGATGAACCGGTTATTGATGGGCGTGTTCGTCGCAACGACAGTGGCTGTGGCGCGCACGACATGACCGTCCTGGGTTTGCACGCGCGTCGGGAGTCCGTCCTCGACCTCGGTCACATGCGTGCCGCAGTGGATGCGTCCGCCAAGGGCAATGATGCGCTCGGCGAGGCCTGCGAGATAGGCGAGAGGATGGATTTGCCCTTGCTCCGGAAACAGCAAGGCAGGCCCCAACGTTTGCGTGGATCCAGGCGGCGCGTCCACCGGGATGACGTCGATCAGGCCGGCGCGGTGCGCCGCGTCCAGTTCCTTCTGGAGCTCGTCTTGCGGCGCTTCCGGCGGCCAGAAGAGATAGCCGTCCACGCGCCGGAAGTCGCAGTCCATGCCTTCATTGCGGACAATGGATTCGATGCGGTCGATGGCCGCCGTATGGCTTTGCGCGACCAAGTGGCTGATCTCCTTGCCATGCCGGCTTTCAATGTGGTGGTAGCGATCGTCGAATGCGTTCGACAGATGCGCCGTGGTGCGCCCCGTCTCGCCGCTGCCGATGGGGCCATCGTCGAGAACCACGACCTTTCGGCCTTCCTGCACAAGGTGGTAGGCGGTACTCAACCCGGCGATCCCTGCGCCGACGATGCAGACGTCCGCCGTGCAGCTCTCGGTCAGCGGTGAAAAATCGGGTACGGAGTACCCCATCCAGTACGAAGTGGTCGCGCCTGAGTCGCTGGGCATGAAAAGTCCTCGCAAAAGTGGGTGGCACTTTTGCCAATGGAGTCCCGATCTGCACGGGTGCCGGTCAGTCCACCTCCAAAATCCTCGTCGGCAAACTTCGCACCTCTCGAGTGCGGGGTGCTCACGACATACCGCGCTTAGCGAGAATTTCCTACACCGTGTGGCCGATCCGGGCGCGACGCTGCCAACGGCCGTCAACCCTGTTCCCCGTTCAACCGATTGCTAGGAACAACCATGCCCACCACCCCAATCATGGAAGCCCCGCTCGCTGCCTCTTCATCGTCACCTGAGCGCGAGGGGTCATCACGCAGTTCGGCCGAATCTCCGGTGTCGCTCCCTGCGCTTCCCACGGAGGCGGAACTCAGGGCCGCGGACCTCGAGCTCGATGCGGCCACCCGGGACGAACTCCAGGACGAACTCCAGGACGAACTCCAGGACGAGCTCGGACAGGACGATCGCCAAAGCCGCATCCGGGCCGCGGCCTACGCTGCCTTCCTGCGGCGCGGCGACGGGCCGGGCGACGCAGACCAGGACTGGTTCGAAGCGGAGCGGGAGGTGAATGCGCGGGACGCGAATCGCTAGCTTGCCCCGAACTGCCGCGCTGCTGGCGGGCATCCAGCCGGATCAATTGCACAGCAGTTTCTGGCGCGTGGCGCCCGTGCGCGCAGGGCGCACGAATTCCGGATGGAACGAGCGCCTGCTTCCATCGGCAAACTCGATATCGACCGCGAGCGCATCCGCCGCCACCACCTGGCCGATGCCGTAGCGCCGCACTTGCACCATCGACTCGGGAACGAATCTGGGCTTGGCCTTGGCGCTGTGGGTCGGCCGGGCAGGCGCTGCGTCGACCTGCTGCTGCGCCTGTGCCGCATGAAGGGCCATGCGCCTGCAGTTGTCGCAGGTCGTGCAGCGCTGCGCAGGCGCTGCACCTTCCAGGTGTGACAGCAGCACCTGCCATCGGCACAGCCCGGTTTGCGCGTAGAACACCATGCCCTCGAGCTTGGCCTGATCGTGCTCGCGCTTTTCGCGGTATTGGTCGAGGAAGGAGGCCAGCTCGGGCGCTGTGACGGCTGGGCGCAGGAGGGAGAGATGCCCATCGGCGTGCTGGCGGACGATGCGCTGTTGACGCAGCAACGCCAATGCCACGTGAATCTTCGTGCGGGGCGCCTGCAGCTTGCTCTGCAGCGCCTGCAGGGTCCAGCCGCCCGCGTCGGCGGGCGCTGAACGCAGGGCCGCGTAGACGTCGTCCAGTTCCTTCGCACCCGGATAGCGGCCCGCAAGAAAGAACTGCTGCACGGTCCGATCCCGCCGATGGAACAGCAGGATGCAATCGGCTGGCTCGCCGTCGCGGCCCGCGCGGCCAGACTCCTGGTAGTAGCTGTCGAGCCCTGGCGGCATCTGGTAGTGCAGCACGAAGCGAATGTCGGGCTTGTCGATCCCCATGCCGAAAGCGTTGGTGGCGACCATGACGCGCACTTTGCCGGCCATGAAGGCGTCCTGCGCCTGGTCGCGCTGCGCCGCGCCCAGCTTCCCGTGGTACAGCGACACCGATTCGCCCGCCTGCGCAAGCGCCGCGTGCACGGCTTGCGCCGCCTTGATCGTCGCGGTGTAGACGATGCCGCTGCCGGCGATCGCCTTGACCCAGGCGATCGTGCGTTCGCGCTTCCTGTCTTCAGTGGCCAGGTGCTCGGCCGCGTAGCGCAGATTGGGGCGGTAGCTGCCCGTGTCCAGGAGACCGCCGCGCGGGATGCCAAGTCGCGCCATGACGTCGCGGGCCACTTCGTCGTTGGCGGTCGCAGTCAGCGCCAGGACGGGCGGGTTTCCCAGCGCCCGCGCGGCTGCCTCGATCTCGAGAAACGCGGGCCGAAAGTCGTGGCCCCACTGCGAGATGCAATGTGCTTCGTCGACGACGAGCAAGCCGGTAGCGCCGGTTTGGAGCAGGGCCATGAATGCCTTGTCAGCCAGTCGCTCGGGGGTGGTCAAAACAATCCGTGCCGAACCGTCCTCGATTGCTGCCTGCGCCGCCTCAAGCTCGTCGGCTGCGCACTGGCTGTGGAGCTGGACTGCCGCAATGCCTCGCTCGCGCAGCTTCTCGCACTGGTCCTTCATCAGCGCAATGAGCGGCGACACCACCACCGTTCGACCTTCGATCAGAACCGCCGGCAGTTGATAGCAAAGCGACTTTCCGGCTGCGGTCGGCATCACAGCGAGCGTCGATTGCCCCTCGAGAATCCGGCCAATCACTTGCCGCTGGCCGGCGCGCAGACTGCTCAGACCGAAGACCTTGCGCAGGGCCCGTTCGACGCGATCGGAGTCCGCCCCGCGCCCCGAACCCTCAGGCGCGCTCGTCGTCTTGCGTGTCGGGGTCTTCGGCGTCTTCGGCATCGCTGTCGTCGCCGCTGGCCAGTTCGTCCGCGGCGGCCATGTCCGGGTCATCGATGGAGACGGCCGCGTCGAGCGCGTCCTGCGGCAGCGTCCCGACGCGCGTCGGCAAGATGTCGGCATCGACCTGCGGCGCGCTCGCGTCTGCGGATGCGCGTTCGCCGGTGCCGGCGGCGTCGGAGGTGCTGCCATGAGGGATCGGAAGGGCCCCCTCCGATGCTGCGTCGGGCAGGGCAGAGCGACGGCGATCGGTCTGCACATCGCTGCCGCTGTCACTGCTGTCGCTTGGTCCCAGGGCGTCGACGTCCGTGCCACGCGGGTGCGGCGCCGCGTGCTCGCCGCCGAGGATGCTGCTGTTGGCCATGAGGTTCCTTCGTTGAACGGTGGTCCGCGTACTCTATGGACACGACGGTGGACCCTCGTAGTCCCGCGCGCAGCAGGGCGTGTAGGCGGAATCTGCACGCGAGGGCCGGCCAAGGAACATGGCTGGCCGCTGACAGAACCGTGAGACTTTTCGGCGCGGTTCTTTGGACATTGGACGACCCTCTTTGGCTTGCGATGCGTCAGGGTTGTTGAATGAAGAAATCAATCTGGCATCGATACGGATACGGCTGGGTCACCCTTGGCTTTTTCATCGTTTCGCTGGTGGGCCACTGGGTGTTCGCGTGGTTCGCCTATGTGGACGAGCAAAAGACCTTTGGCGCGCCGGTCGAGGTGTCAGGCTACTTGATCCAGGTGTCAAGGGACACCCTGGAGAACTGGCAGTCGGAGTTCCTGCAGCTGCTGTGGCAGATCGGCGGCCTGGCCTTTCTGCTCTACGTGGGCTCGCCGCAGTCCAAGGAGGGCGATGACCGAATGGAGGCCAAGCTCGATGCGATCCTGGCGGCGGTGGATCCCAAGAACGCAGATGCCGTGATCCACGAGATCGACCAGGCCTACGAGGGCAGACATACCGATTTCCGATGGACGCAAACCAGCAAGCAGGAAAGTCATCCGCCGAGTACCCCATCTTCCTAGCTGACGTCGAGGTGTGGCTGCCCAGTGACGATCCGCGCCAGCGCTTGAAGCGCTGCGCTTTCCCGCATGCCGTCTCAGC
>Ga0075370_10000450_pt1 | contig 15345 bp, 15 predicted proteins | sample EndMethybrTD3035_FD_71398 | JGI IMG/M metagenome (GOLD analysis project Ga0075370, IMG submission 71398) | Populus endosphere microbial communities from Tennessee, USA - Endosphere MetaG P. TD hybrid TD303-5 | ecosystem: Host-associated > Plants > Roots > Endosphere | place: USA: Tennessee... | reverse complement strand
AGGATGCAGTGATTGAGCGTTCTGAAAGAAGTCGCAAACAAGAAATAATAGCGTGTCAATCCAATCTTGCTGCCGATTGGGGATCCACAGGCACTAGGTGGGAATGGTCTTCTATTAATGAAAATCCGTTAGCATCTGAAGTTTGTGAAAGACTGCGTTTAAAAAACTAATTTATAGAGGTGCAAATGACAGTACAGTTTAATTCCCAAAGCGCAGACGCAACCCCCAAAACAGGGGATGAATGGACATCCGTTTCCCGTCATTCAGATTCCTTGTCCAGAAAAGATCGAAAAAGAATCGCTCGATTAAATGTGACCCAAACCGAATTTCTACAAAAAAAAGCTGTGGAAGGAAAGATCACTGGTCAAACTCCATCAAGCCAGCCAAAGGAAGCGCAGCAATCACGAAAGGTTGAGAAGGGGGGAATCAACTCTTCACAAACCACCTCAGCAGCATCCTCAGCGTTGTTTCCTGACTATTCATTATCATTTCCTCCTTTAGTTCCTGCATCTGGGGGGAATTCCAAGTCCTGCAGGTAAAGAAAGTAGCATTCTAGTTATTGGTGAAAAAAATTGCCGATAAATCTGATGTTTCTGAAACCTAAAAGCCTTTATCCTATTGGATGATAGGCTAAGAGGAAAATGCGCGGAGCCGCTTTCAACACAGGGCCAGAGTTTCATGCTTTGGATCATATTGCCCCTTTGGCGGAATGTTTAAACATTCCGCTGATCGTTACTGAAGAAAAGAATGAAGAATTGGCCCGCCGCTATTACCCACAAGTTTCCGTGCGGCTCATGGAAAATTTGGAGCTGCGTTTAGGGGAAATCGCGCGGGAGTTCGACATCCTTTTTGAATGTAAATATTGGGCTCCCCATCTTAAATCCCTTTTTCGGACCCTCTATTCTAAAGAGATGAAGCTGGTCTTTTGTCCTCACGGGCAGTCGGATAAGGGATATCAAGCGCCTCTTTTAGATCCCTATGCCTCCCAAGATGCGATTCTTGTTTATGGGGAGTTATTGATCCAAATGTTGAAAGAGCTAGCTATTTGGCCTTCCATTAATCAGTTTGCAAAGGTGGGAAACTACCGACTTCAATTTTATCGTAAGCATCAGACCTTTTACGATGATTTGGCTGCAAAAGAAGTTCCTCTGGATCAAAAAAAGAGGACTCTTCTTTACGCTCCCACTTGGCGCGATGCCGACTCGGCGACCTCTTTCTTTCAATGGGCTCCAAAAGTCATTGCCCAACTTCCCTCCGACTGGAATCTCATCCTGAAGTTGCATCCTTTATTAGAGCAGCGCGATCCCGCCTATTTCTATTCCATCGCGTCTTTGGCCGATCGGAAAAAAAATGTCTTTTTGGTCGATGCATTTCCTCCTGTTTATCCTCTTTTATCGCTGGCTGACGTGTATCTCGGAGATGCTTCTTCAATTGGGTATGATTTTTTATATTTCAAAAAACCTTTTTATTTTTTCCCCACTGCTCCAAAGGGAAGGCTTTATTCCTGCGGACGGGCGATCGATCCGGAAAAAAATATCTATTCCCAATTCGATCAAGGAAATCCATTTGAGAAAGAGCAAGCAAGTTTATATCAATATGCGTTTGGTCCAGAAATCACTGAAGAGGAGCTTCGGAGAAAAATCTCTAGTTTTTTAAAAGGCGAACCGCAACTTGTTCGTGAAAGCAATTAAAGGCTAAATATTCGGGTGAAAAAGAATATTTCTCTAAAAATTCCCGGAAGGCTTTGTATTCATGATTGCGATAATTAGGATAATTGTAGAGTTCATCAAATAAGAGGACGGTGCCCTCCGTCATCTTCGGCCCAAAAAATTCAAAACCCTCCGCCGTAGATTCATAGATATCGCAGTCCACATGGAGAAACGCGATGGGTTCGTCTTGCACAGAGACAAATTGGGGGAGGGTATCCTTGAACCATCCTTGTTTCACCGCTACATTTAAAAGAAACGGAGGAAGCTCTTTTCCCTCGGGTTGGGCGAATAATTTCCCAGGGATCACAATATTGCCCCGATCCCAATCACCGGGGAGGCCCAGAAAAGAATCGAACGTATAAATCATTTTGCTAGGATTGAGAGCTGCCAAAAAGTTGGTAGATCTTCCTGTTCCTGTTCCCAATTCAACATAAAGACCATCGATTCGTACTTGATCGGACGCATAGCGCATGATTTCTGCATCGGACTTCAAAGAAATGGCCTGTTTCATTTCTTTTTCGACGAAACGAACGGCCTCTTTATTTAATTGGTAAAACCGATTGGTGGGGTTGGAATGGAGGACCTGATTTCCCTCCAATCCAAACCCCGATCCTCCGAATAGAGAAAGAGGAATTTGTTTCTGGTCCATAGCTTCTATGATACAAAGAAGTCTATTTTATCCTTATCACTGGTTCACTTCCATAGGGAAAATTTTTTCGTTAATTCAGAAACACGGTCCCAATTTCCGAACAGGACGATCCCATAAAAAATGAGATCGTCTTCTTTGGTTTTTAAGGTTTTCTCAATTTGCTCCAGATAGGAACCAACGGTCATCGTATCGGTAAAATCGGCAAATGGGATCTTCTCCTCTTCCGCTGCTTTCCTCAGACCTCGGATCTTATTGGAATTGGCCTTCAAAATCATAAAAGGCATTTCTGAAATGAAGGGGTGTACGCCTCCATCCGCATCCACATATCGAGTAGGACGGAGCGCTTCTTTACCCATTTCCGCTCCTAATTCGGCTCCCAGGCCGATGCACATATGCGCCAGAGCGTTCATCACATTCCCAGGCTCGATTTTTTCATTAAGGACTGCTACCAATTTATTATTAAATTGAGGCTTCATGTCTCAACTCCTTTGAGGTTCTTTTTTCTTGGGTAAATAAAATAGTGAACCCTGCGATTCCAATAAAGAGTCCTAAAGGAATCACGGATAATCCGAAAATGAGCGCTTTCGGTTGGGCCGGTCCCCCCATGGCATTTACGATCCCTCCGATTGCCGAATGGAAAGCATACCCAAAAAACATGATAATCATATTCGCAACAGCAGTTGTAAGGCCTGCGACTTGTTCCCTCACATAGGTAGATGCTTTATAAATGGCTAAAATTTGATAAGCGCAGCAAATCCCGATGACAGCAAAACCGACAGTTAGGATGCCCTGATTTACAGAGAAACTGAGGAAAAGCAAAAAGAGGATCGCCATTGCGATCCCGGCTCCGATGATGGCAGATAAGTAACTGCCGATTTTGTCAGCGATCCAAGTCAAAACAGGAGCGCCGAAGCACATGCCGATAAAAATAATGGAGGGGAGCGACGCTGACAAGGAACCGTCGAACCCATAGACTTGTTTCAGAAAAGAAGTCCCCCAAACATCGGCAAATCCTTCTAAAGGCCCTACCATCATCCCTGCCATCAAACAAGTTCCAATGACTTTTTTATTTCTCAGAACTTCTTTTACATCGGAAAAAACCGAAGTTTGCGCAGGAGCTTCCCCATTAGGGACAATCCAGTAGGTAGCTAACGCTAACACGATCCCCGCAGCTGCAAACATATAGGACACTATTTCAAACCCAAAATGGTCTTTCATGTAGCTGACGGGTCCGCCTCCGTAGATGGCGCCAATCAGGCCGATCGTAACCGAAAAACTCAGCATTCGGGGAAAGAGTTTTTCAGCAAAGAGCATGCGGATGATTTTAAAGACTCCAAGAATCGCTGCAGAGGATCCCATTCCAATCAAGATTCTTCCCAAAATAGGATAAACCCAATGCTCAGCAAATACTAAGGGCATCAATCCTAGAACCGTAAGGAGGATGGAGGCGGTCATGATTTTTTTTGGACCGACGCGGTCGAGCAAGATTCCGATCGGCAAATGCATGAGGGAATAGCCGATATAGTACACTCCGGAAAATTGTCCGAAGGTGGCGGCGTCGATTTGAAACCGCTGCATGATGTCGTCCAGCATAATGCTGGGCATGACTCTGAGAATGTATTGGTAGGCATAAAAAAGGGACGCAATAGTCCATACCATCCAAACGATTGTGCGCGAATAGGAACGATTCATATAAACCTTTTTTCAAAAAAAATTACTAGAAGACAATATAAGTCTCCCGAGGAGATTTCTGGTTTGGTAAAAATGTGGGTGTTTTTTGGTATGGGGTTTTTTTGCGCGCTTAGCGCAAAAGGAGGAGAGTAAGGGAAAGCGAAAGAGCTGCGGCTGCAACTTTTCTATGTGGATTTGAAAAACTTAAAATTTCTTTATTCATGAAACACATCATATACCAACCTTTCTCAAAATGCAAGGCATGAAAAAATATTTGAAATTATTTGGTTTAGCTCCTAAGTTTAGAAGAACTGACTATGTGGAGTTAAAAATGAGCCTCTATTTTCATACAGTTCTCTATTCAATGGGATTTCTTTTGGCAGCGGGTTCGCAAGCCTATGGCCAGGACAATTGTCAAACCGAGTGTCCTTGCCCTTGCCCCCCCCGATTCGAGCAAGGTTTAGGACTTTGCCCGAATAGTTATCCTGCCGCTTACAACGCCCCGGCCCGAATTGATGTTGAAGATTGCATGGACATCGATCTCTACGGCAGCTTTCTCTATTGGCACGTCAGCCAAGAATGGATGGATTTGGGATGCGAATCGGTCATTAGCACGGGCCTTCCGTTTGAACCGGTGATCCAACCGTTCGATTACAAACCTGGGTTCAAAGTAGGATTCGGGTTCAATATCGGCAGCGATGACTGGAATTTTTTCTCAGAATACACCCGGCTGCACCAACAAACGACTTTTTCCGAAACTCTTCCTGCAGGGTTTTATTGGAACCCCACCAATTGGATTTTCCCAACGCTATCCGACACCTATTTCCCAAGCACCATGAATTCGAAATGGAAAATGCATTTTGATCTGGTGGATGTGGGTTTTTCGCGGCCTTATTATCAAGGGAAACAGCTGACTGTGGCCCCCTATGGCGCAGTCAGAGGTTTATTAATCACCCAATACATGCTATTGGAGACAAACCCAAATCAGCTAAACCGTGCGACAGCCACAACCCGTTCCCGTTGTTGGGCTGTCGGTCCCAACGCAGGACTTGCGAGCCATTGGTTAATCGGCTCCGGTTTTCGTCTGGAAGGAATGGCTTCTGGAAGCCTCCTTTTTACTCGCTACACGAAACTCTCGCAACATTCATTTAGCGCTGCATTAGCGACCGACCCAGATGGAGGTGGAACCGACACCACAATTATCGGATCGATGACCGATTATGATGTTTTGCGTCCTGCATTGGAATTAGGAATTGGGTTCGGTTGGGGAAGTTATTTCGGTTGCGGCAAATGGTACATGGATCTTTCTGCGAGATATGATTTCCTCAATTTCTGGAATCAAAACATGATTCGCGGTTTTGACTTTTTGATCACAACTGTGGGTTTATCGGCAGAAAGCCTCCAAATGCATGGACTCACAGCAACTGCCCGCTTTGATTTCTAATATAAAAAGAGGATGTAATGAACAGTTTTACGAAATCTATTTGTATCGTAGCCTTTCTCATGGGATTCGGAGCCAATGCTTTTGCGCAGAATAAGAACAATCCATGTCCACCGGCAAATTGCCCCTGTCCTCCCCGTTTTGAACAGGGAATGGAACTCTGTAATACCTATCCTGCGGCCTACAATGCCCCTGCGCGCATCGATCTAGATGGATGCTGGTGGGATCTGGATGTCTATGCCAGCTTTATTTATTGGCACGTCAGCCAGGAATCGATGGACTTACCGGTCCTTTCTTTAACTACAACAGGGGCGCCTGTAGGGGTGGTATTCCAACCCTTCGATTATAAACCGGGATTTAAAGTGGGCATCGGGTCCGAACTAGGACACGACAATTGGACTTGGTTTGCTGAATATACCCGGCTCCATCAAACAACCACTTTTTCCAGTACGCTCGCTCCTGGATTCCTTTGGGCTCAAAATAGTTGGTTTGCACCGGAAGCAGATGAGGAAACCTACGCTCCAACTAATTTAACCTCTAGTTGGAAAATGAATTTTGACATGGTGGACTTGGATTTTTCCCGTCCTTACTATCAAGGGACTTATTTGACTATTTCTCCTTATGGCGGATTGCGGGGCCTCTGGATTACGGAAGCTGTTTCTATCGCAACCAATCCAGGCGAGGCAAGCGTATCCTCAACCAATATCCGCTCCCATTGCTGGTCGGTAGGACCCCTTGCAGGGGTTTGCAGCCATTGGCTCATGGGTTCAGGGTTCCGTTTTGAAGGAAAAGCTTCAGGAAGCCTTCTATTCACCCGTTATACAAAATTGGCTGTCGATGAATTTTTCTCAGCCATTGCAACAGCAGATGTCGCAGTATCGGCGAATCCAATCACACAAAATTACGATGTGCTACGTCCCGCTATGGAGCTGGGAATTGGGATCGGGTGGGGCACTTATCTGAATTGCGGCAAATGGTATATCGACCTTTCAGCCAGTTATGATTTTCTCCACTTCTGGGGACAAAATATGCCCCGTTACTATGCCACGGTTGTGCAAGGAGCTTCCATTACTGCAGACAGTCTTCAAATGCATGGCTTGACAACGACAGCCCGTGTAGATTTTTAAAGCCCTTAGAATGCCCTTGGGTTTCCAAGGGCTTTTCTTTCACAAATCCACTTCTCTGCCAGCCACAAATCGAATTCAGAAGTAATCTTTAGATTCCGATCGTCCCCCAAGACGATTTCCACTTCCCTTCCTTCGCGTAAAACCAAACGGCAATCATCGGTTGCGTTTTCAATCCCCTCCCGAATAGCCCTCTCATGCGCCTCTACAATCCACTCCATCCGGAAAGTCTGAGGAGTTTGCCCTCTCCAATAATCTTCTCTCCTAGGAATCTCCGAAATGACCTTCCCGGAAGGCGCATAGACCAATGTATCTGTAGAAGGAATGCAAGTATCAACAGCTCCAATTACAATTGCCCGTTCCACGTTTTCTCTCAAAATTTCCGCTGTGACAAAAGGGCGCACCCCGTCGTGAATCAATACCACATCAGGCCTTCTCAAAAACCCCTTCAACCCCAAGTAGGAAGACTCTTGCCTCGTCTTTCCCCCCTCAACAACCCTCGCCCCTTCTACGCTCTCCATCCAATCGCGATGGCAAACTAAAACGATTTCGTCGAATATTCCTACCTCCACCAACGCTTCCAACGCATATCGATAAAGAGGCTTCCCATCCAATAAATGGAATTGCTTAGGCATGACACTTCCAAAGCGCCGCCCCTCGCCCCCCATCAATAAAACAGCTCCAATCCGTTTTCCCTGCCACATGCCCCCCAACTATACCAGTCCCGGGAAAATGATTGAGCAAAAAATATCCTCTCTACTAACCTAAAGCCCCTTTTTTTTCGCCTGAATAGCTCAGTTGGTAGAGCAGCGCATTCGTAATGCGAAGGTCATCGGTTCGACTCCGGTTTCAGGCAATTTGCTTCAAATTGACTGAAAGAAAGCCACCAATGTGGCTTTCGTGCCGGAGTCGAGTTGAGGGCGATGTTTTTGCTCTTCGCAAAAACCGCCAGAGACCGCCGCCCCGGTAGGACGAACGCCGCGTTCGCCGAGAGGGGTTCCGGATTCAGGCAAAATGCTTCATTTTGACTGAATAGCGAGCCAATAGTTTGGCTCGCATCCGGAATCGAAGTGAAGCGCGATGCAGCGTGCGAACCGGCGGGAAGCCCGGACTCTAGTTTCAGGCAACTTATTTAAGATATTTAAAATCGTCTTGCACTGAAAAATACAATCTCACAAAAAGGTCGCCCATCCCCATATTCCGGCATAAGACAATCCATTCATCAAGTTATGGCAAATTACACCGGGCCAAACGCTTCCTGTTTTCTCGCGAATAAATCCTAAAATAAAGCTGAATGCAAGAATTTGAGGGAATATTTTGTAATTCATTGTTTTTGGATCTAAAAAAATTGTGGGATCGGTGCTTGAGTATTTGAGAACGTGGATAAATGCAAAAAATATAGATATTAAAATAACTCCCCACCCGAATTTCATTTTAAAGTAAACCCAAGGTTTTCCAAGATAGTGATTTAGAATGGCTAATAAAATCCCTCTATAAACAATCTCTTCGCCAAGGCCTGGCATCGTAAATTGGAAAATGAGCGTGGATATTGGGCGATTGGAAAAAGGAAAGTCCTGAGAAAAGATCATTTCTAGGAGATTTAAAACTGCAAAGAAGATGCCTATCATCGCACCCCAGAAAAATGCTATTGCAGGGCTTGGCTTTATAAAGCCTGCTTCGGTTGGACTTACCCATTTGCATAAATAGACGAGAATGCAAGGCCAAACGAATTCAAAAGCCTTAAATTCCCAAGCTTGACCAAAAGTTACAGGGAAATAGAATGACGCGATCGAATTGAAGCCAAATACAAGCAAGAAGAAACCGGCGGCAATAAGCGGTTTTATAGAGGTTTTAATGCAAGCAAGTAGAAATAAAGGAAATCCAACGACAATGAATTCAAGGAAAATCAGGAGAGCAAAATCGTGCATAACTATTTCGTTTTGCTTAAAAATTCTTTCAGCTTTTTCTCGAAACCTTCTGCTTTTGCCCAACGTTTGAGATCTTTCAGATCGATGGGATGGTTTTCAGCGACCATGAGGGCTTGCTCTAAGGCCTGAGCATCGTTCCAGTGGAAGAACGAGGCGAGGCGATCTTTGACGCAGTCGGTCGGCGAAAGAAGGCGGAGCGAGCCGGTCGAGGTTTTGAGTGTTTTGAATTCGTGGATGGCTTCATGCCCGACTGAAATGGGAGGGTTCACGAAATCGATGAGATAGGGACAATCGGAACGGGAAAATTGGCGGCCTATTCTTTTAAAGCCTAATTTTGTCAGGGCCTTTTCGATGAGTTTGATTTCTTCGTACGTCGCAAAGTCTAAGTCAGATGATTGGTAGCGGTTTTCGCTGTAAATCGAAACGCAAGCGCCTCCCACGAGAACGGCGTTGATGCCATTTGCCTTAAGGGTCTCATAAATTAGACAGGCGAGTTCTTTTAGATCGGGATGACTGAAATTCATAGACTTTACAGAGGTTTTCCGGTTTTGCGAGGCCTTTTCCGTTTGGTCGATAGGTATCTGGCTTCTTGAATATCAGGGGGTAAGAAACGATAGGCTTTTCGAGCGAGGGCTTGGATTTCCTCGAGGAATGGATAGCGCGGATTCCATTGGAATACGCGAGTCTTGCCTTCGAGGAAACTGGCCAAGAGGCCGCCTTGTTCTAACTTACGCAATGTCTTTTGGATGGGGTCTAGGGCAGAATCAAAAGCACGACGGAGTTCGGTGGCGTTCGCTTTCCCATGCAGGCAGAGGTACATTAGGATTTTCTCTACGTTCTTGTTTGAGAAAAGATACTCTAACATATCACACCTACCTAATAGGTTTTATAACCGATCAGATAGGTTTATGTCAAATCGATTTCGTGGACCAACGGTGAGCCAATCAAACCATGAGTGATGATCTAAGAAGCACAAGATGCTTTGGATCTCTTATTCAAGGTTGATGGAATAACTTTATTTACCGAGACTTGAAACAAACTCATCCAGCTTCTTGTTCATCAGCTGACGATTTGGACATTGGTTTACCACCATTGCAAAAGCAGCATTGCCAGAATACCCTACGTAACCTTTGATGAAAGACATAGAACCAGATTTTGCTTTCGTATTCGCTGAAGATTGGCTTTGGGGTAAAGATTGAAAAAATAAAGGAAAGCAGTCGGAAGCTTTCATTCGCAGTAGGATCTCGACAAATTGTTTCGCCGTGACTAGATTTTTTCTAGAAAGGCCAGATCCATCAACCATGTTAAAACCATTCAGGTCAACACTTTGAGAAAGCCAGAAATTTGTAACCGCTTTGATTCCTGCAGAAGTGGAGCCTTCATCGTAAACCACCTCTCCCATCTTCTTCAGGAGATGTTCCGCGTATAAATTGATGCTTTTCTGGTTTGTCCAATAGACAATCTCTCCCACAGTAGGGGAACGCGTTGTGTGAAATCTCGTTCTTTTATTTCTGGGTTCTATTTCTTGCTGGCCAACGAAAATACCCCTTTTCTGGAGTTCTTCGGTCAGTAAATCAGCGCAATAGGCGGCAGGATCTGGGATTGCCCCTTTGATCGCAAATTCATCAACCGCTGCCGGAATGGTCCCACGGATGAATTGGAGGGAAGAAAACTCCGATCCATAAATGCAGGCACCATCGCCAGATCCTTCGGGTCCAGTTTTGACTTCGTTCTGAAATGTGAGCATGGAGACCGGAGGCTCTGTCCGCAACAAGCTGGCGTCTCCTCCAACTTTCTGATCAGGCTTGAAAAAAAGAGAATAGGAGTTTTCGTGAAAGGACAAGGCACATGCACCTGCTCCATAATAATTTCCTAAATCTTCCCAAGTCCAACTTGGAACAGCGAGAGCTTTTTCCCATTTTGTGGCATCTCCGACTACCTTTCCTTCGATCCTTTGAATGCCCAGTTTTTGAATTGCGCCTGCCCATGCCTTTATTTGCTCTTTCCAGGAAAGGGTTCCCGCAATTCGATCGGAGCCTAAACAAGGATCACCTCCGCCTCGAATGTAGATGTTCCCTTTGAGAATTTTGTCCGAACTGATTGCACCATTGTATTCCAGATGAGTTTCGAAGAAATGATCAGCCCCTAAGATATGGAGTGCGGCAGCGGTCGTAACCACTTTCATGCAAGACGCAGGAATCATGCTTAAATCGCCATTTTTATCGTTTAGAATCTCTCTCGTATTGCTATCTACTGCATAGGCCCCAACGATTGAATGATCTAAAGAGCCTACATTTTCTTGAGGTGAATTGGGTGGATTATAGTAACAGCGCAGTTCAGTCATCTTGCCATTTTTCCACTGCATAAAATCCACACCGTAGAGAACTAACTGATTGAGTGTGATTTTAAACTCCAGAATACCTATGTCTCCGTCTTCATAGGCATTTACCACTTCGTAGGAGACCTTTTCAGTTTCTTGAAATTGCTTTCGGATCACATCGAGCACTTTTTCTCTGCCTCGCACCCATTTTAAAGCGGGATCGTATAGAGCAAAATTGTCGGTGAGGAGGGAGCCAATTCCATCTGCATCTTTGTTGGTAAAAAATTTAGCGAATTGCACGGTTAAATCTTTTACGCTCGAACGATGTGCGGTCAGCATAGCCATCTCTTCTTTGTAATTTGATGCAGCCAGAGAACCCGTAGCCAGGAGAAGAGTACCAAATAGCTTCCCACAGGGTTTCATAGTACCTCCAACGCAAAGAAAATTATAATCTTCTTAGAGAAAAAGAGAATGACCTTAAAGTTGCAAAAAAGTTGCTCGGGTCGATTCCTTTAGGCAATTTGCTTTCAAATTGACTAAAGAAAGCCACTAATGTGGCTTGCCGGAGTCGAGTTGAGAGCGATGTTTTCCGCATCGGAAAACCCTCCGAGACCCTTGGGCCCCCCTTTGGGCCAGAGACCCTTCACCTCTAATCATCACGCCAGCCCAATTGTGCTGGCTCCCTTACTTAAGATCAGCATCTTACGGATTTCTAATAGTCGATAAAAATAATTAATAAGTTTTAATTAGCTTGGTATTAAAGTTAAAATTAGATATAATATATTAATTGAATTATGGAATTATTCTAATGTCTTTGCAAGTTAATATTTCTTCAGTCTTATCAAAAAAAATTGGCGAGGAGGAATCTGCTTCTTCAAAAGCTTCTATCCAAAACAAACCGGCCTGGACGTCAAAAACTGTCGAAACTATCGAAAAAAATGGCGCTTCAATAGCTCGTGTGAAGGGGACCAAAATTTATCCAGAGGGAACTTATGAAGGCGATTTGGTTAATGGCGTGCGGGATGGCCGAGGCAATTTTTTCTTTTTAAATAAGGATGTTTTCGAAGGGGAATATGCAAACGATCGAGCAAATGGATGGGGGAGGAAAACGTTTGCCAATGGAACGGATTATACAGGCTATTTCAAAGATGATGAATGTGATGGGGAAGGCGTGCTTGAGTCTGCGGTCGGAGATCGCTATGAAGGGGCATTCAAAAATGATGAATTTGATGGAAGAGGTAAATTATGGTGTGCCAACGGTGATTATTATGAGGGGATGTTCAAAGACGGTCTAACCGATGGGGAAGGTACGCTTCGATTGGCCAACGGCGATTCATATGAAGGTACATTCAAAGAGGGTCAATTTCAAAAGGGTTTTTTAAGGCGCTTCAACGGGGATCTTTATGAAGGAACATTCAAAGAGGGTCTATTTGACGGGAAGGGGACGCTTCGATGGGCCAACGGAGATTCGTATGAAGGAGCGTTCAAAGGCGGCCTGAGAAATGGGGAAGGGACATTGAAATTTGCAAGCGGAGCTTGCTATACAGGAAGTTTCAAAGAGCACCTGTTTGACGGAAAAGGCGTTTTCGTGAATGCAGAAGGACGGGCGATTCAGGGAAATTTCCACGAGCACAAATATATTTCAGGCTACTCTAATTTAAGCGACCATTTTTTCTTGCATTTACTTATTGGAACGCAGAACGTAGGCGGAGCTATTCCGAGCTACCCCTTGGGAATTATTTCTTCCTTTTTGTTGAAAAATGGTTATCAAGAATTGGGAGAAGCTTTAGCTTCAGCCTATCAACATTTACAAACTTCGTCAGTAGTAACAAATCAGAACGCTGAGAATCTTTTCCAAAAAATGAAAATCCCCGGTCAAACTCAATTATTGTGCTCTGGAACTAAGGAACATTCTATAGGTATAAAAATCTCCTCCTCACAGGGAACTATTCTTTTGGAGGTTTATAATTCGGGTGAAGGAAAACATCCCGTCCATCCTGCGGATCTTCGGAAAATCCAAACCAAATACACAGTAAAATACCCTGTTGCCAGCCTTAATCCAGAAATCTTAGTGCGGCTGATTAAGGGCGACTTTGCAAATGTGGATGAATTCTATGGAGCTTTGCTAAAAATTTCCGGCGCTGAAGTCGTCGAACAAGATTCTTCCTCAGCCATTTGGCAAAAAGATCAAAAGGCGGAAAATTGTTCTCTCGAATGGATTTTTGCCTATTTACGAAATAATATGTCCCAGCGGGATTACGACTCTATGCGATTAAAATTATTCACTGAATGCAGTGGTTTTATTCAAGGCAAGTCAGATTCAGAAAGCATAAAAATTAAAGAAGAACTTTATCGGAAAATAGAAAAAAGAAATCTGAGACTTCGCATTTTTAAAGAACTAAATGAAAGAAAACAGAGCGCTCCGTCTCCGACGCCACCGCAAGAATTGAGCCTCAAGCTCAAAAAAAAGCGAAAAGCTACGAATCGCAAGGCAGTCTCCACAACATCCGTTCGTGATTGTGAACCTATGCTGGTCCAAAAGAGAGGCGAGAAGCGTCACCGTGGGACTCAGGCGCGGATTCTTAAACACAACAACTCCTAATTAAAGCCAATTAGAATCTTGTTCAGGATCTCTTACTGTTTAATGATATATGCCCTACCAATAGGCTCTTTAATTAAGACTTCGGGCTTACCTGATAAATATTCATCTATTGCTTTCCTAGCCCCTTTACACATTGGGAAGCCAAATCATCAAACAAAATTATGCCCTCCTTTAATGTTCTGGGATAACTTCACGGTGCTCAAAGAGTTTTCAAAAAATTAGAGCTCCTGATAAAACTTCCCGATCTTTAAAAGGAGTTCGCAATGCAGAAATGGGTTTGTTTTTTTTGCGTCTTTATGAGCAGTGTGTTTGCAGAGCCGATCCTCATCGGGATCGCGGGAGGCACAGGTTCCGGCAAAACCACCCTTGCGGACAAAATCCATCAGGCCCTACCAAAATCCGTTTTGATCTATCAAGATTCTTATTATTACGATTTATCTCACCTCTCTTTGGAAGAGAGAGGACAAACAAATTTCGATCATCCTGATTCGATCGATTTCGGTTTGCTGAAACAGCACCTGATAGAATTGAAAAACAGCCGCTCTATCGATAGCCCTGTTTACATGTTCAGCTCTCATACTCGTGATCCAGTTCGCACCCGTTTTATTGAACCAGCTCCGGTCATCATCGTCGAAGGGATCCTCCTTTTCTCCGTCCCTGAAATCAGGGAGTTGTTCGATGTGAAGGTCTATATTGATACAGAAGACGATATCCGGCTGATGCGACGTCTTGAGCGAGACATCAAAGAACGGGGCCGTACATTTGAAAGCGTAAAAAACCAGTATCTTGGTATTGTCAAACCAATGCATGATTTGTTTGTCGAGCCGAGCAAGAAATACGCTGATATTTGTGTGCCGGGGCGCGGAGACAACCAAATTGCTATCGATCTCATCCTCGCAAAATTGTTAAGCCGCTATTCCAACAAATGAGCTTATTTCAAGAATATCTAAGGAGTGTGTGAAACATGGCTGTCATTTTAATTTTTTTGGCTGCAGCATTGGCCGCCGGCGTGAATTTTTGTTTGCGGAAAAATTTTGAAAAACAACCTTCGGCTAAGGGTTATTTGGCCATTTATTTTGTTTTTTCTTTTCTCGTATCGTTTCTTTTTCGGCGCGAATTCGATACAGATTCGTTCAGTTTATTGATGATGTCTTCGGGAATGGTAGCCGGCACTCTCAATTTATTGATGATGGTTCTCGTGGCACGCGCCCTTCAGATAGGACCGTCGGGATTGACTTTTGCGTTTCAAAATGCCGGGTCGATATTTCCTGCACTTTTTCTCTATTTTCTATTTGGGAATGCTTTTGGGTTTCAAATGGATTGGAAATTGGTCGCAGGATTCTTTTGTTTGGCTTTGGGGTTATTCGCGGCTGTTTTGAAACCCAAAGCAAGTTGTTCCCCCAATTTACAAGAGGCTTCCTCCTTTCAAAGTTTCCCGCGATGGCTTTTCTTGGCGTTAGCCGTTTTTACCCTTCAGGGACTGATTCTGTCGATTTTCCAATGGCGTCCTCTTCTTTTTGAATATGGCGCAGAACATCATTTGCTCATTCCAAGCAATATTCAAGAAAAACACGATGTATGGTTTGCTCCGGGTTTTTTTCTGGTTCCCGCGCTGTTCCAAGCTTTGATTTTCTTTGTTTCCGATAAAAGGTGGTTCACGAAAAACGAGCTGGTTTTAGGAACCGCGGGAGGAATTTTGAATGGGGGAGCGACCTTCTGTCTTCTGTGGGCGGCAAGAATTGCGAGTGAATCTTTCCGGCCTATCCTTTTTCCTTTTTTTGCTGTAGGTGTTATTTTTTTGTGCAGTTTATGGGGAAAAAAGATCTATGGAGAGGCCATTCCTTGGCTTGGATTGCTGCTGTGCATGGCAGGGATTATAATGGGCGCTTTGTGAGATTTTG
>Ga0075370_10000449_pt1 | contig 15354 bp, 17 predicted proteins | sample EndMethybrTD3035_FD_71398 | JGI IMG/M metagenome (GOLD analysis project Ga0075370, IMG submission 71398) | Populus endosphere microbial communities from Tennessee, USA - Endosphere MetaG P. TD hybrid TD303-5 | ecosystem: Host-associated > Plants > Roots > Endosphere | place: USA: Tennessee... | reverse complement strand
TTTCGACGTCGCCCTGCGCCGCTTCAAGCGCACCATCGAAAAGCTCGGCCTGCTGACCGACCTGCGCGCCCGCGAGTTCTACGAGAAGCCGACCGCCGAGCGCAAGCGCAAGAAGGCAGCCGCCGTCAAGCGCCACTACAAGCGCGTGCGCAGCATGCAGCTCCCCAAGAAGCTGTACTGATGCCCGTTGGCAACAGGATCGCCGGCCTTTGACGCAAGTCGGCCCAGCGATCCGACTGCTGCCTCAGCCGCGCCAGGGAAACCTGCCGCGGCTTTTGTTTTTCCCGAACCAGGAGCCCCGAGCATGAGCCTCAAGGAACAGATCACCGAAGACATGAAGACCGCGATGCGCGCCAAGGACTCGGAGCGCCTTGGCACCATCCGCCTGCTGCTGGCCGCCCTGAAGCAGAAGGAAGTCGACGAGCGCGTGGAGCTCGACGACGCCATGGTCGTCGCCATCGTGGACAAGATGGTCAAGCAGCGCAAGGACTCCATCGCGGCGTTCACGACCGGCGGGCGCGCCGACCTGGCCGACAAGGAAGCCGCCGAGATCAAGGTCCTCGAGGTCTACCTGCCGCAGCGCATGGGCGCCGATGAAGTGGCCGCCGAGGTGAAGGCCATCGTGGCCGAGCTGGGCGCCAAGGGTCCCGGCGACATGGGCAAGGTGATGGGCGCGGTCAAGACCCGCCTGGCGGGCAAGGCCGACATGGGCCAGGTGAGCGCGGCAGTCAAGGCGGCCCTGGCGAGCGCCTGATGCGCAGCGGCGGCGCCGGCGCCACCACAACGATCCCAAAGGCTTGCGCCTGCCTGGTCGATGCCAGGGGCCGGCTGCTGGTGTTCCGCCATCCCGGCGATGGGAACATGCAGCTGCCCAAGGGCACCATCGAGCCCGGCGAGTCGCCCGAGGTGGCGGTGCGCCGCGAACTGCTCGAGGAATCGGGCGTCGACCACGTCGGCGAGCTGCAGCCGCTCGGCACCCTGCACCGCGACTGCGAGGCCGGCATCGAGGGCAACACGGCGCGCCATCCCCAGCTGTGGCATCTTTTCCTGATGCGCGCCGATGGCCCGCTGCCCGAAACCTTCGAGCACGTCGCCATGGGCAGCCCTGAGGAAGACGGCCTGGTGTTTTCGTTCAGCTGGCTCGCGCCCGGCGGCGACGTCGAGAACTTCGCCCTGCCCTACAGGCAAGCCATCGCGCGCGTTCGCGCGGCCCTGCTCGCCGCCTGAGGATCGCCGGGGTTCCGGCTCACCTGGTTCAGGCCAGCGCGTGCGCCACCATGTAGAACCCCAGGAGCGCCAACCCCGCCAGAAAGCAACGCCGGAACACCGCCACCGACAAGTGCTGGCGCAACCACGTTCCCAGCACCATGCCGGCCAGAGCCGGCAGCAACATCGCCATCGAGCCGCCGACCGCCGAAGCGGGATAGCTGCCGTTGCCGGCCAGCCCGATGGCCAGCACCACGGTCGAGGTGGTGAATGAAATGCCCATCGCCTGGATCAGCGCATCGCGCTGGAAACCCAGGGCCTGCAGATAGGGCACGGCCGGCACCACGAACACGCCGGTCACGGCCGTGACCAGGCCCGTCGCGGCGCCCACCAGCGGCCCCAGCCAGCGCTCGTGCGCCGCGGGCACATGCAGCTGCCGCCCCGTGAGCCCCCAGAGCGCATAGGCCACCAGCGCCGCGCCGAGCGCCACCGAAGCCCAGGCGCCAGCCGGCACCCCGAGCCACACCGCGCCGCCCAGGGTGCCCACCACGATGCCCGCCTGCATGCCGCCGATACGCCGCAGCACCGGCCGGAAGGTCGCACGCGGCCCGGTCTGCCACAGGTTGGTGACCAGCGAGGGTGCGATCAACAACGCCGCCGCGCGCACCGGCGGCATCCACAGCGCGAGCAGCGCCATCGACACCGTCGGCAACCCGAGCCCGACCACGCCCTTGATCACGCCGGCCAGGAGAAATACCGCGGCGGCGGCGGCCCAGTGGCCTGTTGCCAGTTCGTTCGAGATCGTCATTGCGGCGCAGTCTGCCGGCCTGTGCCGACGCTGAAAATGCGGCATTCGCGCAGCCAGCCTCAGGCACAGGCTGAGGCTCCCGTGCTACCTTGCAGCCTCAATGCGATTCGACCTCACAGACCTGCGGCTCTTCCTCCACGTCGTGGAGGCCGGGAGCCTGACCGCCGGCGCACAGCGCTCGCACATGACGCTCGCCTCGGCCAGCCAGCGCGTGCGCGGCATGGAAGACGCCCTTGGCAGCCCGCTGCTCACGCGGCATGCGCAGGGCGTGCGCCCCACCGAGGCCGGCCGCACCCTGCTGCACCATGCGCGGGTCGTGCTGCAGCAGATGGAACGCATGCGCGGCGAACTCGGTGAATACGGCCAAGGCCTCAAGGGCCACGTGCGCTTCATGTGCGGCACCTCGGCGCTGAACGAGCACCTGCCCGAGGTGCTGAGCCGCTTTCTTGCGCAGCATCCGCGCATCTCGGTCGATCTCGAGGAAAGGCCGAGCCCGCAATCGGTCGATGCGCTGCGGGCCGGGCTGTGCGACATCGGCATCGTCTCGGACGCGGTCGGCACCGAGGGCCTCGAATGCCATCCCTTCCGCCGCGACGACCTGGTGCTCGTGATGCCGCGCGGCCATGCGCTGGCGGGGCGCCGGCGCGTGCGGCTGGCCGAGGTGGCCGACAGCGAATTCGTCGGCCTGACCGAGGACAGTGCGCTGCAGCAGTTGGTGACGCAGCATGCCCGTGCGCTCGGCAAGCAGTTGGCCTACCGCGTGCGCGTGCGCAATTTCGAGGCCGTGTGCGGCATGGTCGCGCACGGCATCGGCGTGGGCATCGTGCCGCAGACCGCAGCCGCGCGCTGCGCCCGCTCGATGAAGATCGCGCGCGCCAACCTCAGCGATGCATGGGCCGAGCGCACGTTGATGGCCTGCGTGCGCTCGTCGGAAGATCTGCCGCTCAACGCGCGGCGGACGCTCGAGCACCTGCTGGCGCCGCCCGAGAAGCCTGCGGCGAAGTAACCTGAACGCGAGGCCGGATGCGGCTCAGTGCCGCTGGAATGCAAGCAGCTCCGCCATCTTCCCCAGCGCTTCTTCCGGCGTCGGCGCGATGTGGATCGAACAGGCCAGCATCAGGTTCAGCGGCTGGCCGAAGTCTTCCACCGCGATGCCGCTGCCGGTCTCGCGCAGCACTCCGGCCGCATCGGGGGCGCAGGGCAAGAGGGACCGGGCGCGGTCCGCATAGCTGCCCGCAGGCACGCCGTAGGCCACGACCGGAATCCCCAGCGCCACCGCAGCGCCCACCTCGAACACCGTCCCTGAATCGGGCTCCAGGCCGCGGAAGCTTGCGAGGTTGGCCACCACACCGTCCGCGCCGCGAAGCCGCTGCATGTTGGCCTCGTAGATCTGCTCTTCCGGCGCGCCGGCGCCTGGCTGATCGTTGCCATCGGCCGGCAGCAGCGCCGCAAGCCCCAGCGCATCGCAAGCCGCCGCGAGCCGCACGAAGTGGTCCCTGGCGTCGGGGCGAAAGACGTCCGGGCCCGCGAGATAGATCTGGGGACGTGCCGGGATTTCTGAGTTTCGATTCATGGAGAGCACATCTTAGATTTACCGGGGCCGCCCGGGGCAACTCCGAAGATGGCTCAATGACCCTTGGACTCCGCCGCCATGGCCAGCCCCGCCCCGGCTTCACTGCGAAACTGCCGCGGCGTGACGCCGTTGCGCAGCCTGAAACGGCGGCTGAAGTACACGGCGTCGCCAAAGCCGCACTGCCGCGCGATGTCGCCGATGCGGGCGTTCGAGGTGACCAGCAACTCCTTCGCACGCTCCAGGCGGCGCTCGGTCACCAGCTCGGTGAAGGTTCGGTGGGTCTGCTTCTTGAGCAGGTGCGCAAGGTAGTTGGGCGACAGCATGGCGGCCGCCGCGGCATCGTTGAGCGACATTTCCTCGCCCAGATGCTCGCGCACGTAGCGCATCACGCGCTGCAGCGCATCGCGCCCCGAACTGCGCCCGCTCTGCAGCGCCGCCTGCGCGAGCAGTTGCGGCTCGTGCCGGTCGCAGGCCAGTGCCATCAGCTGCAGCAGGATGCCGCGGATCGCGCCTCCGGCACCGAAGCGCCGCTCCCGGTTCAGCACCGCGAGCTCATCGAGCCAGGCAAGGATGCGCGCGAAATCGGCCTCGTCGAAGTGGAAATCCATGTACTCCTGGAACAGGAACGGCGCGAGCTCGGGCTGGCGCAGGGCCGGCACCTCTTCCAGATCGAGCGCTTCCACGGCCAGCTCGGGCCACAGAAAGCCTTGGTCGAAGTTCACGATGGCGTAGCGCGCCCCGGGCGGATGCGGCACCACGTGCACGCGGTAAGGCAGCACGAAGCTCAGGTGCCCCGCGGTAAAAGGGCGCACCGCGCCGCCGATCACCTGTTGCGAGCCGCCATGGATGCTGACCTGGATCTGGAAATACTCGTGCCGGTGCGGCCGCGCCAGAACGTCCCGCGCGCCCTCGAAGCGGATGTCGAAGTCGAGGTGGTTCGCGCGCTCCTGCATGCCGTAGAGGCGGAGGCTGGATCGAAGGGCCGACATGGCGCGATGGTAAGCCCTGGCCTCAGGGCTGTTCGTGCGGGCGCCTTGTGTTGCTTGCGTCCTGTTTTTGCGTAGATGCGTACGGAAGCAGCGCCTCGCCGCGCTCCAGAATGACCCGGCTGGCACGGCCGGCTTTCATCGCCTTTCCAAGAATCCAGGAGACAAGAAATCATGTCCAGTTCACGACGCGGCCTGCTGGCCGGTTCCGCCGCCATGGCCGCCGGCGCGATGACCGGCTGCGCCCTACCGGCGGGCGCATCGCGTGCGCCACAAACGCCCTTCACGGTGGCGCAGGCCACGGTTCCGATCGTCGGCAGCGAGCAGGCGTTTCCGGTGCGCCGCATCTACTGCATCGGCCGCAACTATGCGGCTCATGCGCGCGAAATGGGTTCCGACCCGACCCGCGAGCCGCCGTTCTTTTTCCAGAAGCCGACGGACGCGATCCAGGTCGTCACGCCCGGCGCCGTGGCCGACCATCCGTACCCGTCGCTCACCAAAAACTACCACTACGAGGTGGAACTGGTCGTGGCGCTCGGCAAGGGCGGGCGCGACGTCGCCCCGGCGGATGCGCTGGGCCTGGTCTACGGCTACTCGCTCGGCCTGGACATGACCCGCCGCGACCTGCAGCGCGAGATGGGCGACCAGAAAAAGCCGTGGGAAATCGGCAAGAGCTTCGACAAGTCGGCGCCGATCGGCCCGATCCATCCGGTGGCCAAGGTCGGCCACTACACCGACGGTGCCATCTGGCTCAAGGTGAATGGCCAGACCAAGCAGAACGCCACGCTCAAGCAAATGATCTGGTCGGTGGCCGAGCAGATCAGCCGGCTGTCCCAGGCTTGCGAGCTGATGCCCGGCGACATCATCTACTCGGGAACGCCCGAGAACGTGGGGCCGGTGGTGCGCGGCGACGTGATCGAGATCCACATCGACGGGCTCCCGGACCTTTCGGTCCGGATCGTCTGAACCGTGCCGGCGGCCGAGAACGTCAGCTGCCGGCCACCTTCATGCGGTTGACCAGGACCGAGCCCGTGGTCTTGGCGCCGAAGGTGTAGGCGTCGGCGCCGATGGCCTCGATGCCCATCAGCATGTCCTTCAGGTTGCCGGCAATGGTGATCTCATGCACCGGAAAGGCGATGCGGCCCTTCTCGACCCAGAAGCCGCTGGCGCCGCGCGAATAGTCGCCGGTCACGTAATTGACGCCCTGCCCCATCAGCTCGATCACGAACAGGCCGGTGCCGAGCTTGGCCAGCATGGCGTCGAGGTCGTCTCCGGGCTTGGTGAGGCGCGAACTCAGCGTGAGGTTGTGCGAGCCGCCGGCGTTGCCGGTGGTCTTCATGCCCAGCTTGCGCGCGGAATAGGTCGAGAGAAAGTAGCCCTCGAGCCGCCCGGCATCGACCACCTTGCGCGCGCGCGTCACCACGCCTTCGTCGTCGAAGGGCGAACTGCCCTTGCCGCGCAGCACGTGCGGGTCTTCGGCCACGTCCACGTGCTTGGGCAGCACGGGCTTGCCGAGCGAATCGAGCAGGAAGGTGCTCTTGCGGTACAGCGCCCCGCCGCTCACGGCCTGCACCAGCCCGCCCAATAGGCCCACGGCCAGCGGCGACTCGAACAGCACCGGGCATTCGGTGGTCTTGATCTTGCGCGACTTGAGCCGGCTCAGCGCCCGCTCGGCGGCGTAGCGGCCCACGGCCTGGGGGCTGGCCAGTTCGCCGGCCGAGCGCATGGAGCTGTACCAGGAGTCGCGCTGCATGTCGTCGCCCTTGCCGGCGATGGGCGCCACCGAGATCGAGTGCCGCGAGCTCGCATAGCCGCCACGGAAACCGTGCGTGTGGGCGCTGAAGAAGTGGCTCTGCTGGGCCGAGACGCCCGCACCTTCGCTGTTGGTGATGCGCTTGTCGGTCGAAAGCGCCGCCTCCTCGCATTCGAGCGCCAGCCTGGCGGCCTGCTCGCTCGTCACGTCCCAGGGGTGGAACAGGTCGAGTTCGGGGTGTTCCTTGGCGATGTCTTCCTCGTCGGGAAGACCGCTGACCGGGTCTTCGGCCGTGAAGCGGGCGATGTCGTAGGCGGCCTGCACCGTCTGCGCAATGGCGGCTTCGGAAAAGTCCGACGTGCTGGCGTTGCCGCGGCGATGGCCCACGTACACGGTGATGCCCAGCGACTTGTCGCGGTTGCGCTCGACGTTCTCGAGTTCGCCCTTGCGGACCGAGACGCTGAGGCCGCAGCCCTCGGAGGCCTCGGCGCCGGCATCGGTGGCACCGAGCTTTTTGGCGTGGGCGAGGGCCGAGTCGACCAGGTTTTCGAAGAAGGAGCGGCTGTAGGCGAAGCCGGAATCGGCGCGCGAGGAGGATGTCGTCATGTGGTGGCTATGATACTTGCGCCCCCCAATTTTCGTTTCCCTTCGGCTCGCCCCTACGCATTGCACGCGTTGCAACGCCGCACGGTGCGGCCCAGAATCCACCCCATGTCCCGCAAACCCAAAAAAGGCTATTTCGTCCGTGGCCAGTTCGTCGCCGAAGGCAGCGAGCTCGACCTGGAGCTCAAGCGCGAGCTCAAGGGCACCGACGAAGCCAGCCGCACTGACCTCAAACGCGAGAGCGACGAACTGCAAAAGCTCGGCACCGAACTGCTCGGCCTGCGCGCCGGCCTGTTCGATGCGCTCCCGCTGGACGAGAAACTGGTCGACGCGGTGGCCGAGGCCAAGCGCATCACCAATTTCGAGGGCAAGCGCCGCCAGATGCAGTTCATCGGCAAGCTGATGCGCAAGCTGGAGCCCGAGGCGTTGGAGGCCGTGAAGCAGGCGCTGGCCGAGCAAGGCAGCGTGCCCGCCGCCGAGACTGCCGCGCTGCACGAAGCCGAGCGCTGGCGCGACCGGCTGATTGCCGACGACGATGCGCTGGGCGGCTGGATCGAAACCCATCCCGCCACCGATTCACAGCAGCTGCGCGCGCTGGTACGCCAGGCCCGCAAGGACATGAAGGCCGGCCCGCCCGGCGAAGCGCCGCGCCAGGGCAAGGCTTATCGTGAGATCTTTCAGTTGGTGCGTGCGCAGTTGGCGGTGCATGGAGGTAGCGACCACGCAGCCGCCGCGGCGGCGCAAGACCGGGAAGACGACGCATGAGCCGCTTGTCCTTTGACTCTCTCCCTCTCCCGCAAGCGAGAGAGGGAGCAAGAGGCATGAAACCATGAACGCACCTGACTCCATCCGCATCGGCATCGTCTCCATCAGCGATCGTGCCTCCAGCGGCACCTATGAAGACAAGGGTCTGCCTTCGCTGAAGGAATGGCTCGGCCGCGCGCTGAAGAACCCGATCGATTTCGAGGCGCGGCTCATCCCCGATGAAGCCGCTCTTATCAGCGCCACGCTTATCGAGCTGGTGGACGCCGGCTGCTCGCTGGTGCTGACCACGGGTGGCACCGGTCCGGCCCTGCGCGACGTGACGCCTGAGGCCACCTTGGCCGTGGCCCACAAGGAAATGCCCGGCTTCGGCGAGCAGATGCGCCAGATCAGCCTGCGCTTCGTGCCCACCGCGATCCTTTCGCGCCAAGTGGCGGTGATCCGCGACAAGAGCCTGATCATCAACCTGCCGGGGCAGCCGAAGTCGATTGCGGAAACGCTCGAAGGATTGAAAGATGCGGACGGCAAGCAGGTGGTGCCCGGCATCTTTGCCGCTGTGCCGTACTGCATCGACTTGATCGGCGGGCCGTATCTGGAAACGGACGATACGGTCTGCAAGGCGTTCCGACCGAAGACGGCCATCCGTCCGCCGCGGTAGTCAGCGGCGCCGACAGCCCTAAGGCTTCGCGCGCGCCTGCACTTCGGCTTCTGGCTTGGGCACGGGACCAGTTTTTGCGCGCCCCATCACCAGGTTGATGAGCGGCCCCGTCATCGCGGTGGTGACGAGCGCCATCACCAAAAGCATGGTGAAGAGCTCAGGGCCGATCAGGCCCGCGTCCAGGCCGATCTTCATTACGATGAGTTCCATCAGCCCGCGCGCGTTCATCAGCGAACCGGTGGCAAGGCTGTCGCGCCAGCCGTAGCCCGCCATGCGCGCGCCGATGGCGCCGCCGGCCAGCTTGCCGATGGAGGCCACCGCGACGATCAGTAGCATGGCGCCGATGCTCGCGCCCGAGAAGGCATTGGTGGTGGTTCCGAGCCCCGCAAGCGCAAAGAACAGCGGCATCAGCACGACGATGGAGATCGGCTCGATGCGCTGCGTGAGCGAGCTCAGCAGGCGGTCGTCGCGCGGCAGGCAGGCGCCGAACAGGAAGGCACCGAACACCGCGTGCAGATGCAGCCATTCGGTGGCCATGGCGCAGACCAGGAGGCCGATCATGAGCGACGCCATCTCGGTGGTGGAGGGCTCGCCGTCGGGCGCGCGCGTGCGCAGCAACCACGCAAAGGCGGGCTTGAGACCGAAGAACAGCACGGCCAGCAGCACCGCCACGCCGGCGGTGGTCTTGACGAGGCCCATGTAGCCCTCGCCCGCACCCGCCAGCGCCACCACCAGGGCCAGCAGGATCCAGGCGAACACATCGACCACCGCCGCGGCACCGAGCGAGAGCTGCCCGAAAGGCGTGCGCGTGAGCCCGCGGTCCTTCAAGATGCGCGCCATGACCGGAAAGGCCGTGATCGACAGCGCCGCTGCCATGAAGAGCGCAAACGGCCAGAAACCTACGCCCGCGGGCGCGAGCGCCGGATGCAGCGCCGGCGAAATCGCGATGCCCAGCACCATCGGCACGATGACGCTGAGCGCACCCACATAGCCCGCAGCCTTCAACTGCGCACGCACGCCCTGCGTGGAGCGCAACTCCAGTCCCACCACGAACATGAAGAGCACCAGGCCCACTGTGGAAAGCGAGGACAGCCCTTCGAGGTGGCTCTTGGAAAACAGCTGCGCATGCAGCGACGGAAACAGTGCGCCCATCACCACCGGCCCCAGCATGAGGCCCGCCGCCATTTCTCCCACCACGCTGGGCTGGCCGACGTGGCGCAGCACCCAGCCGCAGATGCGCGCGGTGCTCAGGATGACGATCAGTTGCAACAGGAGGGAAGTGGCGGACATGAAAGACCAAAAGGGCGGGTGCGGGCGGCGAAGTCCCCGATGTTAGTTTTGTTCAGGTACCTCGAACCAGCGGTCGGCCCACTGGTTGAGCGGCTTCAGACGCTTGACGAGTTCGCCGCCCGATTCGCTCAGCATGTAGCCCGCATCGGCCAGCACGACGATGCCGCCCGCGCGCAGTTCCTTGAGCCGGTCGTTCAGCACCGAGGGCGACATGTCGCCCGTGCTCGTACGCAAGGCCCTGAAGCTCTGCGGCAGGCCGTCGCGTAGCTCCCAGAGGATTCGCAGCGTGCCCTTGCGGCCCAGTTGCTCCAAAAGCCGCATTACGGGGCGTCTTGAAACTGTCTCGGCTGCGGGCTGCTGCAGCGATTCACCGTCTGTCATGGCTGTACTTCCCAAAAGGGTTCGGCGCGCGCTCTTGCGCTACGCATTTCGAAGCGATAGACTGCATTCATCGCTACGAAATACGTAGCAATCTTCAACCGCATTCTACGAAGGAACCGACCTATGGCAACCCTCGCTGCGCCCACCGCTTCCGCGCCTCGCATTCCGCCGCTCGAAGCACCGTTTCCCGAGCCCACCGCGGACCTGCTGAACCGGATGAACCCGCCCGGCCGGGCGGACATCCTGGCGGTGTTCCGTGTGCTGGCAATCAACCCCGAACTCGCCGAGCGGACGCTGGGCCTGGGCCGCTACCTGCTCGGGCGCAAGGCCGCCATCAGCCTGCGCGACCGCGAGGTGGTGATCACGCGCGTTTGCGCCCGCTGCGGCGCCGAGTACGAATGGGGTGTGCACATCGCGGCCTTCGCCGATGCGGCGGGCTTCAGCGGCATTGAGCGGCGCGTGATGGCATCGGCAGACGAAGACCTGGCGCAACTGGCGCCACGCGACCGGCTGCTGGTGTCGCTTGTCGACCAGCTGCACGACACCAGCCAGGTCGACGATGCGCTGTGGGCGGAAATGAGCGCTCACTGGAGCCCGCCGCAATTGATCGAGCTGTTGATGCTCGCGGGCTGGTATCACGCGGTGAGCTACCTGTGCAATGCCGCGCGCGTGCCGCTGGAGAAATGGGCCGCGCGCTGGTGAGCGTCAGTCGCTTGCCGCGCGCTTGGGCGTGCGCATCAGCCGCAGCCCGTTGGCCACCACCAGCAGGCTCGCTCCCATGTCGGCGAACACGGCCATCCACATGGTGGCGCTGCCGAATACCGCGAGCACGAAGAACACGGCCTTGATGCCGAGCGCGAGCGTGATGTTCTGCCACAGCACCGAATGCGCGCGGCGCGAAAGGCGAATCGTCTCGGGGATGCGCCGCAGGTCGTCGTTCATGATGACCACGTCGGCCGCCTCCATGGCCGTGTCGGTGCCCGCACCGCCCATCGCAAAGCCGATGTCGGACTGCGCAAGCGCGGGTGCGTCGTTGATGCCGTCGCCGGTCATGCCGGCCATGCCGTAGCGCTGCTGCAGTACTTTGATGGCATCGAGCTTCTCCTCCGGCAGCAGGTTGCCGCGCACGTCGTCGATACCCGCGTGGCTGCCGATCGCCCTGGCCGTGGCGGCGTTGTCGCCGGTCAGCATCACCGGCGTGACGCCCAGCGCACGCAGTTCGGCCATGGCCGCCTGCGAGGAAGGCTTGATGGTGTCGGCTACCGCGAACAGCGCCAGCACCGCATGGCCGGAGGCCAGCAAGGTCACGGTGCGCCCCACTTCCTCGTGCCGCTTCAGCTCGGCCTCCAGCGCGGGGCTGCACAGCTTCTGTTCTTCAATAAGGCGATGGTTGCCCAGCACATAGCCGCGACCTTCGTGCGTGGCCTGTACGCCGCGTCCCGGCAAGGCCGTGAAGTCGCCGACCGGGCGGGACTCGCGCTTCAGGCCCTCGGCAATGGCCTTGGACACCGGGTGGTCGGAGCGGCCCGCGAGGCTCGCGGCAATGGCGAAGATTTCGGCTTCGTCCGCCGCCTTGTCGAGCAGGCTCGCTTCGACCAGCTTCGGCCTGCCTTCGGTGATGGTGCCGGTCTTGTCGAGCGCCAGGGCCTTGAGCTTGCGGGCCTCTTCGAGATAGGTGCCGCCCTTGATCAGGATGCCGCGGCGCGCGGCCGAGGCCAGCGCGCTCACCACCGTCACGGGCGTCGAGATCACCAGGGCGCAGGGGCATGCGATGACCAGCAGCACCAGCGCCTTGTAGACCGCGTCCATCCACGTCCAGCCCATGAGCCACGGCGTGAGCACCGCCACCGCAATGGCCAGCACGAAGACCGCAGGCGTGTAGACGGCCGCGAAACGGTCGACGAAGCGCTGCGTGGGTGCGCGCGAGCCTTGTGCCTCTTCAACTGCATGGATGATGCGGGCCAACGTGGTGTTGGCCGCGACGGCCGTGACGCGGAACTCCAGCGCCCCGGCCTGGTTGATGGTGCCCGCGAACACCGCGTCTCCCACCGATTTGTCGACCGGAATGCTCTCGCCCGTGACCGGCGCCTGGTCGATGGTGCTGGTGCCCTCCGTCACGATGCCATCCAGCGGCACGCGCTCGCCGGGGCGGATGCGCACGACGGCATCTAGCGCCACAGTGTCGGCCCTGACCGTGTTCCAGCGGCCGTCGGGCTGCCGCACCTCGGCCTGCTCGGGTGCCAGCGCAAGCAGGCCCTGGATGGCGTTGCGGGCGCGGTCGACGGCGCGCGCCTCGATCATTTCCGCAATGGCATAGAGCGCCATCACCATCGCGGCCTCGGGCCACTGGCCGATGATGAAGGCGCCCGTCACGGCCACGGCCATCAGCGCATTGATGTTCAGGCGGCCGCGCACCAATGCGGCGAAGCCCTTCTTGTAGGTGTCGAGCCCGGCCAGCGCGATGGCTGCGAGCGCCAGCGCCATCTCCACCGCCGTGAATGCCATGCCCTCCGGTGCGAGAAAGGAAATGGCCTCGGCCGCGATGGCCAGCACCAGCGCGCCGGCCAGCCGCGCCAGTTCGGGCGTCATGAAGCCCACCTTGCGCGTGGCGCCGGGCGAAGCGGCGGCCACGGTATTCAACGGCTCGGGCTTGAACCCGGCCTTGCGGATGGCGTCGAGCGCATCGGGCAATGCCGTGTCGTCGGCCGTGATGGCCATCGTGCGTTCGCCGAGCCGGAAGCGCAGCCCGCTGATGCCGCGCACCGGCTCGAGCGCGCGCCGTATCTCGGACTCCTCCACGGCGCAATCCATGGTGGGAATACGAAAGAGCAAGGACCCCTTCGGAATGTCCGCGGTATCCATCGAGGCGGGGGCCGTTGCGCCGCACGCGGAGTTGCCGCAGCAGCTGGTTTCTGCCGCTGCGTGCGAATGGCCATGCGCATGCGGCACCACCGGTTTCAGAGCGTTCTGGTTCTTCATGAGGGCATTGGAAACCCTGAAGCAGGTGTAGAGTCAAACGCTGTATGCCCACTTCGTTTCTTGCCGCATCATGAAAATCGGAGAACTGGCGAAGGTCGCGAACACACTGGTCGAAACCATCCGGTACTACGAGCGGGAGCAGTTGCTGCCCGAGCCGGCGCGCACTGAAGGCAACTACCGCATCTACGACGACGACCATGCGCAGCGGCTGGGCTTCATCCGGCGCTGCCGCTCCCTGGACATGACGCTCGACGAAATCCGCAGCCTGCTGCGATTCCGCGATGCACCGGGCGAAGATTGCGGCGAGGTCAACCAGCTGCTGGACGACCACATCGGCCACGTGGCCGCACGCATCGCCGAACTCAAGACGCTGGAGAAGCAGCTGAAGGCGCTGCGCCAGCAGTGCTGCGGCCCCGAATCGGCGCAGAACTGCGGCATCCTGCAAGAGCTGGACACCGCCGCGCCCGCGGCCGAACCGTTCGGGCAGCACGCAGGGCACGTACACGGCTCACTGCATGCGGCCGCAAAACGACCCGGGTGAAAGGCCCGGCTACTTGCCGATCAGCTGCGTGAGCTTCTCCGCCTCGAAGCTCTCGTCACGCGCCGCGTCGCAAGGCACGCAGTCCTTGGTGCCGGGATGCGCAGACAGCTTCTCGATGGCCTGCCACAGCAGCGCGATCTGGTGCTCCTGGCTTGCCGCACTGTCGACAAGGCCCCGCATGGCCTGGCTCAGCGGATCGTCTTCCTGCGTGATGCCGTAGGCGGAAAACTTTTGCGGCGCGGCCACGTCGGCGCTCTCGCCGGACTTCGACGGGATGATGCGCGCGGGAATGCCCACCGCGGTCGCGCCCGCCGGAACGGGCTTGATGACCACCGCGTTGCTGCCGATCTTGGCGCCGTCGCCGACGAGAAACCCGCCCAGCACCTTGGCACCCGCGCTCACCACCACGTTGCGGCCCAGCGTCGGATGCCGCTTGGCACCCTTGTAGAGCGAGGTGCCGCCCAGCGTCACGCCCTGGTAGATGGTGCAGCCGTCGCCGATCTCGGCCGTTTCGCCCACCACAACGCCCATGGCATGGTCGAAGAACACCCGCTCGCCGATCTTGGCTGCCGGATGGATCTCGATGCCCGTGAGCCAGCGCGCCCAGTGCGCGATGGCGCGTGCCGGCCACTTGAATCCGTGCGTCCAACACGCATGCGCCCAGCGGTGCAGCACCACGGCATGGAAGCCGGGATAGACCGTGATCACTTCCCAGGCGCTGCGGGCGGCCGGGTCGCGTTCGAGGATGCACCGGATGTCGGCGCGGATTCGAGAAAACATCGCTGCCTTTGTTGTCGTTATATCTATAGGGCCGGGCAGTCTAAGGCGCGGGGTCTTCGCGTACGTTCGTTGGGGTTTTAGCCGCGTCCGCCATGGCCTTGGCGATGCCGCGGAGGATGTGGATCTCCTCCGGGGTCGGCTGGGCGCGGTTGAAAAGCTGCTGCAGCCGCGGCATCAGCTTCTTGGGCGCCTGGGGGTCGAGAAAGCCGATGTCCACCAGCGAGCGTTCCCAGTGGTCGAGCATGCCGGCCACGGCCTTCGCATCGGCCGCCTGCACCGGCGCGGTGGCATCGCGTACCTGGTAGCCGCCCAAGGCCAGCCGCCATTCGTAGGCAATCACCTGGATGGCGGCGCCGAGGTTCAGGGAGCCGAACTTCGGGTCGGTGGGAATGCTCAGCGCCACGTTGCAGCGGTAGACGTCCTCGTTGCGCATGCCGAAGCGTTCCGATCCGAAGAGGAAGGCCACATGCTGGCCGTCCTGCTTTGCCAGCGGCTCCAGGTGCTCGCGCGGGGTGCGCGTGGGCGGGCCGAAGTCGCGCGGGATCATGGCGGTGGCGCACAGATGGGTGATACCGTCGAGGGCCTCGTCCAGCGTCTCGACGATGCGGGCGTTGTTCAGGACGTCCAGCGCGCCGCTCGCGCGCTGGATGGTTTCTTCCCGCCGCAGCACGTTGGCCCAGCGCGGCGCCACCAGCACCAGGTCGTCGAAACCCATGGTCTTCATGGCACGGGCGGCGGCCCCCACATTGCCGGCATGGCTGGTCTGGATCAGGATAAAACGGGTGCGCATGGAGGGTTTGGCGGCACGAAGCGGGCGGAGCCGGTAAAATCCCCGATTCTCGCCGCCCGCATCGCCGGGCCGCTCGTCGGGGCGCCAGCCGCTCCTCCCGCCGTTCTTCTCACAATCCAATGTCGTCCCCCAACCTGCATCCCATGCTCAATGTGGCCGTCAAGGCCGCACGCGCCGCCGGCGCGATCATCAACCGCGCCGCCCTCGACGTCGAGGCCGTGCGCATCTCGCAAAAGCAGGTCAA
>Ga0075370_10000448_pt1 | contig 15355 bp, 16 predicted proteins | sample EndMethybrTD3035_FD_71398 | JGI IMG/M metagenome (GOLD analysis project Ga0075370, IMG submission 71398) | Populus endosphere microbial communities from Tennessee, USA - Endosphere MetaG P. TD hybrid TD303-5 | ecosystem: Host-associated > Plants > Roots > Endosphere | place: USA: Tennessee... | reverse complement strand
ACCCATCCGCTCGTCAGGCACGCCGATCACCGCCGCCTGCGCGATCGCCGGATGTTCGAGTGCTCGAACATCCGGCGATCGCGCAGGCGGCGGTGATCGGCGTGCCTGACGAGCGGATGGGTCAGGTGGGCAAGGCGTTCATCGTGATGAAGGCCGGCGAACCGGCGATCAGCAGTGACGACGTCATCGACTGGAGCCGCGAACGAATGGCCGGTTTCAAGGTGCCCAGGTATGTAGAGTTCCTCGACAAGCTGCCCCTGAACGCCACCGGCAAGGTGGTAAAGGACGACTTGAAGAAGCTGCAGAGCTGAGCGCGCGCCCAGCGCGTAAATAGCATTTCCGCAGGAAGGGCGGCATTGGCCGGGCCAATATGCGGAGGGTATCGTCGCAGCGATACGCAAAAAAGGAAAATGGCATTCTCGTGAGTAGTCGGACATACGGACAAGGAGGTCGCTGTGCCGTCATTCAGGCGCCGTGCGTCGGCGACCGACACTGATCATCCCGGGGAACCGGCGCAGGAGGCGGACGGCGCGTCGGGCGATGCGCTGACCCTGGCCGAGGAGGCCGAGGCCGAGGCAGCCGAGGCCGAAGCCGTGGCCGCCGCGGCGCGCGCCAAGGCGAAGGCCATCCGGTTGCGCCGCGAAGCCGAAGCCGAAGCTGAAGCCAAAGCAAAGGCCGAGGCCGAGGCCGCTGAAGTCACGGATGCACCGGTCGAGGCCGAGGCCGACGCCGAACAGTCCGACACCGTCGCTGACTACGACGACGAGACCGCGCCGACAGGACGCCGGTGGGGGCTCGTCCTCAAAGTCGTCGCGATGACACTCGCAGTCCTCTGCACGGCCGCGCTGATCACGGTCAGCGTGCTCATGGTGAACGAACACCGGAAGGCGGTCGAGAATCAACAGTTCAACGCTGAGTTCACCGCAGCCGGCCGACAGGGCGTCGTGACACTGATGTCTCTGGACTTCAACGATGCCCAGGCCAACGTGGATCGCATCATCGAGAACACGACCGGACAGTTCAAATCGGACTTTCAAGACCAGGCGGAGGATTTCGTCAAGGTCGCCCAGGATTCGAAGGTCATCACAGACGTCACCGTCACCGCCGCCGCCGTCGAGTCGATGACCCCGAATCAGGCGGTCGTGCTGGTTGCGGCGACCTCCCGCGTCACCAATTCCTCAGGTGCCAAACAAGAACCGCGCGCGTGGCGATTGCAGGTCAGCCTGGAACGCGTGGAAGGCGGTCAGATCAAGATGGCGAAAGTCGAGTTCGTGCCGTGACCGAGGACAAGGATGTGCCGGCCGACGAGCCCACTGCCGGGGAGAGCAGCAAGGCTGCCGAGATCACCGAATCCGGCGAAGCCGCAGAGGAATCCATCGACGACAGTTCCGGGAAAAAGGGCGCGGTGGACTCGGGTGAGAAGCTGGCGCGCCGCAGCGAGCAAGGGGTGATCCGCCGCAATATCGGTGCGATTCTGGTCGCGATCGCACTGGTCGTCTCTGCGGGAGTGGCCAGCTGGCTTTACTTCTACCAGTACCGCGTGGATCAGCAGACCAACGCGGACGCCACGAACGTCGCGCTGGAAGCCGCGAAGAACGGCACCGTGGCGTTGCTGTCGTATTCGCCGGAGTCCCTTGACAAGGACTTCGCCGCAGCCAAGTCGAACCTGACCGGTGACTTCTTGTCGTACTACACGCAATTCACCGAACAGATCGTCACTCCGGCGGCCAAGGAGAAGCAGGTCAAGACCGCCGCATCCGTGGTGCGGGCCGCAGTGTCCGAGATGCATCCTGACTCCGCGACAGTGCTCGTGTTCGTCAACCAGGTCACCACCAGCAAGGAGAATCCGGACGGCGCGTTCGCAGCGAGCAGCGTCAAGGTGGGACTGAAGAAGATCGATGGCCGCTGGTTGATCAACACGTTCGACCCCGTCTAGCGTCTGAACCTGTGGAGCTTTCGGTCGTTGTGCCGCTGCCGGTTTCGGTCGCCGACAATCCGGCGGCAGCGTTTCTCCCGCTGGGAACTCAACCGCCCCTGACCCGAATCGTGAGATCGATACTCGACGTGGTGGCAGAGCCGGGCCGGATCGTCGTCGCCGTCGCCGCACCTCTTGTCGGTGATGTGCGCACCGCTCTCGCGTCCGTCGAATCTGTCGGTGTCACCGCGGCAAGCGAAGCCGCCCACCGGGTGGACTGCCTCGGCGCGGCACTGGAATACCTTCGGCAAGCGTCGTTTTCGACGAGCCACGTCCTCGTCCACGACATCTCCAGCCCGCTGGTGTCGGCCGATCTGACCGAGCGGGTGGTCGAAGGCCTGCGCGGTGGTGGCACTGTCGTGATGCCGGCGCTGGCTGTGACGGACAGCGTCAAGGCCGTCGACGGCAACGGTTCGATCACCGCCACGGTCGACCGGTCGCTGTTGCGCGCCGTCCAATATCCCCGCGGTTTCACCATCGATGCGTTGGCCGGGTTGCTCGAGCGAGGTACGTCCGGGGAGTTCGACGAAATCGCAGCGGCCATCGATGCCGCGGTACCCGTCACGTACGTCGACGGCGACCCCGATGCGTTCCGCGCCGAACTTCCCCGTGACGCGGAGTTTGTCGAGGCGATCATCGCGAGCAGGCGACCGTGGCCTAACGACGCGTGAGAAGACGTTCGGCGACGGCAATGTCCGGGGCGTAGGTCACCTTGAGGTTGCGCTGTTCACCGCGGAAGGTGCGTACCTCCATATCGGTGAATGCCTCGACGCACGACGACGTGTCGGTGCCTTCGAATCCTTCCCGTTCGGCCGCGCGGTAGGCCTGCAGCAGTGTCGCGGCGCGGAAGGCCTGCGGCGTCTGGACGCGCACCAATGCCGCTGAGCCGGTCAACGATTCGACGCCTTCACCTTCGGCGGTCCGGATCACATCGGCAACGGGTATCGCGGGGATCGCCCCGCCGAACTCGCGGGCGACCGACAGCGCAGTGACGAACATGTCGGGACCGGCGACCGGACGGGCCGCGTCGTGGATCACGACGACGTCGATGGCCCCGGAGTCGATGTCGGAGGCCAGATGCCGCAACACGTTGGACTCCGATGCGTGCCTGCTGTCGCCGCCCTCGACGAACTCGACTGTCGCCGTTGGCACTTCACGCCGCAGCGTATCCATCGCCAACTCGAGTTCACCGCGTCGGAACACCAGCACGGTGCGTGCGATCTCGGGCACCCGTGTCAGCGTGTCGATCGACCAGGCCACCATCGAGCGGCCGGCGATCTGCAAGTAGGCCTTGTTACCGTCGGCGCCGACTCGTGTTCCCAGGCCGGCTGCCAACACGACGGCGACGGCGTTGGGCCCCGGCGTCGCGCTCATCCTGACATCTTGTCACTGCGCCTTGACGCGTCGCGGTGCGCTCCGGTCAGTTCGCCAGGTCGAAGGCGTGGCGCACCTTCGACGGCGTGATACGCACAACGAGTTCGCCGGGCACGCCGTTGCGACGTCCGTATTCCTCGGCCCGGTCCGCGCCCATGTAGCGGCCACCGGTGCGGGTGGCGATGTCGAGCAGATCCGCAGGGTCTTCGCTGACCGTGGCGATGCCTTGGATCTGGACAAAGGAATACGGCGGATGCGGGTCGTCGACGCACATCACCACGCGCGGATCGCGAACTATTGCGCGACCTTTGGCGGTGTCCTTACCGGTGTTGAAGGCCAGCTGGCCGTTGTCGACGACGAACCAGACCGGCGCGACCAGCGGTCGGCCGTCGGATGCCAGATAGCCCAGCATTCCGGTCCGGGTTCCTTCGGACAGGAAGGTGGTGACGTCATCGGAAAGTTCGTCCACGCGCTCCACGGTAGGTCGCGGTCACCGCGGCGTCGACCGTCAGTCTTCTGCGTGCCGGTCGTGGTCCCACTGCTCCAGGCGCACCTGCAGGCTGTACAGGCCTATCGCGGCGAGCGGAACGCCGACCGAGAGGCACGCCACCCAGAACGCGTTCATGGTGCGCTCGGCTCTGGGGCGCAACGGTCGGCGATCATCCGCAGCGCGGTCTTGCGCATGACGTGGTACTGGTCGCGATCGTTGATGACCCAGCGCTCGAGCCACCTGTCGAGCAGGTCGCCTGCCCGTAGTAGCGGAAGCAGGTCGGAGACCAGCTGTGTGTCGGCATCGCCGTCGAGCAGCCGCTCGATGAGATCGGCGGAGTGGTGCCAGTCGACGTAGACGTCAGGGGACAGCTGAAGGTATTGCGGGTCGACGGTCAGCAAGGGCTCGGCACCGGCGGGCCGCAGCCGCCACATCGCCGAGCGCAGACTCGCGACCGCGCGGGGGATGTGGGCGTTGGGCCAGAGCTTGGCGCATACCCACAATCGGTGCACGGGTTTGCGCTTCATCGCGACGATGGCGACGAGACGTTGAGAGGCGGGGGGCAGGGCAACTCGCCGTTCACCGTGGTAAACCGCGAAGTCACCGAGCAGGCTCACTGAGAATTGGTCCACGTTTTGATCGTGGATCCCAGTACCCCGCCAAGGCGTGAGTAGTGCACTACTCCATATCGCATCGATGTCGTACCGGCGGATGCGGTGGAATGTAAGACATGAGCGACGAGCCGCAGCAACCGATCACGATCCAGCACCGGGTCCGCCGGATGGCGGGTCGTGATCCCGACGAACAGCATCGGGTCGCGACGCCGCTCGAGCTTCTGTTCGACCTGACGTTCGTCATCGCCTTTGGCATCGCAGCCAACGAGTTCGCCCACATGCTCGCGGAGAACCATGTCGGCGCCGGCCTGCTGGGCTTCGTGCTCGCCACGTTCTCGGTGTGCTGGGCGTGGATCAACTTCAGCTGGTTCGCGTCCGCCTACGACACCGACGACTGGGTCTACCGCTTGATGACGATGCTGCAGATGGTGGGCGTCATCATCATGGCGCTCGGCTTCCCGCCGATGTTCGCATCGATCGAACACGGCGAGCACGTCGACAATCGCGTCATGGTGGCCGGCTATATCGTCATGCGAATTGCGTTGGTAGGGCAGTGGTTACGTGCGGCCAAGCAGGACCCGGCACGCCGCTCGGCCTGCCTGACGTATGCGTTGTGGGTCACCGTCGCGCAGGTCGGCTGGTTGGGCGCGCTCCTGTTGCACACGTCGATTCCGGTGACCTTCATCGTGGTCGCTTTGCTGATCGGGGTCGAGACCCTGGGGCCGATCATCGCCGAGTACCGCGCCGGGGGCACCCCATGGCACGCCCACCACATCGCCGAGCGCTATGGCCTGCTCGCGATCATCGCGCTCGGCGAGGGCGTGGTGGGGACCGTCGCGTCGTTGTCGGCGGTGGTCAGTGCACAAGGCTGGTCGTATGACGCCGTGTTCGTGGTGGTGGCGGGTGTCGGGCTGACGTTCGGCATGTGGTGGTCGTACTTCGTGGTGCCCCAGGCGGAGTTGTTGCGGGCCCATCGTGAGCGGTCGTTCTGGTTCGGCTATCTGCCGATCGTGATGTACGGCGCGATCGTGGCGACGGGTGCCGGTCTGCATGTGGCCGCGTATTACATCGAGCACCACTCCAAGTTGAGCTCGGTGGAAACTGTCTTGGCCGTTGCGCTGCCGGTCGGCTTGTACGTGGTCTCCATCTACGCGCTCTATTTTGTGATTGTGCGGAAGGTCGCGCTGTTCCACCTTGTGCTCTTGGTTTTGACCGCGGTCGTGCTTGGCGTTGCCGTGTGGTTGGCCGCTGCGGGCTTCTCGATGGCGAACTGCCTTCTGGTGGTCACGCTGGCACCGTTGGTGACGGTCGTCGGCTACGAAGTCGCGGGCCATCGGCATGCCGCGGCAGACATCGCCAGGGCGCTGGATGGTGGCCGTTAGCGGCGCGGCACGGGGTGCGGCTCGAAACCCTCGATAAGCATCCGTTCGTTCTCCGCCCGCATCGCTGCGCGCGCCTTCTGGCGGGTGATGAGGATGCCGACCACCGCAAGCACCCAAATGGCGTACTGAACCGTCCACGCCACTCGGAACGACTCGAAGGAGATGTCACCGACCGCGTCGAGGATGACACCCATGAACTGCATGACCAGCAGCGACGCGATGAAGCCGCCCATGTTGACCATGCCCGATGCGGTGCCCAGCGTCGCTCGTGGATTGAAGGTCCTGGCGAAGTCGAACCCGACCATCGATCCGGGGCCGCCGACCGAGATGACCACGACCAGCACCACAAGCAGCCACAGCGGCGCCCGGCCGGGCAGCGCCAGCACCACGGACCAGATGACTGCATTGCTGGCGATGATGCAGAGCACCAGCCGTGATCTGCGGTTCGGATGCCGTCCGGTGAAGATGCCGATCAGGACGCCCGCGGAGATGGCGGCAACGACCGAGAGGGTCAACAGGGTGCCCGCGATGGTTGCCGAAAGACCCTGCGCAACAGTGAGATACGGGACACCCCACATGAGCGCAAATACTGTCACCGAAAACTGCGTGCCCATGTGGGTGAAGAAGCCCAGCCGTGTCCCCGGTCGCAGCCACACCGTCTTGACGCTGACCAGGATTTCCCGCAGCGATGTGGCTTCGGTTGCGACGGTGCGGCCCTCGGGGGTGTCGTGGACCAGCAGCAGCGTGAGGACAATCGACAGCACTCCCAGCGCCGCCACTGAGACGTAGGCGGTGGTCCAGCCCATACCGGCGAGCAGGGCGAAGAACGGGATGGCTGACAGCACCTGGCCGAGCTGGCCGCAGATCCCGGTCAGCTGGGTCACCAGCGGCACCTGCCGGGGGCTGAACCAGTGCGGCACCAGGCGCAGCACCGAGATGAACGTGAACGCGTCGCCCAGGCCGACGACCGCACGCGCGCCGAGGGCGACTGGCAGGGATTCGGTGAACGCCAGCGCCAGCTGGCCAGAGGCCATCAGTGCGGCGCCCGCGACGATCAGAGTCTTTGACCCGAACCGGTCGAGCAGCAGACCGGCCGGAACCTGCGCGCCCGCATAGACGATCACCTGCAGGACGACGAACGCCGACAACACGGTGGGGCCCGCGGCGAAGCGGTCGGCCGCGTCGAGGCCGGAAACCCCGAGTGTGGTGCGGTCGAGGACGGCGACGATGTAGGCGAAGAGTCCGGTGGTCCACACGATCCAGGGACGCACGCCGAACCTCACTACTGCCGATTTGTCTTAATGTCTGCCAAATTCATCCTCCCGCAACGGGGGGCTGAGAAGCCAATCGTTTAGCGGTGAGGTCACTCACCCGATCATGACTCGCCTGCGATCAAAGTTGGCTACCGATGTGCACATGGACGCAACTAGAATTTACTTAGTAGTCAAAGTTGCAGGTAGACAAGTAATAAAAATTAGCTGGATAAACATGACGTTGTTAGGTAACCATTCGCTAAATTTGCACGTATCGCGCTAGTATGTCGTCATGAACCGACGCGGTCCCCAGCTACTCCGCGCATCGAATGCGATCGGAGTTCGTTCCGTTGGCTGAGTACCGCCTTGATGAGCTTTCTCGGATCTCCGGTGTCAGTACCCGCAATATCCGCGCCTACCGCGAGCGTGGCCTGCTGGATCCGCCGCGCCGGGTCGGGCGTTCGGCGTTCTACGACGATTACCAGCTATCGCAATTGCGCACGATCAATCAATTGCTGCGCCGTGGGTTCAACTCGGCTCACATCGCCGAGTTCTTCGCGAGCATGCGTCAGGGTGCCGACCTGGCGGACATTCTCGGAATCCAGCGCGCCCTGCTCGGGCCACGGGACGACGATGACGACGAATCCGAAGAGGAGTCCACAGCCGACGCCGAGAGCGCCGCACGCGACAAGCCGGCGGCGAGACCACGTGCACTCGACATCGATCCCCACGGCGACACAGCCAACGCGCTGATCGACTACGGATTGGCGGAACGGCAACGAGGCGGGATTGTCGTCGTCGATCCGACGATCGCCGAAATTCTCGGGCGAACCGCGGATCAGCCGCAGTACATCCAAGCGCTCATTCGGTTCTATGAGTCGAGTCGAGATGCCGCCGACGCCTTGGCTATCGGCTTCGTCCGCTCACTCGAGGAGGTCATGGAGGCCAGACTCGGCAAGAACCGTGAGCCGGAGTCGGATGACGTCGAGGCACTGGGCCAGATCACCCAGGATTTTCGCGAGCTGTGGGGTCATGTCCTGTCGGATCGCTTGGAGGAGTCGATGGAGCGGCAACTCTCGGCAGGGGCGGCGGCTGGATACTCCGGCGGCGCTCTGCTGACCGAACTTCTGCGGCTCTAGCCCGCGCGCCGGCGCTAAAACCTGCTGACGGCGGGATCACCGCCGAAGCGCTGCGCCAGCCACACCGGAATGATCGCGACGATTGTCAGCGCGGCGGCCACCACGTTGATGACAGGTGCCTGGTTGGGGCGGAACAGGTTTCCGAAGATCCAGATCGGCAGCGTCTGCACGGCCGGGCCGGCCGTGAATGTCGTCACGACGATCTCGTCGAAGGACAGTGCGAATGCGAGCACCGCGCCGGCCACCAGCGAGCCCCGCATCATCGGGAAGGTCACGTAGCGGAAGGTCTGCCACGGTGACGCACCGAGATCGGCCGAGGCGTCTTCCAGGTCGCTGCCCATTCGGCGCAGCCGCGCCTGGGTGTTGTTGAAGACGATCACTATGCAGAACGTCGCGTGCCCGATGATGACGGTGGCCAGGCCGAGCGATACTCCCAGCGCCGATGTGAACGTCGCGTTCAACGCGATGCCGGTGACGATTCCCGGCAGTGTGATCGGCAGTACCACAAGCAAACTCACGACGTGCTTACCGAAGAAGTCGTAGCGCTGTACGGCGACGGCGGCCATCGTCCCCAGCACCAGCGCGACGGCGGTGGCACCGAGACCGACCATGGCCGAGTTCGCGAGCGACTGCCACATGCCGTGGCTGTTCCAGGCGTCCGACCACCAGCGCAGCGTCCAGCCCGTCGGGGGAAAGGCGAAAGTCCGGGAGCTGTTGAACGCGTTGATGACAACAAGAAGCAATGGTGCGTAGAGGAACAACAGCACGAGCAGTGTCCAGCCCCGAACGAGGCGACGGGCGGTGTTGGACAGCATCAGATGCTCTCCAGCGCGCCGGTGCGTCGCATCGCGAGCAGATAGGCCACGATCGCCAGCAGCGGGATGATCGACAACGCGGCGGCCAGCGGCTGGTTGTTGGCGGTGACGAGTTGGCCGTAAATGATGTTGCCGAGCAATTGGGTCTTGCCGCCAACGATCGTCACGGCGATGTAGTCGCCGAGTGACAGCGAGAAGGTGAAGATCGAGCCAGCGGCGATACCAGGAAACACCAACGGAGCCAACACCATCCGGAGGGTGGACCAGTCGGAGGCGCCGAGGTCGGCACTCGCGTCGAGCAATGAGTCCGGGACGCGCGCAAACGCCGCGAACACGGGAAGGACCATGTACGGCAGCCACAGGTACGTCAGCGTCACAATGGTGGCGGTCAGACCGTACCCGGGTGTGTAGTCGGTCGCCCACACCAGCGGCCCCTCGGGGGACAGCAGCATGCGCCACGCGTATGCCTTGACCAGATAGCTGGCCCACAGCGGTGTCGTCACCGCCACCACGAGCGCCAGCCGCACCCGTGGCGACGCGACCTTCGCCATGTAGAACGCCAGCGGCACGGCGAGCACCGCGCAGATCACGGTGACGGCCAGCGCCACCGACACGGTGCGCACCGCGGCTGTGCGGAACAGCTCATCGGTCGCCACCCGCACGATGTTGTCGAAGGTGAACGAGTGCACGACCGCGCCGGTAAAGGCATCCGTACTCCAGAAGGCCGAAACCAGAAGCACGGCAAGCGATCCAAGATAGGCGATCACCAGCCATGCCATGGGTGGCACGAGGAGGAAGCCGAGGTTGACGCGCCGTCGGTGAGACGGCGGCGCAACCTGTTTGTTCTTCGCGCGAGCGCTCATCACCGCGCAGCATCACCCCTTGATCTGCTGCCATTTGTCGACCCACTCGTTGTAGGCCGTGCAGTTGTCCCCGCTACCGTCGACGCAGTTCTTCTGCGGTGTGGTCCAGTAGTGGATCTTGGCGGCGAAGTCCTCGTCGGTGGCGTGGTAGATATCGCAGAAGTCCGGTTCGACGGTGTACTCGCATGCCTGCGCGTTGGCCGGTGCCTCACCGAAGAATTCGGCGACCTGGGCGTTCACCTCCGGTGAGGAGATCCAGTTCATCCACTTGTACATGCAATTGGGATTAGCCGCCTTCGACGAGATCATCCAGGTGTCCGACCACCCCGTCGAACCTTCCTTGGGCAGGACCGTGTTGACCTGGACCCGATTGTCCGCACCGATCGTGTTCGCGATGACCTGCCACGTCGTCCCGATGACCGACGTGCCGGATTCGAACGCCTGCACCTCCTTGGTGTAGTCCGACCAGTACTCGCCGATGTTCTCCCGCTGCTTCTTGAGCAATTCGGTTGCCGCGTCGAGCTGTTCGGGCGTCAGCGAGTACGGATCCTTGATGCCGAGTTCCGGCTTCGTCTTGGACAGGTAAAGGGCCGCATCGGCGATGTAGATGGGGGAGTCGTATGCGGTGACCTTGCCCTTGTACTTGCCGGCGTCGTCGAACACCGCCGACCACGAATTGGGTGCATCGCGCACGACGTCGATGTTGTACATCAGGAGATTGGCGCCCCAGCCGTGCGGGATCCCATACATCTTGCCGTCCACCGAATTCCACGGCTTGTCTTTGAGGAACGACGAAATGGCGGCGTAGTTCGGTACGAGATCGGTGTTCACCGGGGCGACGTCGCCTGCGTAGATCAGCCGCAGCGTCGCGTCGCCGGACGCGGACACGCCGTCGTACTGACCGCTACGCATCAACTGCACCATCTCGTCGGAGGTGTTGCCGATTTTCACGTTGACCTGACATCCGGTCTGCTGTTCGAACGGCGTCACCCAGTCGGCGGTGCTGTCGTTCGAACCGTCCTCGGCGTAGCCCGCCCACGCGATGAGGTTGAGCTGGCCCTCGCCGTCACCGACGGCCGTCGCCGGCTCCAACTTCGGCGGCGGCTCACCTCCGCCTGGTTGGTTGGAACAGCCAATGGTGCCGGCCAGCACGAGTGCGGCGCAGGTGGCAAGCACAAGACTGACGCGTGACTTCGACGGCATTCCTACTCCTCGTTCGTCAGGGTGTGGACGGCTTTTTCGGGCCATGCCAACGTGATTGGACTGCCGTGGTGCAGGTCGGGCGGTAGCCATGTGCTGGCGGTGAGGACTGTGGCGGTCAGGTCGACGCCGACCTGCGTGTGCGCGGTGATCCTGGTGGTGGGCCCGGCGTAGATGAGTTCGGACACCGTTGCCGCGACTGTGCGCACGCCGGGCACCGAGTCGGTTCCTGCCGCGAAGACGCCGATGCGCTCGGGCCGGACCACGAACATCCCGGGCCGTCCGACGAGCGTTTCGGCAGCGGCACCGTCGAGCACATTCGAGGTGCCGACGAAATCCGCGACGAATCTGTTGACCGGATTCTCGTAGACCTCGCGGGCCGCACCGATCTGCTCGATACGCCCGTGATTGAAGACTGCGAGCCGGTCGCACACGCTCAGCGCCTCATCCTGATCGTGGGTCACGATGACGAACGTGATGCCGACCTCGCGCTGAATCGCCTTGAGCTCGATCTGCATCTGCTCGCGCAGCTTGAGGTCCAGCGCGCCGAGCGGCTCGTCGAGCAGCAGCACCCGTGGCCGTCCCACCAGTGCACGCGCGAGTGCGACGCGTTGACGCTGCCCGCCCGACAGTTGTCCCGGCTGTCGTGGCGCATGCTCGGTGAGCCGGACCATGTCGAGTGCCTCGGCGGTACGACGCCTGCGTTCGGGCTTGGGCACGCCGCGCACCTTCAAGCCGTACTCGACGTTCTGCGCGACGGTCATATGTGGGAACAGCGCGTACTCCTGGAACACGGTGTTGACGTCGCGGCGTCGTGCGGGAAGCGCGGTCACGTCGACGCCCCCGAGCTTGACCGTCCCGGCGGTCGGCTGCTCGAATCCCGCGATCATGCGCAGGACGGTGGTCTTGCCGGAACCGGATGGACCGAGGATCGCGAACAACTCGCCGTCGGCGACAGTGAGATCGGCGCCGTCGACGGCAACGATGCCGCTGCCGAATTCCTTCCGGACGCCGATGAGCTCTACCTGTGGATCTCGAACGCCATCGGGGACATTCACGGCGGATCCCGCGCTGATCGTCCCCGAGGGCCTTGAAAGCATGGCCAATCGTAGGAATTGGAGTGGTCGCACCGCAGTTCATCGCGGATTTCACACCCGCTTGTGTTCGCTCGGCTATCTTGCCGTGACCGTGGAAAAGTTGATGCAGCTGTGACCAGTGGCGCTGACGTTAATTGTGATGCAGTTGTCGTACTCTGTGGCACGTGTCAATGTCCCGGCGCGACGTGCTGAAAGGCGCCGCTGCGTTGCCCGCTGCGCTTGCCGCCAGCGCCGGTCTGCAGGCGCTGGTGTCTGCGGCAGCTCCCGCGACGGCTTCGGCCGCACCGCTGGGCGTCTTGCTCGACTACGCCGCCGGGGTCATCAGCGCCCGCGATATTCGGGCTTCGGGCGCGTTGGGGGCCATCCGGTACGTGTCGGATCGCAGGCCAGGCGGCGCATGGATGCTCGGCAAGCCGATTCAGCTGGCCGAAGCGCGCGACCTTTATCAATCGGGTCTCAAGATCGTGTCCTGCTACCAGTTCGGTAAGCAGGACACCGCGGACTGGCTCGGCGGTCAGAACGCCGGTGTGGCACACGCCAAGCGCGGCTGGGAGTTGCACGTCGCCGCCGGTGGTTCCTACGGAGCGCCGATCTACACGTCAATCGACGACGACCCCACCTACGAGCAGTACAAGCAGCAGGTCGCGCCGTATCTGCGCGGCTGGGAGGCGGTGCTGGGACATCAGCGGACCGGCGTCTATGCCAACTCCAAGACCATCGAATGGGCCGTCCAGGACGGGCTGGGCGCGTGGTACTGGCAGCACAATTGGGGATCGCCGGGCAAGATCGCCCATCGGGCCGCTCATCTACACCAGGTCGAGATCGACAAGCGGTCCGTCGGGGGCGTCGGCGTGGACATCAACCACATACTCAAGCCGCAATTCGGGCAGTGGGACTAAAAACCTTACCGGTCAGTAAGTAGGGCCAGCAAACTTTTTGTGATGGCCGGTGCCGTAGACAAGACAATTGGTGTCCAGTTGTCGACTCTGCGCGCCGCGATGACGCAGGTCAAAAGTGCCGGAATTTTTGCATAACGATTACATAACAATACTGCCTTGATCTGCGCTATTGCACCTACTCGACCGTAACCACCTGCCAGCAGGACGTTTGTCCCGCATACCTTCGGCTGGTTTGGAGGCGTGCGTTATCGAACGGCGTGTTACCCGTGCGTAGAACTCGCTAGTAACCATTTCGGGCGCGAAGATGGCGGTGGTTCTTATGCCAGTCTTAGTACGGCTGGAGTGTCCGCTGGACCGGATGAACGAGTCGGGATTCGACGCTGAATCGCACGGCCTCCGCAGGGGAGCGCAGGCCGACAGCTTCTAGAGACGACACAGCCACCACAGACGATGAGCGATACGCGCTAGACGGTATGAGGAGAAAACAAGACGTGACGATCAACGAGCAGCACCGGGTGCCCGCCGAGTCCACCACCGAGCGCCCGGGAGGCCGTCCCGCCGCGCACGCGCTCGTCGATCGGTTGAACGCCGGCGAGCCATACGCCGTCGCGTTCGGCGGCCAGGGCGCCGCGTGGCTGGAGAATCTCGAAGAACTGGTCAGCTCGGCCGGTATCGAGTCCGAGCTGAGTGAAGTGGTCGGCGAGGCCGAGTTGCTGCTGCAGCCCGTGGCCCGCGAACTGGTCGTCGTGCGGCCCGTCGGCTTCGAGCCGATGCAGTGGGTTCGGGCGCTGGCCGCTGAGGAGCCGCTGCCCGCCACCAAGCAACTGGTCACCGCCGCGATCTCGGGCCCCGGCATCCTGCTGGCCCAGATGGCGGCGATCCGGGCGCTCACGAGGCAGGGACTGGATCTCTACAACACCCCGCCGGTCGCCATGGCGGGTCACTCTCAGGGCATCATGGCCTGCGAGTCGCTGCGGGGAAAGGGCGCCAAAGACGCTGAGCTGCTGGCGCTGCTGCAGCTGATCGGTGCTGCGGGTTCGTTGATGTCCCGGCGCCGAGGCATGGTGGGCCGCGGCAACAAGACGCCGATGGTGTCGGTGACCAACGTCGATCCGGAACGCATGCGCGAGCTGCTCGAAGAGTTCAGCACCGACGTCCGCACGGTCCTTCCGCCGGTGCTGTCGATTCGCAACGGCAGGCGTTCCGTCGTCATCACCGGAACGCCGGAGCAACTCGGCCGATTCGAGCTCTACTGCAGCAAAATCACCGAGCGGGAAGAGGCGGAGCGGAAGAACAAGCTTCGCGGTGGAGCGGTGTTCGCGCCGGAATTCCACGGGGTGCAGGTCGAGGTCGGCTTCCATACCCCGCGGCTGGCCGACGGCGTCGCGGTAGTCGAGGGCTGGGCCGAGAAGTGCGGCATCGACGCGGCGATGGCCCACGAGATGACCGAGGCGATCTTTGTTCGTCCCATCGACTGGGTGGCCGAGATCGAGCGGCTGCATGAGTCCGGTGCGAAGTGGATTGTCGACCTAGGTCCAAGCGATACGGTGACGCGCTTGACCGCCCCGGTGATCCGGGGTCTCGGCGTCGGAATTGTTCCTGCGGCCACCCGCGCAGGCCAGCGCAACCTGTTCACCGTCGGCGCCGAGCCCGAGGTGCTGCCCGCGTGGTCGAGCTATGCGCCGACGACGGTGAAGCTGCCCGACGGCTCGGTGAAGCTGTCCACCAAGTTCACCCGGCTCACCGGGCGTTCACCGATGCTGCTCGCCGGTATGACACCGACGACCGTCGATGCCAAGATCGTCGCGGCCGCAGCCAACGCCGGGCACTGGGCCGAACTCGCCGGCGGTGGCCAGGTCACCGAGGAGATCTTCGAGGACCGCATCGCCGAGCTGACCACGCTGCTCGAGCCGGGGCGGGCCGTGCAGTTCAACACGTTGTTCCTCGACCCGTACCTGTGGAAGCTGCAGGTGGGCGGAAAGCGGCTGGTGCAGCGAGCCCGTCAGTCCGGAGCCCCGATCGACGGCGTCGTCATCAGTGCGGGTATCCCGGATCTCGAGGACGCCGTCGAGGTGATCGACGAACTCAACAGCGTCGGCATCAGCCACGTGGTGTTCAAGCCCGGCACCATCGACCAGATCAAGTCGGTCATCAACATCGCGGCAGAGGTTCCCGGCAAGGACGTCATCGCCCACATCGAGGGTGGACGCGCGGGCGGTCACCACTCGTGGGAGGACCTCGACGACCTGCTGCT
>Ga0075370_10000445_pt1 | contig 15405 bp, 16 predicted proteins | sample EndMethybrTD3035_FD_71398 | JGI IMG/M metagenome (GOLD analysis project Ga0075370, IMG submission 71398) | Populus endosphere microbial communities from Tennessee, USA - Endosphere MetaG P. TD hybrid TD303-5 | ecosystem: Host-associated > Plants > Roots > Endosphere | place: USA: Tennessee... | reverse complement strand
ACTGCTCGACGCTCGCGTCCGCGAACCGGCAATGGCATAGGGAGACACAGACAATGAGTAGTGGAATCGATCTCGTTCCCGTCAAGCCGACGACCGCCATCGTCGGTGAGCCCGGCAAGAAGCGCGCCGCATCGAAGTGGTTCCAGATGCTGCTCAACGACCGCGTCGCCGCCGTTGCGGCCGCGATCCTCGGCTTCGTGTTCCTCACCGCGATCTTCGGCCCGATGCTCGTCGGCGACCTGGCCACCAAAATCGACCTCGACAACTCCAACCAGGCGCCGTTCACCCTTGCGCACGGCTGGGCCAACTTCCTGGGCACCGATCCGCTGGGCCGCAGCATGCTGGCCCGGCTGATCGTCGCGTGCCAGACGACGCTATCGGTGGCGATCCCGGCCGTAGTGATCTCGGCGATCGTCGGCTCGGCGATCGGCATGTGGGCCGGCTTCTACCGCGGCTGGCGCGAGACCGTCGCCATGCGCGTCGCCGACGTCATCATGAGCTTCCCGTCGCTGCTGCTCGCGGTCGTCGTCCTCTACGTCTTCTCCCCCAGCGCGGCGAACATCGTTCTGGTGCTGGCGATCACCCGCATCCCCGTCTACCTGCGCACGGCACGCGCAGAATCCGCGGAGCTTCAGAGCCGGCTGTTCGTCGACGCCGCCCGCACGTTCGGCGCCAGCGCGAGCTCGATCATCTTCCGTCATGTGCTGCCGATCGTGCTGCCGACACTGCTCACCGTCGCGACACTCGACTTCTGCTACGTCATGCTCGCGGAGAGCTCGCTGAGCTTCCTGGGCATCGGCATCCAGCCACCCGACGTGAGCTGGGGCCTGATGGTCTCGCAGGGCCGCACCTACCTGCACACCGCGTGGTGGCTGTCGTTCTTCCCCGGTCTGGCCATCGTCATCACCACCGTGTCGGCCACCATCCTGGCGGCCTGGGCCCGCATCGCCACCGATCCCGCGCAGCGGTGGCGGCTCACCGTCCCACAGAAGCGGCTGTCCCGCTTCGCCAAGACCACGAAGCGCATCTGAGAGGGCCTGTCATGACCGCTGCAGTTGACCACAAGCCCACCGTCCGGCAGACCGACGCCAAGCCCGTGCTCGATGTCGACGGTATGAGCGTCGAGATTCGCACGATCAACGGCACCGTCCGCGCCGTCAACGACGTCAGCTTCACCGCACGGCGTGGCGAAACCCTGGCTCTGCTCGGCGAATCCGGCTGCGGAAAGTCGATGACCGCCACCGCGCTCGTCGGACTGCTGGAGCCCGTCGCGGATGTCGTCGAAGGATCGGCGACCCTCGGCGGCGTCGACCTGTTCCAGGTCGGCCGTGCCAAGCGTCGCGAGATGGCGGGTACCGAACTCGCGATCGTGTTTCAGGACGCGCTGACGGCACTCAACCCGCTCTACACCGTGGGAACCCAACTCGCCGAACCGTTCCGGATCCACCACAACCTGTCCGCCAAGGAAGCCAAGCGCAAGGCCGTCGACCTGATGACCCGCGTCGGCATCCCGCAGCCCGAGTCGCGGCTGAACTCCTACCCGCACCAGTTCTCCGGCGGTATGCGGCAGCGCCTGCTCATCGCGATGGCCGTCGCGCTCAACCCCAGTGTGCTGATCGCCGACGAACCGACCACCGCACTCGACGTCACCGTGCAGGCGCAGATCATGGCGCTGCTGCGCGACCTGCGCAGCGAGTACGACATGGCCGTCGTCCTCATCACCCACGACCTGGCCCTCGTCGCCGAGGAAGCCGACCGCGTCGCGGTGATGTACGCGGGCAACATCATCGAAACCGGGCCGGTGTCCGAGGTTTTCGCCAACCCGAAGCACCCCTACACCAAGGGGCTACTCAACTCCGTGCCCGTCAACGCCCGCCGCGGCGACGACCTCAAGTCCATCGGCGGATCGCCACCGGACCTGCAGGCCATCCCCGAGGGCTGCGTGTACCAAGCCCGCTGCCCACTGGCCCGCGAGGTCTGCACGACCACCCGTCCGCCGCTCGACACCGTGCAGACCGGCCGCAAGGCCGCCTGTCACTTCCCGGAAGAGGTCAGCAATGTCTGAATCTGAGAACCTGCTCGAAGTCCGCGACCTCCGTAAGACGTTCCGCGTGGCCGGCGCCGGCAAGAAGAGGCTGTGCGCGCTCGACGGCATCACGCTGGACCTCAAGCGTGGCGAGACGCTCGGCCTGGTCGGCGAGTCAGGCTGCGGAAAGTCCACGCTGGCAAGGACATTGCTGATGCTGGAGCGCCCGGACGAGGGCACCGTGAGCTTCGACGGCATCGACCCGTACAGCCTGCGCGGCAAGGAGCTGCTCAACTTCCGCCGTCGTGTACAGATGGTGTTCCAGGACCCGTACGCGTCGCTGAACTCCCGCATGACAGCCGCCGACATCATCGCCGAGCCGTGGCGCAGCCACAAGAACATGTACAAGACGCGTAAAGATCGCGAGATGCGGGTGCGCGGCCTGCTCGACCTCGTCGGGCTCGGCGCGAAGGCCGCCGACAAGTACCCGCAGGAGTTCTCCGGCGGCCAGCGTCAGCGCATCGGCATCGCCCGCGCGCTCGCGCTCGACCCCGACGTGATCATCTGCGACGAGCCGGTGTCCGCGCTCGACCTGTCGGTGCAGGCGCAGGTGCTCAACCTGCTCAACGAGCTCCAGCAGGAGCTCGGGATCGCCTACATCTTCATCAGCCACGACCTGTCGGTCGTCCGGCACGTCGCCGACCGCGTCTCGGTGATGTACCTGGGCCGCATCATCGAGAACGGCCCCACCGAAGCCGTTTTCGACCGACCCAACCACCCCTACACCGCCGCACTCATGTCGGCCGCACCCAAGCTCGACAGCGCGCAACGCAAGGACCGCATCCTGCTCAAAGGAGAGGTGCCGTCGCCCATCGACCCGCCGTCGGGCTGCCGGTTCCGGACCCGCTGCTGGAAGGCCACCGAGATCTGCGCCACCACCGCACCGCCCAGCGCAGCTGATCCCAAGATCGCCGGCCACGCCGCCGAGTGCCACCATCCCCTGCTGGCAGAAGGCAGCATGCTGGCGACAGCATGAGCGCCCGAAGACGAGCGCGAGTGAGGATCGCAGCGGAGCGAGGACCGGTGGGCCCACGCCCGCAGGGCAGGGGACGAGTGGGAGTCGAGGCATGAGCACCGCGGGATATTGCATTGTGGCAGCGGCGATCATGTTGGCTTCTGCGCTGCAGTCGTCGATCGGGTTCGGCATCGGCATGCTCGCCGCGCCGATCGTCGCGTTGGTCGACCCCACTCTCATCCCCGGCACCCTGATCATGGTCGCGACCCTGGTCACGATCCTGGTGCTGGCCCGCGAACGTCAGGACATCGACCTGCACGGCGCCAAATGGGCTCTGATAGGCCGGGTTCCGGGCACCGTCGCCGGAGCGCTGCTGCTGGCGATGCTGCCCGAGCGTGGCCTCGCGATCATGCTCGCGCTCGTCGTCCTGCTGGGCGTCGGGCTGACCAGCTTCGGCTGGATCCCGGTAGCACGACGACGCAACGTCGTTCTGGCCGGTGCCGCCTCGGGTGTGCTCGGCACCGCGACGGCCATCGGCGGACCGCCGATGGCGTTGGTGTGGCAGGGCAAGGAAGGCGCGGTGCTGCGCAGCACGATGAGCGGGTTCTTCCTCGTGGGCTCCATCATGTCGATCATCGCGCTGGCGGCGACCGGCGCCGTCAACGGCCACACGATGGTCACGTTCGCGATCCTGATCCCCGCGGCGGCAATTGGTTACGTACTGTCGCGCGGGTTGAATCGGGTGCTGGATCCGAAACGATTGCGCTGGTTGGCGATCGGCGTGTCCGCGGTGGGCGCCGTCGTGCTCATCGGCCGCGAACTGTTTGCGATGGGAGGCTGAGATGTCCGAGGAGCTCGTCGTACGCAAGGTGAAGTCCGCGGTGCGCACCGTCGAGCTGCTGGAGTTCCTGGCCGCACGCCACGACGAACCCGCGCGCCTACGGGAGATCAGCCACGCCCTCGACATGCCCCGCAGCAGCGCCCACGCACTGCTGCGCACACTCGTCGCGCAGGGTTGGGTGCGCACCGACGCGACGGGCACGATGTACGCGATCGGCGTACGCGCACTGCTGGTCGGCACCAGCTACCTGGACAGCGATCCGTACCTGCCGCTGATCACCCCGTTCCTCGACGACCTGCGCGCCGATCTGGACGAGACCTTCCACGTCGGCAGGCTCGACGGCACCGACATCGTGTACCTCGCGACGCGGGAGTCCAAGAGCTACACCCGCACGTCCAACCGCGTCGGCAGAAGACTGCCCGCCTACACCACAGCGCTCGGAAAGTCGCTTCTCGCCGAACGATTCGGGACCGAACGCGACGAGCATGTGCCCGCGGCGCTCAAACCGCTGACCGACAAGACGATCGTCGACCGCACCGAACTGGACGCCGACCTCGACAACGTCCGTATCCGCGGCTATGCCACCGACGACGAGGAGAACACCCCGGGGCTACGGTGTTTCGCCGTGCCACTGCACTATTGCCAGCCCGCACAGGACGCGATCAGCGCATCCGTGCCGCTGGACCGGCTGACCCCGCAACGCGAACGCGAGATCGTCGACGCGCTGCGCACCATGGGAGACAAGGTGTCTCGCGTGGTGCGGCCCCTGGCCAACGGCGACAAGTGGTTCGCAACCCAAGTATCAGGAGACTGACATGAGCACACCCGTCATCCGCGACGTCACCGTCACACCGATCGCCGGCCGCGACAGCATGCTGTTGAACCTCAGCGGTGCGCACGGTCCGTTCTTCACCCGAAACCTGCTGATCCTCACCGACTCCGACGGCAACACCGGCGTTGGCGAGGTTCCCGGTGGTGAGCCGATCCGACGCACTCTCGAAGACGCCCGGACGATCATCTCCGGCCGCAGCATCGGTGACCACCACGCGATTCTCAACGACATCCGTCGCGCGTTCGCCGATCGCGACGCCGGTGGCCGCGGCGCCCAGACCTTCGATCTGCGGATCGCCGTGCACGCCGTCACCGCCGTCGAGTCGGCGCTGCTCGACCTGCTCGGCAAGCACCTCGAGGTTCCGGTCGCCGCCCTACTCGGTGATGGCCAGCAGCGCGATCGCGTGCAGGCGCTGGGGTATCTGTTCTTCGTCGGCGATCGGACCAAAACCGACCTCGCGTATCGGTCGCCCGCCGACGAGGATGCCGGTGCCGACGACTGGCTTAAGGTCAGGCACGAGGAGGCGCTGACCCCAGACACCGTCGTGCGTCTCGCCGAGGCGGCCGCCAGCCGGTACGGCTTCCGCGACTTCAAACTCAAGGGCGGTGTCCTGCCTGCGCCAGACGAGGCCAAGGCCGTCATCGCGCTCAAGGACCGCTTCCCCGATGCGCGAATCACCCTGGACCCCAACGGCGGATGGCTGCTCGCCGACGCGATCAAAACGTGCCGCGAGCTAAGAGACGTACTTGCCTACGCCGAGGATCCGGTCGGCCCAGAGGGCGGGTTCTCTGGTCGCGAGGTGATGGCCGAGTTCAAACGCGCCACCGGACTGCCCACCGCGACCAACATGGTCGGCACCGACTGGCGCGAACTGGGCCACGCGATCCGCGCCAATGCCGTCGACATCCCCCTCGCCGACCCGCACTTCTGGACGATGGCCGGCTCGGTGCGCGTCGCCCAGCTCTGCGATGCATGGGGGCTGACGTGGGGTTCGCACTCCAACAACCACTTCGACGTTTCGCTGGCCATGTTCACCCACGTCGCCGCGGCGGCACCCGGTGACATCACCGCCATCGACACCCACTGGATCTGGCAGGACGGGCAGCGCATCACCAAGCAGCCGTACGAGATCGTCGACGGCTACCTGACCGTGCCCGAGAAGCCCGGTCTCGGCGTGGAACTCGACAGCGAGGCGGTTGCCGCTGCGCATGAGTTGTACCAACGCGAAGGGCTCGGCAGCCGTGACGACGCGATCGCCATGCAGTACTTGATCCCCGGCTGGGCATTCGACAGTAAGCGTCCGGCGCTACAGCGATGAAGATCGTTGTTGCCGACACCAACCTGCCGCCGCATCGACAACGGTTCGAAGCGGCACTTCCCGCGGGCGCGGTCGTCCAGTGGCACCCGGGCGGTGTGCCGCTGGACGACTTGCGGGATGCCGACGTCTACGTCGGAAGCCGATTCACCGCGGAGATGGCTGCGGTGGCCGAGAAGCTTCGGCTCATTCACCCCTCCGCGGCAGGCACCGACAAGATCGACTTCGCCGCCGTACCCGATGACGTGCTGGTGGCCAACACTTTTCACCACGAACGCTCGATCGCCGAGTACATCGTTGCGGCAGCGGTCATGCTGCTGCGCGACTTCCTTACCCAAGACCGCCAGCTTCGCCGGAACACATGGGCGACGTCCGTCTACGACCCGGCGATCCCGCAGCCGCCGGCGCTCGGCAATGCCCACATCGGATTCGTCGGATTCGGCCATATCGGGCGGCAGACGTGGAACCTGTTCCGCGCCTTCGGATGTACCGCGGCGGCCGTGACAGGGTCGGGTCGAGTTCCCGACTGCGGACTGTCGTGGGCAGGCGATACTTCGGAGTTGAATCGGTTGATGCGGGAGTGCGATGTGGCGGTGGTCTCGGCGCCCCTGAACGAGCACACGGTCGGAATGATCGGCGAGGAGCAGCTAAGACTGCTCGGCGCGGCCGGCGTCCTGATCAATGTCGGCCGTGGACCGCTGGTGACCGAGCAGGCGTTGAACAACGCGTTGGCCGACAACGTGATTCGGGGCGCCGCGATCGATGTCTGGTATCGCTACCCGGCGGACGACGGGGTGAGTGCGCCGAGCAACCTGCCGTTCGCCGATCTACCGAACATTCTGATGACGCCCCACTCGTCCGGCGTCACCAGCGATACGTTCGCCGGGCGCGCGGACGACATCGCCGCCAACATCGGGCGCCTGATGCGGGGCGAACCCTTGAAGAACGTGGTGTTCGGCGCGCGGTGATGTTCCTACGACTCGGTGGCCGCCTCCGGGACGTGCCGAGCCACCGTCTCGTCCAGGGTCTCGCGCAGTGCAGTGATATCGGTGAGTAGGCGCTCGAGGTCGTCGCGCTCGATGTGCAGCACCTCGGCCCTGCCGGTTGTCGTCACAGTGGCGTTGCGCAGTTTCCCGCGGCGCAGCGCGGATTCGCCGATGATCTCGCCGGCTCCCACCAGAGCAATGCGCTCGTGGCCGACGTACACGCCGGCCTCGCCGCTGAGCAGGATGTAGCACGCGTCCGACGGCGTCTGTTCGCGAATCAGCGGCCAGGGCCCCGATGTCGAGGTGCGGTGTGCCGCCTCGACGAGCCGGTTGAGGTCGGCGTCCGAGAACTTCTCGAAGGACGGAAACTGCCGCAACCGGCGGGCGCTTTCCTGCCGTTCCTGCAGAAGGGCCGCTGCACTGGCTTTTTCGTACGAGCGATTGTCCATGGTGGGTCCCCGATCCGCGATGTAGCCCTTGACGTCGACGAGCCTATCCATCGGCGCCGGTCAACAAGATCGAAAACGCGCAGAAAGAGGCCTCGTTCCGTGCGATTTCGGTGCGCTAACGATCGCCCAGCGACTGTTGGCGCACCGAAATCGCAGGGTCTACCGCTGATCCGCGCCGTACTCCAGCGCCGGCTCAGCGGAGTCCACCCCACTTCTGCTGAGGATCGTCAACATGTCGGGCTGCACCTCATACCGGGCACCGTCGGCGGGGTTGGTCGCGGTGAATCCGCCGCCCGACGGAGTCGCGTTCGAGAGCTGCAGATTCGCCCCGTCACGCAACCGTTCACCGCGGTAGTAATAGCTGCCCGGCGCCGACTCACACACGACCGCAATGGAATTCGAGGTCCTGATCGCCGCCGCCGGTGAGCTGCCCGCGTCGCAGCGCGCCGTATGGCCGACGAACCCCTGCGCGTCCGTTCCCGACACCCCGGAAATGGGCTCGGATCTGGCCGACGGCGACGTCGTCGTCGTGGACGTGCTCGGAGTGGTGCTCGTTGTTGTCGACGGCGATTCCTCATCCGTCGGCGTGGTCGTGACCGTCATCGTCGAGGGCGGCGGCACCGCGAGCTTGGTCTGCGGCGCCGACCCGCCACCGTGATCGCCGAAGACAAGCACCGTCGCGAGCACGACAGCCACTGCGAACATCACGACCGTCGCCGCCACCAACCCCACCTGGGTCGGGCTGAAACGCGACTTCCTGGCAGGCGGGACGGGCGGCGGTACCGGACCGTGCATCTGCTGGTAGCCGGTCCGCGCCGGGTTCGGATCGACCGCCGAGAACTGCCTGGTGTCGCTCGGTGGAGGTGGCATCGGCACGGGTGCCGGGGTCGAATCCGCGATCGCCGCGGCGGCCGCCTTGGCCAGCTCACCAGCCGTCGCGTACCTGTCGGTCGGCTGCTTTGCCATACCCTTCGCGACCACGTCGTCGAACGCGCGGTTGATTCCCCTGCGCATGATGCTCGGCCGGGGCGGCGGCGAGAACATGTGCGCACCCATCATCTGCCGCACGTCGCCCGCCTCGAACGGGGCGCGGCCGGTCAAGCACTCGTAGAGCATGCAGGTCAGGGAGTAGATGTCCGCGGACGGGCCTCCGCTTCCGCCACTGAACCGCTCGGCGGCCATGTAGGCACACGAGCCGATGACCAGGCCGGTGCTCGTCACACTCGCCTCGCCGCCACCGTGCGCGATGCCGAAGTCGACCAGATAGGCGAAGTCGTCAGGGGTCAGCAGCACGTTCTCGGGCTTAATGTCGCGATGCACGAGCCCATTGCCGTGCGCGGCGTCCAGCGCCGCGGCGACCTGGCTGATGATCGACACCGCTCGCGTCGGCGGGAGGGCACCTTTGACCCGCAACTCGTCCTTCAGGCTGGCGCCCTCGACCAGGCGCATGTCGATGTAGAGGACACCGTCGATATCGCCGAAGTCGTGCACCGGGATGACGTGCGGTTCCTGCAGACGCGCGGCAACACGGGACTCACGCCGGAACCGCTGCTGAAAGCTCTGATCAGCCGCAACTTCCGTGCGCAGCACCTTGATGGCCACCAACCGCTCCCTGACCGTGTCGTAGGCGCGATAGACCTCGCCCATCCCGCCGACGCCGATCAGGGATTGAAGCTCATACGGTCCGAATTGCGTACCCACGCGAGTACCGCCGTTCGGGGAGCCCATAGGTATCCTTCCGTCCTTTCGGTACACGTGTCTGCAGGTCGATCCGCCGCGTTCAACCGAGTTCCCGCGAGGTGCTCTTCCTTAACCCGCTCCCCACAGCAGGCAGATTGTGGCATCATCATTGGCGCCACTGAAAGCGAAGCAGCACAAGCGATTTGCTTCAGTCGCCGAGTCTACAAAGGGTCGCGGAGCATTGCGAGTCGATGACCTCTCACCTGCGCTGACGCCACCCGGGTGGTTCACCCCCGAGTAGTTCGTCACAAATTCACAGGCATAAGGTCGAGCGAGACGGGGAACTCCCACATGCCGACTGCAAGTCGGGTTCAGTACCAAGATGTGTGACAGGAGCCCAAGTGGCTAGTTCAACTGAAAAATCCCAGGCGAGCACGCCTCAGTCCAAGTGGCTGTCCTCCTCGGCAGGCCAGACCCGTGGAAGCGACAAGAAGGAAGTCCAGTTCCACTACGACATCTCCAACGACTTCTTCAAGCTGTGGCAAGACCCGACCCAGACGTACAGCTGCGCGTTCTTCGAGCGCGACGACATGTCTCTCGAAGAAGCCCAGATGGCGAAGGTCGACCTCTCGTTGGGCAAATTGGGGCTGCAGCCAGGGATGACGCTGCTCGACATCGGCTGCGGCTGGGGATCGACGATCATGCGGGCCGTCGACAAGTACGACGTCAACGTCATCGGCCTGACGCTGTCGGAGAACCAGAAGCAGCACATCGAGGACCACTGGTTCGCGAACTCCGCGAGCAAGCGCAACATGGAGGTCCGCCTGCAGCCGTGGGAGGACTTCGACGAGCCTGTGGACCGCATCGTGTCCATCGGTGCGTTCGAGCACTTCGGCTTCAACAAATACGACGACTATTTCAAGAAGACGTTCAATTGCATGCCCGATGACGGCGTCATGTTGCTACACACGATCATCATTCCCGAGGACGAAGAGATCAAAGCCAAGGGATTGCCGCTGACCATGTCGAACGTCCGATTCATCAAATTCATCATGGACGAGATCTATCCCGGCGGCCGTTTGCCATTGGGATCGATGGTCAAACAGCACGCTGTCAATGCCGGCTACAACGTGACCCGCGAACAGCACCTGCAGCCGCATTACGTCCGCACGCTCGACACCTGGGCCGAGAACCTGGAATCCAAGAAGGACGAGGCGATTTCGATCACCTCCGAGGAGATCTACGAGCGGTTCCTGAAGTACCTCACCGGCTGTGCCGACCTCTTCCGTGACGGATACACGGATGTGTGTCAGTTCACGTGCGAGAAAAAGTAGTCCATTTAGATTCATTTAGTAGGGTCGCCAATAATGACTGACACGAAAACAGGCTCGACAGACATGCGGCCCCATTTCGATGAAGTACAGGCCCATTACGACCTGTCGGACGTCTTCTTCGGTCTCTTCCAGGATCCGTCGCGTACGTACAGCTGCGCGTACTTCGAGCGCGAGGACATGACGCTCGCCGAGGCTCAGCTCGCCAAGATCGACCTCGCCCTCGGAAAGCTCGACCTCCAGCCCGGCATGACACTGCTCGACGTTGGCTGCGGCTGGGGTTCGGTCATGCAACGCGCGGTGGAGAAGTACGACGTCAACGTCATCGGACTCACGCTGAGCAAGAACCAGCATCGCTATTGCGACCAGCTCTTCACGACTCTCGACACCGAGCGCAGCACCCGCGTCGAGTTGCACGGCTGGGAGGAGTTCGACGAACCCGTCGACCGCATCGTCAGCATCGAGGCGTTCGAGGCCTTCCCCAAGGAGCGCTACGGCGCCTTCTTCGAGACCTGCTATCGGATCCTTCCCGCCGGCGGTCGCCTCGTATTGCAGACGATCATGGGCCACCCTCTGAAGCGCTGGCCCGAGATGGGCATTCCCATCGTCATGAGCGATCTGAAGTTCATGCGGTTCATCGCCAAGGAGATCTTCCCCGGGGGGTCCATCCCGTGCGATGAGGACATCATCGGACTCTCCGGCGACGCCGGCTTCACGATGCACCACTTCGAGACCCTGAATCCGCACTACGTCCGCACCCTCGAGACGTGGGCGAAGAACCTCGAGGCCGCGCACGACGAGGCCGTCGCCGCCACCTCCGAAGAGGTCTACGAGCGCTACATGAAGTACCTGACGGGATGCGCTGACTTCTTCGAGCGCGGCATCAGCGAATTGGGCCAGTTCACTCTGATCAAGGGCTGACGGTTCCGGCCCAGGCCAATGGCCTAACCGCGGTCAAGCCCAGACCAATGGTCTTACCGCGGTCAGGCCGCGCCGAAGGCCAACACGACGTTGTTGCCACCGAGGCCGAACGAATTGGACACCGCGTACCGATAGTCGCCGTGGCGCGGCCGGTCGGCCACGACGTCTAGATCGATCTGCGGATCCAGCGCCTTCAGGTTGCGGGTAGCCGGGATGACGCCGTCGCGCAGCGCCTGAACCGTCAGCACCGCTTCCACCGCTCCCGCGGCACCCAGCGAATGGCCCAGCGCGCCCTTGGGGGCGTATACCGCCGGGCTGTGGTCACCGAGTGCCCGCCGGATCGCATGGGCTTCGGCCAGATCACCGAACGTGGTGCCAGTCGCGTGCGCGTTGACGTGGTCGATGTCCGTCGGCTTGAGACCGGCGAGTTCGATCGCCCGGCTCATCGCGTCGCCGGCCCGTTCGCCGCTGGGGTCCGGGTTCACGACGTCGTAGCCGTCGGACGTGATGGCTGCGCCCATCAGCCGGGCCAGGATGGGGGCGCCGCGCGCCTTGGCGTGTTCTTCGGTTTCGATGAGCATCAGCGCACCGGCCTCGCCGAACACCATGCCGTCGCGGTTGGTGTCAAAGGGGCGGCACGCGCCTGCCGGATCGTCGTTGTTGGTCGACAGCCATCCGAGGTTGTTGAACGCCGCGACGGGCACAGCCTCGATGCAGTTGTCGACGCCCCCGCAGATGGCCACGTCGGCTTCGCCGAGAATGATCCCCTGCCAGGCTTCCGTGATGGCCGCGGCACCTGAGGCGTCGGCGAGCACCGGCGACGTGATCCCCGCCTTCGCTTTGATGTCCAACCCCACCGAAGCGGCCGCTGCATTCGGCATGTGCATCTGCACGGCCAGCGGGTTGGCCGCCCGCACTCCGCGTTCGTTGAAGTCGTAGTACAGCTTGATCATCGCTTCGGTGCTGGCCAGCGCAAGGCCGATCGAAACGAGCAGGCGGCGGGTGTCGACCTCCGGGGATCCGGCGGCATCCCACAGCCGACGGGCCAGCACCCTCGACATCTTCTGCATGTACGAAAGCCGACGCAGCTCTACCCGGTCGAGGTACTGGTCGAACTCTTCGCGGAGTGCCCCGCCGATGCGGACAGGCAGGTTGTACTCGTCGACGAATGGTTTATCCAGCCGGCGAATCCCGCTCTGGCCCTCCAACAACTGCTGCCACGTGTCCTCGGCATTCGTTGCGAGGGCATTGCTGGACACCAGGGCAGTGACGACGACATCGGGCAGACCGTTGCCGGTGGTCTTGCTCGCCATGGGCCACCAAAGTCCTTCACTCAGTTCGCTGACCTGGTCGAGATTCCCCAATCTACGGATGAATATGCGCGACCGCAGCGACTTTCTGAACGCTCCTGAAACCCAGATTAACCGCGGCTGCCCTAGCGTTGAAATCGTGACCGAAATCGATCTCGAAGCCCTGGCCACAGATACGCACGGCTTCACCGTCGACGACGACGATGACGACGACCCCGTCCTCCTGGATCGCAACGGCGACCACATCGAAACCTGGCGCGAGCGATACCCGTACGACTCGCGGATGGCCCGCGACGAGTACGAGCGGGTGAAGAGGCGGCTACAGATCGAGTTGCTCAAACTCCAGAACTGGAGCAAGCGCACGGGCGCCCGCCATGTCGTCGTCTTCGAGGGCCGCGACGCCGCCGGGAAGGGCGGCACCATCAAGCGGTTCATGGAACATCTCAACCCCCGCGGCGCGCGCGTAGTGGCACTGGAGAAACCCACCGACCTCGAGAAGGCGCAGTGGTATTTCCAGCGCTATGTCACGCATTTGCCGACCGCCGGAGAGATCGTGTTGTTCGACCGGTCGTGGTACAACCGCGCGGGCGTCGAAAAGGTGATGGGGTTCTGTACACCCGAGCAGCACACCGAATTCATAAGGCAGGCACCGATGTTCGAGGACATGCTCGTCAGCGAGGGCCTTGATCTCACCAAGTTCTGGTTCTCGGTGTCACCTGCCGAACAGCGCACCCGATTCGCGATCCGCCTCGTCGATCCAGTACGCAACTGGAAGTTCTCTCCGATGGACATGGCGTCGGTGGACAAGTGGGAGGACTACCACGCGATGCGCCATCTCCTGGCGAAATTCGACTACGACGACAAGGACGACGAAGTCGTCGGAGAGCCCGATCCGCTGATCGTGGGGCGGGCACTGGAGGACTGACGCACGCGTCCGGCCCACATCGCGCTTTCGGCCCTGGCGACGCTCATCACGCTGTGCGCGGTCTCCCACAGCTGGCTTCCGCGATCGGCATGGGCCGCCGGCATACCCGCCGCGCAGCGCATCACCATGGCGCCGAGGTTCGGTGACGTCATGTAGGGCACCACGAGCAGCTTCGCGCTCGCGCCGCGGCCCTCCACCTTCATCAGGCGGGGCCGGCGTGGACCCGGACGGTCGATGGTCCGGGCGCCAGTGACGATCGAATCGAGGCCGACCGGTCCCTCGGTGGGCGACCAGTTGATAGCGATATCGACAACCTCGCCGAGGGCCTCGTGCAGCACACCGATGAGCTCAGGCAGTTCCGCGGCGACCGATGCGGCGTGCGGCCACCAGGCCCCGTCGATGTCGGCGCCCAACTGGCGCGCGAGCAGTAGCCGTACGGGGCGCGCCATCCGCCGCGTCCCCGAGAGGCCGTTCACGTCGTCGGCTTGGCGGAAGGTGACTTCTTTTGGTCCTGGTCGGAGAAAGTGGGGTTTTCTGTCCGCTCCGTGGAGGTGTCGCGCTTCTCGGCGACGTGCGGCTCATACGGGTGCGAAAACAGGTCCGACGATTCCATAGAACACGTCCTTAAAACGTACGGATACAGCCCGTACATACGATTTGGGCGAACGGAGATCTGTTCGCAGGCTGATCGCTCTGAGCGATAGAAGGAATGCTGAGGCGAAACGGCCTAGTTCCAATTTACCCGACCGGCGGGCCGCATAGCGATTCGCATCGATTCCGGGGGCAGATAGCCCCCAAAACGTGATGTGGGCTGGTGGGAAGAACCCACCAGCCCACATAACGAAGATCGAGTTATACGGCAGTCACTCCGACTGCCTGCGGGCCCTTGGCCCCCTGCTCGACGGTGAACTCAACGCGCTGGTTCTCCTCGAGCGACTTGTAACCGTTTCCCTGGATTTCGCTGAAGTGAACGAATACATCGTCCGCTCCGCCATCCGGAGCGATGAAGCCGAAGCCCTTATCGCTGTTGAACCACTTCACAGTTCCCTGCGTCATACTTTTCTACTTCTCTCATTGTGTACCGGATGTCGACAGACACCCGCCTAGACAGTATCACGACCTGCGCCATTAAACGTATTCGTTTGTGTACCAAAGCTTTTGAAGCGGCAGCGAATCCCTGGTTGGCGCGCTCAGCGAACGGCCGTGTCGACTTTTCTTGAGCGGCAATACTTCTGAAGCCCGGCCCGCTCGAATCCCGCCGAACGGTTGCGACACGGTAACGGAAAGGTACCCATCCGGGTATCACTAGTCACAAATACCCCACCAATAACTATCGTCACATCAGCCCGTTTTATGACGTCATCGCGACGTCGTGCCACGAAAGGTGTGACATGTCGCCGCGTCATCTCATCGGATCGATATCGGCGATATCGGCGACCGTCCTGACCGTCGCCATCGGCGTGGCACCCACCGCATTCGCGCAGCCCTGCAGCGGTGCCGCCGCGGCCATCCAACCGCCCGCGGCATCCAATACCGGCGAGACTCCGGACCTGCCGGGCGACGGTAGACCTCGAGGCCAGCGGCCCACCGGCGCGAATGAAGGCGCCGCACTGCCCAGCCTGGGGCAAGTCCAAGGGGCGTCCCGCTATGACCAGCAGGCCGCGGTCGTGGCCGATCCGGCACAGCCGGTGCCCGATGCCAACCAGGTGACGCCTCCGGCGCCTCCACCGCCCCCGGCGCAACCGGGTACGTCACTCGTCGGCTGGGTGACCGG
>Ga0075370_10000444_pt1 | contig 15410 bp, 7 predicted proteins | sample EndMethybrTD3035_FD_71398 | JGI IMG/M metagenome (GOLD analysis project Ga0075370, IMG submission 71398) | Populus endosphere microbial communities from Tennessee, USA - Endosphere MetaG P. TD hybrid TD303-5 | ecosystem: Host-associated > Plants > Roots > Endosphere | place: USA: Tennessee... | reverse complement strand
TGCGGATCGGTCGTCGCCAGCACGAACTTCAGATACTCGGGCGGCTCCTCGAGCGTCTTCAGCATCGCGTTGAACGCGGTGTTCGACAGCATGTGCACTTCGTCGATCATGTAGACCTTGAAGCGCCCCAGCACCGGCTTGTAGACCGCCTGGTCGAGCAGCTGCGTGATCTCTTCGACACCGCGGTTCGATGCAGCGTCGAGCTCGACGTAGTCGACGAAACGGCCGGCGTCGATGTCGCGGCAGGCGTCGCACACGCCGCACGGCGCGGCGGTGATGCCGCCTTGCCCGTCGGCCCCGGTGCAGTTGAGCGACTTCGCGAGGATGCGCGAGACCGTCGTCTTGCCCACGCCGCGGGTGCCGGTGAACAGATAGGCGTGATGAAGGCGTTGCTGCGTCAGCGCGTTCGACAGCGCCTGCACCACGTGCTCCTGGCCCACCATGGCACTGAAATTGGGCGGCCGATACTTGCGGGCCAGAACGACGTAGGACATGGGTCGGATTCTACGGGTGCCCCCACCGCGCACCGGGCGCGCGGCGCTGCCGGATAATCGCCCCGCCGCGCTTCCCAGCGCCTCTCGATTCGCCGCCCTCGCGCGGTCAGCCTGCCGATGAATCCCACGCCCGCGTCCGCCCCCCAAAGCGCCGTCCACAGCGCCACCCTGAGCTACGAGCAGGCGGGGGTCAACTACGACCTGATCGATCCGCTGAAGGTGAGCGCCCAGCGCGCCGCTGCAGCCACCGCCGTTCACCTCGCGGCCCACGGCTTCAGCGAAGTGGCGGCGTCGCGCGGGGAGTCGGCGTACGTGGTCGACGTCGGCCCGTTCTACCTCGCGAGCATCGTCGAGTGCCTCGGCTCGAAGGCGCTGGTCGCCGATGAAATGCATCGCCTCACCGGCAAGAGCTACTACGCATCGATCGCGCAGGACACCATCGCGATGGCGATCAACGACCTGATCACGGTCGGCGCGACCCCCCTCGTCGTGCAGGCCTACTGGGCCGCCGGCGGCTCCGACTGGTTCGGCGACGCGCAGCGCTCGGCCGCGCTCGTGGCGGGCTGGAAGCAAGCCTGCGACACCTGCGGCGTGGCCTGGGGCGGCGGCGAGACGCCGGCGCTGGCGGGCATCGTCGCCGACGGTCGCATCGATCTCGCAGCTTCGTGCACCGGGCTGATCAACCCGAAGGAGCGCCTGTCGGTCGGCAACAAGCTCGCTCCCGGCGACAAGATCGTGATGCTGGCGTCGAGCGGCATCCATGCGAACGGCCTGAGCCTCGCACGCAAGCTCGCCGAGCGGCTGCCGCAGGGGTACCTCACGCCCGTCGTGCCGGGCCTGTCGTACGGCGACGCGCTGCTGGCCCCGACCGTGCTGTATTCGCCGGTCACGGAGGCGCTGTACCGCGCCGGCATCACGCCGCACTACTGCGCCAACATCACCGGCCATGGCTGGCGCAAGCTGCTGCGCCATCCGGCGGAGCACGGGTATCGCATCCACACCGTCGGCGAAGTCACGCCGGTGCTGAAGTTCATCCAGCAGCACGCGCACCAAGACGACCGCGAGGCCTACAGCACCTTCAACATGGGCGCCGGCTTCGCGCTGTTCGTGGCGGCGAAGGATGCGCAGGACTGCGTCGACGTGGCCATCGCGCAGGGCGTGAACGCCTGGATCGCCGGCGACGTGGTTGCCGGAACCAAGCAGCTGACGATCGAACCGCTGAACATCCGCTTTGGCACCGACGATCTGCAACTGCGCTGACGGGGCGCAAGCATGACGACGCCGCGGCCGCTGCTGATCGCGCTCAGCCTGCTCGCGGCTCTGCTGCTCGGCGGCTGCGCCGGCGTGCTGCCGCAGGTCGAGCGGGTGCCGGCGCACGCGCAGGTTGCGCCGCCGGATTCGCCGCTCGCGTCGATCGCACGCGAGGCTCGTATCGGGCCCGAGGAGTCGGGCCTGTGGCCGATTCACCAGGCCGCGTTCGCGCTCGATGCGAGGCTCGCGCTGATCGAGCACGCCACCACCTCGGTCGACCTGCAGTACTACCTGATCGCCGACGACTCCACGGGCCACGCCATCCTGCGTGCGCTGCGTGATGCGGCGCGGCGTGGCGTGCGCGTGCGCCTTCTCGTCGACGATCTTTACACCGGCGGCATGGACACCCTGCTGCTCGGCCTCGCGAGCGAGCCGAACGCGAGCGTGCAGCTGTTCAACCCCTTCATCACCGCACGCGATTCGTCGACGCGACGCCTGCTGGCCATGGCGCTGAACTTCAAGCGGCTGAACCATCGCATGCACAACAAGCTGTTCATCGTGGATGGCAGCGTCGCGATCGTCGGCGGGCGCAACCTGGCCGACGAGTATTTCCTGCGCGGCCAGCAAGCCAACTTCATCGACTTCGACCTGCTTGCGGTGGGCGCGGTCTTGCCTGAGCTGAACCACTGGTTCGACCTGTACTGGAACAGCGAGCAGGTCTATCCGATCCGCGACGTCGCGCGCGCCTCGAACTCGGTCGCGTTCAGCGCCGACGAGCTGCGCGACGAATTCGAGCGGCGCACCGCGGCCACCCGGCCGAGCCCCCCGCCCGCCGAGCCCGATGCGTTCGGCGCGCCGTCGGTGCGCGCCGCGCTTGCGCAGCGACGCTTTCGCCTCGTGCATGCCGAGAGCCACGCGTATGCCGATTCGCCGCGCAAGATCGACCCCGCGAACAACAGCATCGCAACCTCCGACACCCTCGCCCACCGCTTCCTGCTGCGCCTGGACGACGCGCAGGAAGAAGTGCTGCTGATCTCGCCCTACTTCATTCCTGGCCACGAGGCGCTCGCGCGACTCAAGGCGCTGACCGACCAGGCGATCGACGTACGCGTCGTGACCAACTCGCTGGCCGTCAGCGACGAGCCGCTGGTCAGCCTCGGTCTGGAGCGCCATCAGATGGAACTACTGCGCAGCGGCGTGAAGCTCTACGAGCTCAGCTCGACTCGGCTCAAGCTCGACCACGCTTTTCGCAACCTGCTCGGCAGCTCGACCGGGCGGCTGCACGCGAAGCTCGCGTTTCTCGACCGGCGCACGGTGCTGGTCGGCTCGATGAACCTCGACCCACGCTCTTCGAACATCAACACCGAGATCGGCATGATGGTGCAAAGCCGCGAACTCGCCGAGATGGTGCTGAGCGCCTTCCGGGTCGACAGCATGACCGGCGTGTACGAAGTCAAGCTCAAGCCCGACGGATCGGGTGTCCGCTGGGTCGCAACAGACGGCGATTCGAGCGACGAGGTCGACATCGATCCGGACACGAACATGTGGCAGCGCCTGCGCCTGATGCTCATGTATCTGCTGGTGCCGGAGGGGCAGCTGTAGCCCTTGAACACGGAGCGGCTGCGCCGTCTCGGTAGAATCCGCCCCTGACGGGCCTCCTCGCATGGAAGCGCGGCCAACCGGGTCAGGTCGGGAACGAAGCAGCCCCAACCGTTGTGACCAGTGCCGAGGTAAGGCTCGTCAACCTTTCCGACCGTGTCGATGGGTCTCGCGTGCAGCTCACGTTAAGAACGAAGACAGCGCTGCTGATCACGTCCCTGGTTCTCGCCCTAGTGGGTGCCACAGGGTGGTGGCAGTACCGCCAGCTCTCGACAGCCTACGTGAAGCTGATGCGCGAGCAGCAGCAGGCATTGACCGAAAGAGCGGCCGCCGACCTCGACTACAAGCTCGCCATGCACCTCGCCGTGCTTCAGCGTGCGGCCCGGCAGGTCGACCAGCAGACCTTCTCCGATCCGGCAGCGCAGGAACGCTTCTTCGCCGGTGCCGGCCTGCGCCCGATGTTCGACGGCACGGCCCTCGTGGTCCCCGACGGGATCATGGTTGTCAACGACCCGCCCGTCGCGAAGCCCTTGAACGTTGCCGACCGCGACTACTTCAGGCGCGCCCGCGATGCCGGAGAGTCTGCGATTTCGCCTCCCCTGCTCGTGCGGACCACGAACCAGCCGGTCGTCGTGATGGCAGTCCCGGTGAAGGGACCGCCCGGCGAGCGCGTGATCGGCGTGCTGAGCGCAATCCTGAACCTGCAGCGCCCTAACGTGCTCGGCGACCTGAGCCGGACGAAGGTTGCGCGAGACGGCTACTACGTGGTGGTCACGCGCGGCGAGTCGCCGCTGATCGTGATGCACCCCGATCCAAGCCTCCTGCTCAAGCCCGCGCCTGCGGCGGCGCCGGAGGCGGCGGATTTCACCGAGACCGACCTGACGACGCACGCGGCGATTCCCAGCGCCGATTGGGAGCTGCGCGTCGTCGTGCCGCGTCGCACGGCGTTTGCCCCGCTCGAACAAGCCAAGCGAGCGCTGCTGGTGCAACTGCTCTTGCTCGGGCTTGGTTGCGCGGTGCTGGTGTGGGTGGGAACCACATGGCTCATGCGCCCGTTCGCCGCGCTGACGGCTGCCATCCGCACCCTGCGCCGCGCTCCTGACAGCCCCGTGAAGCTCGATGTCGTCGCCAACGACGAGCGCGGCGACCTGGCACGCGAGTTCGATGGCCTGATGACAGAGCTTCGCAACCAGCGCCTCGAACTGGCGGCAGTGACCGACGCATCGCCGCTGGGCCTGTTCCGCTGCGACACCGAAGGTCGCATGACCTACGTGAACGACGCTTATCTGGCAATCCACGGACTGGCGCGCGAGCAGGCCGCCGAAGGCTGGTTGTCGCTGGTGCGCGAGGACATCCGCGACCGGGTTCGCACCGAGTGGCTGCGCCTGATCAAAGCAGCCGAGCCTGTCACCGCCACACGCCGACTGGAGCGTGCCGACGGCACCATGGTGCTGGTGTCGATGCGGACCCGCCCGGTGCTGGTGAACGGACGCGTGACCGGCCATGTCGGCACGATCTCGGACGTCACCGAGCGCACGCGGGCCGAACGCGCGCTGCGCACGCTCAGCGCGATCTTCGACACGACGACCGACTTCGTCGTGCAGCTGGACGCAAGGGGCAAGGTCACGTACATGAACCCGGCCGCGCGGCAACGCACCGGCGTGGCGCTCGACGCGCCGATCGAGCACCTGACGATGGCCGACTTCGTTCCGCCCAGGGCCATGCAGAGGCTGATGTCGGAAATCGTGCCGACTGCCGTGGCCCACGGCGTGTGGGTCGGCGAATCGCAGGTGTGGGATGCTGAGCGGCGAGAGTTCCCCGTCAGCCACATGGTGATCGCGCATCGAGACAAGCACGGCAAGGTCGAGTACTTCTCGGCGTTGATGCGCGACATCTCCGCCGCCAAGGCCACGGAGAACGCCCTGCAGGAAAGCGAAGCCCGCCTGCGCACGGTGGCCGATGCGCTGCCGATGCGCGTGGCTTACGTCGACGCGGACGAGCGCTATCGCTTCAACAACCGCGCCTACGAGCGCGGCTTCGGCCTCTCGCGCGAGCAGATCCAGGGGCGCAGCGTGCGCGAGCTGCTGGGCGAGGCAGCGTATCGGTCCGTCGAACCGCACATTCGCGCGGCGCTGAGCGGCAAGGCGGTGACCTTCCAGAGCGAGATGGCGAACACCGGGAGCTACGTCTGCTACGAGGCTCACTACATCCCCCAGTTCGCGGCCGACGGCAGCACGGTGCTCGGCTTTCACGCCGTGGTTGGCGACATCACGCGTCAGAAGCTCGAGGAGAAGCGGCTGGTCGAGCTGGCGCGGGTCGATGCGTTGACGGGTGTCATCAACCGTGCGGGCTTCGGGCTGCGGCTCGCCGAGGCGATGGGGCGCTGCCGGACATCCGGCGCGCTGATGGCGCTGATGTACCTGGACATCGATCACTTCAAGCAAGTCAACGATCGCCTCGGACACAACGCAGGCGACGCCTTGCTGCGGGCCTTCGCGAGCAGGCTCTCGCAGACGCTGCGCGCAAGCGACACCGTCGCCCGCCTCGGAGGCGACGAGTTCACGGTGATCATGGAAAGCGTGCCGAGGCCGGAGGTTGCGGGCATCGTGGCCGCGAAGATCATTCAGGCGATGAGCACGCCGTTCGTCGTCGAACAGCAGACGCTCAGCGTGACCACGAGCATCGGCCTGGCGTTCTATCAGGGCGGCAGCACGAGTTCGGACGACCTGCTCAAGCAGGCCGACGAGATGCTCTACCAGGCCAAGGGAGCGGGCCGCAACAACGTTCAGGCGGCGCCGGTGATGCTTCGGGTGATCGAAGGCGGCCAGGCGTAGCCCGGGCCTTCAACCCTCGGCTGCGGCCTGCGGCGTTGCCCCCTGCGACGACAGCCGCTCGCGCGCAAACTGCAGCGCTTCGTTGACGTCACGTGTGGTGATACCGAGCACCCGGGCATAGCGGGCAGCGACCTGTCCGATCGCCGCAGCCACCTTCGCCGGCGTGTTGCTGTTCAGTGCATCGACGGCTTCGTTGGCGGCGCTTGCGGTGAGTCGCAGCACCTCGGCATCCGAGTCGGGCTTGCGCACCGCCGCGTCGGCGGGCAGGCGACGCACCATGTGCAGCACATCCTCGCTCAGTCCCCAGTGGCGCGCCACCGCGGCACCGAGCGACTCGACGTCGACGCCCAGCACCGCGAACGCGGCCGCTTCTTCGCCGAGCCCGGGCTGCTCGGGTTGCAGCTCCGACGCAGGCGCCGGCCGCATCAGCTGCGCGATCTGCTCGGCTTCATCGGCGAAGTGGTAGCGCAGCATCAGCCGGCCGAGGTTCTGCAGCAAGGTGATCAGATAGACGACTTGCGCGTCGTAGCCCTTCGGTCGCAGCGCCTGCGCCACGTGGCCGGCCAGCCGCACGCGGTCGAGCGCGAGCTGCATCGCCTCGGCCTGTGCAGTCGAGAGCGGCCCGGGCCAGGGGCGCAGGGCATTCGATGCAAAGCGCACGCCATTCACGCCGATCAGCGAGATGATCCGGCGCAGCGTCAGCACCGGGCCGTTGCCTTGCACCTGGGTGCCCTGCACCTGCGCCGAGTTCAGCGTGCGCAGCAGCTCGAAGCTCAGCGCCATGTCCTCGAGCACCTGGTCGGCGATTTCGTCGGTGCGCTGGCTCTCGATGCTGGTGACGCGGGCGACGCGCGCCGCGAGGCCGGGCAGCGCCGGCAGGTGGCCGACCGTGTGCAGCCGGTCGATCAGCAGCGCGACCGGCCCGCCGCCGTTCTCGGCCTGCGACTCGAGCCAGCCGGCGAGCGCGCCCAACAGCGTCCGCGCGTTTTGATAGCGCAGCCGCTCCTGCGACGAGGTGCAGCGGTTGACGATGGCGCGCAGCGCGTCGGCCACGGGCAGCGGCATCGCCCAAGGCAGCCGCACCAGCTCGCGCCCGTGCGGTGCGATGCGCGCGATGACGAGCCCCGTATCGGCCTGCTCGAGCGCGGGTTGGCCAGCGAGCAGGCCGTGCAGCAGCAGGCCGCCAGCCAGCACATCGCGCGCGGCAGCCGCGCGCTGGGCGCGCAGGTCGCTGGGGTCGAGCGCCATGGCGCGTTCGTTCACGCGTTCGTTCGCCGCCTTGTTGCCGGCAGCAGCCGTGGCCGCGGCGGCGGCTCTCGCCGCGTCGGCGGCAACGCCCAGGCCCATCACGCGGACCTTGCCGCGCTCGTCCACGACGAGGCTGTGGCGCTGCAGGTCGTGGTGGGCAACGCCGGCGTCGTGGCCGAAGGCGAGGCCTTGCAGCGCATCGCCGATCCACGCGACGGCGTCGACCGCTGCCGGGTGGCCGGGGCGTGCGGCGAGCCATTCGTCGAGCGTCACGCCCAGGCTGCGGTCGACGGCGATGAATGGCCAGTGGTCCTGCACGCCGATCTCGGCGGCCGGGGTGATGTTCGGGTGATCAAGCCGGGTGGCGGTGCGTGCGTCGCGCTGCCAGGCTTCGAGGGCCGCGGCGTTGATCGGCTGGACGCGCGGGAGGTTGAGCATCAGCTCGCGCCCGGCGCGTGGGTCGAAGGCGAGCCACACCATGGTCGCGGTGCTCTTTCCGAGCAGGCGGCGCAGCTCGAAACGGCCGAACGCCCGGGTCGGATGGGGCTGGCGCGCCGGGGCGGACGCAGCGGTGCCAGCGGCGGTGCCGGCGGTGGGGGACAAGGCGTGGACGGCCATCGTGACGGTTCAGTGACTCTCGCGATTGGACACCGGACGCAGGCCCTTCATACGCCGATCAACACGGGCAACACCGCCCTTTTGCGCATTTCAGTCGATCTCGATGAGCTCGCCCGCCCCGCTGAGGAAGGCGCAGCGGACAGGCGCGCCGGGCTGCGCGCGCCGCACGGCGTCGCGGTAGCGCAGCAATTGCGCACGATAGTCATCGAGCTGCTGGGGCGCGTGCTGCAGTTTGTAGTCGAGCACCCACCAGGTCGCAGGCGCGCCGGGCGGATCCTCCAGCAGCACCAGGCGGTCGATGCGCAGCGCGTCGCCGGCGTCCCCCACCGGGACCTCGTTGCCGCCCCAGCGCAGCGCGGGCCCGCCGAAGAAGGGGCGCGCCGCCGGGCTCTGCAGGATCGTGCGTGCCAGCCGTTCGACCTGCCCCGGCACGCTGGCGAACTCGAGCGCCGCGGCGCGCGCAAGCTCGCCGAGATCGGCCGGATCGCCTGCCGCGCCGCTCGCCCATTCGAGAACGCGGTGCACCGCCTTGCCGAGCCGGGTCTGGTCGGTTTCTGCGGCGGGCTCGGACTTCGATGCGTCGGCGAACATCGGTGCTGCCACCACGGCATCGAGCACCGGGAGCGCCTTCAAGCGCGCGACTGCGCTGTCGCCCGTCTCGGCCGGGGCGCCGGCCTGCGGGAGCCCGGGTGTCCATGCGAGTGTCCAGAGCTGGACACGCTGGCGCCACGACAGTCCGGCCGCCGGGCGCAGCGGCTCGGTAGCGCTGAACACCAGCCGTTCGCGGGCGCGAGACATCGCAACGTACAGCCCGTTCAGCTCTTCGCGCTCGCGGGCTGCACGCTCCCCGTCGAGCAGGGGCTGCAGCGACACCGGGCACCCTGATTCGGAGTAGACGAAAGCGCAGTGCCGCGGCGCCGGCGCGTCGACCGGCCAATCGACCAACAGCGTCGTGGTTTCCGGGTTCGCCGCCTGGGGATCGGCGTCCATCACGAAGACGACGCGCGCCTCCAGGCCTTTCGCGCCGTGGATCGTCAGCAGTTGCACCGCATCGGTCTGGCTCGGGGGCGCCACGCTGATCGCGCGCCGCCGAAGCGAGCGCACGAAGTTGTACGGCGTGGCGTAGCGCGCACCGTCGAGCAGCAGCGCCTGGCCGAGCACCGCGTCGATCGCATCGAGCGCGGCGAGGCGGCGTTCGGGCGCCACCGTCGCGGCCACGCGTTCGCGCAGCTCGCCTTCGTGGACGACGCGGTCGAGCAGGTCGTGCGGAGGCAGATGCTGCGCTGCGAGCTGCCAGCGCGGCAGCCATTGCGCGGCACGTTGCAAAGCAGCGCCGCTCCACGACTCGCGGCACAGTGCGGGCCACCAGTCGGTGCCGGCGGCTGCGGCGCGGCTCGCCAGCTCGACCAGGTCGGCATCGCTCGCTCCGAAGAGTGGGCAGCGCAGCACCTGCAGCAACGAAAGGCGGTGACGAGGCGAGGCCAGAAGGTCGAGCAGCGCGATCATGTCGCGGGCCTCGGGCGACGCGTTCAGCGCGAGCTCCTCGACCGCCGCGAACGGCAGATGCAGGCGCTGCAGGGCAGGCGCCACCAAGCGCAGCGATTCGCGCTTGCGGCTCAGCACCATGATGTCGCCAGGTGCCACGCCGTCGCGATGGACCAGCTCGTGGATCGCCGCGGCGACCCATGCTGCTTCCCGCTCGCGCAGAACGGTCTCGGGCTCGTGCCGCGGCGTCGTCAACGAATCGCGCCATGTTCCCGGCCCGGCGTTCGAAGCAGCGCCGTTCTGCCGCAGCCGCGTGACGAACGGCAGCATGGCCACGCCGGCGCCCGACGTTGCGGGCTGCTCGGTCGTGTGGTCGCGGAAGCCGTCGAACTCGCCGCTCGCGGTCGCTGCGCCGAACACATCGTTGAGCACCGCCAGCACCTCGGGAGCGTTGCGCCGCGTGTGGTCGCACGCGAGGAGGGTGCCGCCGAAGGTCTCGGCGACGAAACGCGCGGCCTGGGCAAACACCTTGGGTTCCGCGCCGCGGAAGCGGTAGATGCTCTGCTTGGGGTCGCCGACGATGAAGAGCGCCGGTGGCCGCTGCCCGCTTGCGCCACCACCCGCGCCGGCATAGCCCGCGAGCCACGCGTGCAGCGCTTGCCATTGCAGCGGGCTCGTGTCCTGGAACTCGTCGATCAGCACATGGCGCACGCGCGCGTCGAGCCGCTCCTGCACCCAGGCCGAGAGCGTGGCGTCGCGCAGCAGCAGCAAGGCACAGCGTTCGAGGTCGGGCATGTCGGCCAGGCCGTTCGCACGCTTGTAGGCCGCGAATTCGGCGAGCAGCAGGCGGGCCAGCCGCGCCATTCGCTGGTGCTCGAGGTGCGACTCGTGCTGATGACGCTGTTGCGCGATGGTCTGCAGCCGGGTGCGAACCTCCTCCAGGCCAGCCACGTCGCCGAGCTGGCGCGGCTTGCCGTCCTTCGTGAAGAGCGCGGCCCAGGCGGTGTCGAATGCCGCCTCGGCGTCGCCGTGGGTCAGCGCGTCGTCCAGGCCTCGCACCGCGGCCTGCGCCTTCGCGCCGTTCAGGCGCCCGAACGCTGCCGCGAGCGCGCGCAGCTCGGCGCGCCACGGCGGCGTCAGCATCTGCTGGGTGGGCAGCTCGAACGCGGCGAGCTCGGGCCAGACGCGTGCGGCGGGCACGACGCTGTCGGCCAGCGTGCCGGCGGCATCGGCCAGCTCGATCTCGACCCGCCGGCTCCACGCCGCTTCGAGCCACTTGCGCACCTGGGCCCGGCCGCGCCGCGCGATCAACTGCGCGTGGTCGCGGCGCAGTGCCGCGTCGTCGAGAAGCGCGGCGTGAAAGCGCCGGAACACTTCGCCGCGGTGGTCGTGCGGATCCTCGATCAACTCGACGTCGTTCTGCAGGCCGATCTCGTCGAGCAACTCCAGCGGCGCGGCACGCAGCAGCTGCGAGAACCAGCCATGGAAGGTGCGGATCTCGACGCCGCGCCCGGCGTCGAGAATGCGCTCGTGCAGGCCCGCAAGATGCGGAGCAAGCTCCTCGGCCTGCAGCGCGGGAACGCCACGCTCCTGCAGTGCCTCGACCAGCCGCTCGTGCGGCATGCCGGGCGCCGCGAAGTCGCGCAGCCATTCGTCGAGCCGCTCGCGCATCTCGCCGGCGGCCTTGCGCGTGAAGGTGATCGCGAGAATCTCGTTCGGCTGCGCGCCATCGAGCAGCGCGCGAACGATGCGCGACACGAGCATCCAGGTCTTGCCGGCACCGGCGCAGGCCTCGACGACGACGCTGCGACGCGGGTCGCACGCAATCGTGTAGAACGCCGCGCGGCTGACGCTGCGGCCATTGGCCTGGTATGCGGCGGCGTCGCTCATGCGGCGATGGCTCTGTCGGCGTCGTCGTCAAGGCCGACGGCGTCGGGCGGAGTCGACCAGTGGTCGCGGCGGCAGACTCCGCGCGCCGCGCAGAACTCGCAGGTCGATGCCTCGCCGAGCGGTGCCATGCCCTCGCCCGCCTGGAGGCGGCGCAGCTCGGCGGCGAGTCCGTCAAGCAGCGCTGCGGCGCTCGCCTCGACGCCACGGTGCTCGATCTCCTCGATCTCGCGGCCATCCAGCGCGAGGTAGGCTGCGCGCAGCGGCTCGCTGCGCTGCGATCGCATCAATGCGGCATAGAACGCGAGCTGTGTGTCTTCGAGAGGCTCGCGAACCTTCTCCTTCAGGCCCGCGGCGCTGCCGGTCTTGTAGTCGATCAGCTGCAGCGGCGCCGAGCGCTCGCCGCCGGGTGTGCCGAGTCGGTCGACCCGGTCGATGATGCCCTCCAGCACGAACGGCTCGGTCTGCGGCAGGTCCATCCGATGGCGTTCCTCACCCTGCTGCCAGCGTGCGCCGGCAGCGTCGCGCGCGCGCTGCCATGCCACATAGCGGGGCACGAAGGCTTCGAAGGACGCGTCGAACGGCACGAAGTCGGCAGCGGCGAGCCCATGCTCGGTGCGCTTCTCGCCCGCCAGGCGGTGCAGGCTCGCGATGTCTTCGGCGGCGCTCGAGTCTTCGCGCCGAGTCGAGTGAAACGCGTGCAGCACGGCATGCAGCCAGGTGCCGTAGTCTCGTTTCTCGACCTCTTCGTCGAGTTCGTCGGCCTCTCGCGCGCGCAGCACGTTCAACGCGAAGAAGCGATACGGGCAGGCCCGCAGGGCCTCGCAGGCGCTGGCCGACAGCTCGCGCGGCAGGAGCCCCGGCGCGACGCCTGCAGTCGGCACGATCGGCGTGGCAGCGACATCGCACTCGATGCGAGGGTCCACCCACTCGCGAAGCGCTTGCCCGCGCCGGGCGAGTGCGAGCCGCAGTCTCTCGACCAGCGGGCTGTCGGCGAGCGGCTCGTCGCCATCGCGACGTCGGCGCAATAAGGTCAGCTTCGGCAGGCGCAGCAGCTGTGCGAAGGCAGCCGCCTCGTCGTCGCGGCGTTGTGCAGCTCCGGGCAGGCCGAGCTCGGCGAGCATCGGCTCGGGAAGCAATGCGTGCGGCGCAGCGCTCGCACCGAGCCGGCGGGCGTCGGCGCCGGGGCAAACGACGGCGCCGAAGGGCCGCAGCATCGCGCGCGCCAATGGTGTGATGATTACATCAGCTGGACGCGATCTGTCGCCCGTCGGGAGGAAGCTCGCGTGCTCCAGGACACTGTCTACCCAGGCGGTGAACTCATGGTGAGTCATCGTCGCGTCCAGGCGCTGGGCCCATGCGCTCGCCCCCCCGTCGGCCGACTCGAGGTGCAATTGCGAAAGCACCTGCCGGCCCGCGTCGTCGGCCTGCAGCGTCGTCAGGGTGCCGGCGGCCTTCAGTGCCAGTACCGTTCGTTGCAGCCAGGCAGCAAGCGCGAGCCGACCGCCGCTGTAGAACCCGGCCAGGGCTGCCGACACGTCGGCCCATAGGGCGCGTGCCGGCTCGGGAAGAGCCTCGGGCAGCAGATCGGCCACACGCACGCGCTGGTGGCGCCTGCAGTCGGCCTCGAACTGCGCCAACGCGCCATCGTTCGGCGCGGACCAGCGCGTACCGGATTTCAACCAGTCGAGCACGGCATCGGTCGTCGCGCTCGGGCGCGCTGCCTTCAGCAGGCTCATCAACTGCGCGGCGGCGCGGGTCGTGGAGAGTTTCCAGCCCGTCTCGTCGTGCAAGGCGACCTGCTGGCGCTCGAGCAAGGCGCGCACGCGTCGCACCAGCACGCGGTCCTGCGAAATCAGCGCCACCGGCAGCTCGCCGCGACGAACGTGGTCGAGCACCTGCGCCGCGCTGCACTGGGCTTCGTGCTCGAAGTCGTCGGCCAGCGCGAATGTCGGCGGCAGGCCCGGGGGGTCGAATCGCGCTACTTCGCGCGGGTCGAGGTCGAGGCACAGACGGGGCGCCGCCGAGTGCTGCAGAAGACTCGTCGAAAGCGGATCCATGCCCCCGGCCTGAACGACGATCCACGCAGACGGCCGCAGCGCGTGCAGCCGATCGGTCGGCGGAGCTGGCGCCTGGCTCCCCCACTCGAGTGCCAGCTGCGCGAGCGCACGCTGGCGTCCACCCGGTCCGCTGAACGGGGCGAGCAGAGCACGCCATGTCTCCCAGCGCTCGCGGCGCCGATCGGGCAGATCCAGCGCCGCAGCGCGGGCGAATGCGTGCGCCGTGTCGACGACGGCGGCAACGGCCTGCTCGAAGGCCCGCGCGTCGCTGCGTGCCCAAGCCTGGCCCCAGGGCTGTGCGCGAAGCAACTGCGCGACCGTCAAGCGATCGGCCGTCGGGTCCAGGCTGAGGTGCCCGGCACCCGCGATCGTCGGTGGGCCGAGCGCGGCGGCTAGCGTGAGGGGCGTCTCGATCCGTGGCATCCATGCCGACTCGGCCGCGAAGGCCGCGCGCGCATGCGGCAACAGCGCCGCGAACGGCAGCAGCACGACGGCGTCGCGCAGCGGCAGCTCGGCGGATGCCGCCCACGCCAGCACGTGTGACGCAACCTGCCGCCAGTTGCTGGCGACTTCGGTGGTCGTTTCAAGGGCTGCGCGATCTATCGCCGTCATAGGAAGGAAGGTGGCCCGTACCGGGGTGTGCTGCGGAACGCGGATAAGGCCTTTGTGTCAGAATGACTTTCGAAATCATTGTGCCTTGCAGCTGTCCAACGACGGCCGCATTCCCAAGGACAAACCATGAGCAGCGAACTGATCAAACACACTTCCGACGCGTCGTTCGACAGCGATGTCCTGAAGTCAGACAAGCCCGTGCTGGTCGACTACTGGGCCGAGTGGTGCGGCCCTTGCAAGATGATCGCGCCCATCCTCGACGAGGTCTCGAAGGACTACGACGGGCGCCTGAAGATCGCGAAGATGAACGTCGATGAAAACCGCGACGTTCCCGCGAAGTTCGGCATCCGCGGCATTCCGACGCTGATGCTCTTCAAGGGCGGTGAGCTCGCCGCCACCAAGGTTGGCGCCTTGTCGAAAGCCCAGTTGACTGCGTTCCTCGACGGTCATCTATAATCCCGCTCAAACGTGGTCGGTGCGGTGCCTTACCCGGCACCGCGTCTGATCACCAGAGATACGCCACCCCGCCCTGAGTCCTGGCGCGCGGTCCGGCTCCCAACTCCAAACGTTCTTGTTTGTCGCCCGCGCGATATGTTTGCGCGCGGTCATCCAGTAGGCCGGACGCGCTCGCGCGTAGCGGTCGGTACGGGCTGTGCGAAGCCCGGCTCACATCCCACGGTGTAGCCCTATGCATCTTTCCGAACTCAAGTTGATCCACGTCTCGGAGCTCATCAAGATGGGCGAGGCGCTGGAGATCGAGAACGTAGCCCGCATGCGCAAGCAGGAGCTGATGTTCGCGATCATGAAGAAGCGCGCCAAGGCCGGCGAACAAGTGTTCGGCGACGGCGTGCTCGAAGTGCTCCCCGACGGCTTCGGATTCCTGCGCTCGCCCGACGCCAGCTACATGGCGTCGACGGACGACATCTACCTCTCCCCCAGCCAGATTCGCCGCTTCAACCTGCACACCGGCGACGCGGTCGAAGGTGAAGTGCGGGTGCCGAAGGACGGCGAGCGCTACTTCGCGCTCGTCAAGGTCGACAAGGTCAACGGCCTGACGCCCGAGGAGAGCAAGCACAAGATCATGTTCGAGAACTTGACGCCGCTCTTTCCGAAAGAGCAGTTCAAGCTCGAGCGCGATATCAAGACCGACGAGAACATCACCTGCCGCATCGTCGACCTGATCGCGCCGATCGGCAAAGGCCAGCGGGCGCTGCTGGTTGCGCAGCCCAAGACCGGCAAGACGGTGATGATGCAGCAGCTGGCGCATGCGCTGGTCGCGAACCACCCCGAGGTCTACCTGATCGTGCTGCTCGTCGACGAGC
>Ga0075370_10000443_pt1 | contig 15416 bp, 6 predicted proteins | sample EndMethybrTD3035_FD_71398 | JGI IMG/M metagenome (GOLD analysis project Ga0075370, IMG submission 71398) | Populus endosphere microbial communities from Tennessee, USA - Endosphere MetaG P. TD hybrid TD303-5 | ecosystem: Host-associated > Plants > Roots > Endosphere | place: USA: Tennessee... | reverse complement strand
GCCGCGTGGTGAAGTGGTCGGGCGGGTGGGGCGCGGCCGTCAGCGCGCGAGGCCCGAGATGGCGGTGGTGTCCAGTGCGCCGCTGTAGATCCGGAAGTCCTGCATGCGGCCCTTGAAGTAGCGATCGCCGCCGTACTGCGAGCGCCCCAGCCAGGTTCGCGTCGTGTGGCCCATCTGGTAGGGCGTCATCCAGACCTCGTTGCTGGTGGCGACCTGGGAGCCGTCGACGTAGAGCGTGCCCACGGTGCCGGACACCGTGACGGCCACATGCACCCAGCGGCCGGTCGGCAGCGGCGGCGCATTCAGCGGCTGTGCCGGCCAGAACTGCTCGCGCGACGCCATGAAGTGCAGCCGCTTCTCGCCACTGAGCGGGGAGAGGGCGACGTAGGCGACGTCGTCGGAACCGAAGTCGAAGATGCGCGTGTTGGCGGCGGTGGTTTCCGAATAGACCCAGACCGCGACGGTGAAGTCGCCCAGCGTCGACACGGCGCCGTCGGGCAGCACCACGTGGCCGTTGTTGCCGTCGAACAGCGCGGCGCGTGCACCGGCGCGACCTTCGCCGAAGCTCATGCCGCCCGCGACCCGGGCATGGCGGCCACGGCCGCTGGCGTCATCGGCACTGCCGTTCAGCGGCAGGTGCAGCCACAGCTCGCCGGGGACGGCCACGCTGGCGACGTCGGTGCCGACGAGTTCGCCGGCGGGCGTTGTGGCGGTGATCCGGTAGTGCCACGTGCCCGGTGCGGGCGCATCGGTGCAGGTGCGCGGGTCAGTCACCTGCGCGATGTTGGCGAAGGGGCCGCTGCGCGAGCTGGCGCGCTGCACGACGTAGTGCGTGGCGCCGGCGCTGCCCCACCACGACAGCACGACCTTGCCGCCGCTGAGGAAGGCGGTGAGGCCGCTGGGCCGCGCAGCGGGCGCCGGGTCGCGCAGGTAGCACAGCGAGCCGAAGCCGAACGAGTCGCCGCCGTCGCCGCGCTCGGGGCGCACCTGGCCGACCATCGCCTGCGTCCACGGGGCCGACAGGCCCTTGCGGCCGACGTAGTGGTTGAGGATCAACTCCCAGCAGGGGCGGCGGCTGCCACTGCCGGCCGTGGCGAGGCCCGTGCCGTGGACGCCGGTGTAGGGCGTGAAGGGCATCACGTACGGCGTGCCGGCCGGATCGCTGAGGTTGGTCTTGGCAACGTATTCGGCACCGGCCAGCAGGCGGTTGTTCCAGTGGCCGTAGAGGTCTTCGCCCTGGTTCCACGCCATCTCGCACAGCATGCCGGCCAGCGCGATGCCGAGCGTCGCGTGGCCCTGGTCGCGGTGGCTTTCCTGCCATTGGCCCAGGTGGCCGGGGTGCAAGAAATAGACGTTGTGGGCGGCAGCACCGCAGCCGCGGCCGGCCTTGTAGTAGTTGACGGCCTCGGCCATCAGGTCGCGCCGGTCGCAGAACACGCCGATCGCGTAGACGGCGCAAAGGTTGGCCAGGTCCCAGTTGGCCCAGTAGTGGGTGACCTTGCGCGTCTCGCTGCCGTTGTGGTTGACGAGGAAATCGTGGGCGCGCGAATAGAACACCTTGAGCAGCATGTCCTGGAAGCGCGCGACGTCTTCCTTCGCCCAGCCGGGGTAGGTGCGCATCAGCTCCGCGGCATTGGCCCACTGGTTGCCGTAGAGGCCGGAGGACAGGAAGAGATTGGAATTGCCGCCCAGTTCCTTCAACGTCGACGACCAGGCGTTGAGGAACTTCACCGACTCCCGCGCGTAGGCTTCGTCGCCGGTGATCTTCCAGCGCAGCGCCAAGTGATAGGCGCGCAGCATGTCGACGATCATCGCGCCGTAGTTTTCATCGCCCGCGACGCCGCGCTTGACGACCTCGACCGGGTAGGGCGTCGCATCGAGGTTGGCGCGGCGCGCGGCCAGCAGCAGGTTCCAACTGCCGAGCCAGGGCTCGGCCTTCGCGGCGACCTTGTCGTGCATGCGTTGCAGGTCCGCCTGGGTGTGCAGGAGTCCAGGGTGGGCGATGGCTTGAAAGGACGGTGCAGGTGCGGGGACCGGTGCAGGTGCGGGGACCGGCGCAGGTGCGGGGACCGGCGCAGGTGTCGGATCCGGTGTCGAGTCGGGCGTGGGAGCCGGTGTCGAGTCGGGCGTGGGAGCCGGCGTCGAGTCGGGCGTGGGAGCCGGCGTCGGGTCGGGCGTGGGAGCCGGCGTCGGGTCGGGTGGCGGCGGAGTTCCAGCCGCCGGTACCGGTGCGGGTGCCGGTGCAGGCACCACGACCGAACTTCCCGTCGTCGTGCCCGGACTCCCACCCAGCAGGGGCGTGCCTGCCTCGCTGTTCGGGCCGCCGCCGCATGCGGGCAGCAGCGGCAGCGCCGGCAGCAGGCCCAGGCCCAACACCAGCGAACGTCGTTGCGGGTGGAGCACCTCGTCAGGGTCGGGGCTGTCCTGGTACGGCGTCGACATCGTCACTTCCTCGTTCTTCCATCGGGACGCGCACCCTAGGCGGCCAGGACCGCGTTGTCATGACCGCCGCATGGGCCGCTGGGGGATTCGTGGCCGACTCCGTTCCGGAGCCGGCGGCCGGCGCATGGCTCGGCCGGGGCTCGCTCAGCGAACCGGCGTGACGCGCACCATGATCACGCCGTGCGACGCGACCTTGGCCGCATAGCTGCCGCTGACGCCCTTCGTGACCTTCTTGCTCCACAGGTCTTTCAGGTCGACCTTCTGGTCGGCGGGCAAGCCCAGGCGGTCCCACTTCAGCTTCATGTCGGCGGGTGCTTTGCCGCGGTTGAACAGCACGGCCGCGAACTCGCCCCCTTGCAGCGGGCGCACCCAGACTTCGAGGTCGCCTTCCTTCAGCACGCGTCGACCCTGCTTGCCGAGCGGGTCCTGGTCGACGGCGATGACATCCTTGTTGGTCAGGATGCGCAGCGTGTCGGCATCCATCTTCGACAGGTCGTTGCCGGCGATCAGCGGCGCGGCCAGCATGGCCCACAGCGAGAAGTGCGACTCGTACTCGGTGGTCGTCATGCCGCCGTTGCCCACTTCGAGCATGTCCGGGTCATTCCAGCCATTCGGGCCGGCGTGCGCCGAGCGCTCGACCTGCATGTCGAGGATGGTGGTCATGCCGTGCGACCAGTCCTTCTCGCCTTCCCAGGCGTCGTAGATGTCGCCGGTGGTGCGCCACAGGTGGCCGACCGTCGGGCCCCAGCGCTCTGGATGGTCGGTGCCCCATTCGCAGATGGACAGCACGATGTCGCGGCCCGACTCGCGCAGCGCCTTGGCCATGATGGTGTAGGCCGCCTCGGCGTTGCGCGTGCCGGTGTGGCACCAGTCGTACTTCAGGTAGTCCACGCCCCACTTGGCGTACTGGCGCGCGTCCTGGAACTCGTGGCCCGCGCTGCCGGGCCGGCCGCCGCAGGTGAGCGAGCCCGCGTCGGAGTACAGGCCGAATTTCAGGCCTTTGCTGTGCACGTAGTCGGCCAGCGCCTTGATGCCGCTCGGGAAGCGCTCGGGGTCGGCCTGGATGTTGCCGTCGGCGTCGCGGCTCTTCTGCCAGCAATCGTCGATGACGATGTACTGGTAGCCGGCCGCCTTCATGCCGGAGGCGGCCATCGCGTCGGCCTGCTGGCGGATCAGCTGCTCCGACACGTTGCAGGCGAACTTGTTCCAGGAGTTCCAGCCCATCGGCGGCGTGGGCGCGAGGTTGGGTTTGGCGGCGTCGAGCTTCAGGGTCTCGTGCGCCTGGGCGGGCGCGGCGGCCAGGATGCCCAGCAGCGCCAGCAGTTGGGCGGTGCGTCGGATCAGGGAGTGCATCGGGTTCTTTCGGTTCTTGGGAGAGGTTGTTGGAAGAGGAGAGTCAGCGGCCGTAACGGCGGTTGGCGGATTCCAGCGGCCAGTCGTCGGTGCGCAGCGGCGGCAGCGGCAGGCCGTCGCCGCCGACGACATTGGCCTCGCTGGCGTTGTTGACCCAGGCGTAGCGCGCGGCCACCGGCGCGGCCACGGCGGCGCTGCGCAGCACGATGCGGTCGCCGTCCAGGCGCGCCTCGGCGGGCACCCAGCGGCGGTCGGCGCCGGCCACGTAGAAGCCGCGCACGGGCTCGCCGGCACGGGCGGTGCGCAGGCCGCCCACGGTGGTGTCGAAGCGCAGTTCGAACTCGCCGCCCACGGCCTGGTGGCCGGCCAGGCGCGGGCCGGTGGCCGGCGCGGCGCGCAGGCCGAGCTCGTGCATCGCCAGGCCGGCTAGGCGCTGGCCGACGGTGCGCTTGTTGCGTGGGTGGATGTCGACCGCATCGCCGACGTCGATGGCCGTGGCCATGCCGGTGTGGGGCAAGGCCAGCGCCGCGGCCTGGCTGGCGCGCAGCTCGGCCCAGCCGTTGCCGTCGGGCCGGTTGTCGGCCAGCGGGAACCAGGACGCCAGCTGCACGAAGAAGAAGGGCAGCTTCGGGTCGTCGAACTGGCCGCGCCAGTCCTGGATCAACCGCTTGAAGCCGTCGGCATAGGCCGCCGCGCGCCCGGAATTTTCTTCACCCTGGTACCACAGCACGCCGCGCACCGACAGGCCTTGCAGCGGCGCCACGAGGCCGTTGTGGCCCATCGCCGGCGCGTTGTTGGCGACCGGCCCGCCGGTGGCCACCAACTGCTCGACGCGGGCGCGCCACGGGCCCGCCAGCGAGACCGGGCCTGCCGCGGTGTCCAGCCGCAGGTCGGCGGCGTCGCCGTAGATGCCGCCGCCGCCGCCGGTGTCGGTCACACGCACCGCGATCCAGTTCGCGCCCGCGCGCAGCAGCCCGGCGGGCAGCGCATAACGGCGCGACTGCTCCCAGCCGCACTGGCCGCCGACCTTCTGGCCATTGACCCAGACTTCATCGCAGTCGTCCACCTTGGCCAGGTGCAGCTCGGCGGCGCCGGCCGCCTGGGCCGGCTTCAGCTCGATGCGCTTGCGCATCCAGACCACGCCGTCCACGTCGGCCAGGCCCTGGCCTTCCCAGACGCCGGGCGCCTGCAGCGTCGGCCAGCTGGCGTCGATGTCGCTGGCGGCGGACCAGCCGGACGCGTCCACGCCGGCCAGCGGCAGGCCTTTCTGCCAGGCCTCGACGCGCGGCAGCAGGCGCTGGCCGAGCGCCGCGCTGAAGGCGGCGTTGTCCGCCGGCAGCGCGCGCACGGCCGGCGCGAGGTCAGGGTCGCGCAGCGCGGCGTCGCGGCTCATCCACGTCTCCAGCATGGAGCCGCCCCAGGCGGTGTTGATGAGGCCGATGGGCACGCCCTGCACGGCCTGCATCTGCTTGGCGAAGTGATAGCCGACGGCGCTGAACTCGCCCACGCGGCCCGCCTCGGCGACGACCCACGGTGCCGGCGCGATCTCGGCCTCGGGCTTCACGCTGGCGCGCAGCGGCACGCGCAGGTGGCGCAGCTGCTGGTTCTGCGGCGAGGCCACTTCCTGCGGGCCGGTGTCGGTTTGCGCCAGCGGCCATTCCATGTTGGACTGGCCGCCCAGCAGCCAGACGTCGCCGACCAGCACATCGCTCAGCGCTGCGGTGCCGTCGCCCTTGACGATCAGGCGGTGCGGGCCGCCGGCCGGCAGCGGCGCCATCTGCACGCGCCAGCGGCCGTCGGCCCCGGCGCGGGCGGTGGCCTGGCGGCCGGCGAACTCGACGGTCAACGTCTTGCCGGGCGTGGCCTGGCCCCACACGCGCAGCGGGCGGTCCCGCTGCAGCACCATGTGGTCGCCGAACACCTCGGCCAGGCGCACTTCGGCCCGGGCCGTGGTGGCAAGCAGGGCCAGTAGCAGGGGAAGGAGGGTCTTGGTCTTGGAAGTCGATCTCATCTCTCGGGGCTTCATCGTCAGGTCGGGGTTCAGCGGTGGGGGTGGGGTGTCATTGCGTCTGCAAACGCGGGGTTCCGTCGAGTCGTCAGGCCAACCGCACTTCGGTGCCGCGGCCGGTGTAGACCAGCTCCTGCAGCGGTGCGGACTGCAGCGGTGGCCGGCCGGCGCCGACGCGGTGGAGCCTGAAGCGCCGCGTCTTCAACATGCCCTCGAAGCGCCCTTGGCGAGGCGCCAGGCGCAGCACGCCGCGCCTGTCGTCCCAGGTCAGGCGGATCACGCTGGACCCGCCCTTTTCGTAAGCGCAGTCCAGGCCATCGTCCTCGTAGAGGTCGAAGGCGCCGTCACGGCCCGGCACGATGACCAGGTCGATGACCTCGCCGGTGGCCTCGGCGGTGGACTGCAGCACCGGCCCGAGCGGCAGGATGCTGCCCGCGCGCAGGTGCAAGGGGATGCGCTCCAGTGGCGACGGCACGTCGTGCACGCGGCCACCGGTGCGCCGTTCGCCGGTCCAGAAATCGACCCAGCCACCGGCGGACTGCGGCAGGTAGACCGGCCAGGTGGATACCCCCGGCGCCACGACGGGCGCCACGTGCAGCGCGCGGCCGAACAGATAGCTGTGCGCCTGGTCCAGCGCCTGCGGGTCGTTCGGGAAGTCGAACACCAGCGGGCGCATGATGGGCGCGCCCTTCGCGTGCACCTCGTGGGCGACGCTGTACAGGTAGGGCAGCAGCCGGTAGCGCAGCTCCAGGTACTGGCGCGACACGGCCTCCACCTTGTCGCCGTAGCGCCAGAACTCGGTGTCGGTCATGTAGCCGTGCACACGCTGCAGCGGCAGGAAGGTCGCGTACTGGAACCAGCGCAGGAAGCGCTCGTGGTAGGCCTGGTCGGTGTACTGGCCGTCGCCGGGGCGGAAGAAGCCGCCCGCGTCGACCGTCCAGTAGGCGTAGCCGGCGGCGGCCATGTTGAGGCCGGCGGGGATCTGGCGCTTCAGCGTCTCCCAGTCGTTGCCGATGTCGCCCGACCAGGTGGCGGCGGCATAGCGCTGCTGGCCGGGGAAGGCCGAGCGCGTCATGATCATCACTCGCTGGTTCGGAAGCGCCGCGCGCTGGCCTTCGTAGACGGTGCGGGTGACGTGCAAGGGGTAGGCCAGCCGCACGCGCTCGCCGCGGCCGGCCGCCGTGCGCCGGCCGACGAGGTCGTCGTTCTCGGGCTCGGTCGCGTCCTGCCACCAGGCGTCGATACCGAGCTTGAGCAAGCGTTCGCGCTGGTTGTTCCAGTAGAAGGCGGCGGCCTGCGGGTCGAAGAAGTCGACCCAGTCGGTCCCGTCGATGTAGTGGCCCGCAGCCGCGGTCGCACGGCCGAGTTCGGTGTCGCGCGCGATCTTGGACCACACCGACAGCATGAACCGCGCGTTCAGGCCGTGCACGTCGCGCATCAGCGCGGCGGGGTCGGGGTAATGGGCCTCGTCGAAACGCATCGCGTTCCACCCGTGGCGGCCCCAGTACTGCCAGTCCTGCACCATGACGTCGACCGGCAGCTTGCGGCGGCGGAACTCACGCAGCGTGTCGACGATCTCCTCGGACGAATGGAAGCGCTCGCGGCAGTGGATGTAGCCATAGGCCCAGCGCGGCATCATCGGCGTGGCGCCCGAGATCTCGCGGTAGCCCTCCAGCACCTCGTCGGCGCTGGGGCCGGCGATGACGACGTAGTCGATGGCCTCGGCCACCGGCGAGCGCCAGGTCGTGCGGGCCTGCGCGGGGCCGAAGTGCAGCGACGGCTTGTCCTGCTCGTCGGCCTGCACGCGCACGCGGTGCTCGCCGGCGGCCAGGTCGGCGATGAAGCCGACCGTCGGTGGCAGCCAGAGGTTGGACACCTCGATGCAGGGCTTGCCGTCGATCTCCACCGAATGGCGCGAGCCCATCGAGCGGCCCACGTCCAGCAGGAAGGCGTAGCGGCCGGCCGCCTCGGTGCGGAAGCTGCCCTCGAAGCGCACGCCCTTGCGCTCGACCTGCGCATTGCCGGTCGTGGTCGTCACGTCCACCAGCTCGGCCTTGCCGTCGACGCCGGCCCGGGTCAGCGCCACTTGCAGCTGCGGCGTGTTCAGCTCGGCCATGCCGTTGTTGTGCCAGAGCAGGCCGTAACCGCGGCTGGACAGCAAAAAGGGCAGGCTGATCTGCGTGTTCACCTGCGTCAGTCGGCGCGGCAGGCCGCGCAGGTCCATGGCACCGTCCTGGAAGCAGCCGGTGCCGTAAAGCCGCTCGCCGGCGGGCGACTCGAAGGCCTGTTCGGCAATGAACACCGGCTCGTCGCCGAGCCTGGACGGCGTCAGGCGCCTGCTGCCTGGCGCTTCGTCGAGCAACGGGCTTCCGTGGCGGTCGAAGAAGCGCAGCGCGCCGGTGCCGTGGTCCACCTCGCAGCGGATGGCCGGCAGCGCCAGGCCCGTGGTGGACACGCCCGGCGTCAGTTTTAGGGGCGGCGGTGTGTGGCCCGCCAGCAGCATGAGGCTGGCGGGCGGCTCCTGCGTCGCGGCCTGCGGCGGCAGGAAGCGCACGCGCATGGCCCGGTCGCTCAGCGCGCTGATCCTCAACGTGCCCTGCGGTGAGGCCAGCTGCCATTCGGGCACGCGCGATGGCTGCGAGGTCGTCAGCGGTGCCGCCGACGCGGTCAGCGGCACCGCGGCTCCGGCCAGTGCGGCTTGCAGCGCCTGGCGTCTTGACAGTGAGGTGTCGCTCATGGCGTCGATGCCGCGAAGCGCAGTTCCACGGCTTGGCCTTGGTACGCCACGGCGCGGGTCTGCTCGGCCTGGCCGGCGGTGCCCATCACCCGCACGTTGAGCGTGCGGCGCGCCACCAGGCCGGGGTAGCGGCCCTGCCGGGCGTCGATGTGCAGCGTGCGGCCGGCGTCGTCCCAGCGCAGCGTCGTCGTGGCGTGCTCGCCGCGTTCATAGCGGTAGGTCTCGCCGTCGTCCTCGTAGAGGGTGAAGCGGCCATCGGCGCCCGGGTAGACGCGGATCTCCCACGGGGCGCCAGCGTCCTGCGCGCTGTGTTCCACCACGGGGCCTAGCGGCACGATGGCGCCGGCGCGCACGAACAGCGGGAACTGGTCGAGCGCGTAGTCGCGCGTGGCGCTGCCGCCGCCGGCGTGGCGTTGGCCGGTCCAGAAGTCGAACCAGTCGCTGCCCGAGGGCAGCAGCGTGGCCTGGCGCTGGTCCAGCTTGGGTTGTGCGGTGGTCAGCTCGCGTTGCTGGCTGGGTGTGCGCCAGGCCAGCCGCAGCACGCGGCCGCCGCCGTCCTGGAAGAAGTCGATGCGCAGCTTCAGCACCTGGCCTTCGCGCAGCGTCATGCGGTGGCCACCGAAGCGCGCGCCGCCGACGGCCCAGTCCTCCACGACGAGCTGGTCGTCCAGCCACAGGCGGAAGCCGTCGTCGCCCTCGACGCCGATCTCGTACTCGCCAGCCTCCAGCGCCGCGAGCGTGCCGGTCCAGCGCGCCGAGAAGCGGCTCAGGCGCGACAGGCCGGGCGGGATGCTGCCCAGCGGCGGGTCGGGCCAGTTGTGGTCGATGACGGTGTCGACGGTGCGGCTGGCCGGCTTCTCGAAGTTCATGCCGTCGAAGTACTCCAGCACCAGGCCGGGCTGGCCGTCGGGCGTGCGCAACTGCGTCGGCGGTACGGTGGCGGGCGGGGGCAGTTCGGCGTGGAACATCGCCCGCGTGATCGGCTGCACCAGGAAGGCCGGGCCGAACATGTAGGTGTCGTCCACTTTGCGCAGGGCGGCCTGGTCGGGGAAGTCCATCGCCAGGCCACGCATCAGGATGTAGCCCTCCTGCGTGCTGCGCCAGGCGAGGCTGTAGATGTAGGGCAGCAGCCGGTAGCGCAACTGGGCGGCGCCCAGCAGCGAGCGGTAGACGTCCGCGTCCAGCGCCTTGAACAGGTAGGGCTCGCGTTCGACGTTGGTGCCGTGGATGCGGTAGACCGGGTTGAAGATGCCGAACTGGTTCCAGCGCGCATACAGCTCGCGCCAGGCGGGGTTGCGCTCGCCGCCGGCGTAGTTGACGAAGAAGCCGCCCGTGTCCTGCGACCAGTACGGCAGCCCGGCCATGCCGACGTTCAGGCCACCGGCGATCTGCTGACGCAGCGTGGCCCACGACGCCGTCGTGTCGCCCGACCACGGCAGCGCGGCGTAGCGCTGCTGGCCGGCCCAGGCGGAGCGCGTCAGCGTCAACGCGCGCTTGGCCGTCTGCCCGGCGGCGCGCTGGCCCTCGTAGACGCCGCGCGTCGTCACGAGGCTGTAGACGTTGAGGTAGCGCGTGAAGTCGCCCAGCGCGTTGCGACCCAGCCGCTTGATGTCGGCCTCGACCTCGCCCGGGTCGTGCGCGGCGCCGCCGACCTCGACCTCGGTGCCGTCCATCCACAGCGCGTCGACGCCGACGTCCAGCAGCCCCTTCTTCGTGTGCTTGAAGTAGATGCGCCGGCCTTCCGGGCTGAAGGCGTCGTAGATGCGGGCCTTCTTGGAGATCCAGTGCAGCGGCTCGAAACGCAGCTGCTTGGCGTCCAGCTCGCGGGCCAGTGCGGTGTCGTTGCCCACGCTGGGCCAGATCGACGCCATCAGCTTGACGTGCAGCGTGCCGTGCAGCTCGCGCGTCATCGCGGCGGGGTTGGGGAAGCGCTCGGCGTCCCACACCATGCCGCTCCATTTGCCGTCCCACTCGCGGCCATTCGGCCCGTTCTTCTCGCCGCCCCAGTACTGCCAGTCCTGCACGATGTAGTCGAGCGGGAAATGGTCGGCACGGAAACGCCGCACGACGTCCAGCAGCTGCTGCTGCGTGTGATAGCGCTCCTTGCTCATGAAGAGGCCGAAGGCCGCCTTGGGGAACATCGGCGCGGCGCCCGTGAGCGCGCGGTAGCCGGCCATGACGTCGTCCATGTCGGCCCCGGCGACGACGTAGTAGTCGGCGCCCGCGGGGGCGCTTTCGGCCTGGAAGCTGGCGCCCTGCGGCCCGTCGCTGAACGTCATCCTGGAGTACACGTCCCACAGCAGGCCCCAGCGGCGCGTGGAGACCATGAACGGCACGACGATGCCGATGTTGGTCTGCACCATCAGCACCTGGCTGCCGCGGTAGTCCATGTAGGGCTGGTTGTACTGGCCCAGGCCGTAGAGCGATTCGTCGGGCGTCAGCGTGAAGGTCTGCGTGAGGGCGTAGCTCGGGCTGCCGCTGATCTGGACGCGCTGCAGCTCGGTGGGCGCCTGCTCGCGTTCGCGCAGCAGCAGCCGGCCGTCTGGCGCGAAGAAGGCGAGGGCGCCGCTGCGCTTGTCCACCGTGACGCGCAGGCCGGGGCCCTGGACGTCGAGCGTGGCGCCGCTGTCGCGGATGTCGACGGCGGCCGGCTTCGGGTGGCCGGTAACGACGAGGCTGGGCTGGGTGCTGTAGGCCTCGCCGAGATGGGCCGTCACACGCACGAGGCCCGGGCCGTAGAACAGCACGCCCTTGGTCACCCCGCCGGCGCGGAACTGCAGGCCCTCGGCCACGGCCTGCCACGCAAACCCGTCGGGTGTGGCGGTCAGGGGCAGGGCCTTCATCTGGCCAGCGGCGTCCAGCGCGGAGGCCGCGGTGGACGCCTTGCCGGTGGGGGCCGCCATCGCGCCGGCCGAGGCGCAGGCCATCAGGCCGAAAAGGTCACGGCGTTTCATTCATGGGTCTCCAGAGTCATGGTTGTTGGACGGAACGCCGGCAGATCCGCACGCCCCGTCACCTGCAGTTTGACCGCCTGCCCCGGGGGCCGCACCCCGGTGGCTGCCGTCAGCGGCTGGCCGCCGCCAACCCACAGCTCCACCGGCCCCGCGTCCACCACGCGACGCCCGTCGGCCCGGACGGTGCTGAGCGCGTGGGCGTCCACGTCGAAGACGACGCGGCGCGATTCGCCCGCGCGCAGCACCACACGCTGGAAGGCGACCAGCGTGCGTTGCGGCGCCGCCGCCTCGCCCGAGCGCCGGGCATAGAGCTGCACCACCTCGGCCGCCTCGCGGGCGCTGTCGTTCTTCAGCAGCACCGACAGCCGCGTGCCCTGGCCGGCGCGCACGCGGTGGGCGGCCAGCCGGGGCTGCGCGTAGGCAAAGCGCGCGTAGCTCAGCCCATGGCCGAACGGGAACTCCGCGGCGCCCTTGAACCAGCGGTAGGTGCGGCCCTGCATGCCGTAGTCCTTGAACGGCGGCAGTTGTTCCACCGAGCGGTAGAAGGTCAGTGGCAGGCGACCCGACGGGCTGAAGTCGCCCGCCAGCAGCTCCGCCACGGCCTGGCCGCCTTCGCCGCCCGGGTACCAGGCCTGCACGATGGCCGCGGCCTTCTGCGTGACGGCGCCGAAGGCCATCGGGCTGCCGCTGAAGTTCACCAGCACCAGCGGCTTTCCCTGCGCGGCCAGTCGCTCCAGCAGGCGCAGCTGCGGCGCCGGCAGGTCGATGCGGGTGCGGTCGCCACCGGCAAAGCCCGGGGCCAGCACCGTCATCTCCTCGCCTTCCAGCTCCCACGTCAGCCCGCTGGCGAACACCACCACGTCCGCCTCGCGTGCGGCCGCCAGCGCGGCCTCGTCGTTGGCGCCGGGGCGGCTCCATTGCAGGCGCTGCTCGCCGTCCCAGCCGGTCTGCAGCGCCTCCACGCGCAGCGCGTAGGTCTGGCCTGCTTTCAGCGCCACGCCGCGCGTGCTGGTGGGCCAGGCGATGTCCCACAGGTCCACCACGAGCTGGCCGTCGACCCAGATGCGGTAGCCGCGGTTGCCCTTGAGCCGGAACAGGTGCTCGCCGCTTTCGCCAGCGCGCAGGAAGCCGGTCCAGCGGGCCGACTCCTGGCGGTCGTGGGCATCCGGCCAGCCCCACTTGAAGACGGCCTGCGGCGTCAGCGCCGCCGAGGCGGGCGGGCCGTCCAGCCTGAGGTTGGCGAAGCGTTCGAACTGCAGGCCGGCCTGGCTGCAGGCGGCGTCGGCGCACAGGCTTCCTGCCGGCACGTCCTCCAGCGGCGGCGCCACCCAGCCCGTGCCTTCGACGGCGTCGATGCGCGCGTCGGGATAGCGCGCCTTGAGCCCGGCCAGCAGCGTGATGGGCTTGGACGGCGTGCCGTTGTAGTTGCCCACCAGCGCGTCGACGCTGTCGGCATTCGGCCCGATCACGGCGATGCGCCGCGGCGCGCTCTTCAGCGGCAGCACGCCGTCGTTCTTCAGCAGCACCAGCGAGCGGCGGGCCGTTTCGAGGTTCAGCGCGCGGTGCGCCGGGGTGTCGAAGTCGCGCGCGGTGATCTCCGGGAAGGGGCGTTGGCCGGCCGGGGCGAGCAGCCCGAGGCGCAGGCGCACGTCGAACAGGCGCTGCAGCGCGCGGTCGAGTTCGGCCTCGCTGAGCAGCCCCTGCTGCACGGCGGCCACGGTGGTGGCGGGCTGGGCGGTCTTGTTGCCGCCGAAGTCGCAGATCAGGTCGGTGCCGGCGCGCACCGCCACGGCCACGGCTTCCTCGGGCGTCTTCACGTGGTGGTGGGCGCCGTCCATGTGGATGTCGGCCACGGCGCCGCAGTCGGACACGACGTGGCCCTGGAATTTCCATTCGTCGCGCAGGTCGTGCTTGAGCAGTTGCTCGTTGGCGCAGGCGGGCACGCCGTCCACGGCGTTGTAGGCGCACATGACCGACTCCGCGCGGCCCTCGGTGACGGCCGCATGGAAGGCGGGCAGGTAGGTGTCCACCAGGTCGCGCGGCGCGACCTTCACGTCCTCCCGGTGGCGGTCGGCCTCCGGGCCGCTGTGCACGGCGAAGTGCTTCACGGCGGCCGACACGCGCGGCCGGTCCGCGTCCGGCCCCTGCAAGCCCTGGATGAACGCCACGCCCATGCGGGCGGTCAGGAAGGGGTCCTCGCCATAGGTCTCCTGGCCGCGGCCCCAGCGCGGGTCGCGGAAGATGTTGACGTTGGGCGACCACACCGTCAGGCCACGGTACAAGCCGGACGAACCGTCCGCGCCAACCGTGTTCAGGAACTTGGCGCGGAACTCGGTGCCGGTGACCTCGCCCACGCGCTTCACGAGCGGCGCGTCCCATGTGGCTGCCATGCCGATGGCCTGCGGGAACACGGTGGCGAAGTCGGCGCGCCCCACGCCGTGCAGGCCCTCGCTCCACCAGTTGTAGGCGGGGATGCCCAGCCGCGGGATGGCCGGCGCCTCGTGCTGCAACTGGCCGGCCTTCTCGGCCAGCGTCATCTGCGCGACCAGGGCCTGGGCCTGCTGCATGGAGGGGCTGCCCACGGCGAGCCCGGGCACGGCGCACAAGGCCAAGGACAGGAGGGCCGCCGACAGGCGAGGAACGTTGCTCACATCAGGCTTTCGCGATGGAAGGGCCGCAGCGCACCAGGCGGGCGCCGTGCGGTGGGACGGTGAGGGATCGGGTGCCTGCGGGCAGGTCGGTGCACGCCCAGCAGTCGCGGCGCGCATCGGCCAGCCAGCCGGGCAGTTGCACCGACCATGGCGCCTCGCTGGTGTTGAGCCAGGCCGCCCAGGTGCCCTGCGGCCCGTGGCAGACGAAGCGGTGGCCTTGCTCGCTGCTGTGCCACTCGCGCGCCCCGGGCACGCGCAGCAGCGCCAGCACCTCGGGGTTGGTGACGAGGCGCAGCGTCCAGTCGTCCAGCCGGCGCAGGTCGTTGCCGAGGATCAGCGGGCTGCGCGCGCACGTCCAGGCCGTGACCATCAGCAGCTGTTCGTCGCGCGTGAAGCGGGTGTCGCGCTCGCCGTGCACGCCGGCGTCACCGTCGAAGTTGCGCAGCCCGATCTTGCCGATCGGCAGCATGTCGGCATCCGGCCACGCGCCGGCGCGTGCATGCGGTGCCCACTTCACGAGGTTGACGAGGTTGTCGCGCAGCTGCGGCCAGGTGTCCCAGAAGTCGTTGCAGACCCGCCATTGGTTGGCGTGCGCCTGCAGATGCGCCGCATGTTCCAGCTGCGAAGGGCCGGGCGACAGGCTCAACACCATGCGCCGGCCGGTGGCGTCGATGGCCCGGCGGATCAGCGCCACTTCCTTGGCGTGGTAGTTCGGCGCGGCGATGTCGTCCACCTTGACGAAGTCCACGCCCCAGTCGGCCAGCTGGGCGAACCAGGCGCGGTACCAGTCGAAGGCGCCAGGGTGCTCGGGGTTGACGCCGCACATGTCGGTGTTCCACGCGCAGGTCGAGCTGGGGCTGGCCACCTCGTTGCAGCGGTAGGCGCTGCCCGCGATGGGCAGTTCCAGCCCCACGGCCTGGCGCGGGATGCCGCGCATGATGTGCACGCCGAAGCGCAAGCCCAGCTGGTGCACCTGCGCGGCCAGCGGCGCGAAACCGCGGCCGCCAGCGGCGCTGGGGAAGCGGTTGGGGGCCGGCTGCGGGCGGCCGTGCCCGTCGAGCACCAGCGGCGCGAAGGGCCGGTACCACGACGAGGTGGCACCCGCCTCGTACCACTGGATGTCGACGGTGGCGACGTCGTAGCCGAAGGGCAGGAAGCGCTCGGCCAGGATGCGCGCGTTGGCCAGGTACTCGGCCTCCGTGACGCTGGCGCCGAATGCGTCCCAGCTGTTCCATCCCATCGGTGGCGTGGGCGCCCAGGCGTGGAAGGGC
>Ga0075370_10000442_pt1 | contig 15461 bp, 9 predicted proteins | sample EndMethybrTD3035_FD_71398 | JGI IMG/M metagenome (GOLD analysis project Ga0075370, IMG submission 71398) | Populus endosphere microbial communities from Tennessee, USA - Endosphere MetaG P. TD hybrid TD303-5 | ecosystem: Host-associated > Plants > Roots > Endosphere | place: USA: Tennessee... | reverse complement strand
TCGATGTTTGAAACAGGCTGTAGCCGGCTGTCATCGTAACAGTTGACGCGACATAGCCGGCGACTCCTGACCCTGGTGAGAGAATGGACAAGCTGATCGCGCCCGCCGCAATGAGCACCAAGCCGGCGATTGTAGCGGTGCCGGCTCCAATTCGATCAACCACTCGGCCAGATGGGACACCTGCTAGTGCAGCGACTAACGGTCCGGCTGCGAGCACGAGACCAGTCGATGCCGCTCCCAGTTGAAGTCCACTGGTCAGATAGAACGGGCCGACGATCAAGGTCGCCATCATGACAGTCGAGACTGTTGGTTCATAAGTCTCGACAACGGTCGGATAGGCCGTGTTGACCTAGTCCCCTGGCACGCGTGGGCATTGACGGCGCTGGACAGCCAAAACTTTGGTCGAGGAACGACTCACTTCGACATGCATGGGGAGCCGCAGGGCGGATGCTGGTGCAGCTTGCACCTGGCAGATTTAGAAGCAGTCACAAGGAGTCTAAGCTAGGGGCTGAAGACTGGCTCTCTGGTTCTCCGGCAGCCCCTTCTCCGCCCTCCACTCTCTTGAAGGTTGGACCTTGAATGCGAAGTCGGGGCGTGAGGGTAGGATTCTCTCCTCTGCACTACTGGTGCAGGAGAGTTTGGCGCAGATTTGCGCCATTCTGTTCGTCCATTGGTAGCGAGCTGTAGCGACAAGGTGGCGGTGCTGTCAGTCCGATGCGAACTCGTCTCCACTTGGTGCAATCGTTCCTGGAAGCGCGCGACCTCAGGCCATGAGGTTCTGCCACTCGACCAAGGCAGCCGAGCGACGTAGCTTGAATGTTTGCCGGTCGACGAGATGGGGTTCCGCATTAGAGTGATTGCGGAGCAATGCATGGACCACGGTGGCCTTTGAAGTGACTTCACCCGCGCACAGTTCTCCTAAAGTGGAATGTTACCATGCTTTCTTTGCGGATTGGCGAGCTTTTTGTTACGCAGTTTTCGCAGGCCAAGCGCGATACGGCGGCGAGTGGAATGCGGGTAGATCACCTCGTCCACGAAACCCTTGGAAGCGGCGACAAATGGATTGGCGAAACGATCCTCATATTCTTCGGTCTTTTGGGCGATTCCCTTGCTACCTTCGCCACGAAAGATGATCTCGACCGCGCCCTTGGCGCCCATGACCGCAATCTCGCCAGTCGGCCAGGCATAGTTGAGGTCGCCTCCAAGGTGTTTGGATGCCATGACGATATAGGCACCGCCATAAGCCTTGCGGGTGATTACGGTGATTTTCGGTACCGTCGCTTGTGCATAGGCGAAAGCGAGTTTGGCACCGTGCTTGATGATGCCGTTGTGTTCCTGGCCGGTGCCGGGCAAGAAGCCGGGCACGTCGACGAAAGTGATGATCGGAATATTGAAAGCGTCGCAGAAGTTGACAAAGCGTGCCGCCTTCTTGGACGCATTGATGTCCAACACTCCAGCCAGAACCATCGGTTGGTTGGCGACGACGCCAACCGTGCGCCCCTCGATCCTGCCAAAGCCGCACAGGATGTTTCCGGCATGGGCCTGCTGGAGTTCGAAAAAGTCGCCTTCGTCGAGTACTTTTTGGATCAGTTCGCGCATGTCATAGGGCTGCATCGGGGACATTGGGACAAGCGTGTCGAGGCTCTCCTCGATGCGGTTCCAGGGATCGGCCGAGGGCTGGGTCGGGACTTCATCCCGTGTCGACTGCGGCAGAAAGCTGATGAAATCGCGTGTGGCATGCAGCGCTTCGATGTCGTTTTCAAAAGCTAGATCGGCGACCGAACTCTTGGTCGTGTGCGGTATCGCCCCGCCAAGTTCGTTCTGCGTGACCTGCTCGCCGGTGACGGTCTTCACGACATCGGGGCCGGTAACGAACATATACGACGAGCCTTTCACCATGAAGATGAAGTCGGTCATCGCCGGCGAGTAGACGGCACCGCCTGCGCAAGGGCCCATAATTAGCGAAATCTGCGGGATAACGCCCGAGGCGTTCACGTTGCGTTGAAAAATCTCGCCATATCCCGCGAGCGACGAAACGCCCTCCTGAATTCGAGCGCCACCGGAATCATTTATGCCAATGACGGGCACACCAACCTTCATCGCCATATCCATCACCTTGCAGATCTTCTGCGCCTGCCGCTCGGAAAGCGAGCCGCCCAGCACGGTAAAGTCCTGGCTGAAGGCATAGACGAGGCGGCCGTTGATCGTGCCCGAGCCAGTTACAGCGCCGTCACCAGGGATGGTCTGCCCACCCATGCCAAAATCCACGCAATTGTGCTCGACGTACATGTCGAGTTCCTCGAAGCTTCCCTCATCAAACAGGATATCAAGCCGCTCGCGCGCGGTCAGACGCCCTTTGGCATGCTGTGCATCGATCCGATGCGGGCCACCACCCAGCTTAGCCGCTGCGCGACGGCGTTCCATCTCGGCAATATTGGCTGACACGAGACCTCCATGATGTGGGAAATATACTGTAAAACGATCGCATTCGACCATTGACTGTCAGACGACCTGGCGAAACTCAGATGGAGCGCTCGCTCTAATTTGGTGCTATGCGGTCTGCATGGTGATGTCAACGGCCCCACACTGGCTCATCTGGAAAAAGCCGAGCCCTGACGGGCTTGCAGTTGGAGGGGGCCTTTACTGAATGAGCCATTGCGGTTGCGCATCGGCAGCATGACTGGTGTTCTGGGTCCTCGTCAGCTCCGGTATTTGGATTGGTGGGAAATTAGGCATCGCGCTTAGTACCCTGGTAAGTCGCAAACTGACATCGGAGAGCGATCCTGGTATGACGATCCCCCAAATATGGAGGATGTCATGGCAGATCATGTCTACAAGTATGTTGAGGTTGTCGGCACATCACATGAAAGCAACGATGCCGCGATCAAGTTTGCCCTCGAGCGGGTTCGTGCAACAGTGAGAAATGTCCGCTGGTATGAAGTCCTGGCGAGTCGCGGCCATATCGACGATAATGGCGCGATCCAATATCAGGTGACCCTAAAAGTCGGTTTCAGCCTCGAGGCCTGATCGGGCTGCCCTGCTGATGGGGCATGTCACTTGGCGATACAATGCCGGTTGGCATTGTGAGGGACCCTACGTTGGCATAACTTTCGATGCTGACGAAGACTCACATCGATGCGTTCCTCGCCTGCATTGCGTGTTTGGCTGCTACGTAGCCCCAGACGAAGGATGGACCGACACTCGAGCCAGCGCCTGGATAAGAGCGGCCCATCACACTTGCCGTCGATATTCCGGTTGCGTAGAGCCCTGCGATCACTGATCCATCTTCCCGCAATACCCTCGCCTTGGTGTCGGTGATTACACCGCCAAATGTACCGACATCTCCCGGAAAAATTTGATAGGCGTAGAACGGCGCTTTCACAATCGTGCCCATTGTCGGCGAGGGTTTGTTGGCGCAGTCGCCGAGAAAGCGGTCATAGGCGCGGCCGCCGCGGTTGAAGTCAGCGTCGATTCCAATGCGAGCGAAGCCGTTGAACCGCTCGATTTGTTTCTCGAGCTTTGCAGGCTCAATTCCGCATTGCGTGGCGAGCTCTCGGATCGTGTTGGCCCGCTTGAGCCAGCCCTGATCAAACCAGGCCTGCGGCTTCTTGGTGCCAGGCATGGTGCCCGCGACCATATATTTGGCGGTATATTGGCTGTCGAAAATCATCCAGCTCGGCACCGCCGGCACGACTTTATCGCGTGCCTGCATTGCCTGGCAGAATGACATGTGGGATTCGGCTTCATTAAGATACCGCTCTCCGCTCTGATCCACGACTATCGAATGCGGCTTTGCGATTTCTACGGAAACAGAAGCGGGGGCACCAAGATTGCCGGGCGGAAAAGCCACCTGGTTGCCATCCACCTCATTCATCTGCGCTATCGCGGCTCCAATGCGCATCATTTCCTTGAGCATCTCGCCAGTGTCGGATGCAATGGCCCCGGTCCATGTTACCGACGTGCCTGGAAGGTAAATATCCCGCATTGCCTGATTATGGGAAAAGCCGCCGGCATTAATGAGAACACCGTGCCGGGCGGTGAAGACATGCTCATTGCCATCGATACGTGCGACTACGCCGGTGACGCTGCCGCTCGCGGATGTGAGCAGTCGCTCGACGGGAACATTGACTCGCATGTCGATGCCAGCCAGCATTGAGCAATGAAGCATGCGACCTTGCAGCGCGCCGCCGCCGCCAAGCCACTGACGACCCAGCATCTTGGCGGCAACTGCTCGCAAGGCCACCCGCGCCATTGTTCGTTTACCGCGCCATGTCGTCCTGTACAGCGGAAGATCCCACATCTCGTCTGACTTGACGGGCACAGGCATGAAATTGGCCTGTAGCTGGTCGCGCATCGGCCCGAGCTTGTTGCTGTCGAACAACTCTGCGAAAACAGCGCGCCCCTGCTCGACTGCTCCAGGCAGGCTGGTCTCATAGTCCGGCCAATAGGGGTGTCTCCGAATTCTGATGCCTTGGTCAACGAGGAAGTCGACCACCTTGGGTGCCTCTGTAACATAAGCCAGTCGCCGTTCGCGAGATGCGCCCGGCGTATCTTTGTCTTCGCCGATCAAGGCGTCGAGGTAGAGCATTGCCTTTTCGGTGCTGTCCTCGATCCCATCCTCGCGCATGAAGCGATTGTTTGGGATCCACATAATGCCACCCGACTTCGCTGTGGTGCCGCCGAATAAGGCTGCCTTCTCCAGGATAAGGGGGTTCATCCCCATCGCCTTGACCACGAGCGCGGCGCACATCGAACCGCCTCCGCTGCCAACAATCACGAAATCGAAAACCTCGTCTGCCTGCCTCATCACGGTTGCCTCCCTTGTCTGTTAAGCTGGTGAGTGCCTTTTGCCCGATCCGCTAACGAACTGGCTCACTGTCGCTCAAAAGCCATCCCACACCAGTTTGGCGCACACCAGAATTATCAGCCAATAGATCAACCGGAAGAGGCATGCTACCACCTCCTTGCCTTTCTGTAGGCGCTGAGCCCGCAGCTGTAGCAAGTTAGCAGGATGCCTTCGAGTTTTTGAGTGGCGCTACGGGCCAGGCTGTCTTCGCGGTTGAGGTAATGGCTTTCAAGAGTTGAGCCAACAGTGGCCTGCTGCATCATGGCTGGGTTCAGGTTCATTGGAAATGAAACTATTGACCGGCATTGCCCTTGGCGGCTTTTCAGGTCTAGGCCTTCGGTCCGCCTGAATTACGGCCAGACCAAGAAAGAGATCAATCTACAAATGAAGCTCGTCGATGCCCAGAAACTCTCGATCAAGGAAGAGATTGACGAGGTAAAGCGCCGCCGCATCCTGAACGAGGCGGTGCAGCAGTTCTTCAATCATGGCTATGAGGGCACATCGCTTGAATCAATTGCCGAAGCTCTCGGCGTAACCAAGCAATTCATCTATTCGCGCTTTCGAGGCAAGGTCGATCTGCTGGTTGCGATCTGTCGCACCGGCGCTTCCGCGGCCGACCTGACCGTAAGCTTCAGCGCAACCCTGCGCGGCGATCCGGCAACGCGGCTGGCCAAAGTGATTGGCTATTTCGTGCGCCTTCAGATCGAGAATCGTCTCGAAGTCGCGCTATTCTATAGGGAGGCCATCAGCCTGCCCGAAGCCGAGGCACGAGTCATCGACGATTGCAAGCTCAGGTTCCACCGCATGCTCTGCGGCCTACTCAACGAAGGCCGCGATGCGGGGCTGTTTATTTTCGACGACACTTCGCTTGCCGCTTCTGCGCTGGGTGGCATGGCATCGTGGACCTTTACTTGGTTCCAGCCGGAAGGCCGATGGGATGCCGGTTCTGTCGCGCAGCAGATGGCGGCGCTTGCTCTCAGGACTGTCGGTCTGAAAGACCCCTCACCTTACTTGGGCAACACCTCGGATGGAGCCGTAGCTGGCACATAACTCCCTGCATTGTAATAAAAGTTTTTCATCGGAATTCGCTTGATCTGATGCCGTCACCCGCGCTATATTCTCATGCGTATATTTTAGAACCAGCAAGAATGCAGCCAAGAGGAAGTGGCCATGGCAAGCGACGAGACACGTCCCGACTTTGATGCGATCGTCATCGGTGCCGGCATCACCGGCATCTACCAAACCTACATGCTCGACAAGAAGGGTATGAAGGTACTCGGTATCGAGGCGGGAGAGGATATTGGCGGAACCTGGTATTGGAACCGTTATCCCGGATGTCGGCTCGATACCGAAAGTTATGCTTATGGCTATTTCGCCTCAAGCGGGATCATCCCGGATTGGAACTGGAGCGAGCAATTCGCCGGGCAGCCCGAATTGCTACGCTATGCCAATGCCGCCGCTGACGCGATGGATGTGCGCCGCCACTATCGCTTCCGGACCCGGGTGACGGCTGCGCACTATATGGAAGCGGATAATCTCTGGAAGGTTGCCATCGACAACGGCCAAGAAGTGACATGCCGCTTTCTGATTTCCGCGACTGGGCCGCTCAACGCATCGCGCATGCCGGACATCGTGGGGATCGAATCCTTCAAGGGCGAGTCCTTCCACTCGTCGCGCTGGCCGACGAACGCAGATGGTAGCCCGACCTCGATTGACTTCACCGGCAAGCGGGTTGGCATCATCGGAACCGGCGCCACAGGTGTGCAAATCATTCCGATTGCGGCGGAAACAGCCCAGGATCTCTATGTTTTCCAGCGCTCACCCAATTGGTGCACCCCGCTTGGCAACACGCCGATATCGGACGAGCAGATGGTGCTGATCCGCACACAGTATCCAACGCTGCTCGAATATATCAAGACGACCGATACCGCGTTCCCCTATCACCGCGACAAGCGCAAGGCCATCCAGGTCCCCAAGGAAGAGCGCGATGCCCTGTTCGAAGGGCTTTACGATCAGCCGGGCTATGGCATCTGGCTCAGCGGCTTCAAAGATCTGCTGACCAGTGCCCAATCGAACAAGTTCCTTGCTGATTTTGTTGCCAGCAAGATCCGTCAACGCGTGAACGATCCGGAGGTTGCTGAAAAGCTGATCCCCCACGACCATCCCTTTGGCGCCCGGCGCGTGCCGATGGAGACCAACTATTACGAGACGTACAACAAGGAATCCGTGCATCTAGTCGATATCCGGGAGGCACCTATCGAGGAAGTGACCCCCACCGGCATCCGCACTACTGATGCGAGCTATGACCTTGATGTCATTATTTACGCGACCGGCTTCGACGCGGTGACCGGATCGCTCGATCGCATTGACATCCGCGGTAAGAACGGCGTCCGCTTAAAGGACGTATGGGCCGATGGCCCGACGACCTATCTGGGCTTGCAGGCGCGAGGCTTCCCCAATTTCTTCACCCTTGTAGGGCCGCACAATGGCTCGGCTTTCTGCAATATCGGCGTCTGCGGGGCACTGCAGGTCGAATGGGTGACACGAATGCTGGATTACATGAAGGCCAAGGGGCTGACCTACTCCGAGCCGACGCAGGAAGCTGAAGAGGAGTGGACCGACGCCGTTTACAAGGACTTTGCCCGCACGCTTCTGGGCGATGCCCATGCCTGGTGGGTCAAGACCGTGAAGCGGCCCGACGGCACCGAGCAGAAGCGGACGCTCATCTTCGTGCTCGGCGGTCCGGAGTATCGCAAGAAGTGCGAGCAGGTCGCGTATGCTGGTTATGAGGGCTTCGACTTGGCGTGACCATTTTTGGGAGGCGATAGACTTGGAGAGGAGCGAGACAGCCAGGCCGGCAGGCCCGCGCGAAACCGACGAGTGGAAGCATGGCGGGCGGACCGTGCTATTCGGAGCGTTGGGTTATGGCACCGGACCAGTCCTGTTCCTGACCACGGCCAGCGTGTTCATTCGTCCTACGATGGAGGCAACCGGCTGGAGCACCAGCGAAGTACTGCTATCGCCGATCATAATCGTCCTGCTTACATTGCTGGGACCGCTGGTTGGACGCCTCGTCGATCGGAATGGGGCGAGGCGCACCATCTTGGTCGGCATGGTGCCCTATACCATCCTTCTGGTTCTTTTCGCCTTGCTTCCGGTGAGCAGGGTCGCGTTCTATGCCCTTGCGGTCGGCATCGGGATCTTCGGGGCTTTCGGCTATCAGGTTCCCTATAGCAGGGCGATTGCATCACAATTTGACAAGGGTGCTGGCAAGGCATTCGGCATCGTCGGGGTTGGCGGGGCCGCCATGCCCCTCCTCGGCATCCCGCTGGTGACACTGGCGATTTACCGGTTCGGCTGGCAGGCCGGTTATCTCGTTCTGGCTGCCTTCGCACTGTTGGTAGCCCTGCCCGCGGCCAGATTCGGCATAAAGGATTTCCGTGCCGCAAAAGAAAATGCGGCGACTGGCATGCGGGATGACGTAACTTATAACCAGTCACCTGAGCCAACGAGACCTGCCCGCCTGCGACGGATTATGCTCTCGGCCCGGTTCTGGGCTTTCTCTCTCCATATCTTCCTTATCGGGGGCGCGGCGTCCGCATTCCTTTCCAACATGCAACCGATCATGCTCGATGGCGGCTTGAGTGTTGCCACAGCAACCAGCGTGACCACCCTGTTTACCGCAGGGATAATCTTCGGCCGACTGATGGCGGGCGTACTCATGGACCTGCTGAACCGATATGCGGTCGCCATCGGTATTTTCTTCCTCGCCATGCTCGGAGCACTGGCTATGGCCAATGTCGCCTCCTTGCCGCTGTGGGTGATTGCCATGGCCGCCTTTGTCACCGCCGCCGGGCAAGGCGCTGAAGGCGATATTGGTGCCTACTTCATTCTCAAGGAATACGGCAGGGATGACTTCGGCACCCTTTTCGCAACAGCCGGCATTTTCGGAGGTGCCAGCGCTCTAATCGCACCATTCGTATTCAGCCACATCCGCGATGCCACAGGCAGCTACACGCAAGCCATCTATATGGGTTCCGCGCTCTATGCGGCGGGCGCATTGGCCATGATCCTGTTCGGGATGCTAGGCCGCATGGAAGCGGCCCGATCGCGCGAGATGAAGACCGGCACCAAGTAGCGACCAGATCGGCCGTGCGCACGCGCCAGGCCCCCATCTTGTCGAGGTGGCCCCAGTGCCAGCGGGATCTAGAAACTTACACCCAGCCGGGCGCCGAAGGTGCGCGGTGGATCATAGTTGCCCGCCAGCGGGTAGCCGACAATTCCGCCGTAAACGAATGTGCCGTTCTTGGCCAAGACATTGCCGATGTTGCGAACGAAGGCGGTTGCCGAGATCTTTCCGCTGGTGCTGGTCCAGCCGAGCGATGCGTTGACGATGGTGACCGCGCGCTCCTTGTTCGAAGCCTGGTTAAAGGCGTCAAAGAACATGTCGCTGACAGAACGTCCTTCGGCGCGCAGGGTGAACTCGCCGACGTTGCTACCGAACGTATACTGCGCGCCATAGTTCAGCGTGTAAGTTGGCGCGCTGGGCAGGCGGCGACCTGCCAGGCTGAACACTGGCGATCCGCTGATGGCCGGGTTCTCGGTATCGTATTTGGTGAACTCGCTCTTCAGCAGGGCCAGCGAGGCATCAAGCTGGAAGCCTGGTGACGGCATGGCGGTGACTTCGAATTCGGCACCATAGAGCCGCGCGCTCGCTGCGTTCACGATCATCGAGCTGAAACCGCTCGTGACCGGCACCTGCATGTCGGAATAGTCGTAATAGAAACCCGCGCCGTTCAGCCGCAACCTGCGGTCGAAAGCATCGAACTTGAAGCCGATCTCATAGTCCGTGAGTGTTTCTGGCCGATAGCTGGGCTGCGCCTGCCCCAAATTCCAGCCGCCGGTCTTGAATCCCTTTGAGAATGTCGCATAGATCAGTCCAGAGCCAATCTTTTGTTCCAGGGTCACACGCGGGCTGAAGTTCTGGAAGGTGATGTCGCCTGCACCCGGGGGGGAGCCAAATATGTTCGGTGCCCCAGTCAGCTTGCGGGGGTCGGCGTCCCATGTCGCCGCGCTATAGGCATCGACGAACAGGAACTCGCCCGATTTCGTCTTTTTCTCCCAGCTATAGCGCCCGCCCACGATCAGCCTTGTCGTGTCAGTCAGTTCGTAGGCAAATTGGCCGAAGCCCGCGAAAGCTGTGGTCTTGGCATGTCCGCCCAGGCTAAAGACGCCGCCGATGACGCCGTCAAAGCCGCCTGCGAACAGCGCCGTGTCAATTGGATTGCGGGCAATCGTGTTGTAGCCCTGGCTGAAGAAGTAGGCCCCGACTGTCAGGTTGCCACGATCGAAATCCTTGTTGAGGCGCAGTTCCTGAGAAAAGTCATTCGCCTCGATCCAGTTCAGCGCCCAAATCGTGGGCAGGTTGCTCATGTCGATGTCGACCGCGTAGTAGAATTCCGACTGGCGATAGGCGGAGACCGAATTCAGCGAGAAACCGGCCCCCAAGTCCAGGCTGGCATCGAGCGCTATGCCAAACACTTCGCGCTTGGTGGCAGGCAGGTTGTTGGAAAAATCGTGACGGGGGTTTCCGTCGCTGATCTTTCCGCCCACTGTCACGGCCGGCGGAATGGTGCCGGCGGTATAAAGGCCCAGCAGGATTCCACCAGCCCTGTCATTTTCACGGAAATAGTCGGCAGACAGAGTTGCCTTGAAATTGGCGGACTTGTTGTAACTGATCTTGGCGCGGATCGCCTGGGTGCTGAGATTGTTGATATCAATATTGTTGGTGACATTACGATCATAGCCGGAATGTCCGCGCGCCTGGAAGGCGATTCGCGCCGCCACGCCGTCCCCCAGCGGACCGCTGATCGCGCCCGAGGCTGCGAATGCGTTGTAGTTGCCAATCTCGCCATTGAGATAGCCGGAAAGCGCATCTGTCGGGGCGCGAGTCACCAGGTTTACTGTTCCGGCGACCGCGTTGCGGCCAAACAGGGTGCCTTGCGGACCGCGGTTCACTTCCACCCGTTCGACGTCGAAGAAAGTGCCACCGATGGCTGCTGACTGCGATATATAGGCGCCATCGAGGTGATAGGCGGTGCGCGGCTCGGCCGAACTGCCCCACAGGTTGTCAAAACCAAGGCCGCGCAAGGTGATCCGCGCTTCGCCATTCTTGTCGCTGAAAGTCACGTTGGGAACCATGCCCGATAGCGCCTGGACATCGGTGACGCCGCGCTCGGCCAGCGTGTCACCCGAGAACGCGGTAACCGCAATTGGTACGTCCTGAAGATTTTCGGCGCGCTTCTGCGCGGTGACGATGATTTCACCTATCCCGCTGATTTCATCCGCGGATGCAGGGTTCTCTGCAACGGTCTGCGCCTGCGCACAGGTTGGAAACGCAGCAATTGCGATGCCTGTCAGCATGCATGAGCGGAAGAGCCGAAGGTTCCTCATCACCATTCTCCCATTTCAGCGCGCAATGTATGAATGTAGCGCTCGCTACATGAAGCTAGGCCCGGATGCCGGGCAATGTCAAGTGGCGGAAAGCAATGTCGACTGGCGCGTGCCGCGCCGCCGCGGGTTCACGCTGTGTCGGGAGTGGAGGGAGCTTCGGGATCGGCGGGGATCGCCTTGAGCGCGCGCATGAACAGCAGCCCCGCAAGCGGAAACGTTACAAGCCCGGCCATCATGGCAAACCTCAGGCTGTCTTCGCCGTAGTGTGGACGCCAATGGTCGCTCAGCGCACCAACGAGAAAGGGGGTAACCCCTCCGCCGATCAGCGAATTCATGAATCCGTGCACACCGGCCGCCGTGGCGCGCGTGTGCGGCTCGCATACTGCCATGTAGGAGGCCGAATGGGATGGAGAATAGAATGTGCTGGCAAGCGCTCCCAGAAACATTGCAGCGAGTGCAAGTTCGCGGGTCGGAGCAAGAAGCAGCCCGAGATAAATGGGAAACAGTGCGAAGGATATACACGCAGTGAAGGCGATCAAGGTATGCACACCGCTGCATGCAAGGCGATTTCCCAGCCACCCCCCTCCGACCTGACCGAAAGCCATTCCTGCCGCCATCACTGGCCCAAAAACAAATCCTACTTGGTCAACACTCATGCCGTGGCTGCGAATGAAAAGGCTGGCGAGCATTCCGACAAGGCCTATGCTGGCAAAGGTCACTAGCGATGAGGCCGCCGTAAGCAGGACGTATGTCCGGTTTCGGGCGAGGGAGCGGAAAGTGGACTCCCGCGGTGCACATTGTGTCCCACCGGCCCCCCCCTGCAGGGCATCGAGCTTCGTCCAAGCGATCACCAGGGCCAGTACAATGCCAGGCGGCCCCGCGAGGTAGAATACAGCGCGCCAGCCGTAATTCGCCGAAATCCAGCCGCCCAACACCCATGCCAGGAATACTCCAACCATCCCGCCTGCATAGAAAATGCCCATGGCCATCGGCCGTCTCTGGGGCGGATAGCTCTCGCTTATCAGCGACATCGCTGCAGGTACAATGACCGATTCACCTGTTCCGACGCCGGCACGGGCAAGGGCCAGATGCGTGAAGTTCTGGGCCACTCCGCACGCGGAAGTGAAAAGACTCCAGATGCCGATGCCCCAGGAAACAATTGTGCTCCGGTTGAAACGGTCGAGCAGCCAGCCGGAAAGGATTCCACAGGCGCCATAGACGAAAACGAAGGCCAACCCGGTCAGCAAGAACAATTGTTTGTCGGAGAGACCGAATTCAACTTTAACGGGTTCGGCGACTACCGCCATCAACAGCCGGTCTATGAAGGCAAGGCCGTAGCCGCAAGTGAGCAGTACGAGCAGGAGCGCGGATCGTCTGGCGGCGCGTATATTCATGCTCGGTTCTCCCGTTGTCCAGGCGCTGGGATTTAACAGGCCTGACCTGCGCAACCGGCGCGGGTCAGGCCCAGGACCTCAACTCCATCAATAGTGAAAGCCAAAGGTAACTCCGTAAGTGCGCGGAGCGGCAGGTGCATACTTCACCCCCGAACGCGTCTGGCTGGAGACATATGAATAGTATTCCTCCTTGAGGATATTGTTCGCCCAGAGCCGTACGTCATACTTGCCGTTTGACGATGTCCAGCGGACTGATGCGTTGACGAGGTCGTAGCTAGGCTGCTTGGCAGTTGGATTGTTGTCCGGCTCGCTGAAAAAGTTGCCGCCATGCTGCCAGTTGGCCGATAGATCGAATTCCCCGAGCATGGTCGGAATCGTGTAGATTACCGATACGGTACTGGTGAATGGCGGCGTCATGATGGTCTTGTTGCCGGCAAGGCTGCAATTGCGGGTTGCGCCGCCATTGGCGCTGTCGGGCGGATAGGTCGTGCCGGCAGGGCAACCGGCCGGGATCGGGCGCGGCGCACCAGGCGGCAAGGGAAAGTAAACCGGTGCATTGTCGAACTGGTCGTACTTTCCATCCAGAACCGAGATGCTGCCAGAGATCTTCAGGTTCGAAGTTGGAGCCACGGTCAGGTCGATATCGAAGCCCTTGATCGTTGCCTTTCCGCCATTGATCAGGATGGTGCCGACCAGCGGCGGCGGAGCGGCGTTCTGGACTTGGATGTTGGTGTAGTCATAATAAAATGCCTCGGCGTTGAGCCGGATGCGGTTTCCGGCCCATTCACTCTTGAAGCCGATAGTGAAAGCGTCGAGCTGTTCTGGCTTCACTGCGGGGAGCGCCCCGGTCGAGGCGGTTGAGTAGCCGGGAAGATTGTAGACCCCGCTCTTGAAGCCGCGATTATAGGCCGCATAGGCCATGAAGTCGTCCGAGAAGTGGTGATCGAGCGAGACTCGCCAGGTTGCATCCTCGAAATTGGTTTTCGAGCCAAAGGGACCGGAGGCCTGCGGAACACCGTTGACGCTGAAAATCACGCCATCGAGATTTGATATCTCCGAGCCCGCGCCGGTTTCCTTGCGTGAATCGAGGGTATATCGCGCTCCAAGTGTCAGCTTGGTATCAGGCAGGATCTCTTTTGTGATTTGGGCGAATGCCGAGATTGAATTAGTGATCTGCTTGGAGCGCTCGCGCAGATAGTTTCCGGGCCCGCCGATGAATGCCGCACTCCCGGTCGGTGCTGTACCGATGATGTTGAACGAATAGAATGAAATGTCGTGCATATAAAATGCGCCGACGATCCAGTTGAAGGACGACCCCTCAGGTGACATCAGCTGCAGTTCCTGGGTGAAGGTCTTGCCCCAGTTGGGTGTGTCGGCAAACTGGGCATTGGTCGGCGAGGCGTCGGTGTCTAGCAACAACTTGGTGTTGATATGGCCATAGGCGCTGATGCTGCGCAACGTGGCACCGGCGAAATTGCGCTCCAGCTTGAGGCTTACCAGATCATAAACGCTGTCGCCAATGCTGTGGAAGTTCTCCGCAGCATCATAAAAGCCCATGCCCAGCGCCTCGGGCGAGTAATTGTTGAATCCGAACGTGCCCGGAACGACCCGCAACGCCATACCTTGATCGGACTTGCGGTCGGCATGCATGTAGCTGAGCAGCGCACTGAAGCTGTCGGAGGGCTCGAAAAGGATCTTGCCGTTGATGCCCCAGGATTCGTTGGTGAAACGTTTTTCGCCAGGAACGAACACGGCGCCCTGCGCCACGAAATTTCGGCCCCAACCGTCATTCTGCTTGGTGCCGAAAGCAGACAAGTTGACGGCAACCGTTTCCGAAAGGGGTATCGAGGCGTAGAGTTGCCCGGTCCATGTGTCATAGTTGCCATAGCCAATGCTGGCATCCACCACTGTGTCTGAAAGACTTGGCTTCTTGGTGTGGACATGGATGACGCCGCCGGTTGCATTACGTCCGAACAGCGTTCCTTGAGGTCCCTTTAGAGCCTCGATCGATTCGATGTTGTTAAACTCGAAGATCGCAGCCTTGCCTGTCGGAATGTATACGTCGTCCAGGAAAATGGCGACCGAGGGCTCACTGCCGACAATGCTGCCGGTCGAACCAACCCCGCGCAGGAAAGGAAGTGCGCCGCTCGAATTGCGCTGGAATGTGAAACCCGGCACGAGCTGCGTCAGGTTCTGAGGATCGGTCACGCCAAGAAGCGTCACGTCCTCTTCCGAAACGGCGCTGATCGCGATAGGCACCGCTTGCTGGTTTTCGCTGCGCCGTTGCGCGGTGACGATAATCTCGCCCAGTCCACCGTCAGCTTGCTCCTGCGCCGCTACCGGCGATGGCGATTGCGCGAGCGCGGCGGTGGGGGTGAAGGCTGTGGTTGCCAGAGCGACGGCAAAGCAGGTGCGCGAAATCACTTTTGGGTGGTTCATCGTGGCATCTCCCTCTGGTAGCACCCGGAAGTTATATATAATCGAGCGCTCGCTACATGCTTTTTCACTTTTGGCCTGTGAGGTCAAGCTTGACGAGCGGTGTTGTGGTAGGTAACGAGAGTGGAGCGAGCGCTCCAAGTTTTCATAACCGGGGCACATCGAAGAAAATTAACCTGGGTTCGGACCAGTGGAATTCCGGGCCATTGAGAGGTCAGTCAGGGGTGAGCCAGCCTATGGAATCGATAGAGAGAGTATTCGATGTCGGCGGCGTCGGGGTTGTGACGCTGGAGGGTGGTTCTGGCCGTCCCTTGCTGATGCTGCACGACGAA
>Ga0075370_10000440_pt1 | contig 15498 bp, 16 predicted proteins | sample EndMethybrTD3035_FD_71398 | JGI IMG/M metagenome (GOLD analysis project Ga0075370, IMG submission 71398) | Populus endosphere microbial communities from Tennessee, USA - Endosphere MetaG P. TD hybrid TD303-5 | ecosystem: Host-associated > Plants > Roots > Endosphere | place: USA: Tennessee... | reverse complement strand
CTCAACCGCGCGATGCTCGAAGACGGCTGGTTCGACCCGCTGGTGCTCGAGCTCGATGACGAAGCAGCGCAGGAGCCGCTCGACCCGAGCGAGCCCGGCGCCGACCTCACCCCCGTCTCCCAGGCGCTGATGCCGTGGGTGGCCGGCTTCCAGCACGCGTGCCTGAGCTTCCCGGACCTGGCGGAAATGCCCGACGACGCGGTGATGGCGGCGCTGGCCCGCCTGTACCGGCACCTCCCGGCAGAAACCGACGAAGAGCGCGAGGTTGTCGCAACGCTCGACCGCGAGCACCCGCTGGCAACGCTGGACGAAGCGATGGAGGAGCTGGTGGTCACCGTTGCCGACCTGCACGACCTGACGCGCGAGCTGCGCTATCGCGTCGACACGGTCAAGCGCGAGACGCCCAAGGTCGGTCGCAACGACCCCTGCCCGTGCGGAAGCGGCAAGAAGTTCAAGCAGTGCCACGGTGCTGCCTGAACGTGCGGCTGCAGCTGCTTTCCGACCTGCACCTCGAGACCGAGGTCTACGAGCCCGAGCCGGCGCCCGAGGCCGAGCTGCTCGTGTTGATCGGCGACGTCGACAGCACCTGGGCCGGGCTGGAGCTCTTTCGCGGCTGGCCGGTGCCGATCCTGTTCGTCGCCGGCAACCACGAGTTCGACGGACGCGAGTGGAACGACGCATGGCCCGCACTGCGTGAACGCTGCGCCTCCCTGTCGATCACGATGCTCGAACGCGAGTCGATCGTGCTGACCGATTCGGCGGGCCAGCGAGTGCGCTTCGTCGGCACCGCGCGCTGGAGTGACTTCGATCTGTTCGGGGCGGCACGCCGCGAGCGTTGCATGCGTGCCGCGGGTTACTTCATGACGCTGATGAACGCCACGCGCGGCGGCGCGCCGTTCGACGCCGCCGCTGTGCGTGACGAGGCGCTCGTCTGCCGCGCCTGGCTCGCGCAGGAGTTGGCGCGCGCCAACGACGGCTGGGACCGCACGGTTGTTGTCACGCATTTCGCGCCGAGTTTCTTGAGTGCCGATCCGCGCTATGGCTCTCAGCCCGGCACAGCGAGCTTCTGCAACGCCGATGACGACCTGCTGCCGCAGGCCGACCTCTGGCTGCACGGGCATCTGCACTGCCAGCACGACTACCGGGTCGAACACCCCGGCGGCAGCACGCGGGTGGTCTGCAACTCGCGCGGGCATGCGCGCAGGGGCGAGGCGCGCGGGCACGACCCGCGCTGCGTCATTCGCGTCTAGAGGCCGCTGCGGCGCGCCAGGCGGCGCTGCAGCGGGTCTTGCGCGGCGGCTTCGATCGCGGCGGCTTCTTCGGGCGTCAGCGCCTGCAGCGGCGACAGGCTGGCGTCCAGCCCGAACGCGGTGCCCATGTCGGCGCGGTCGGTCTCGGCGAAGGCCGGCGGAGGGTCCAGCGCGTCGAGCGCCCATTTGGGGAGATCGGGAATCAGCTTCATCTCAGCACCTCGCCAACCTGTATCGAACGCTCACCAACGCTTGCAGTTTGCGCTGAGTTGGGGCGTGCAAACCGTCGATATGCCGGCGGGTTCGGGCGCAGTTCACGCTGCCGCCACGCACGCTGCTTCGATCGGGTCTAATGGCGTCTGCGGCAGCGCGTGGTGCGCTGACCACCCCGTGAAAGAACGCACGCCATGTATTCCGACGTCAAGCTCTTCATCAACGGCGAATGGTGCGACGGCACCGGCGGCCGCAGCGAACCGATCATCAACCCAGCCACCGGCAAGGTCCTTGCGCGCCTCGCCCACGCCGCGCCGGCGGACCTCGACCAGGCGCTGCACGCCGCCGACAAGGGCTTCAAGACCTGGCGCAAGGTCTCGGCCTTCGAGCGCTACAAGCTTCTGCGCAAAGCCGGCGAGATCATCCGCAGCCGCGCCGATTCAATCGCCGAGACGATGACGCTGGAGCAAGGCAAGCCGCTCGCCGAGGCGAAGATGGAGACGCTGCTGGCCGGCGACATCATGGATTGGTTCGGCGAGGAGGCGCGCCGCACCTATGGCCGCGTCGTGCCGGCGCGGGCCGAAGGCGTGATGCAGATCGTCACGAAGGAGCCGGTGGGCCCCGTCGCAGCATTCACGCCGTGGAACTTCCCGATCAACCAGGCCGTGCGCAAGGTCTCGGCCGCGCTGGCCGCCGGCTGCTCGGTGATCCTGAAAGGGCCTGAAGAAACACCAGCGAGCTGCGCGGCGCTCGTGCAGTGCTATATCGACGCCGGGCTGCCTGCCGGCGTGCTGAACCTCGTTTTCGGCGTGCCGGCCGAGATCTCCGAATACCTGATCCCGCATCCGGTGATCCGCAAGATCACCTTCACCGGCTCGACGCCGGTGGGCAAGAAGCTCGCCGCGCTCGCGGGCCTGCACATGAAGCGCATCACCATGGAGCTCGGCGGTCACGCGCCTGCCATCGTGTTCGGCGACGCCGACGTCGACCTCGCGGTGAAGCAGCTCTCGGGCTCCAAGTTCCGCAACGGCGGGCAGGTGTGCGTGTCGCCGACGCGCTTCCTGGTGCATGAGTCAGTGCACGACCGCTTCGTCGACGGCTTCGTGAAGGCGACCGCCGCGATCAAGGTCGGCGACGGTCTCGACCCCTCCACCCGCATGGGCCCGCTCGCCAACAGCCGGCGCGTCGAGGCGATGCAGATGTTCGTCGCCGACGCGGTGGCGAAGGGCGCGAAGCTGCGCACCGGCGGCGAACGAATCGGCACCGAGGGCTACTTCTTCCAGCCGACCGTGCTGACCGACCTGTCGCCCGACGCACGCATCCTGAACGAAGAGCCCTTCGGCCCGGTCGTTCCGATCATGCGGTTCTCGAGCTTCGACGAGGTGATCGCGGAGGCCAACCGCCTGCCGTTCGGGTTGGCGTCGTATGCATACACGCGCTCGCTGAAGACCGCGAACGCGCTCGCCGCGCAGATCGAGTGCGGCATGCTCACGATGAACCACCTCGGCCTCGCGCTGCCCGAAGTGCCGTTCGGCGGCATCAAGGATTCGGGCTACGGCTCGGAGGGCGGCTCCGAGGCGATCGAGTCATACCTGAACACGAAATTCGTGACGCAGGTCGGGACCGAGTAAGCACCTGTCGTCACCCCCGTACGGGCCGAGCCCACTCCCGTTCGGGTTGGTCCCCCACTCCCGTTCGGGTGAGTCCCCCACTCCCGTTCGGGCTGAGCTTGTCGAAGCCCTCCTGGCGCACCGCCACCGGCACTTCGACAGGCTCAGCGCGAACGGGATCTAGCTACCAAGCCTCGGCAACGTACTTGTTGCCGTTCGCCTTGTAGCGCGCCACCGCCTTCTTCAGGTCGTTGTACTCGGCGCACGCATTCGCGCACAGCTTGTCGAGTGCCGAAAGCCGCTCCTCCGCCTTGGGCAGCTTGTCCGTCATCAGGTACAGCTCGCCCGAGTATTCGAGGGCACCGCGGTGCTTCGGGTCGATGCGCAGCGCTTCGTTGTAGAACTTCTCAGCGCTCGCCACATCCGGCGGCGAGTTCTTGCGCAGCGTGTAGCCCATCAGGTTGTTCCAGTCGGCGCTGCCGGTGTCGTTCACCTTCTTCAGCTCGTCGATCGCCGCCGGCCACTGCTTCGCGGCAATGTGCTTGCGCGCGCCGGCGAGCTTGTCGGCGGCTGCGGCCTTGGGGGCCGGCTCGGGCGTGTCGGCGGCAAGGGCCGGGGCGGCACCGCACAACAGCGCGAACGACAGGGCGGCGACGGAGTGACAGGACAAAGCGCGGGGCAGTGCGCGAGACAGTGCGCTGGACAAAGCGTGCATCGAGGGCCTCCTGAGCGGTCTCCGGACCGCGGTGCCGGTGAGGATAGCGCCAGTTCGTGACGCCGGTAGAATCGCGGCCCTTTTCCAAGAGAGTGCCCCATGAGCAGCTTCTGCGCGATCGACTTCGGCACCTCCAATTCGGCAATCTCCATCCCCGACCCGGCCGCGGGCATGCGCCTGGTCGAGCTCGAGCCGGGCCACACGACGATGCCGACGGCGGTGTTCTATTTCGTCGAAGGCCCCGAGCTCGACGGGCCGCCACGCGCGTTCGGCCGCGCGGCTGTGGCCGCGTATGTCGAAGGGCTCGACGGCCGCCTGATGCGCTCGATGAAGAGCATTCTCGGCAGCAGCCTGATCGACCAGACCACCGACGTCGGCGGCGGGCGCGGCGCGAAGTATCTGGACATCGTCGCCGGCTACCTGAAGCACCTGAAGCGGCGCGCCGAAGCCGCGAGCGGCCATGCGATCGGGCATGCCGTGCTCGGCCGTCCGGTGTTCTTCGTCGACGACGATCCGGCCCGCGATGCGCAGGCGCAGCGTGCGCTCGAGGCGGCGGCGCGCCAGGTCGGATTCGCCGATGTGCGCTTCCAGTACGAGCCGATCGCCGCCGCATTCGACTACGAGCGCCAGGCGGCGCGCGAGGAACTCGTGCTGGTGGCCGATATCGGCGGCGGCACGTCCGACTTCTCGATCGTGCGGGTGGGCCCCAAGCGCGCCGTGCGGCTCGAGCGCAAGGACGACATCCTCGCGAACAACGGCGTGCACATCGCCGGCACCGACTTCGACCGCCGCATCGAGCTCGCCGCGATCCTGCCGCAGTTCGGCTACGGCGCGTACGGCCCGAGCATCGCCGGGGCGCCGGCGCGCGAAGTGCCGAGCGGCGTCTACTTCGACCTCGCGACCTGGCACCTGATCAACACGGTCTACAACCCGCAGCGCGTGCTCGAGCTGCGCGGGATGCGCGGCTTTTATGCCGAGCCGATCCACCACGACAGGCTGATGACGGTCGTGACCGAGCGCCTCGGCCACGAGCTCGCGGCGCGTGCCGAGGACGCGAAGATCGCGGTCGCCGATGGCGGCGATACGCAGATCGACCTGTCGCACACCGAACGCGGGCTGGCCGTCGCGCTCGCCGAATCGCAGGCGGTCGGCGCGATCGACGCCGACATCGAACGCATCGTTGACACGGCGCGCCGCACCGCAGCCGATGCCGGCCTCGCGCCCGAGCGCATCGACGCGCTTTACTTCACCGGCGGATCGACCGGGCTGCGGCTGCTCGCGCAGCGGATCGCGGCGGCCTTTCCGTCAGCGCGTGCGGTGCGGGGTGATCGCTTCGCCAGCGTGGCGACTGGGCTCGGGCTTCATGCGCAGCGGGTCTTCGCCGCGGGCTTGTCCCGGTGAACCAAGCCCGTCGAAGAAGGCTTCGACAAGCTCAGCCCGAACGGGAACGGTGAATCAGATCACCGCTGCCATCGCCCGCGCCGTGGCCTCGACGTTGCCCGAGTTCAGCCCCGCCACGCACATCCGCCCCGAGCGCACCAGATACACGGCGTGCTCTTCGCGCAGCCGGTCGACCTGAGCCGCGCTCAGCCCGGTGTAGCTGAACATCCCGCGCTGGGTCAGGAAGTAGTCGAAGTTGCGCCCGGGGATCGTCGTGCGCAGCACCTCGTGCAGCTTCTTGCGCATCGCGAGGATGCGCTCGCGCATCGCACCGAGCTCGATCTCCCATTCGCGTCGAAGCGTGGGGTCGGTCAGCACCGTCGCGACGAGCTGGCCGCCGTGGATCGGCGGGCTCGAGTAGTTGCGCCGCACCGTGAACTTGAGCTGGCCCAGCACGTTGGTCGCCTGCGCCGCATTCGGGCACACGACGCTGAGTGCACCGCAGCGCTCGCCGTACACGCTCATGCTCTTCGAGAACGAATTGGCGATGAAGAAGCTCACGCCCGCCGCCGCGAGCGCACGCGCCGCGTAGGCGTCGGCTTCGATGCCGTCGCCGAAGCCTTGGTATGCGAGGTCGAGATACGGGATCAGGCGGCCCTCGCGCAGCACCGGCACCAGTTCATCCCATTGCGCGCGCGTCAGGTCGACGCCGGTCGGGTTGTGACAGCACGCGTGCAGCAGCACGATGCTCTTGGCCGGCACCTTGCGCAGCGCTGCGAGCATCTCGGCAAAGCGCACGCCGCCGGTCGCTGCGTCGTAGTACGGGTACGAGTTCACCGTCAGGCCCGCGCCCTCGAACATCGAGCGATGGTTGTCCCACGTCGGGTCGCTCACCCACACCTGGCTGCCGGCGAAATAGCTCGCGAGGAAATCGGCGCCGACCTTCAGTCCGCCACTCGAGCCGACCGCCTGGATGGTCGCGATGCGCCCCGAGCGCAGCGCTTCATGGTCGGGGCCGAACAGCAGCTGCTGCACCGCACTGCGAAAGTTCGCCGCACCCTCGATCGGCAGATACGGCTTCGGCCCGGTGTTCGCGCAGACGATCGCTTCGGCACGCCGCACCGAATCCATCACCGGAATGCGGCCGGCGTCGTCGAAGTAGATGCCGATCGACAGGTTGATCTTGTTCGGGCGCGGATCCTTCTGGAAGTCTTCGTTCAGGCTCAGGATCGGATCGCCGGCAAACGGGGGAATGTGTTCGAACATGATGGATTGCGCAGTCAGTGGCGGGGTTCAGGCGGCGAGTGCGGCCGCGATGTCTTTCTCGATCGACTCGGGCTTGTCGGTTGGCGCGTAGCGCTTCAACACCTGCCCGTCCTTGCCGACCAGGAACTTCGTGAAGTTCCACTTGATCGCCTCGCTGCCGAGCAGGCCGGGCTTCTCGCCCTTCAGCCACTTCCACAGCGGATGCGCCGAGGCGCCGTTGACTTCGACCTTGCCCATCATCGGAAAGGTCACGCCGTAGTTGACCTGGCAGAACGAGGCGATCTCGTCATTGCTGCCGGGGTCTTGCTTGCCGAACTCGTTGCTCGGAAAGCCGAGCACCACCAGCCCCTTGTCGCGGTACTTCTCCCACAGCGCCTCGAGCCCGCCGAACTGCGGCGTGAAGCCGCACTGGCTCGCGGTGTTGACGATCAGCATCACCTTGCCGCGCTGCGTGGACAGATGAGCGGGCTTGCCGTCGATCGACAACGCTTCGAAGTCGTACACGCTGGAGGGATTGCTGGTTGCCATGATGGTTCTCGCGGTGGACAAGGGTGGGTGTGCAATCCTACCGCCGTGAGCGCCCGGCCCTGCGGCGCCTTCTTGACGCTGCGTGTGCCGGCCCGGAACATGCCTCGTCCGGCGCCCTGTGCGCCTCCCGAAAACTTTCGATGTCCAACTCACGCCCCTCCGAAGCCGCCGGCTATCGGGTCGCGCTCGAAGGCTTCAGCGAATTCGAGCGCGGCATGCTGGCCGCGTGCTTCCGCCTCGCCGAGCGCCGCACGCCGGCCTATGTGCACGTGGCGGACTCGTCGCAGAGCGACCTGATCGTCGCCAACGCCGACCAGCCGCAGCTCGTCGAGCGCATCGTCGCGAATCGCCGCGTCAACGACACCGTGTTCCTCGGCGCGCATGCCCCGCGCGAAGCGATCGCGCATGTCGAGAGGCCGATCGAGCCGACCCGCATCCTGCGCGAGCTCGATCAGCTCGTCGCGTTGCGCACCGTGCGCATCGGCCTGGACCTGGAGCTGCCGATGCCCGGCTCGATGTCTGGCCTGCAGCCGCTTCCGGCCGGCGTCGATCTGCTGCTGCACGACATCCCGCCGTCGCATGCGGACGAGACCTTCCCGGCGAGCGGGATCGACTCGCCTGCGGCGCGCGGCGGGGGCCGCGCGGTTCTCGTCGTCGACGACAGCCCGATCGCGCGCAAGTTCCTCGAGGCCCGTCTGCAGCGCTTTGGCTACGTGGTGCACAGCGCCGCGAGCGGAGCACACGCGCTCGAGCTGGCGGCGAAGCTGCGCCTGTCGATCGTGTTTCTCGACATCGGCCTCGGGCCTGGCGATGCCGCGGGTTCGCAGCTCGATGGGCTGGAGGTGTGCCAGCGCATCCGCCACAGCGCGCAGCAGCGCGGCGATGAGCCGCCAGCCGTCGTGCTCGTCAGCGGAAGCGCGAGCGCCGCAGAGCGTGTGCGCGGCTCGCTCGCCGGCGGCGATGCGTATCTGGTCAAGCCGCTGCTCGAAGCCGAATTCATCGAGGTGCTCGGCACCGTCGATCCGCTGTTTCTTCCTCAGGCGGTCAGCGCACTCGGCTGATGCGCGGGCGCGAGCCGCGGCTCAATGGGCCGCGGGGCCGAACGCCGACAACAGCGCCGCCAGCAAGATGAGCGCGCCGCCGAGCACGAGCGGCAGGGTCAGCACGCCGGCGCCGAGCGCCAGCGAAGACACCGCGCCGAACACAACCTCGGTGAGCATCACGACCGCCGTCACGCTCGCCCGCAGGCGTGATGCGCCGTACTGCAGCGCGAGGTTGCCCACCAGGAACAGCAGGACCATCACTGCGCCCAGTGCCAGCCAGGCCGGCTGCGGTGCCGGCGGCCAGGGCGTGCTGCCGTGTACCGAGAACACGCTCGCGGTGACCAGCGATACCAGCGCGCCGCCGCCGAACATCGCGAGCGCCCGGCCCTCGGGCGGCGCGCTCGCCTGACGGCGCAGCATCACGTTGTTGAGCGCGAACGAGAACCCGCCCAGCACGCCTAGCCAGTCCGCCAGCGTGTTCGGCCAAGGAAATCCTGCGCCGTCGGCAGGCCATAGAACGATCGCCGCGCCGACGAGCGCCAGCACCACCCGCGCACCCGCATGCGGCGTGATCGGCTCGTGCAACAGCAAGCGCGCGAGCAACACCGCCCACAGCGGCATCAGATAGAAGAGCAGCAGCACGCGCACGACGTCGCCGACCACGACACCCCAGTTGAACGACGCGTTGGTCGTGCCGGCTGCGAGCACCAGCACCCACAGGCCCGGGTTGCGCGCCAGCTGCATGAACGATCGCGGCCGTACCGCCAGGATCACCGCGACCGCGGCACCGTAGATCAGCGCAGTCGCCCACAGCGGATGCAGCCCGTTCGCCTGCAGATGGCGCAGCGGCCACCACGAGGTACCCCACACGAGCGCGTTGACGGTCAGGGCGAGGACTGCTCCCGTCTGCAGCGAGCGCTGCTGCGGCGCCAGCGGCATCAGTGCTTGTCGCTGCGCGCGATTGCCAGCAGGTGGTCCAGCTCTTCGCGGTACTTCACGCGGTTCGACTTGTGCCAGCGCAGTACCAGCCACATCGTTCCGGCAACGACCGTGCCGAACAGCGCGATGGCGGTGAAGGCCGACAAGCCGAGCTTGGTCATGCCGGTATAGAACGCCGAGAGACCGAGGATGCAAGCCTGCTCGTTGAAGTTCTGCACGGCAATCGAGCGCCCCGCGCCCATCAGGTTCGCACCGCGGTGCTGCAGCAAGGCGTTCATCGGCACGACGAGATAGCCGCCGATGGCGCCCAGCAGAATCAGGAACGGTGCCGCAACCCACACGTTGGTGATCAGGTTCAGGCCGATCACCAGCACGCCGAGCGCGATGCCGAGCGGGATCACGCTCGTGGCCTGGTCGAGCCGCATGCGAAGCGAGGCGACGATCGCGCCCGCCGCGGTGCCGATCACGACGACGCCGACGAGCGAAGAAGCCTGCGTCGTGGTGAAGCTGAGCGCTGCGGTCGCCCATGCGAACACGATGATGCGCAGGTTGCCCGAGACGCCCCAGAACAGCGTGGTGGTGGCGAGCGAGATCTGGCCGAGCTTGTCGGTCCACAGGCGCGCGTTGCAGCTCGAGAAGTCGTTCAGCAGCGCCATCGGGCTGTGCGACAGCGGCTGCAGCGGCGCTTCGGTGCGCGGAATGCGCAGATTGAACAGCGCCGCAACCACGTAGAAGCAGCCGATCACCGCGAGCGCCGATTCGGGGGCGGTCTTGATGCCGGTGTCGATCATCGGCATGTCGATCGCGAGCAGATGCCGCGAGACGACCGGGCCGATCAGCTGCCCGCCGAGCACGGTGCCGACGATGATCGAGAGAATCGTGAGGCCCTCAATCCAGCCGTTCGCCTTCACGAGCTGCGAGTTCGGCAGCAGCTCGGTCAGGATGCCGTACTTGGCCGGCGAGTACGCGGCGGCCCCGAGCCCGACAACCGCGTAGGCGACCAACGGATGGCCGCCGAACAGCATCATCAGGCAGCCGATCACCTTGATGCCGTTCGAGACGAACATCACCCTGCCCTTGGGCACCGCGTCGGCGAACGCGCCGAGGAACGGCGCGAGGATCACGTAGAACAACGCGAACGTCGCCCCGAGTGCGGGGATGTGCCAGGTCGGCGCGTTGGTCGTCTTCAGCGTGTCGATCGCGACCGGAAGCAACGCACTGTCAGCCAGCGAGCTGAAGAACTGCGCCGCCATGATGGTGTAGAAACCCTTCTTCATGGGCGGCGCGGATGCGGAGGCTTCGGCACAGGGCGGGGTCGAGTGAATGTGGCGCGATTGTCGCCGCAGCGCAGCCCCTTCGGGTTTCCCCGAACATTGCCGCAGCGAACGACTTTGGAGCGTGTTTCCAGATGTGTCTGTATGCGGCGGCCTTATAGCATGCGAGCCCGCATAATTTGCCGATGCCACGTCCGATTGAGGCCTTGATCCACACAGAAGCGCTCGCGCACAACCTGCGGCGCGCGCGTCAGGCGGCTCCCGATGCGAAGGTCTGGGCGGTCGTCAAGGCCAATGCGTACGGACACGGCATCGAGCGCGCATACAGCGGGCTCTCCGGTGCCGATGGCTTCGCACTGCTCGACCTCGCCGAAGCCGAGCGCGTGCGCGCACTCGGCTGGCGCGGCCCTGTCCTGCTGCTCGAAGGGTGCTTCGAGCCACGCGATCTCGAGTCCTGCTCGCGCCTGAGTCTCTGGCACACGGTGCACCACGAGGCGCAGATCGACATGCTCGCCGCGCACAAGACCCATGCACCGCATCGCGTGTTCCTGAAGATGAACAGCGGCATGAACCGCCTGGGCTTCAGGCCCGATGCGTATCGCAGCGCGTGGCTGCGCTTGTCGGGCCTCACGCAGGTCGAGGACATCACGCTGATGACGCACCTCTCGGACGCCGACGGCGCACGCGGCATCGCGCATCAGGTGGCCGTGTTCGAGCAGGCGACGCACGACCTGCCGGGCGAGCGTTCGGTCGCCAACAGCGCGGCCACCTTGCGTTTCGCGCCGACCGATGCAGCAGTGCGCGGCGACTGGGTTCGCCCCGGCATCATGGTCTACGGCTCCTCGCCCGACTACCCGGAGAAGTCGATCGACGACTGGGATTTGCAGCCGACGATGAGCCTGCGCGCGCGGCTGATCGCCACGCAGCAGCTGCAGGCCGGCGACAGCGTGGGCTACGGCAGCAGCTTCATCGCGCAGGCGCCGATGCGCATCGGCGTCGTCGCGTGCGGATACGCGGATGGCTATCCCCGCGTCGTCGCGCCCGAGACGCCGGTTCTTGTGGACGGCGTGCGAACGCGTCTCGTCGGGCGCGTGTCGATGGACATGATCACGGTCGACCTTTCGCCCGTGCCCGCAGCCGGCGTCGGCAGCGAGGTCACGCTGTGGGGCCGCAGCAGCAGCGGTGCGCTGCTCGGGATCGACGAGATCGCGCAGGCCGCCGGGACGGTGGGCTACGAGCTCATGTGCGCACTCGCGCAGCGGGTGCCGACGCGCGCCGATCCATGAGCGCTCGATGAGCTGGGACCGCGGCGACTACCAGCGCGAGCGGCAGAACTACATCGCCGCGACGCAGCGCCGCGAGCCGATGATGCTCGTCTCGACGCTGATCTTCACCGCCACCTGGCTGGTGTTGATCGGCATCGCGGCCACGCTGCAGCGTCTCGCGCCCGGGACCACCACGTTCGCAGACGCGGCATCGGTCGTCTGGGCCCAACGTCAGGCAAACCGATGACAGCGGCCCCTATCGCCGTCTCGCCGGACGAGGTCGAGATCAGCGCGATCCGCGCGCAGGGTGCGGGTGGGCAGAACGTCAACAAGGTCTCGAGCGCAGTGCATCTGCGCTTCGACATTCGTGCTTCGTCTTTGCCTCTGGCGATCAAGGAGCGGCTGCTCGCGCTATCCGACCAACGCATCACGGGCGAGGGTGTCGTCGTGATCAAGGCGCAGACGAGCCGCAGCCAGGAGGCGAACCGCGCCGAGGCGCTGCAGCGGCTGAACGAACTCGTCAACAGTGTTGCCGTGCCGCCGAAACCGCGCCGCGCGACGAAACCGACCTACGGGTCCAAGCAGCGCCGCCTCGAGGGCAAGAGCCTGCGCGCGGCGATCAAGGCCGGGCGCGGCAAGGTGACCGACTAGGCTCGCTTGAACAGAGCGAGCAACGCCCCCGCGGCGACGAACAGGCTGCCGAACGTGCGGTTCAGTGCCTTGATCTGGCGCGGTGACTTCAGCAGGCGCAGCAGCTTCGCGGCGAGCGCCGTGTAGCCGCCCATGACGACGAGGTCGGTGAGCGCGAGCGTCGCAGCGATCACCAGGTACTGCGGCGCGAGCGAGCGCGACAGGTCCAGGAACTGCGGCACGACTGCAAGCAGGAACACCGTGCCCTTCGGGTTCACCGCGTTGATCATCCAGCCGCGCAGGATCAGGGCGCGTGCCGACACGCTGGGCGCATCGGCGTTCGGCTCGACGATCGGCCGCGCGGGTGCCCGCCACTGCTTGATGCCTAGCCAGACGAGATACGCCACGCCGAGCCACTTGACGACCGCGAATGCGAGGCTCGAGGCCGCGATCAGCGCGCCGAGCCCGAGCCCGACCACCAGCACCTGGGTCCAGATGCCGAGGATCAGGCCTATGCTCATCACGTAGCCGCGCGTGAAGCCGTGGTTGAGCCCCGCGCTCATCGCGGCGACGGCACCCGCGCCGGGTGAAAGGCTGATGAGCCAGGCAGCGACGAAGAAGGTGAGCCAGGTCGAGAGTTCCATCGTGTGAATTATCCCTGCGCCGCCAGCTCGGCAACGATCTCGCCGAGCCGCTTCAGGTTCGCATCGAGGCGCGCCGACCACGGCTCGCCGTAGTGGAGCCGGATGAAGTGGTCGAAGCGGCGGCTGCAGCTGAACGTGGCGCCCGGTGCGAGCCCGATGTGCTCGTGCCGGGCGAGCTCGAACACCTTGCGCGAGTCGACGTGCCGCGGCAGTTCGATCCACAGCATGTAGCCGCCCTGCGGCCGGCTCAGCTTGCACCCCGGCGGGAAGTAGCGCGTCACCGCGTCGATCATCTGCGCCGCCTGCGTGCGGATCGCGGCGCGCAGCTTTCGCATGTGATGGTCGTAGCCGCCGTCGCGCATGAACTCCGCGATCACCTCCTGCTGCAGCACGACGCCCGTGACCGAGGTGTGGAACTTCAGCGACTGAGCTTCCTTGAAGCGCCGCCCGGGCGCCATCCAGCCCACCCGATAGCCCGGCGCCACGGTCTTCGTGAACGCAGAGCACAGGATCACGTCGTCGGTTTCGTCGAAGCTCTTGAGCACCGGCGGGCGCTCGTCGCCGAAGTGAGTCTCGCCGTAGATGTCGGTCTCGATCAGCGTGAAGCCGCGCTCGGCCGCCAATGCCACGAGCCGGCGCTTGCTCTCGACGGGCATCAGGCTGCCCAGCGGATTCTGGAAGTTCGGGATCACGACGCACGCCGTGATCGCGCCGCGCTCGCGGGTGGCGAAGTCGAGCGCGTCCAGCGAGATGCCGTCGCGCGGATGCGTGGGGATCTCGATCGACTTCATGCCGAGGCTGCGGATGATCTCGAGCAGCATCCAGTAGCTCGGTGATTCGATCGCGATCGTGTCGCCGGGCTTGGCCGCGGTGCGCAGCGCGAGGAAGACCGCTTCGGTGCCGCCGTGCGTCAGGATGATGTTCTCGGGGCGCAGCTGCACGCCGGCGTTGACGCTGCGTCGTGCCACCTCATGCCGCAACGCGGCGCTGCCGGTGATGTAGTAGCGCGTTGCGTACTCCGGGTGCAGCCGGTTCAGCTTCGCGGTCAGCGCGCGCAGCTTCGCCTCGGGCAACAACTCGCGTGAGGGCATGCGGCAGAACGACGGCGCCGCCAGCGCATCGTCCGAACCGAGCAGGAACTCGCGCGTGATGTCGTCGGGCGTGACGAACCCGGGCTTGAGCATGCGTGCGTCGAGCTGCGGCTCGGGGAGCGGCGAAGCGCGCCGTGCGACGAAGTAGCCCGACTTGGGGCGCGCTTCGACCAGCGCGCGGTTCTCGAGCCAGCGATAGGCGAGCGTCACGGTCGAGGCGCTCACGCCGTGCTGCTGGCACAGCAGCCGCACCGACGGCAGCCGGTCGCCGGTGCGCAGGCTGCCCGCGACGATCGCGCGCTCAAGCTCGCCCGCCACGCGGTGGTAGAGCGGAAAACCGGGGTCGGCAGCGCGATCCATTGGTGCATTGTGGCCATGTGGCTGAGCAGGTGACAGACACAGAGGCGTGCAGTTGTCACCAGCACAGATCGCGGCTGCAGCATCTGTGCTGGAACAGATGCTTCGACTCTGCCCGTAGCAACGGCGCGCGCGTTGCCGGACACTGACTCCGCGGCCCGACACATCGGGCACCACCGAGGAGATCCGCCATGAACCGCACCGCATCACGCCGTCCCGCCGAAGAACTGCTGCAACTCAGCCGCGGCCAGCTCGTCGCCTGGGAGCAGCCGCGCGCCATGACGTTGCGCGTGCTGGCCGGCCTCGTGTGGGTGACCCGCGAGCGCGACCTCGGCGACCACTTCCTGCATGCCGGCGACAGCTTCGCGCTGCGCCCGCGCGACCGCACGCTGATCCAGGCCGAACGCGAGACGCGACTGATCGTGGAGCCCGCGAAGAGCGATCGACCGGGGCCGCGTTCGGGCCGCGGCCGCCTTGCCGTGCCGCGCTGGTTGCAGCACGGTCCGGTGCCGGCCGGGGTTGCGCTCGGCGCACCGTGAGCGTTTCGGCCGTGTGCCGAAAACCCTGATTGATTTATTTATTGATGGGTCTACCGTGATGACATCAGAGCCGATCTGCTGTCGTCACGAATGTCTTCCACTCCCACCATCGCCGACATCGCGCGCCAGGCCGGCGTCGGCACCGCCACCGTCGATCGGGTCCTGAACCGGCGCCCCGGCGTCAATGCCGAGACGGTGCAGCGGGTGCTGCAGGTGGTCGCCGAACTCGGCGCACCGCAACAGCCGGGGCGCCCGCGGCGCGGCGAGAACTTCCGCTTCGCCTACGTGCTGCCGGCCGACGACGCGCCGTTTCTCGAACTGGTCGAGCGCCAGATCGCGCAGGCCGCGGGCGACTTTCGCCACCAGCACATCACCGAGGTCACTCACCGCATCGCCAGCGGCGACGCGAACGCATTCGCGAGCGAGCTGATCCAGCTCGGCTCGACCGACTGCCAAGGCATCGCCTTGCTCGCGCCCGACCTGCCGCCGGTCAAGCTCGCCATCAACGAGCTGGTGCGCGCGGGCGTGCACGTGGTCACGCTGTTCTCGGACGTGGCTGGCTCGATGCGCGAGACGCACGTCGGCGCCGACAACCGCGCAGCCGGCCGCACCGCCGGCCTGCTGCTCGCGCGCATGGTGCACCCGCCGCGCGACACGCTTCTCCTCAGCTCGCAGGCCACGCGCCTGTCGGCCGAGATCGAACGGCGCATCGGCTTCGCGCAGGTGATCGAGGAACGCTTCCCGAAGCTGCGCC
>Ga0075370_10000439_pt1 | contig 15500 bp, 14 predicted proteins | sample EndMethybrTD3035_FD_71398 | JGI IMG/M metagenome (GOLD analysis project Ga0075370, IMG submission 71398) | Populus endosphere microbial communities from Tennessee, USA - Endosphere MetaG P. TD hybrid TD303-5 | ecosystem: Host-associated > Plants > Roots > Endosphere | place: USA: Tennessee... | reverse complement strand
ACCTGCTGCGGATCACCATGGTGATCCGCAGCAGGTACCCCTCGTTTTACGCTGCGATGGAGGGTTCTGGGACGAGCGGCACGTTGCGGCTTCCCCCGTAGCCACCGCCGCCGGCCGAGCCATCCCAGTCGGACAGAATCATCACGCGCAGCATGTTGATTCCAGAAGTCGCGAGCAAATTGCTGGCGCGCACATCACTAAAGCCCATCGGCTCCGCGGCAACCACTTGCACGACCTCATATCGCATCGGTCCGTGGTCCCCGACCAGCCTCATGGCCACTCCTCGTCCAATCCCGCCTCGAGCACCTCGCGGGATGTGCGAATGAATTTAACGCATCGCCACGAATCCCGCACAGACAATTGACGCAGAAGTTGAAAATCGATAGGCGCGAGCCCGGAACGGGAAGTCATACGCGACGCCAGTCCAGTGGTGTCATTGGCAAAACGTGCATTCGGATGCAAATTTGGCAAAGCAATAGCGCTCTGCTGACAGCGTTTTGTCACAAGTGACAAAACGCTGTCATGTATGCCGAAACTCGCTGGTGAACAGTGTCTATCGGCTGCCGTCGCGCGTCGGTAATTTCGCTACCGCTGCTGAAATTGCGATCTTGATCAAAACTGGCAACATAGATACTCAACTTAATGTCTTGCCGCGATCTTTGCGGCACGCACTGTAACGTTTATGTGTCTTATAGGTGTGAATTGCGGTCTCAGTAAACGGACGGACTTCGACCCTCAAGCGGCACTGTGGCGGCACGCCGCAACGCATTCGCAGCCGCCCGCTGATGCGATGTTGTGGTACAAGCACGCCGACTTCAGGCAAAGCAAATCTACCCTTAAGCAAACGCTTTACAAGGGGCCGATTGCACTAACCCATCCTTGAAGCAAAAGCAGGAGTCCAGAAAACGAATCCACCCCGCCGTTCCACTTCGCAAGCAAAAACGCAGGTAGCTGCTAGTTCGCCGCTAGGCTTTGTGGTGTGGCAATGAAGGCCCGACCGGTATGCGTGCCAGACGTCGCGGTGGAACGCCGCGGACCGGGCCGCACCCGCCTTCTCTCCGAACGAGCCGCCCGGCACCGGCGGGTGCTCAACGTGACCGCCATGATCAGCGCCGCCATCACCGCGTTCTTCGGTATCCAGGGAATCCTCATTGGTCAGGACTGGTGGGTCACTGCCATCAACCTCGCGAGCACTGTTACCTACCTCATGATTCCGCGCCTGTGCGGTATGGGAGAACTCGTCGCTCCCCTCGTGTTCTTCGTCGTCTCGTACGTCACCATCACGGTGCTGTGCATCTATCTGGGCACGGGCTCGGGACTGCAGTTTTATTTCGTGGTGGCCGCCGCGCTAGTGCTGGTCGTCCTCGGCCCTGACCACATCGTGTTGGCTTCGATACTTGCCGCGATCGGTGCCGCGACGGTCATCGCGCTCGAGTACTTCGTCCCCAATGACACAGGCACCCAACCGCCGTGGGCTTTCAAGACGTCGTTCGCGCTGACGGTGATCACCGCGTGGATCCTCGTCCTCGCGACGATCTGGTTCGCCCTACGTGAAATCCGCCGCACCCGGGAGGCCATGGAAGCGGAGTACGAACGGTCCGAGCAGCTGCTCGCCAACATCCTCCCGGCGACCATCGCCGAACGGCTCAAGGATCCATCGCGAAACATCATCGCCGACAAGTATGACGACGCTTCGATCCTGTTCGCCGATATCGCCGACTACACCAAACGCGCGAGCGATACGACTCCGACCGACCTCGTGCGGTTCCTGGACCGCCTCTACACCGACCTCGATCTGTTGGTCGACAGGCATGGTCTGGAAAAGGTCAAGACCAGCGGTGACTCATACATGGTGGTGAGTGGCGTGCCCGAGCCCCGGCCCGACCACATCGAGGCGTTGGCGTGCCTGGCGTTGGACATGGCCGATGCCGTCGCCGACCTCACGGATCCGAACGGACGGGCGGTGCCGTTACGAATCGGGCTGGCGGCGGGGCCGGTGGTGGCCGGTGTCGTTGGCGCACGAAAGTTCTTCTACGACGTCTGGGGTGACGCCGTGAACGTCGCGTCACGCATGGAGACCACCGATGTCGAGGGCCGGATCCAGGTACCTCAGGACGTATACGAACGCCTCAACCACGCGTTCGTACTCGAAGAGCGCGGTGGGGTCGACATCAAGGGCAAAGGCATCATGCAGACCTGGTACCTGATCGCGCGTCGCGACGACGACGCCGTTCGACGCGCGGTCGAACGAGGCGCCGCCGCAACACTTTAGACCTTGCGGTTCTCCGACTTGATCAGCCAGGCCAACTTCTCGAGACCGTCGATGAGCTGGTGCAGGATGTCGGCGGTGCTGGGGTCCTCGGCATCCACCGCGTCGTGCACGGTGCGCAGGGTGTCGACGGTCGCGTAGACGCGATCGGTGATCAGGTCGACGACGTCATCGGTGCTGTGTTCGTAGGGCGGGAACTGCGGCAGCGTGGTGCCGGCGGTGACGGTGTCTGACCGTCCGTCCGGAACGGCCCAGAGCGCGCGCATCCGCTCGGCGACGGTGTCGCTGGCTTCGCGTGCGAAGTCGACGAGCTCGTCGAGCTGCAGATGAAGATCGCGAAAGTTGGTGCCGACAACGTTCCAATGTGCCTGCTTGCCCTGCAGGTGCAGCTCGATCAAGTCGACCAGGACCCGCTGGAGGTTCTTGCTCAGCTCCGGCGATGCCTGGAATCCGTGTACGTCCGTGTCATTTCGTCGATTTGTACCCATGCACCGGTCAACGTCCCCCAATCTGGAATGACTCCAGATTAACCTGTGACTGTGGTCACAATTTGCTGTCTTGTTGCTGGTCCTGCTTCTCGAGCAAGCGGGCGTATCCAGCGCCCATTCCGAGCAGGATCAGCCCGACGACGATGAAGACCGTGACCCGGAAGATGCCGTCCAGCGTGCCGAGGTCGAACAGGAACAACTTGGCCATCGCCGCCCCGACGAGCGCCAGTCCCCCGCCGATCGGCAAGGACCGAGCGGTTCGCGGCAACCGCGCCGCGTAGATGAAGAGCGCAGCGGCCATCACGATCCAGCAGATCGTCGCCGCCATGTGCCCGGCGAAGAAGCCACGCTCCTCGCCGCCGATCAGCACGCCCGCGGTGACGGTGAAGGTCGTGATCGCATAGGCGGCCACCACAGCCGCACCGGCCCACATCGCCGAATCGGGACCGTCGAGCGTCCACACGATGACGACGGCGAACGCGATCAGCAGCAGACTGGCAATCAGCGTAGAAACCGCTGTCGCAGTGGAGATTTCGTTCGCATAGATCAGCGAGCTGGGCGGTGCATAGCTGAGGTAGAACGCTGCGCCGACGACGGCCAGCCCGAGCGCGACCCATCGCGCCATCGCCTCACGACGCGCCGCCACGGCCACGACGATCGCCATGGCCAGGAGTATCGGACCCGCGACGTAACCGTCGAACGCGACCAGCACCGCGATCGTCGCGGAGATCGCCGACAAGGCCGCCCAGATGGGCCGCACCGCGCCGTCGACACCGGTCAAGCGGCCACCGACGAGCACGATCCCCAGGATCACCGCCGCCAGGACGGCCGCCATCAGCGCGGCGACCACCCGGTCGGCGACCAGCGCCACGCACAGCACGGGCAGCACACCGGCGCCGGTCATCAGCGCCATCAGCACACGATTGGATGTCCGCGGGAGCAGGATCAGCGCGGCGACGATCGCGAGCCCCGCGCCGATGGCGCATGCGGCGACCAGCCACGGGTCGCGACGGTCGTCGAAGCTCAGCGCCAGCAGGGCGATGAGCAGCGGAAATGTGATGGCCGCGATGCGGGCGCAGTGCAGCCAGATCCAGTCCTTGCCCAGCTGGACGGGCAGCGATACCGCGGCGAGCGCCAACATGAAGCCGACGAGCAGCAGCGTGATGCCGTCGGTGACGATGGGCGCCAGCACGATAAGCGGAACCAGCACGAGCACGCCGAGTTGTTGTGAGTCCCAGCGGCGGGCCAAGGTCAGGCCGCCACCGCCGATGATCGCGGCGGCAATGAGTCCGACGGGCGGGGACACCCAGCCGTAAATGGTCGTGATCGCGATGACGTCGATATACGCCGCGGCGATACCGGTCGCAGCCAGAGCGATGGCACCGACCCGGCCGCCGGGGCGCCGGTACAGCCAGGCGGCCACCCCCACCAACGCGCCTGCCAGGGCCGCACCGCCCGCCACGCGGATCTCAGGACGCAAAATGCCTGCCTGGGCGGCCAGGACGACGAGCAGCACGACGCCGATCAGCGTGACGGCCACACCGGCGACGGCGAGCAACTTGCCGATCCATCCCTCGTCGCGCTGCTTCTGCACGACTGGCGGCACCGGTGGCGCCGGGGCCTGCGCCGCCGGTGGCTGGTACTGGGGTTGGGGCTGGTACTGCGGCCAGTACGGCAGGCCTTGTGCAGCGGGTTGGGCGACCGCGGACTGCGGCTGTTCGGACAGCATGCGGTCCAATGCGCTGAGGTCCGCCGAGACCCTCGCCATGTACTGCGATATCGCCGAGAAATCGGCGGAAACCCGGGCGATGAGGGCGCGTTGATCGGTCATGGCTGACATCGTGGCAGCCGGATCACCGTTTTCGGATGAGTAGGACTACTCGTCCAGGCCGTGTTCGATCGCGTAACGGGCCAATTCGACCCGATTCGCGACCTGAAGCTTGCGGAACGTCGCCTGGACGTGGTTCTCGACGGTGCGGTGGCTCAACGAAAGCCGGGTGGCGATCTGCTTTGCCGTCAGCCCCTTTGCGACGTGCCGCAGTATCTCGGTTTCGCGTTCGGTGAGACTCGGAGTGGCTGGTCCGGCTCCCGGGCTCGCCGCGATACGTCGGTACTCACCGAGAACCAGCCCCGCGAGCCCCGGTGTGAACACGGCCCGCCCCTCGGCGGTGGCCCGCACCGCGTCGCCGAGTTCTTGTTTCGACGCACTCTTCACGAGATAGCCTGTCGCCCCGGCCTTTACCGCTTCCAGCACATCTTCGCGTTCGTCGGACGCCGAGAGCACCAGGACACGCGAGGACGGCGAGACCGCGAGTACCTCTGCGGTCGCCTGTGCCCCGTCACCGTCGGAGAGTCGCATGTCCATCACGACTACGTCCGGGAAGACCACGGCGGCCCGGCGACGCGCCGCGGCCACACCGTCCGCCGTGGCGACGACGGTGAATCCGTCCTCGGCGAGATCGCGGGCCACCGCGTCCCGCCAGATCGGATGGTCATCAACGACCATCACGGTCGGGGTACTGTCAGCTCCCATTCCGTCCCACATCCCGGCGCGGTGGTGAGCTTCGCACTTCCACCAAGCCAATCCATCCTTCCGACAATCGATTTAGCCACGCCGACGCGGCCCTCACCGACCGCCTCGTCCAGCCTGCCCTCCGCGATTCCCACGCCGTCATCGCGGATGCTGACCGTCACCGAGTCTCCCAGATCCTCGAGCAACACGTAGGCGCGCGCATCGGGGCCGGCGTGGGCGGCAACGTTGTCCAATGCGTTGGCAGCGGCGGCATACAGCTCACCAGCTCTGGCCGTGTCCAGCAGCACCGGTTCGGCGGGCACGCTCACCGACACCAGATCTGAGGCACGCTTCCGCAACAACGCGCCGACGTCGGTCTTCTCCCCGGCCGGTGTCTCGGTGTCGGCCGAGCTGACGAGGCGCCGCAGCGCGCGCTCCTGTTCCCCCGCCAATTCGGCTAATTCGGCTGTAGGCCCGCCGATTTCGCGGCCGCGACGAGACACCAACGCCAACACCTGAATCGCACCGTCGTGCACCTGACGCGACAACCTCTCCCGCTCCTGGTGCGAGGCGGCCAGTCGCGCCGCCTGTTCGAGTTCGGCGTGGGCGCGCCGTGCGGTCTGTGCCGCCATCCCGACCGCGAGGCCGACCGCGAGTTCGATGACGATCGTCGCGTTGCGACCCAGGTCGTAATTGATGAAGCCCTTCACGATGGTGCTGGCGATCATCACCGCCACCCCGGCCAGCATGCCGGCGATCGGCCCGGACAGGATGGCCGCGGAGATCGTGGCGTTGGTCGCCCACAATGTCGTCGGCCACGACTGGTTGTCGAACGCCCACTGATCGGAGGCGACGAACTCGGTGGACAGGATCAGCGCGACAACGACGACGATTTCCGCCACCACCCACGTCGCGCGCCTGCCGAATCCGCGGAGATAGGCGAACGCGCACAGAGCGCTCCATGCGAGCAACACCGCGAACAGTGCCGACCCGATCGCCGGATGGTCGAGTTCGCCGTTCACCGCGATCTGGAAGCCAAGTGCGTAAATGCAACTCAGCAAGCGGAACACCTGCGCCGCCCGCCACAACGGCGTGGCCGGATCCGGTTGGCTCGCCGGCATGGGGGCTACAGCACCTTTGACAGAAACGCCTTCGTCCGTTCGTGTTGCGGGTTGCTCAGTACATCGCGGGGAGGCCCGCTTTCCACCACGACACCGCCGTCCATGAACACCAGATGATTGGCGACCTCGCGGGCAAACCCCATCTCGTGAGTCACCACCACCATCGTCATACCCTCGGCGGCAAGCTTTTTCATCACCTCGAGAACCTCACCCACCAACTCGGGGTCCAGCGCCGACGTCGGCTCGTCGAACAACATCAACTTGGGACTCATCGCCAAGGCACGCGCTATCGCCACCCGCTGCTGCTGTCCGCCGGAGAGTTGAGCCGGGTAGGCGCCGGCCTTCTCTGAAAGCCCCACCTGTCTCAGCAAATCCTTGCCCCGCGCTATGGCGTCGTCTTTCTTGACGCGCTTGACGTGGATGGGCGCCTCGATCACGTTCTCCAACGCGGTGCGATGCGGGAACAGGTTGAAGTGCTGGAACACCATTCCGATCTCGCGGCGCTGTTTCGCGGCGTCGCGCGGCGACATCTCGTGCAGCTTGTCGCCCTTCTCCCGGTAGCCGATCAGTTCACCGTCGACATACAACCGGCCGGCATTGACCTGCTCGAGATGGTTGATACATCGCAGAAAGGTCGATTTACCCGACCCGGAGGGACCGACCATGACGAGCACTTCACCCTTGCCGATCTCAAGCGTGATGCCCTTCAGAACATCCAGCGCGCCAAAGCTTTTACAGACCGATTCGGCCTTCACCATGGGTGTCACGGGGCAGCTCCTGCGTCGCCGAGTCCCTGCGCTTTGGCCAGCGCTTCGAGTTGTTTGGTGGTCAACTTGCGCGACGCGCCCCTGGCGAAGTACCGCTCGAGGTAGTACTGCCCGACCATCAAGACGCTGGTGGCGATCAGATACCAGAACGCGGCGACCAGAAGCAGCGGCACAGGTTCGAACTCCCGCGCCGCGATCTCGCGGGACGTAATGCCGTACAGGTCAAGGGTGAACGGCACTGCCGTTACCAGCGATGTGGTCTTCAGCATGCTGATGACCTGGTTGCCGGTCGGCGGAATGATCACCCGCATCGCCTGCGGCAAGACCGTACGCCACATGGTCATGCCCCACGACATACCGAGTGCGGTGGATGCCTCGAACTGTCCCTCCGGCACGGAAGTGATTCCCGCACGGATGATCTCGGCCATATACGCGCCCTCGTTGATGGCCAAACCGAGAATCGCCAAGAAGAACGGAATCGACAGGGCCTGCACGTTCATCTGGAAGAACGTCGGCCCGAACGGCACCCCGAGCTGGATGTTCTGGTAGATCGTCGGAATCAGGCCCCAGAACACGAGCTGCACGTAGATCGGTGTACCGCGGAAGATCCACAGATACACCCACGAAACCGCCTTGAAAATGGGATTGGGCGAGAGCCTCATCACCGCGATGACCACGCCGAGGATGATGCCCAGCACCATCGAATAGAGCGTCAGCTGAAGCGTATTGACGAGACCGACCGTCAGTACCCGCTCGTTGAAGAGGTACTGCATGAAGACGGACCAGCGATACGCGGGATTGGTCGCCGCGCCGTAGAGGAACAGTGCGACGAGAAAGATGATGACGACCGCCGCCACCCACCGCCACGGATGACGCAGCGGTACAGCATCAATAGCGGCCGGGGCGGGGGGCGACGACGTGTCGACATCAGTCATTTCAGACGCCTTCTTAGCTGATGGCGCCGTTGATCACTGGCTTGTCGATCATCCCGTTCTCGACGCCCCAGTTCTTGGCGATCTCCTCGTACTTGCCCGACTCGATCAGATGCTCGAGCGCCTTCTGCAGGGATTGCGCCAGCGGCGAACCCTTCTGAACCGGCCAGCCGTACGGTGCGGAGTCGAAGATCTCGCCCGCCGCTTCCAGCTTGCCGTTGCTCTGCTTGATCGCGTAGGACGTCACGGGTGAGTCGGCGGACATGGCGTCCACCTGACCGAGCACCACGGCATTGGTTGCGGCATCCTGTCCGTCGAACGACACGATCTCGATCGGCGGCTTACCGGCGTCGGTGCATGCCTTGCTCTTGGCGGGCAGCTCCTCGGTCTCCTCGGTCGTGGTGGCCTGCACCGCAACCTTCTTGCCGCATGCGTTGTTCGGATCGATCGGCGATCCGGGGCGCTGGGCCCAGAGAATGCCTGCGCTGAAATAGGTCACAAAGTCGACCGATTCCTCGCGCTCCTTGGTGTCGGTGAATGACGACATGCCGACGTTGTAGGTACCGCCCTGTATCGAGGGGATGATCTTGGCGAAGTCCGATTCGCGGTAATCCGCCTCAAGGCCCAGAGTTCCGGCGATCGCATTCATCAGATCGACGTCGAAGCCGACGATCTTGCCGCTGGGATCCTTGAATTCGTTCGGCGCGTACGGAATGTTGACGCCGACGATCAGCTTGCCGGATTCTTTGATTGCTTCCGGGACGGTGTTTGCGATTTCCTCGACCTTGTCGGCCGCGGCTGTAGTACTGCCGGTCGTCTCTTCGCTCGTGTTGGTACCGCTCGCGCAGCCCGAGAGGAGCAGCGCGCCGGTGGCAGCAAACACGCCTGCCATGCGCCACAGTTTCCCTCGACGGTCTTGACATTCACGTAGCACGGTTCCCTCTACTTTCTGCCTCGTTGATCCAGCGCGAAGCGCCGGTAGGGGAACATTAATGGAGACCTACGGCAGCGGCAGGGGAACACGAACGGCCGACTAATTCCGTAGCGCTCCAATGACACGGTTTGCACACGGAACGGGAAATATTCGGCCCTCGGGATTGCGGTTGTGGGAAAATTCGCCAATGGAAAGTCCTGCTCAACCAAGCATGTTGCCGCACCTCTGGAAGTCGGCTCTGGCCACCGGGGTCCTGGTTCTGGTCCTCGGGGTGCTCGTCCTCTGGCGCCCGGGTGCGGCGATCTTCGTCACCGCAATCTTCTTCGGCGCCTACCTTCTCGTCACCGGGGTCGCGCAGGTTGTCATGGCGTTCAGCGTGAAGTCGACCCTTGGCGGCAGACTCCTCCTCTTCATCGGCGGCGCGGCAGCACTGGTGCTGGCGGTGCTCTGCTTCATCAACTTCTCGAACTCGATCGAGTTGCTCGCCATTTGGATCGGCATCGGCTTCATCTTCCGCGGCGTCGCGACGCTGATGTCGGCGATCTCCGACCCCACCCTGCCGGGACGCATCTGGGAGATCATCGTCGGCGTTCTGGGTTTGATCGCCGGCATCATCATGTTCGCGTGGCCGATGGAGGGATTGGTCGCCGTCACCCAGGTGACCGGCATCATCCTGATCTTCCTCGGCGCGGCCGAGATAGGAACGGCATTCGCCATCCGCAAAGCCTCCAGGGGCCTCGGCGGTACGGCGCCAGCACCTTCGACAGAAGCGCCGGTGAGCTAACGCACACTGATTTCTACTACGCTCTGTCGTAGGCTGGGAGAACAGCCACGGGAGAGGTTCACATGGACGCACTCGACGTGTCGCGGTGGCAGTTCGGAACGACCACCGTCTATCACTTCATCCTCGTCCCTCTCACCATTGGGCTGGCTCCGCTCATCGCCGCCATGCAGACGGCGTGGGTCGTCACCGGGAATCCCGCGTGGTACCGGCTGACCCGGTTCTTCGGCAAGCTGTTCCTGATCAATTTCGCGCTCGGAGTCGCCACCGGCATCGTGCAGGAATTCCAGTTCGGGATGAACTGGAGTGAGTACTCCCGCTTCGTCGGCGACATCTTCGGCGCGCCGCTGGCGTTCGAGGGACTGATCGCCTTCTTCTTCGAGTCGACGTTCATCGGTCTGTGGATCTTCGGCTGGACCCGCCTGCCGCGTCTCGTCCACCTCGCATGCATCTGGATCGTCGCCTTCGCCGTCAACGCCTCGGCCTATTTCATCATCGCGGCGAACTCGTTCATGCAGCATCCCGTTGGCGCCAAATACAATCCGGAGACCGGTCGCGCGGAACTCGTCGACTTCGGCGCCCTGCTGACCAACAACACCGCGATCTGGGCGTTTCTGCACGCGGTCGCCGGAGCATTCCTCACCGCAGCCGTTTTCGTCGCGGCGGTGAGCGCCTGGCTGATGGTGCGGTCCCACAAGCGTGCAGACGAAACCGACGAGGCGCGCACCATGTACCGGCCGGCGACGATCGCGGGCAGTCTGATCGCACTGGTGGCCGCGGGTGGCTTGTTCTTCACCGGTGACTTCCAGGGCAAGCTGATGTTCGTCCAGCAACCCATGAAGATGGCGTCGGCAGAGTCGTTGTGCCACACCGAAACCGATCCGGACTTCTCGATCCTCACCGTCGGCACCCATAACAACTGCGACAGCGTGACGCACCTCATCGAGGTGCCCTACGTCCTGCCCTTCCTCGCGGAGTCCAAGTTCAGCGGTGTCACCCTGCAAGGCGTCAACGATCTGCAGCAGGAGTACCAGCAGAAGTTCGGCCCCGGCGACTACCGGCCCAATCTGTTCGTGACCTACTGGGCGTTCCGCGCCATGATCGGGCTGCTGCTGGTGCCCGTCGCCTTCGCGCTCGCCGCGCTGTGGTTGACGCGCCGCGGCCGCATTCCCGACCAACGCTGGTTCAGCCGGTTCGCGTTGATCACGCTGCCCACACCGTTTCTGGCCAATTCGGCGGGCTGGATCTTCACCGAGATGGGCAGACAACCCTGGGTGGTGGTGCCAAACCCGACCGGTGACCAGTTGGTGCGAATGACCGTGCAGGAGGGCGTATCCGGCCACGCCGCCGGCATGGTGGTGCTGTCACTGACCGTCTTCACGCTGCTGTACGGCGCGCTCGGGGTGATCTGGTTCTGGTTGATACGCCGGTATGTGATCGAGGGTCCGCTGGAGCACGACTCCGAACCCGTGCCCCCGCCGTCACCGGACGACGAGGACGTCGCTCCTCTGTCCTTCGCGTACTAGGAGAGTGTGATGGGCCTACAAGAGATGTGGTTCTTCATCATCGCCGTCCTGTTCGGCGGCTTCGTTCTCCTCGAGGGATTCGACTTCGGCGTCGGCATGCTGATGGCCCCGTTCGGAAGGGCGGGCAATGCCAGTGGCGCGGATCCCGAACAGCGCAGGCGCGCCGCGCTGAACACCATCGGCCCGGTGTGGGATGCCAATGAGGTCTGGTTGATCACCGCGGGCGCGGCGATGTTCGCCGCCTTTCCCAACTGGTACGCGACGATGTTCTCGGCGCTGTATCTACCTCTGCTGGCCATCCTGGTCGGGATGATCGTGCGCGTCGTCGGCATCGAATGGCGCGGCAAGATCGACGATCCGCGTTGGCGCACATGGGCCGACGTCGGCATCGCCGCCGGATCGTGGCTGCCCGCGATCCTGTGGGGCGTCGCGTTCGCGATTCTGGTGCGGGGTCTGCCGATCGATGCCGACGGCCAGGCACATCTGGCGATCGGCGATGTGCTCAACGCCTATACGATCCTCGGTGGCCTCGCGACGGCGTCACTGTTCGCGTTCTACGGCGCGGTGTTCGTGGCATTGAAGACCGCGGGGCCGGTGCGCGACGACGCATTCCGGTTCGCCCGCGTGTTGTCGTTGCCCGCCATAGTGTTCGCGGGCGGCTTCGGACTGTGGACCCAACTGGCGTACGGCAGGACATGGACATGGCTGCCACTGGGAATCGCCGTCATCGCCCTGCTGACGGCGGTGACGTTGATGCTGAGCCGGCGCCGTGAGGGCTGGGCCTTCGCCTCGACGATGGTGGTCGTCGCCTCGGTCGTAGTGCTGCTGTTCGGCACCATGTATCCGAATCTGTTGCCGTCCACGCTGAATCCGGACTGGAACGTGACGATCTACAACGGTTCGTCGACCCCGTACACGCTCGCGATCATGTCGTGGGCATCGCTGACGCTGTTGCCGCTGGTCCTCGGATACCAGGCGTGGACGTACTGGGTGTTTCGTCGCAGGATCACCGCGGAAGGCATCCCGGCCTCGATCGGATTGTCACGGCAACGCACGTGAACGGCCCCGTCGACCCGCGCCTGTGGCGCGCATCGACGGCGATGCGCCGCTTCCTCGTGTCGTCGACCGCATGCGGCGTCCTGATCGCAGGGGCCACCATCGCCTCCGCGGTCGCGCTCGCCGACATCGTCGCCCGCGTGATCACCGATCCGGACGCGCGCAGCCTGAGCCGGCTGGCCGGGCCGCTTTCGATCCTGCTGCTGCTGTGGACATTCCGGACAGTGGTCACGTGGCTGCAGGGCCGGCTTGCCCAGCGCGGGGCGAGCGACGTGATCGCCGATCTCAGCCGGTCGGTGCTCACGGCGACGACGTCATTGCCGCCGCGCCAACTCGCGCAGCGCCGTGACGACGCCGCCATTCTCGTCACCCGCGGTCTGGACGGTCTGCGGCTGTACTTCACCGCGTATCTGCCCGCACTGCTCGTCGCCGCCATCCTGACCCCTGCCACCGTCGCCGTGATCGCCTGGTACGACTGGCGGTCCGCGTTGATCGTCTCGATCGCATTGCCGCTCATTCCGATCTTCATGGTATTGATCGGGCTGACCACCTCCGAGCGCTCGGCCGCCGCGCTTCGTGCGATGGCCACGTTGCAGTCGAGACTGCTGGATCTCGTGGCGGGCCTGCCGACCCTGCGCGCGCTGCGCCGCGTGGGCGGCTCTGCGACGCGAATCGCCGAATTGGGTGCCGCCCATAGGCGTTCGACGATGGCGACGTTGCGCATCGCGTTCCTGTCCTCTCTCGTACTGGAATTGCTGGCCACACTCGGTGTCGCGCTCGTCGCGGTGAGTGTGGGTCTGCGACTGGTCTACGGTGACATGACGTTGACCGCGGGTCTCACGGCACTGCTGCTGGCGCCCGAGGTGTTCTGGCCCTTACGCCGCGTCGGTGCGGCGTATCACGCCGCACAGGATGGAAAGACCGCCGCCGACAATGCCTTCCGACTGGTCGATTCGCTGCCGTCCCCGACCGGCGGGACGCGCGACGTGGCCGCCGCCGGTGCCACAATCGACATCACGGCACTCGACGCCGCGATCGAGCCCGGCCGAGTGACCGTCATCGCCGGACCCAACGGCGCCGGCAAGACCACGCTGCTGCAGGCCATTCTCGGCCTCAACGAGCCGATGTCCGGGCAGATCCGCGTCGACGGGATCGACGTGGCCGACCTGGACCTGCCCGCGTGGTGGGCGCAAGTCGCCTGGCTGGCGCACCGTCCCGCCATCATTCCTGGCACAGTGCGACAGAACCTCGAACTCTTCGGGCCGCTCAATGACATCGAGAAGGCTTGTCGCATAGCATGTTTCGACAATGTGCTGGCTGGTCTGCCCGACGGCCTGGACACCAGGCTGGGCAGCGGCGGGGTCGGCCTGTCACTCGGTCAGCGCCAGCGGCTCGGACTGGCCCGCGTACTCGGATCGACCGCTCCCGTACTGCTTCTCGACGAACCGACCGCCCACCTCGACGCCGCCGCCGAATACCGCGTGCTGGCTGCGATCACCGCGCGCGCGGTCGCCGGTGCGACGGTGATCGTGGTGGGCCACCGAGCACCGGTGTTGGCCATCGGCGATCGCGTCCTGCAGGTGGGGAGCCTCGTCGATGTTTGAGCTGCTGCGCCCACGCCTGCCCCGGCTGCTGCTGGCCATCTTGTTCGGTGTGCTGTCCCTCGGCAGTGCGCTGGCCCTGGCCGGGGTGGCGGCGTGGCTGATCACCAGGGCATGGCAGATGCCGCCGGTGCTGCACCTGACCGTCGCGGTGGTGGCGGTTCGTGCCCTTGGCATCTCACGTGGGGTGCTGGGCTACTGCGAGCGGCTGGCCTCCCACGACACCGCCCTGCGGGCCGCCGCCGACGTACGGGAGCGGCTGTATGCACGGCTCGCGGCCGGACCCGCCGAAGCGGTGATGCGGCGTCACACCGGTGAATTGGTCAGCGACATCGGCACGTCGGTCGACGAGTTGTCCGACGTGCTGGTACGTGCGGTGGTCCCGATTTCGGTCGCGGCCATCCTCGGAACCGCCGCCACCGTCGCCATCGCGATCATCTCCCCCGTGGCCGCCCTGGTGCTGGTGTTGTGTCTGCTGGTCGCGGGCGTCGTCGCACCCATGCTGGCCGCCCGAGCGGCAGTCGCCGCCGAACAGCTTGCCGCACAACATCGTTCACAGCGCGATACGGCTGCGATGATTGCGATCGAACACGCGCCCGAACTCCGTGTCAGTGGGCGACTCGACGGACTGCTCACCGAGGCCGACCAACAGCAACGCGACTGGGGTCACGCCATCGACCGGGCCGCGGCACCCGCGGCATTGGCCTCGGCGGCACCCATTGCAGCCATCGGCGCCAGCGTGCTGGGTGCCGTCATCTGCGGTATCGCACTGGCGCCGACCGTCGCGCCGACCACGCTCGCGATACTGATGCTGTTGCCACTGTCCGCTTTTGAGGCGACAACGGCCTTGCCCGGGGCCGGCGTACAGCTGGCGCGTTCGCGTCTCGCCGCACGACGCCTGCACGCGCTGACGAACCCCGATGGCGACGACACGCGTCGACCCTCAGTCCCCGCTGTCCGTCTCGAACCCGGCGCGCGGCTGGCGGTCACCGGCCCAAGCGGCTCGGGGAAGACGACGCTGCTGATGAACCTCGCGGGGCTGCTACCCGAGGAGATCCCTTCGGAGAGCGCGTTCTTTGCCGAGGACGCGCACCTGTTCGCGACGACCGTTCGTGACAACCTGTTGGTGGCTCGCGGCGATGCGGCCGATCATGAGCTGCGCGAAGCCCTCTACCGGGTAGGTCTACGCAATTGGCTCGACGCGCTGCCCGACGGGCTGTCCACCATCCTCGTCGGAGGCGCCGCGGCCGTCTCGGCCGGGCAACGACGGAGACTTCTGCTGGCCCGCGCGCTGGTTTCGACGGTACCGACCGTATTGCTCGACGAGCCGACCGAACACCTCGACGCCGCCGACGGCGAACGGTTTCTCGCCGAACTCCTCACGCCCGGCGCCCTGTTCCCAGCCGAGCGCACCGTCGTGGTCGCCACCCACCACCTGCCCGCGGACTTTGTGTGTCTCACCGTCAAGCTCGGGACCTGCGAGTAACCTCAACCACCATGAGCGAGCCGGACA
>Ga0075370_10000438_pt1 | contig 15523 bp, 19 predicted proteins | sample EndMethybrTD3035_FD_71398 | JGI IMG/M metagenome (GOLD analysis project Ga0075370, IMG submission 71398) | Populus endosphere microbial communities from Tennessee, USA - Endosphere MetaG P. TD hybrid TD303-5 | ecosystem: Host-associated > Plants > Roots > Endosphere | place: USA: Tennessee... | reverse complement strand
CAACCTGAGCGAGTTCCTGGACCGAAGCGGCTGAGCAGGGTGGGTACCGCACCGGCATGACCACTGCCACTCCCCCGCCCGCGGGCGACGATCTTCCTGACGACCCGGCGGTCGACCCGGACGACGCCGGGTTCCCGTCCTCACCGGACCTGGCCGACGGCGACGAAGAGTTCACCGACGACGAGGGCGAGCCGACCGACGTCGCCGGCGACGGGACCTGAGAGAACGCCCAGCAGGCGGTCAGTCGCGGGACGTCTCTCCGTGCTCCTCGTTCGCCGCTCTGATGATCTCCTGGGCGATGACCCGGATCTTGACCTGGCCCGTTGACGAGGCCCGCACGAGGTACTGGAAGGCCCGTTCGCTGTCGAGGTTGAACCGCGCCATCGTCAGCCCGATGGCCATCCCGATCTCCTGACGCGTTCTGATCGCCTCGTTCAGGTCTGACTCGCGGCGGGCCCGGGCCAGCGCCAGTGCCGCGTGGGTCGCGAACAGCTGCGCGGCCTGGACGGCGCTCGGGTCGATCGCCGGGGACCTGGTCGAGTAGAGGTTGAGGCCGCCGAGGGTCCTGTCGTTGACGTAGAGCTGCACGGCGAGCTGCGCCTGCAGCCCGGTGCGCATCACGGCCTCCGGCACGTAGCGCGGCCAGCGCTGCTCGTGGCGGATGTTCGGCACCGCCACCACCACGTCGGAACGCATGGCGGACACGCAGGGACCCTCGTCGACGGTGTACTGCAGGGTGTCCAGCTCCCAGACGACCTGGTCCGTCGCGGCCTTCGTCTCGATGCTGCCGTCCCGGTGCATGATGCTGATCCCGACGTGGTCGAACCCGGGCACCGAGACGAGAGTCGCCCCGACGATCGCGTCCAGGGTCTCCTCGAGAGTCTGGGGGGAGTTGATCGCGCGCGCCGAGAGTGCCAGCGACGCGGCAACATCAAGGCCGTCGAGACTCATCGGGTCTCCGAGCTTTACGTCAGCAGACGAGGCGCTCGAGGAGACGCGTACCGCAACCGATTGGCGTGCGCCCTCGTGTAGAGCGCAACGGCGGCCTTCAACTTACCAGGGAACGGGCGAGGTCAGACGGGAAGATTCTGGGGTGGGGGCATTGTGCGCCGAACCGGGAAAGTGAGATTCTGAGTCGTCGTTGAACCCAGGCGACGTGGCCCTTCTCGCGCGAGGAGGCCCCGTGACGCACAGCGACGACCGCCACTGGGAGATCAGGCCCCCGGACCGGGCTGTGCGGAAGTCCGTCCGGGTCCGCCCACCCCTGCACGCCGAGTCCCACGCCCACTCGGACCACGACGATCGTGCAGATCGCAGGTCCGTTCGCCGCCCACGCGTGAAGGTCCTCGTCGCCCGTCTCATCGGCCGCACATGACCGGCCGGCCGCGGCGAGCTCGAGGGCCGAGCGGAGGGTCACCCACCCCCGGACGACCGCAGCCTGGTGTTCTCCGCGCGCAGCCTGTCGACGGTGGTCTCGAGCTCCAAGACCTTGGCGACCCCCGCCAGGTTGAGCCCGTCGGCCAGGAGCTCCTTGATGCGGTGCAGGCGGGTGATGTCCGCCGGGCTGTAGAGGCGGGTGCCCCCGGCCGTGCGGTCGGGGTCGATGAGGCCGCGCCGCTCGTAGACGCGGAGGTTCTGGATCTCCATCGCCGCCATCCCGGCGGCCACCGAGATGGCGAAGACCCCGACATGCTCCATCCTTCGTGACACGCGCAGGTCCTCCCTCGTTCGGCTTGACATGGACAGTAGAGCAAACCTATAACACTGAATACAGGTCCGACACCCCGTCGACCACCAATGACCAGATTCAGGAGGACCCGCCATGCTGCTGCGCACGACCGACCCCTTCCGCGACTTCGACCGCCTCACCCAGAGCCTGCTCGGCACGACGAGCCGTCCTGCCGTGATGCCGATGGACGCCTGGCGCGAGGGTGACCGCTTCGTCATCGAGTTCGACCTCCCGGGCGTCGCCGAGGAGACCATCGACCTCGACGTGGAGCGCAACGTGCTCACCGTCCGTGCCGAGCGCCTCGCCCGCAACGGCGACTGGGAGTCGCTGGCGTCCGAGCGGCCCAAGGGCGCCTTCAGCCGCCAGCTCGTCCTCGGTGACAACCTGGACCTCGACCGGATCGAGGCGTCGTACGACGCCGGCGTCCTGCGCCTGGTCGTGCCCGTCGCCGAGAAGGCGAAGCCGCGCAAGATCGAGATCAGCACACCTGCCAAGACCCCCGAGGCCATCCAGGCCTAGGACGGGTCGTCTGCCACCGGCCGGGCGGGCTCTTACGCAGAGGCCGCCCGGCCCTCGCTAGGTGAGGGGGAGACATGCACGGGCCGTTGCGCGTGGCCGTGGTCAGCCGGCACGCGCTCATCAGGGCGGGACTCACCCACCTCGCGGGCCAGGACCCGCACCGCGCGACCGTCGTGACGAGCGGCGACGAAGAGCTGGGCGGCGTCGACCACGACGTCACCCTCGTCGACCTCGCCGGAAGGACCCATCCGTCGGATCTGTGCCACCTCGTCACCGCCGGCCACCGGCCGGTCGTGGCGCTGACCACCGGTGTCGACCCGGAGCTCGCGAGCAGGCTGCGCACCCTGGGTGTCCACCACGTGGTCCCGATGGAGATCACTGCCGAGGCCCTCCTGACGTGTCTCGAGGAGGCGGCGCAGACGGTGTGCATGAGTACCGAGCAGGTGCGCACGAGATCCCGTCACCTCGCCCACCGTCGTGCCGGCCTGACGGAGCGGGAGCTGGACATCCTCGAGCGGATCGCCGCCGGCCAGAGCAACACCCAGATCGCGGCGGAGCTCTTCATCAGCATCAACACGGTGAAGAGCAGCATCCGCACCGCCTACAAGCGCATCGGCGCACGGACCCGTTCCCAGGCGGTGATCTGGGCCGTCCAGCACGACCTGGCGTCCTAGGCGAGGAACGCCAGGATCGCCTCGGAGACGTCCTCGGGCGCCTCCTCGGCCTGGTGGTGGCCGCAGTCGATCACGCGGTGCGTCAGCGGATGGACCAGCCACGGCTTCCAGATGTCGGCAGGGTCGCCCTGGATGTCGAGGTCGTCCCGCCCGGCCTCCAGCAGCATGGTCGGGCAACGCACCTGCTGCCCCGTGGCGCGGTCGGCCTCGTCGTGGAGGCGGTCGATCCCCAGCCCGGCCCGGTAGTCCTCGCACATGCCGTGCACGACCTCGGGCCGGCGCAGCGCGGCCCACAGGTCGGCGTGGTTCTCGGGGCCCATCACGTCCGGTCCGGGCGTGCGGTACCAGGCCTCGGGATCGGCGCAGATGAAGGGCTCGGCCGGCTTGTCGGTCTGGCCGAGGAACCACCAGTGCCACCAGGCGCGCGCGAAGTTGGCATCGGTGCGCTCGAGGTGCTCCAGGACGGGCAAGCCGTCCATCACCACCAGGTGGGTGACCGCCGACGGGTAGTCCATCGCCACCCGGAACGCCACGAGCGCACCTCGGTCGTGGCCGACCACGGCGAACCGGTCGTGACCGAGGCCGCGCATCAGCTCGACGACGTCGCCCGCCATGGCGCGCTTGCTCGACTGGATGTGGTGCGGCCCGTCCGGCGGCAGCGTCGTCATGCCGTACCCGCGGAGGTCAGGACAGACGACGCGGTGCGCGGCGGCGAGGCGCGGAGCGACGGCGTACCACGTCGTGTGGGTGCGCGGGTGCCCGTGGAGCAGCACCACGGGCGGGCCCGAGCCGCCGTGCCGGAACCGTACGGTGACCTCCGCCAGGTCGGCGTGGTCGACCTCGAAGCCGTCGAACATGTCCCCCTCGTCCACGACCCCGCTGAGTACCAGAAGCGCCCCGCCGTCTCAGTCGTACCGACGAAGCGCCCCTGGCTGGCTCGTAGCCACGGTGCCCCGAGCCACCCGACGACAGACCCACCCGGAGGGGTGGAAACGTCGAGGTCCCAGGACGTCAGCGGAGCTTCGGGAGCACGTCGCGGCCGTACGCCTCGATCATCCGCAGGTAGTGCGGCCCCATGTTGGCCACGTAGACCTCGTCCATCCCAGCGTCCACGTACTCCTGGAGCGCCGCCACGTGGGCGTCGACGTCCGACCCGGCGACGACGCTCTTGGCCGTCGACTCCTTGGTGACCAGCTGGGACGCCTGCTCGAAGTGCTTCGGCGACGGGAGGACCTGTGCCAGCTCGCCCGGCACGCCGGAGTTGGCCCAGAGCCGGTGCGCGTGCTCGACGCCTTCCTCCTCGGAGTCGGCCCAGGCCACCTTGACGCCACCCTGCGCCGGCTTGCCGCCGCTCAGCTCCTTGAACTTCGTCACCGTGTCGCCGTCGGGCTGCGTGGTGATGAAGCCGTCGCCGATCCGAGCGGCCACCTCCAGCGCCTTCGGCCCGAACGCCGACACATGGATCTCCGGGGGTGCATCGGGCAGCGTGTACAGGCGCGCAGTGTCGACCAGGTAGTGCCGGCCCCGGGTCGTCACCACCTCGCCCTCCCACAGCAGCCGGATCATCTCCACGGCCTCCTCGAGCATCTCGAGCCGGGTGTCCTCCGACGGCCACACGTCGCCGAGGATGTGCTCGTTGAGCGCCTCGCCGGTGCCGACGCCGAGCCGGAACCGGCCACCACACAAGACGGCCGAGGTCGCCGCGGCCTGGGCGATGATCGCCGGGTGGATCCGGACCGTCGGGCACGTGACGGCGGTCGTGATCGGCAGTGACGTCGCGTGCGAGATCGCCCCGATCATCGCCCAGACGAACGCGCTCTGGCCCTGCTCGTCGTTCCACGGATGGAAGTGGTCGCTGATCCACAGCGCGTCGAAGCCGGCCTCCTCGGCGGCGACCGCCTGCTCGATGATCTCGGCGGGCGTGTACTCCTCGCAGGACAGGAAATATCCGAGACGCATGCCGCCAGGTACCCGATGTCACGCGCGTTCGAGCGTCTCCATCCGTCCCGGATCGACGCGCATCACTCCCCCGCTCCAGCTCAGGTCCTGCACGTGCTCGAGAGCGACGTACGACGAGTGCCGGTGCAGGAACCGCACGATCCTGGCGACCAGCCAGGGCCCCATGTCGGGGCGGCGGTCGTAGCCGAGGTAGGAGCCCGGCCGGCCCCTGCCGATGACGAGGCCCGTGACCCACAGGACCTCTCCGTTCGCCTGCGGGCGGGGCTCGAGCCGGACGTCGAGAACTCGGCCGACGGGGACGCCGTCGGGTCCCTGGACGGTCATCTGCAACAGGTCGTTGAGCCGGTGGCCACGCTGACCTTGCCGCACCAGGACGCCCTCGCGCGGCACGGTCAGCTCGACCCCGCTGCCCAGGTGCGCGACGAGGGCGAGGTCGATCCGATAGGGGTCGTCGTGGTCGAGGTGGGGCTCACCGAGGCGGCGCCAGTGGTCGTGGAGCCGGCGACCGAGCCGTCCGTCGGCCAGCCGCGGGACCAGTGCCGCGGGGCCGGACAGCAGGGCGGTGACGCCGAGGTCGCCGGACTCGGTCTGGACGAGCTCGAGGTCGTCGACCTTGCACACCAGACGTCCGTGGACGTCGACGACCTGCCGGTCCAGCAGGTGCAGGACCGCGTCCAGGGTGCCGGTCAGCCGGTTCTGCCGGGTCATGTCACTCGTCATCTCAGGAGCCCATCCGGGTGACGACCATCAGCGGGATCGCCGCGGCGGCGGCGGCCACGATGACGCCGAGGTAGACGGTGCCGAGGGTGTTGGCGAGCCTGCCGTTCACGTGCCCTCCCATGTAGTCCTCGTCGTTGGCGACGATCAGGATCGGGAGGTAGGTCAACGGCAACGCGACCGCGGAGAACACGACCGACGCCTCGGTGACGAGGATCGGGTCGACGGTCGTCAGCAGCACGCAGGTGGCGACGATGGTGACCAGCGCGAGCACGAGGTGGAACCGCGCCGCGACGTCCGGCCGCACGTACTTGCCCCACTGCCAGCCGTGGTACTGCGAGATGCTGTAGCCCACCGAGAGCCCGGTCTCGCAGGCGGCGCCGAGCGTCGCGGCCACGAACCCGACGAGCGCGATCGCCAGGCCGATCTTGCCCAGGGCGACGGCGACCGGAAGCCCGACCTGGCCCAGGGTGTCGACGCCCGCGTCCAACGGCCCGAAGACCACGGCCGTGGAGCCGGCGATGGCCAGCGACAGGACGCCTCCGAGCGGGAAGCCGATGAAGACGTTGGCGCGCATCGTCGTGATGTCCTTCGCCGTCCACCGCTCCTCGACCCCGCCGGACGAGAAGAAGAAGACCTCGTAGGGCGTCATCGCGGCGCCGAACAGCGCGACCGCGTAGTAGGCCCAGGTGCGCCACTGCTCGTCGCCGGGCTTGTCCACCACGGCCATCCGGTGCAGCAGCTCTCCCCAGTCCGGGCCGAGCTGCCACAGCGCCACCGCGAAGACGATGAGTGAGAGCCCGAACAGGCCGAGGACGTTCTCCATGACCGAGAACCGCGCCCGCCACAGGATCAGCCACACGATGAACGCGACGAACGGGACGAGCAGCACGTAGCTGACCGAGGTCACCAGCTGCAGCGCGAGCGCGACGCCGCCGATCTCGGCCACGAACGTCAGCAGCGTGACCGCCATCGAGGCGAGCAGGTTGGCCATCCCCATGCGTGGTCCGAGGCGTTCCCGCACGATGTCGAACGTGGCGCGGCCGCTCACCGCGGCGACCCGGCCCGACATCTCGGCGAAGACACAGATGCCGAGCACACCGAGGATCACCACCCAGCCGAGCGAGAGCCCGAAGCGCGCACCGACCTGGGCGTTGGTGACCAGGTCGCCGATGTCCACGAAGCCACCGATGGCGGTGAGGATGCCCAGGGCGACGGCGAAGACCTTCTTCATGGGCCCGTCACTCCGGCGGGTGCTCGAGGTCGGTCTCGAGGGACTGCAGCGCCTCCGCTGCATCCGCCAGGCTCTTCGCCAGACCGTCGTAGCGGTAGGTCTCCCCGTCGACGACGGCGATCCGGGCGGCGCTGACCAGGTCCGCGGCGGCGTCGATCTGACCGGTGACGGCGTCGTACCTCTCCCGCTCCGAGCGGGGCGGCTGGCGTGCCGCGATGTGGTCGCCCGCCGCTCCGAGCGCCTTCTCGGAGTCCAGGACGACCGTCTGCAGGTAGCGGTCGAAGACCCGGTCCTCGCTGCTCTGGTTCAGAGCGAGCTCGGCGCTCTGCACGGCGGACGACGCGTCCGACACGGCGCGCTGGGCGTCGATCCGCCACGAGTCGCCGTCGGGGGTGCCGGGCGCACAGCCGACGACGGTCTGGAGGCCGACGACCGCCAGCACGACGAGTCTGCGACGCGACATGGATGACCTGCCTGTCCCTCGGGCAGCGATCGGGGTGACTACCCGCCGACCGTCACGAGACGACCGCGTCGACGGTCTTCTTGAGGGCGCTGGGCTGACTCGGCGAGCGCGGTGCCTTCTTGCGGGCCTTCTCCATCTCGGCGCCGATCGCCTGGAGGGTCTTGCGGTCGAGGCCCTCGCGGACCTTGGGGAACCACTCCTCCTCCTCTTCCTCCATGTGGTGCCGGACGCTCTCGATGAGCACGGTGGTCTTGGCGTCGAAGCGCTCGGCGTCCGGCTTCATGCCGAAGAGCTCCATGACGAGCACGTCGGCCACGTGGTGCTCCTCGTAGGACTCGAGGACGTCGTCCTCGAGGTCGGGGAGCAGGTCACGGACTCGCGGGTACATGACCTCGTTCTCGATGTAGGTGTGCACCGTGAGGATCTCGACGATCTTCTTCACGATGCGCCCCTTCTCGACCGTCGCGTTCTCGCCGGCCTTCTCGAAGTCACGGAAGAGGCGGCGGATGTCCTTGTGGTCGTTCTTCAGCAGGACGATGGCGTCAGTGGACATGTGGATATCTCCTTGGTGCTTCGCTGGTCAGGGTCGGACGGGCTCGGGCGCGCCACTAACCGCTCTTCTTCGCCGCGGCCTTGCCGCCCTTGCGTCCGGCCTTCTTCTTCTGCGCGGTCGTCCCGCCCTGGCTGCTGTCGCCGCCCTTGCCGGACTGCTTCCCGCCGTGCTTCGAGGCGTCCTTGGTGTTCGCGATCTTGGCGGCGCGTTCCTTGGACATGCCCTTGTCCTTCAGGGCCTCGTACTGCTTCTCGTTCTTCACGTTCGCCGATTTGCTGGGCATCGGAACCTCCTTCGTCGACGGGCCGGTACCCGGACGTGAACCGCCCCACCCGAGCTCGGCAAGCAGGATGGGGCGGTTCGCCTGCCCTCTCGATGCGTTGAGAGGGACGTGTATTCAGTTGTCCGTCGGCGCTGCAGCAGCGTATGAGCAGTGACCCGAGTACCCCCACGGTCTCCCGGGACCGGCGTCCGGAAACCCACCCCTCCGGGCGAAAAACCGGTGCCCGGCCAGTCCCGCCGCCAGTCCCGCCGCGTCGTTCGCCCGGCCGGGCAGCCGGTGGGTACCTCGGTTGCGTGACCCTTTCCTCTCTCTGGCAGGACAGGCATCCGCGTGTGGAGGCGGCGGGCTACGACATCCATGGCCGCTACGACGTGGCAGTGGTGGGCGGCGGCCTCACCGGGCTGACGACCGCTCTGCTGCTCGGACGGGCCGGCCGATCGGTGGTCGTGCTGGAGGCCGCCTACATCGGGGCGGGGACGACCGCACGCAGCAGTGCCAAGCTGAGCCTGCTCCAAGGCACCCAGCTGTCCACGATCCGCTCCCGCCACCCGCAGCAGGTGGTCGATGCCTACGTCGAGGCACAGCGCGAGGGCACCGCCTGGGTGCGGCAGTTCTGCGCCGCGCACGGCGTTGCCGTGCAGGATCGTCCGGCGGTGACCTACGCCCAGACGGCCAGCGGCGAACGGTCGCTCCGGTCGGAGCTCGAGGCGGCGACCAGTGCAGGACTCGACGTCGAGTGGGTCGACGAGCTGCCGCTCCCCGTCCCGGTCCGCGGCGCCATCCGGTTGGCCGGCCAGTTCCAGCTGGACCCGGTCGAGCTGCTGGGGGCGTTGCGGCGGGAGGCCGAGGCGCACGGCGTGCTCGTCGTGGAGGGTGCCCGGGTCCGCAAGGTGCGGGGCCACGGGCCGGTCGCGCTCACCACCGAGCTCGGCCGGGTCGAGGCCGACCGGGTCGTCGTGGCGACCAACCTCCCGATCCTCGACCGGGGCGGCTACTTCGCGCGCATGCAGCCCGCCCGGTCGTACGTTTTGGCGTTCCACACGGACCTGCCGGCCGTCGACGCGATGTACCTGTCGGCGGACCAGCCCTCCCGTTCCCTGCGGGACGCGCCGGCCGAGTCCGGACATCTCCTCCTCGTCGGGGGAAACGGTCACGTGACCGGCCGAGGCGGATCCACGTCCGAGCGCCTCACCACGATCCGCGACTGGACCCACAGCTACTGGCCGGACGCGGTCGAGACCCACGCGTGGTCCGCCCAGGACTACGTCCCGCACCACGCGCTCCCGTTCGTCGGGCCGGTCCTGCCCGGACGCGACGACGTGTTCGTCGCCGGCGGCTACTCGAAGTGGGGCATGGGCAACGCCCCCGCCGCCTCGCTCGCACTGGCCGCGGCGCTGCTCGACGGCACGACGCCGGCCTGGTCGGAGGTGCTGCGAACCTACGCACGAACCGAGCTCCGCGGCCTGCCGACGGCGGCCCGGGACAACGCCGAGGTGGGTCTGGAGCTGACCAGGGGCTGGCTGGGTGCGATCGCCGGTCGCAGCCTGCGCCAGGACGGACTCACGCGCGTGTGCACCCACCTCGGCGGTGTCGTCCAGTGGAACGACGCCGAGCGGAGCTGGGACTGCCCTCTGCACGGTTCGCGCTTCGACGAGGGCGGCGAGGTCCTCGAGGGACCGGCGGTCCACCCGCTCACCCGCAGTTGACACGATGCCGTGGCTGCACGCGGTCGTCGACTCCCCGCTCGACGTGCACGCGCTCGAAGGAGCGTTCTGGGCCGGCGTGTTGGGCTGGGCGATGGGACAGCCCTGGGACGGCCACCCGGAGCTGCGCTCCTTCGAGCCCCCGTCGGGATCGTCGTACGTGCACCTGCAGCAGATCACCGGTGCGGCCCGGATCCATCTCAACCTCGAGAGCGACGATCCTGCGGACAGGGCCGGTCTGGCGCAGGACCTCGGCGCGCGTCTCGTGGCTGAGACGGATGCGTGGCGCACGCTCATCTCTCCGGGCGGGCTTCCGTTCTGCGTCGTCCCGAGCGCGGACCACGTCCCGGTCGAGCCGGCGAGCTGGCCCGGCGGGCAGCGCAGCCGACTGGTGCAGGTGTGCGTCGACTCACCTCGTGCGCGTCACGATCCGGAGGTCGAGTTCTGGAGGAGGCTGCTGCCCGGGCGCTGGGTCGACTCACCGGCCCACGAGTTCGCCGGCAAGTGGCACGACGATGCCGGTTCTCCACTGCAGCTGTTGTTCCAGCGCCTCGGCGAGGACCAGGGAGCCGTCCGTGCGCACCTCGACCTGGGCACGGACGACGTCGGGGCAGAGGTACGACGCCTGCGGTCCCTGGGGGCGCGGAACATCGGTCCCGGGTCCGGGTGGCACGCGCTGCGCGACCCGGCCGGGATCCCGTTCTGCGCCACCGCCAACTCGCCCGAACAGCTCGCGCACCGCGACCTCGGCTGACGAGCTAGGCGTCGAGGTCCTCGCCGAACGAGACCTGGGACGTCCGGCAGACGCGCTGACGGTACTGCTGGCGCAGACGGTCCAGCGTCTGGTCGTGCAGCCGTGGCTCGACGGACGCGGTGGCGTCCTCGACGAGGGTCACCTGCAGGTCGTGGGCGTAGGCGTCGACCGCCGTCGCCGCGACGCACGACTCCGTGGAGACGCCGGCCAGGACGAGGTGCGTGACTCGCTGCTCGGTGAGCCAGCCGGCCAGGTCCGTGCGGTGGAACGCGCTGTCGCGGGTCTTGACGACCAGGTGGTCGGCACTGTGGAGACCGTCCAGCCGCTCCGCTCCGGTGGATCCCTCGATCACCACACCTTCGCCGTCCGCGAGCATGTTCAGCGCCCAGGTCGACCGGTCGGCGGCGTGCCGCGTCTGCACCTCCACGACGGGCGCGCCCTCTCGGCGTGCTCGGTCGATCAGCTCGTTGGCGGCACGAAGAAGATCGGCACGAAGCGCCCGCAGCTGGTCCGCCTCGAAGTAGTCCTTCTGCAGGTCAATGAGTACGAGCGCCGTCGACATGGTTCCAATCGTGCGACACGCGTGGGCCTCAGCGGCTCGACGCACCTCTAGCCCCAGGGGTGTGGCGTCGCCGCCGGTGCAGGCCCACGCTGAGGTCAAGGGCGTCAGGTGCCCGGGACACCGGTCACCCTTCGGCGGCCCCTCCCGCTCTGCGGGAGGGGTCCGTCATCAGGCGACGGCGTCCACGGGGTCACCGAGCTCCCGGCGCAGGGTGTCGAGGATCCGCCGCAGCAACCGGGACACCTGCATCTGGGTGATGCCCAGCTCGTCGCCGATCTCCGCCTGGGTCTTCTCGGCGACGAACCTCAGGTGCACGATCCGGCGGTCCCGCTCAGAGAGCGCGGCCATGGCCGGCGCCAGGAGGAGCCGGGCCTCGGCGGCCCTGAGGTCGGCAGGCTCCTCCATGTCGAGGGACTCGACGAGGGTCCGCTCCCCCTCGCTGAAGCGCACCGATCGGTCGAGCGAGGTCGGGGTGAAACAGCCGTCCACGGTGAGGGCTTCGCGGACGTCGTCCTCCGGCAGTCCGAGCTGGTCGGCCAGCTTGCCGACCGACGGAGGCGCTCCGGCCTCCTGGCCGGCCTTGTAGGCGTGGATCACGCGGGACTGGATCTCCTGGATGCGACGGGGCGGGCGGATCGTCCAGCCGTGGTCCCGGAAGTGCCGCTTCACCTCACCGGAGATCGTGGGCACGGCGTAGGTGAGGAAGTCCCTCCCCTGGGTGACGTCGAACTTCTGAGCGGCGCGGGTCAGCGCCAGGTAGGCGACCTGCTCGAGGTCGTCATCGGAGATGCCGCGGCCCCGGAAGCGGCGGGCGATGGCCTGGGCGACGCCCAGGTTGACCACGATGACCTGGTCGACCAGTTCCTTCCGGGTCTCCTCGTCAGTCGCCTCGGCGAGCTTCGCGACGAGACGGGCAGTCTCGCTCCGGCGTTCCTGACGGGAGGGGGTTCGTTCGAGTGCGTGGATGGTCATGGCTTGCTCCTGCTGGCTCGCGAGGGTTGCAAGCGCTTACTTCCCCGGTCCAGACGGGGGACAAACCGACGACCGCCCAAGATCACCCTTCGGGGTGGCTATCCGGTCCGGGTCCGGTGCTCGGTCACGGCCGGAAGACGACCTTGACCGCGCCGTCCTCCTTCTTCTGGAACGTCTCGTACGCCGTCGGCGCCTCGTCGAGCGGGACGTGGTGGGTGGCGAACGACTCGACCCCGAGCACGTCGTCGTCCTTCTCGAGCAGCCGGAGGATGTCGTCGGTCCAGCGCCGGACGTTGGCCTGACCCATCCGGATCTGGACCTGCTTGTCGAAGATCTGCATGAGCGGCAGGGGATCGACGGCTCCCCCGTAGACGCCGGAGATCGAGACGGTGCCGCCACGGCGTACGGCGTCGAACGCACTCGTCAGCGCGGCCAGCCGGTCACTGCCGGCCTTCAGGCTCAGTGGCCCGGCGACGGCGTCCGGCAGCAGCCCGACCACCTTCTGCGCGACCTTCACCGTCGGCGATCCGTGCGACTCCATGCCGACCGCGTCGATCACGGCGTCCGCGCCGCGTCCTGCCGTCCGGGACCGGATCTCCTCGCCCAGGCCACCGCCGTTCAGCTGGTCGATGTCGACCACCTCCGCGCCCCGTTGCTCCACACGGTCGAGCCGTTCCGGCACCCGGTCGGCCACGATCACCCGGAGGCCCCGGTGCAGGCCGATCCGGGCGGCCATGTCACCGATCGGCCCCGCGCCAACCACGACCAGCGTCCCGCCCTGCTCGACGTCGGCGTACTCGACCGCCTGCCACGCGGTCGGCAGCACGTCGCTCAGGAACAGGAACCTGTCGTCGGGCGGGCCGTTGGGCACCTTGACCGGACCGAAGTCGCCGTGCGGCACCCGCAGGTACTCCGCCTGCCCGCCGGGGACCTGGCCGTAGAGCTTGCTGTAGCCGAGCAGGCTGGCGCCGGTGCCGTGCTCGGTGTTCTGCGTGGTCTCGCACTGGCTGTACAGCTGCCGCGAGCACATCCAGCAGTGACCGCAGCTGATGTTGAACGGCACGACCACCCGGTCACCGACGTCGAGGTGGTGGATGTCGGACCCGACCTCCTCGACGATGCCCATGGGCTCGTGGCCGAGGACGTCGCCCGGCTCCATGAACGGGGCGAGGACCTCGTAGAGATGCAGGTCGGAGCCGCACAGCCCGCTCGAGGTGACCCGGATCAGGATGTCGGTCGGCTCCTGGATCACCGGGTCAGGCACCTGCTCGACCCGGACGTCGTGGACCCCTTGCCAGGTGACGGCCCTCATCACGTCCCTCCTCAGTCCGCGGGGGTCGCGGAGATCGCCTCCACGAGCTCGCCCACCCGGTCCTCCGGCAGGTGGGTGGCGATGTCGGCCTGGCTGATCATGCCGACGAGGTCGTGCCCGTCGATCACCGGCAGGCGCCGTACGCCGGCGCGCGACATGGTCGAGAGCGCTTCCTCGATCGAGTCGTCCGCGCCGATCGTGACGACTTCGGCCCCCGCCAGCTCGTTGACGGTCACCTGGGTGACGTCCTTGCCCTCCGCCACGCAGTTGAGCACGATGTCGCGGTCGGTGATCATCCCCGCGAGCCGGTCGTCCTCGTTGCAGATCGGCAGGGCGCCGACGCCGATGTCCTTCATCTTCCTGGCCGCTGCGTGGACCGTGTCCGTCGTCCGGGCACACTCCACGCCTGGGGTCATGATGTCCCGCGCGGTTGTCATCGCAGCCTCCTCCACTCGGTTTGCCTGATGTCTCGCGGGTACCCGCAGCGCGGTGTGTCGAAGCGTCGCAGGACCCGCACTTCGGGAAGACGGGTACTGCCAGCGCATGCGGACCGTCGGCGTCGAGGAGGAGCTGCTCGTCATCGACCCCCGCACCTGGTCCGTCACCTCGCGAGCCCGCGAGGTGCTGAAGGAGCACGCTGACCACCACGGCGGGGGCCGAGGCTCGGCCAGCGAACAGATCGACAAGGAGCTGTTCCGCCACCAGCTGGAGATCCGGTCCGACCCCACCCGAGACGTCGGCGATCTGTGGGGGCAGGTGGTGGCCGCGCGACGCACCGCCGGCGAGGCGGCCGCCGCCCGAGAGCTCGCGGTCGCGGCCTGTGCGACCGTCCCGCTGGGCGTGGAGGAACCGGAGGTGAGCTCGGACGACCGCTACCGGGACATGGTCGACAGGTTCGGGGACGTCGCGCTCATGGGCACCACCTGCGGGCTGCACGTGCACATCGGTATCGACTCGGAGGATGAGGGCGTCGCTTGTCTCGACCGGATCGCGCCCTGGCTGCCGGTGCTGCTCGCGATGAGCACCAACTCCCCGTTCTCGAGCGGGAGGGACACCGGCTACGCGTCGTGGCGGACCCAGATGTGGTCCTCCTGGCCGAGCGCGGGACCCAGCGAGGCCTTCGGCACTCCCGAGGGCTACCGCCGCGCGTGCGACCGGATGATCGCGAGCGGGGCGGCACGCGACAGGGGAATGCTCTACTGGGACGCGCGCCTCTCCGACGGGCAGCCCACTCTCGAGGTCCGCGTCCTCGACGTCGTCACGGATCCGGAGGACACCGCTCTGCTGGCGGCGCTCGTCCGGTCCCTCGTCGAGACGGCCTCCGAACGCTGGCACGCCGGCGACCCGCCTGACGTGTGGCGCTCCGAGGAGCTGCGGGCCGCGCGGTGGCGAGCGGCCCGCGACGGTCTGGCCGGCCGGCTGCTCGACCCCGCCACCCACGAGCTGCGGCCCGCCGCCGACGTGGTGGCGTCGTTGCGCGCGCTGGTCGGCGACCGGCTGTCTGCGGCCGGGGACACCGACCGGGTCGACGCGGGCATCGAACGCGTCCTGGCAGGGACCGGGGCCGCCCGGCAGCGGGCGGCGTACGAGCGCACCGGCAGCGTCGAGGGAGTCGTGGCCGACCTGGTCGCTCGGACCGCCGACTCCTGGAGCTGAGGATGGCGCGCGCCTGGATCGGCTGCTCCGGCTGGAGCTACGAGCACTGGGTCGGGGTGCTCTACCCCGAGGGCCTGCCGAAGGCCCGCTGGCGGGACGCCTACGCGGACGAGTTCGACACGGTGGAGCTGAACGCCAGCTTCTACCGGTGGCCGGGCACCAAGCAGTTCGAGCGGTGGGGAGAGGTCCTCCCGGACGGCTTCCGGATGACGGTGAAGGCGTCGCGATGGATCACGCACGCCCGGCGGCTCCGCGACCCGGAGGGGGCCTGGGCGGCCCGCCTGCACGACGCCTGGCGGGCGTTGGGCCCGCACGCGGGTCCCGTCCTGCTGCAGCTGCCCCCGGACCAGGAGCGGGACGACGCCCGGCTCGCCGAGTTCCTCGAACGGGTGCCGGACCAGGTCCCGGTCGCCGTGGAGCTGCGCCACGCCAG
>Ga0075370_10000437_pt1 | contig 15529 bp, 13 predicted proteins | sample EndMethybrTD3035_FD_71398 | JGI IMG/M metagenome (GOLD analysis project Ga0075370, IMG submission 71398) | Populus endosphere microbial communities from Tennessee, USA - Endosphere MetaG P. TD hybrid TD303-5 | ecosystem: Host-associated > Plants > Roots > Endosphere | place: USA: Tennessee... | reverse complement strand
ATGTGGAAGAGCACCGCAGCGTCTGGATCGTGCAGGCGATCCGCGACGGGCATGCCGACGTCGGCGTGATCACCGGCGAGACGGCCGATTCGAGCCTCAATTTCATCCCCTACCGCACGGACAGGCTGGTGGCCATCGTCCACCGCAAGCACCCGTACCGCAACCGCGAGGTGTCGTTCGCGGAGCTGCTCGATTTCGATTTCGTGGGACTCGAGAGCGACTCGGCCATCGCGCGCACCATCGAGGATGCGGCGGTCGCCGCGCGCAAGGTGCTGCGCCTGCGCGTGAAGGTCAAGAGCTTCGAGGCGGTGTGCCGGATGATCGAGGCCGGCATGGGCGTGGGCATCCTGCCCGAGGGCGCAGCGGCCACCTACCGCAAGGAAATGGGCCTGCGCTTCCTGAACCTGTCGGACGCCTGGGCGTCGCGCCGCATGTACATCTGCACGCGGCAGGAGACGCTGACCTTTCCGCAGCGCCGCCTGGTCGATCACCTGCTCTCGCGCTACGTGCCTTAGATCCTGTTCGTTGGAGTGCCTTGTTCGGGGCGCTGCTGTTCAGGGCGCGCTCACGCCGACGGGGTACCTTGCTCCGCGAATGTCCCCCGGGGGCTGCGCCCCCTCCTCCTTTATTTCGCTGCGCAAGGCACCCCGCCAGCGTGAGCGTTCAGCGCCGCTGCGGAAGCTGCATTTGTTGGCGGTCGCCGGGACTTCATGCCGCATCGAGCGGCTGCTTTGCCCAGTTCTTCTCTAGAGTGGATGCCCCTGTCACTCGACACCCCACCAAGGGAAGAAGAAAGGCGCAACACACCAAGCCACCACCGAGATGTTTGAAGGCTGCTTGCCTCGCGGCAGGTCGTCGGTGCGAAAGCAGCGATGCAGATGCGAGGTACCAAAAGGCGACGGCCGGGGTGTTACGAGCACCCCGACCGTCTAACCAAGTTCGTGCAACACCTACGAAGGACCGCACAAAAATGGCTACCAAGACTATAGCCCGGCCTCGCACGCCGGTAGCTTCCGAAGAAAACGCCCCAGACCCGGCGCATCTTCTCGAAAACACCCTCTCTCAGCTCGAAGCTCTCTTGTGGGTCTGCCACGGGGAAGACATCGACTGGTGCAGCGGTGACGGGCCTCGACAACTGGACAACCTGCTCTGGCTTGCGGCTGAACTCGCTCGCAAGGCTGGGGAGCTGTTTCAGCTGAGCGAGAAGGCGCGACGCGGAGCGCCTGAGACCGGCAGTTAGCGGCTGGTCTGCGGGCTGCGGGTTTCGCGGCCCGCTTGGCGAACAGGGTTCTTTTGGGTACGACGACAGAAGCCTTTGTGATGGAGAGAATTCCGTTTGGTTGAGGCTGCTTGCGACGAGGCCTCGGTGCCGGCTATACGCTGCAGTGCTGATTGTCGAAAGCTCGCGCGAGCGGCCGCTTTGCAGCGAACGCGCGGGCATCTTGCATTGGCCGCACATGCCTCCCCGAATGACCTATCTCCGCGGTTTGAAGACTCGCTGGCAAAGTGCAGCTGACCAAGCGTCTTGTTTGATTGGACTCATGAGGCGAGTGCGGTTCCGTCGCAGGGTGGGGAAAATCCTCCCCCTCCCTGTTACAAAATGTGCAAAATGCCAGCCAAAGGTTTAAGCGTGGGGGAGTTCAGATGTCAACCACCTCGGGCCGCAAAGACGGCGGCCAGAAGCCGATTCGTACGTTCGCCGAGTACCAAGCCATGGTCGAGCGAACTGACGAGCGCAAAAAGGTCATCGTGTCCTTGCTCGGATTGGCCGGTGAGCTCGGGGACCTCAATTCGACCTTCAAGAAGCTGGTGCTTCAACGTGATAGCCGAACTCTTCGCGGCGACCTTCGCGAAGACATTGGTGACATCCTCTGGTATCTGACAAGCCTCGCCGTTTTGCACAAGATTCCGCTGCAAGAGGCTGCCCGGGAAAGTGCACGTAAAGCTGAGCGCCTGTATTCCCAGGGTGAGGTGAACCACTTCGATGACGGCTTCGATGAAGAGGAGCGCCTGCCGCGGCAGTTCAGCGTCACATTCTCGGAGAAACGCAACGGCAAACAAGTGCTGGTTCGCATCATGGTCAGCGGCGTCATCGTCGGTGACACCCTGACTGATAACGCCCACAAAGGGGATGGCTACAGGTATCACGACGTCTTCCATCTGGCCTACGCCGCAGTGCTCGGATGGTCTCCGGTCATCCGCAGCCTCTTGCGGCGCAAGCGAAAGAGCAACCTGCGTATCGACGAAATTGAGGATGGAGGACGCGCTGCGGTGGTCGAAGAGGCAATCTCGGTGCTCTTATTCAATGAAGCGCCGCAACGAGCTTGGTACAGCGAAGAGAGCTCAGTCGACATTGGCCTGCTCAAGACTATCGTCCGACTGACCGCAGGGCTGGAGGTTCACAGCTGTACCGCGAAGCAGTGGAAGGCCGCGATTCTCCAGGGCTACTCAGCGTTCAAGCACTTGAAGGACCATTGTGGTGGCCGCGTCGATGTGGACCTTGACCGCCAGACGCTGACCTATCACCCACCACCCGTTCCGGAGGACGCGCTGTGACCGCCCGTAATGTGGCCGGCGCCAGTGCGCTGGATGCTTGGCGCCAGGGCGTTCAAACCGTACTCGCCAAGGGCGAAACCTTCAACCTATTCACGACAGTCGAGCAACCAGCCGTTTTCGACCTTGCGTGGCTTCAGACTCATTCGCCGCGACGAAGGGGATTTGGCGGCGATGACCTGCGCGAGGTCATCAAGACCATCTTTCCGTACGACCTTGCGCGGCGTGTGGCGGAACGGCCAGACCTGTACAGCGAATACTTGCGTCGCCACGACCGTGCTATGAGGTTTGTTCGCAATCGTGGGACGTGGGGAACCTACTTCGAGCGGCTCGTGCGCTTTCCCGACCATCCAGACACCAACCAACTTGAGACCGTCATCAACAAGCTCCGCACCTGGCAGAAACGGAGCGGGACGAGCCTGGTTTTCCATCTGTCGACGCCAGCCCGCGATACTCCTCGTACTCGCGGAGGCCCATGTTGGCAGTTCGGCGAAATCGTCTGGCACCCAGGAAACAGGCTCGACTTGGTGGTGGTCTACCGTAATCACGATTTCTTCAACAAGGCGCTGGGCAATTTCATCGGCCTGGGACAGCTACTGAATTTCATCTGCGCGGCCTCGGGCAAGACGCCCGGCCGCTTGCAGTGCCACTCGGTGCACGCCTACAACGGCGGCACTGTCGAGGCATTGCGCACCCTGGCGGCTTGAGCTGTGATGGCTGATAAAGAACAGCAATTTGTCGACCTCGTGCGCCGCGTAAAAGCGTGCAAGCACTGCCCTCGCATGACGGATAGCGCGCGGGTGCTTGGCGCGGGCTGTGGCTCGCTTACTGCCAAGGTGATGTTCATCGGTGAAGCACCGGGGCGACTTGGCGCCGACGCTTCAGAGCTGCCGTTCCACGGCGACAAATCCGGCCACAACTTCGAGTCGCTGTTGGAGCAGGTCGGGCTGAGCCGCTACGACGCCTTCGTGACTAATGCCGTGCTGTGCAATCCGAAGGATGAGAACGGCAACAATGCCACGCCGTCACCATCCGAGGTGGCCAACTGCGCCCCATTCCTGAAGGAACAGCTGGAACTCGTGGACGCCCCTGTCGTCGTGACGCTGGGTGCCGTCGCCTTGCGCGCCACCGCACTGGTCACGGCTCACAAGCTTACGCTCAAGGACAGTGTGCGCAAGGTACACCCATGGGCAGGGCGCCAGCTCATTCCGGCCTACCACCCAGGCCAGCGCGCGATGGTGCATCGCAGCTTCGCCAACCAACTGGCGGACTACCAATTCGTTGCCGAGGCCGTTCGCCGCGGCGGTGGCGCCGCGCGGCGCAAGTCATCGGCCAAGCTGAGTCGGGCGTCGCAGACGGTTGGCGCCGCAGCGCGGGTGTTACTGGAGGAAAGCGGAGAGCTGAGCTACTTCGCCCTACATAAGCTGCTATTCATGGCCGAAATCCGGCACCTTGAGGCCACCTCGCAGCGCCTCACGGAGGGCTACTACGTACGTCAGAAAGATGGGCCCTACTGCGTCGAGTTGCACGCAAGCCGCCTAACTGCGCTCATCCCGGGCAGCTTCACGCGCACTGTCGGCAAGCACCTGATGGTGTCGCTCGGTCAGGAGGACCTGTTAGGGGGAGCGTCGCACGTCGGTGCGCTCAGTGAGGTCGCCAGACGCACGCTGTCGGAGGTGGCAGCCAAGTATGGTCCGCTGCCGGCCGGGAAGCTGAAGACGGCGGTTTATCTGACGGCGCCGATGCGCGAGTTGCTGCGCAAGGAGAAAGCCTTGAGGATGAATCTGTTCAATAGCGCGGTGCTACCGGCTCCTTGAACCTCCCGGCCGCAGCGCAAAGTTGTACTGAGAACGGGTGCCCTGCTGAGTACCGCTAGATACCTCAACCTGCTACAGCAAATAAGCGTTGTCAGACGTGCAGGGTGAACTCGTCTTTGAGCGTCACGGCGATTTGCGGTGTCTGCCAGCACAACACGGCCTGAAGCAGTCCTTCGCTAGGAGGCACCAGTCCTCAACGATTTTCAAGGAAACCCGATGCAGAAACTAGTGGACGAATACAGTCGCCTCCGAAAGGCAAGAACAAGGGGGATCTTGTCCACATCTGCTCGAGTGGTGCTTGGTCCGTCAGTGCTTCGTGTCTTCGCAGAGAAGACGAAGGAAGACCTAATGTCAGCGCTAGCCGATATACCTGTTCTTGAGCTTCCCGGTCTCAAAGGACAGGCCCAGTTCTCAGTTTGGTTTGAAGCACAGGTACACCGAGTTGCCGCGGCGTTGAGACTTCGTAACAACGAACGACCGAGTGTCAACCCGGGTCTAACATGGGGTCATGCAACCAAGGTCACAGCTCTCTATGTGAGGGATGTCGTCCTCAGGAGTCGACTCTTTTCCGATGAAGAAAAGACGCTCATCGAGCCATGGCTATACGTACCCATCGATAGCATCATCATCAAAAGAGCTCGCCAGCTCGGCGTTAGCTTTGCCTTCAGCAAGATTCGTGAGATTGACAATCGCGAAAAATTCTATGGCTTGCAGAACGCGTTCGGTGCTGCAGCCGACAAGGCCGGTGCTTATCGCATTTCTTTTGACGACAACTGGGGAGACCGCAACAACCAGTAGCGGTCAATCGCCTGCGCCTCGAGCGCTCACAGTCGCCGCCGACTGCAGCCGCAGCCTTCGGCTAGGCCAGGCTAGTGTCATTGCGCTTACGAGTTCTGAAGCTGAGGCTCATCCTTGCTCAGAACACTGACGCAATCATTGCCAACTACGAGGAACTCGCGCAAGTCCTCGTACATCCGGCCGGTCACATAGTGCGCACGGTGAAGCTCAAGATCTTTCCAACCCCCAGCCGTGACCTCGAAGAGCCAACCGGTCTTCAGTGAGCACTGGGACCAGAATTCAGTCAGGTCGAGTTCGTCGAGCACACGGAATCCCCAGACTGAGGAAAACACGACGGTGGTGGCGAGCTTCGACCCTTCTACTCTCATCGTCAGGCGGCCCGCCGTGTATGAGATCGATACGACCTCACAAGTAGGGTCCGGCCGGAAGGGCCCCGCCAAGACCCTCACTGCCGGCTGCAAGTGAATCAAGTCGCTCGAGGATTGGCTTGGCATGCTTGCGTCACAACGGCTTAGGCATCGGCATATAGAAAACGACATCTGCGTCCGACTTGCTCATTTCTAGACACCTGATTTAGGTTAATGTGGCCAGTTGCAAGTGGCCGCTCTTGGCCGACTGTTGCCGCACGACCGGCTGATGGAAGGGCTCGGGGCGACGAACAGTGCACCGAGTCATCACTCGAAAATCCTCCCTCGGCCAAATTGAAGAAATCGGCGATCTTCTTGGCCAAAATGACTTTCTTCAAGTGAGGCGTTCTTTTCGCTGAACTATCCGTCCTCCTCCGATCCTCTCTCGAGTCGATCAAGAATTTTGGCTTCTTTGTACTTGTGGATTTTTAGGATGCGTTGCGCCTCACCGAATATTCGGTTCTCTCTGAATCCTGGCCACGCGGGAAGCATATGCTTCAACTCCGTCCAATCACTCTCGAGTTCTGCGCGCGGTTCATTGAGGCTGAGTGAGGCTCGATAGGCGACCACTTTCCGCAGGTGCACTGCAGCTCGCAAGTTCGGGGCGTGGTTGGTCGCGGGCGGCAACTCGTCATCCCAGATCAATCCACCGGCCATTACGTCATATCTGCAGGCCGCAGAAGAACGGTACTGGCACGCCTTCAATGAGTCGACAAGGTCAGAACTGAACATAACAAGACGGTGGGCGTGGTACGGATGAAGCGCATTCTTTGAAAAAACGTGAGGCTGGACCGGAAATCTGCCATCTCAACCAACGACCGGTTCTGGACCGATAGTTGCCCGAATCAGTACACACGCGCTTCGGAGCGTCGTTGCAGCATCGCACCAAGGATGAATGCTGGCACAGGCAGCACGGCGGACGCCACTCTGGACCAAAGCGGGATGGGTAGGGAATATGGCACAAGATTGCTGAGCAGCACAAACGCTGCCACCAGCGCCCCAGCAATGACGGCGTTTCGAATGTGCGAGCTTTCGCTTAGCTTTGCCGCCCATAGGCCGCCGGGCAAGAGGCATAGAAATCCGACAACGTGGGCGAATAGAAGATACGAAGTGGACTCATACGCGCGGGCATAAGATTCGTTTCCGGGCACACCGTGGGCGACAAGCACCCACAGAAAAACTAGTCCAAAGACAAAGAGAACGACGTAGCTCAAGGCGTTGCCGACCGCTGCGCCAATCAACACCGCCGTGACTGGGCGAATGGCCCGAATCTTCTGTGTGCTGGACTTTGCTTCGTTAGTCATCGGTCTATTGCTCAGCCGGCCGCTGGCTGAAATGTCTGGTGTTAGCCGACCGTAGCCTGACGCGGCGGTCTTCAATAGGCGCCGCCTCTGGGTACGCAGTGCAGATCCACTTCATTGCGAGCCTTGGTCCAAAGTCGGTTCCGGCTGCCACAGGTAATACCCGTCAGCCCCCACATTTCGATCGACCAACGACGACCAAAAATCGATTAGTCGCGCTTGACCGCGCGAAGCAAAGGCATCGTCGCTAGTTTGCTCGACAAACTCCTTTACCAAATAGTCCTCGAGGTTGGCCGCGTAGCAGATGATGTCCGTCGGAAAAATGACGGAAAACACTGGATTGCCAACGTGCGAAGGTCGGTCGGGCATGTAGCGATGAGCGTAGATTTGGATAAGTTTCGGCGCCCGTGCAAGCACTGCTCGCATGTGATGAGTGGCGCGTTCGAGATCCGTGGGTCTGGGGCCCCAACTCAAGTTCCAGATGCCCCCAGCATTTTCGAATGGATAGCGAACCGTGTTCCATACGCCCTCCAAAGGGCGATCCATCATCTCCAAGAGCAAGGGATCATCAAGATTCCGCCAGTTTGGGAAATCCTCCCCTACAGGAAGAAAATGGCTCAAAAGTTCGCGCAAGTCTTCCGGAAAAACAAACCCGAACCTCTGTTCAGCACGCGTCGCCTCCATCGCAGACAAGCCGGCGGCGAGTGCAACACCAGCGTTCTCCAAAACCGAGCGGCAATTTTTCAGATCCATCGCAATGCCATTGGTATGTCTTGCCGAGTTGCGCGAGCGCCTTGCTGACGCCACATTGAGAATAGAGTCGTCATCCGCAGTATCCCTCAGATGGCCTCCCCTATTCATATTTAGCGCGGGGCGGCACTGCCGCTAAATGGCCCACCTCCGCCGCATTCTGTCTGCGCCCCTATCGCTCCGCCAAAACGCGATGCATCTGCTCGTAGTCTCACGCGCCTCCTCGGTCCAAGCACTTGATAGTGACGCCTCGCGTGCGAGCCAAGCGCCGGCAGCCGCCAAGATGGCGGCTACAAGCAGAAGAACGATTCCACGCGCAATCGAGCGCTCACAATGAAGGTCCGGTCTTGGCCGGCAGCCACGCTCATCGTGCGCAGGGCATCGGGTGCTCCCCGCAGCGAAATAAAGGAGGAGCCCGAAGGGCGGGGGACATTCGCGGAGGGGAGTACCCGGTGGCCTGTGCACGCGCCCCGAACAACGGCGGTGCACAGGGCGAGAGCAAAGAATCAGCGCAGCGCTTCGACCAGATCGAGAACCATCCGGTCGCCACCGAACTTCTCGACACCCTGCGTCAGCAGCGCATCGACGGCCTGCGCAATGCCATGGCTGGAAGACGACTGCTCGGCCATGTCGTTGTAGTAGCCCAGGTCCTTCTTCGCATTGGCCATCGAGAACTTCAGCGAGTCGGTGCTGCCGGTCAGCAGCTTGGGCTTGACGCGCTCCAGCGCCACACCGTTGCCGCCGCCCTTGGCCAGCACGTCGACGAACACGTCGGGCTTCACGCCGGCGCGCTCGGCGCAGGCGGCCGCCTCGCACAGCAGCGCCACGGTGCCCAGCGACACGAAGTTGTGCAGCAGCTTCATCGCATGGCCCGCACCGATGCCGCCCACGTGCGTGATGTTCTCGGCGAAACAGCGCAGCAGCGGCAGGCACGAGGCCAGCACCTCGGCGTCGCCGCCGACCAGCAGGTTGAGCCGGCCTTCGGCGGCTTCCTTCGCGGTGCGGGTCATCGGCGCATCGAGGAACTTGCCGCCCTTGGCCAGCACGGCCTGGGCGACCTTGCCGGTGGATTCGGGAACGGCGGTCGAGCAGTCGATCACCACCGTGCCGGGACGCAGGCCCGCGAGCGCGCCCTTGTCACCGAGCATCACGGCCTCGACCTGCGGCGTGCCGGTGACGCAGAGGATCAGCACATCGACCTCCGCGGCCAGTGCCGTCACGTCCGACACAGCTGTGGCGCCGGCGGCGAGCAGCGCGCCGACGGGCTGGTTGCCGGGATGGTCGAGGATGGTCAGCTGGTGGCCGTGCTTGACGATGTTCTGGGCGATGCCGCTGCCCATCAGGCCGACACCGACCAGGCCGACGCGCCGGGGCTGCGCTTGTTGTTGTGCGTTCGAGTTCATGGGTTCATCCGTGCTTGATGGCGATGGTCTTGAGTGTCGTGAAGCCTAGCAGGGCTTCGAAACCCTTCTCGCGGCCGAAGCCGCTGGACTTCACGCCGCCGAAAGGCAGCTCCACGCCGCCCGCCGCACCGTAATTGTTGATGAAGACCTGCCCGCAATGCAGCTTGTTCGCCACCCGCAGCTGGCGGGCGCCGTCGCGGGTCCAGACGCCGGCCACCAGGCCGAAGTCGGTGCCGTTGGCGAGCCGGATGGCCTCGGCCTCGTCGGCGAAGGGCATCACGGCCAGCACGGGGCCGAAGACCTCGCGCTGCGCGAGTTCGCTGTCCGCAGGCACGTCGCGGAACAGCACGGCTTCCTGGTAGTAGCCGCTGGCCGATGCGCCGGGCGCCACGGTGCCGCGGGCGGCCACCTTCAGGCCCTGGGCCTCGGCGGTGGCGACCATGTCGCGCACCTGGCGGAACTGCTTCTCGTTGATCAGCGGCCCCATGTCGAGGTCGTCGGCGGGCGGGCCCGAGCGCACGGCCGCGAAGCGCTCGGCCAGCCGCTTCACGACCTCCTCGTAGACCGGGCGCTCGACCAGCACGCGGCTGCCGGCCGAGCAGGTCTGGCCGGCGTTCTGGACGATGGCGTTGAGCAGCACGGGCACCGCCGCATCGAGGTCGGCATCGGCGAACACGATCTGCGGCGACTTGCCGCCCAGCTCCAGCGTGACGGGGCAATGGCGTTCGGCGGCCGCGAGACCCACGCTGCGGCCCGTGACGGTCGAACCGGTGAACGAGATGTGGTCGATGCCGGGGTGCGCGCACAGCGCGGCGCCCGCCTCCCTGCCATAGCCGGTGACCACGTTCAGCGCACCGGCGGGAAAGCCCACCTCGGTCGCGATCTCCGCGAGGCGCAGCAGCGAAAGGCTGGCGTCCTCGGCCGGCTTGACCACGCAGGCGTTGCCGGCCGCGAGCGAGGCGCCCACGCTGCGGCCCGCGATCTGCATCGGGTAGTTCCAGGGAATGATGTGGCCGGTCACGCCGTGCGGCATGCGCACGGTCAGCACGGTGTAGCCGCGCTCGTAGGGCAGCGTGTCGCCGTGCAGCTTGTCGCAGGCGCCGGCGTAGTACTCGAAGTAGCGCGCGAGCGCGGTGGCATCGTTGCGCGCGACGCGCAGCGCCTTGCCGGTGTCGCGGGCCTCGAGCTGGGCGAGCTCCTCGTGGTGCTGCATCACGGCGGCGCCGAGCCTGGCGAGCAGCCGGCCGCGTTCGAGCGCCGTCATGCCGCCCCAGGGGCCGTCGAAGTTCTCGCCCATGGCCGTGCGCGCCGCTCGGACTGCGGCGTCCACATCGGCGGCGGTGCCGCGTGCGATCTGGCCAAAGCGCTGGCCATCGCTCGGGTTGATCACGTCGATGGTCTCCGGGCCTTGCGAGGCCACGCGGCCGCCGTCGATGTAGTGGGTTGCTGTCATCTCGTACTTTGTCCTGTGGGGTGTGTCACCGGGGTTCGGGCCAGGGCTTCTGCGCGTCGCGGATCCGCTCGAAGGCCCGGCTGAACTGCAGCACGCCGAGGTCGTCGAAGCGCCGGCCCGCAATCTGCAGGCCGATGGGCAGGCCGTCGTCGGAGTAGCCGCAGTTGATCGACGACGCAGGCTGCTCCGACATGTTGTAGGGCACCGTGAAGCCGATGTGCTCCAGCGAGCGCAGCGGATCGTTCGTGGGCGAGGCGTGCTCCGCGGGCGCCGGCATGTTCGGCGACACCGGGGAGATCACGAAGTCGAAGCCCACGGTCGCGGCGATGGTGGCCGCGCGCGTGGCCACGAACTGGCTGTAGGCGTCGAAGATGTGCTCGCCCGAGAAGCCGGCCGCGCTTTCGGCCCAGGCGTCGATGTAGGGCAGCATCTTCGCGCGGCGATCGGGAGACATGGCGCGCAGGTCGATGAGCGAGCGCATGCGCCAGAAGTGGTCCATGCCCTGCAGCATCTTCGGCGTCAGGAAGGGCTGCATTTCCTCGACATGGGCGCCGGCCGCCTCGATCGTGCGCGCCGCACGGCTGATGGCCTCGCGGATCTGCGGATCGAGCGGCAGGCCGCAGCCGGCGTCCAGCAGCAGGCCCACGCGCTTGCCTGCGAGGAAGGACGCCTCCACGTCGAAGGCCAGCCAGTCGATGGCGGGCGGCGGCAGCTCGGAGTAGTCGCGGCTGTCGGGCTGGGCGATGGACTGCATCATCAGCGCGGCGTCTTCCACCGTGCGCGTCATCGGCCCGGCGCAGCGGCCCATGTAGGGCGTGCTCAGCGGAATGCGGCCGAAGCTGGGCTTGAGCGTGAAGATGCCGCACCAGCTCGCGGGCAGCCGCAGCGAGCCGCCGATGTCGGTGCCCGCGTGCAGCGGTCCGTAGCCCGCGGCGGCGGCCGCGCCGGCGCCTGCGCTGGAGCCGCCGGGCGTGAGCGCCGGATTCCACGGGTTGCGCGACAGTGCATGAAAGGTCGACAGCCCGGACGACAGCATCCCGACGTCGGGCATCGTGGTCTTGGCCACGAGCACGGCGCCGTCTTCCTTCAGCCGTGCGGCCGGCGGCGAATCGTCCGCGACCGGCACGAGGTCGTAGGCCGCGGTGCCCAGCGGCATCGGGTCGCCCGCCGTCGCGAGGTTGTCCTTGAGGGTCACGGGCACGCCGTCGAGCGCGCCGCGCGGCGTGCCGGCCAGCCAGCGGGCCTCCGAAGCCCGCGCCTGCTCGAGCGCGAGCTCGGGGCGGAAGAGCCAGGTGGCGTGCAGCGTCGGCTCGAGCGCCTCGATGCGCGCATTGACCGCGCGCACCACCTCGACCGGCGAGAGTTCCTTGCTGCGGTAGGCCGTGCCAAGCTCGGCCGCGCTCAGCGAATACAGAGGCTTCACCATGGCCATCAGCTCCAGGAGATCGCGGCCAGGTCGTTCACCACGATCGGCATGCTGGCCCACAGGCCCTTCACTTCCTTGCGTGCGATGGTGGGAAACACCGCCTGGAAAAGGAAGCCGTTGACCGCATCGGCCGCCAGCTGCTTCTGGGCCTCGCCCAGCAGGTCGGCGCGGCGCTTCTTGTTTTCCTCGTTCTGGATCGCGGCGAACAGGTCGCGGAACTTCTTCGAGTCGTAGCCCCAGTAGTAGTCGGGCTCGGTGTACTTCACCAGGTCGAAGGGCTCCACGTGCGCCACCATCGTGAGGTCGAAGTCGTGGCTGCCGCCGAAGGTGCCGCTGAGCCATTGCGCCCACTCGACGTTCTGGATCTTCACCTGGATGCCGATCTGCGCCAGCTGCGCGGCGATCATCTCGCCGCCCTGACGCGCATAGGACGGCGGGGGCAGCGTCAGCCGCAGTTCGAGCGGCGTCTTCACGCCCGCCTCGGCGAGCAGCCGCTTGGCCTTCTCGACGTCGTAGGGGTTCATCGCGGTCGTGTCGATGTAGCCCGGCGCACCCATCGCATAGTGGCTGCCGATGGGCTTGCCGAAGCCGTCCGCGGCGCCCTGGATGATCGTGTTGCGGTCGAGCGCAGCCAGGATCGCGCGGCGCACCCGCACGTCGTCGAGCGGCTTCTTGCGGTTGTTGATGGTGAGGATCACCTTGCCCCGCGTGCCGACTTCCAGCACCTGGAAGCGCGGGTTGCCCTTGAACTGCGCCACGGAGCGGGTGCCGGCGCGCGGGAAGATGTCGATGTCGCTCGCCATCAGCGCGGCGGTCTGCGCCGCGGTGTCGGACATGAAGCGGAAGACGAACTTCTCGATCTTCGCGAGGCCCGGATCGCGGTAGGTCGGCGACTTGACCAGCGTGCACGAGGCGCCGCGCTGCCAGGCGCCCAGCTTGTAGGGGCCGGTGCCCACGGGGGCGGTCGCATTGGTGTCGGCACTCTTGGGTTCGACGATGCAGGCCGTGGACTGGCCCAGCATGAACGGCAGGTCGGGGTTCGACAGCGTGCTGTTGACGCCCACCGTGTACTCGTCGAGCACCACGGTGCCGATCTCGCTGAAGAAGCGCTTGTCCTTGTTCGTGCTCTTCGCACCGCCCGCGCGGTCGAACGAGAACTTGACCGTGGCGGCGTTGAAGGGCTGCCCGTTCTCGAAGCGCACCCCCTTGCGCAGCCGGAAGACGAAGGTCTTCATGTCGGGCGACGACGACCAGCTCTCGGCGAGCATCGGCGTCACCGAGCCGTCGGCGTTGACCTTGGTGAGCGTCTCGAAGATGTTGTACTGCGTGATTTCCGCAATGGCCGAAGCGGCGCCCGCCGTCGGGTCCAGGCCCGGCGGTTCCAGCGGCATGCCGATGGTCAGCATGTTCTTGCCCGTCTGTGCCTGCGCCAGCGGGAGAAAGGCGCCCGGGATTGCCGCGGCCATGGCGGTGCCCATGAGGGTGCGTCGCTTCAACATTCGATATCTCCTGGAAGTAAGGGATGGAACTGCGCGCGGCCTAGCCCGCGGGCGTCTGCAGGACGGCGGACAGCAGCGTGCGCGTGTAGGGGTGCTGCGCGTGGCGGAACAGCTCGCCCGGCGCGCCCTGCTCCACGATCCGGCCCTTGAAGACCACGGCCACGTCGTCGCAGAGATGGTTCACCACCGCGAGGTCGTGGCTGATCAGCAGGTAGCTGATGCCGAATTGCTGCTGCAGGTCCTGCATGAGGTTGAGCACCTGGGCCTGCACCGACACGTCGAGCGCGCTGACGGGTTCGTCGGCGACGATGAGCTTGGGCCGTGTGATCAGTGCGCGTGCGATCGCGATGCGCTGGCGCTGGCCGCCCGAGAACTCGTGCGGGTACTTGTCCATGTCGGTGGTGCGCAGGCCCACGGCGGCCAGCGACTCGGCGGCGCGCTCGCGCTGCTCCTTGCGCGAGGCCTCGGCCAGCGCCTCCAGTGGCTCGGCGACGATGCGCGCCACGGTCTGGCGCGGATCGAGCGAGCCGTACGGGTCCTGGAACACCATCTGGAAATCGCGCCGCGCGGTGCGCAGCGCTGCCTTGGGCAGCGTGTGCAGGTCGCGGCCGAGCAGCTTCACGCTGCCCGCGGTGGGGGTGTCGAGCGCCATCACGAGGCGTGCGATGGTCGACTTGCCCGAGCCCGATTCGCCGACGATGCCCAGGCTGCGGCCGGCTTCGACCTTGAAGCTCACGCCGTTGAGCGCCTTGACGGTCGGCGGCGGCGCGAAGAGCTTCTCGCGCGGCAGGTCGTAGTGCCGCACGAGGTCGGTCACCTGCAGCAGCGGTGGGATTCTGGCGGGCCGGTTCATGCGGTGACGGCGCCTTTCGCCGCGATGTCGTCGAGCCGAAGGCAGCGCACGGCATGGCCGCTGGGCTTCACGGCCAGCGGTGGCTTCTTGGTGTAGCAGGCGTCGATGGTGAAGCCGCAGCGCCCTGCGAACGCGCAGCCCCGCGGCAGGTCCACCAGCTCGGGCACGCTGCCGCGGATGGTGGCCAGCCGGTCGCCGCGCGGTGCGCCGAGCACCGGCCGCGCTGCGAACAGGCCGCGGGTGTAGGGATGCGCGCGCTCGGCGAACACGGCCTTGGTCGGGCCGCTCTCGACCATGCTGCCGCCATACATCACGAGCATGCGCTGCACGCTGTTGGCGATCACGCCGAGGTCGTGCGAGATCAGGATCAGCGCCATGCCCATCTCGGCCACCAGGCGCTGGATCAGGTCCAGCACCTGCTTCTGGATGGTGACGTCCAGCGCAGTGGTCGGCTCGTCGGCGATCAGCAGGTCGGGGCCGCAGGCCAGCGCCATGGCGATGCCGATGCGCTGCCGCTGGCCGCCCGAGAACTGGTGCGGATAGGCATCGAGCCGCGAAGCCGCATCGGGAATGCCCACGCGCTCCAGCAGGCCCAGCGCCTCCCGGCGCGCCTCGGCCTTCGAGAGGCCGCGGTGCAGCCGCAGCGGCTCGCCGACCTGGCGCGCGATGGTGTGCACCGGGTTCAGCGCCGTCATCGGCTCCTGGAAGATCATGCCGATGCGGTTGCCGCGGATGCCGCACATCGCCTTTTCGGGCAGGCCGACGAGTTCCTGCCCGTCGAGCTTGATGCTGCCCGTGACTTTGGCGCTCGACGGCAGCAGGCCCATCAGCGACATCACGGTGATCGACTTGCCGCAGCCCGATTCGCCCACGATGCCCAGCGTTTCGCCGCGCTCGAGCGAGAAGGAAATGCCGCGCACGGCTTCGGCCGGGCCGCGCTGGGTCTGCAGGCCGATGCGGAGGTCGTTGACTTCGAGAAGAGGCATGGCTTAACGGGCTCGCGCCAGACGTGGATCGAGCAGGTCGCGCAGACCGTCGCCGAGCAGGTTCAGGCCCAGCACGGCCAGCGCGATCGCCATGCCGGGGAACACGGCCAGCAGCGGTTGCTGGAACATGAGGGTCTGCGCCTCGCTGAGCATGCGGCCCCACGAGGGCTGCGGCGGCTGCGTGCCGAGGCCGAGGTACGACAGCGCCGCCTCCGCCAGGATCGCGATGGCGAAGCGGATCGTGATCTGCACGATCAGCACGGCCGAGATGTTCGGCAGCACG
>Ga0075370_10000436_pt1 | contig 15538 bp, 12 predicted proteins | sample EndMethybrTD3035_FD_71398 | JGI IMG/M metagenome (GOLD analysis project Ga0075370, IMG submission 71398) | Populus endosphere microbial communities from Tennessee, USA - Endosphere MetaG P. TD hybrid TD303-5 | ecosystem: Host-associated > Plants > Roots > Endosphere | place: USA: Tennessee... | reverse complement strand
TGGCGTCCCCTAGGGGATTCGAACCCCTGTAATCACCGTGAAAGGGTGGTGTCCTAGGCCTCTAGACGAAGGGGACTGCAAAACCTTCGCGACTCGAGTTGCGCTGTGCTGCCCGGCTTTGGTGGAGGTAAGCGGGATCGAACCGCTGACCTCTTGCATGCCATGCAAGCGCTCTCCCAGCTGAGCTATACCCCCTGTGCTGATATCTAACTTTCAGCAAGCTGGTGCAGCCACCACAACTCAAGCGAGACTGCGATTATAGACAGGTTTTCAGCGCCGTAGCAAACGCTCGAGCACAGACGTGCGTGGGAACAGCTCGAGCACCGCGTCGATCGACGGCGTCTGTGCACGACCGCACACGAGCACGCGCACGGCATGCGCGAGCTGCGGCATCTTCAGCGCGTGCGCGCCGAGCGCCTCCTTGATCGCCGCGGCGATCGCGGCCTTGCTCCACTCGATAGTCGCGAACTTGTCGCGCAGCGTGTCGAGCGCGGGCAGCACTGCCGGCGTGACGTGCGCAGCGATGTCCTCGGCAGACGGCATCGCCGGCGTAAAGTACATCGCGAGCCAGTCGACAAGCTCGACTGCGGTGACGCAGCGGTCCTTGAACAGCGCACACATGCGCTCGAGCGTTGCATCGGCGTCGACCGCCACGCCGCGCCGCGCGAATTGCGCGGCCACGAGCTTCGCGAGCGTCGCGTCGCTGCTGTGCTTGAGGTAGTGCGCGTTGACCCAGGCGAGCTTGGCGGCATCCCATTGCGCCGGGCTCTTCGACAGATGGCTGCCGTCGAACCACTGCACGAGTTGCTCGCGGCCGAACAGCTCGTCGTCGCCGTGACTCCAGCCGAGCCGTGCGAGGTAGTTCAGCATCGCCTCCGGCAGGTATCCGTTCTCCTCGTACGCGGTCACGCTGACGGCGCCGCGCCGCTTCGACAGCTTCTGCCCGTCGTCGCCGAGGATCACCGGCAGGTGGCCGAACAGCGGCAGCGGCGCGCCGAGCGCGTTGAAGATGTTGATCTGCCAGGGCGTGTTGTTGACGTGCTCGTCGCCCCGGAACACGTGTGTGATCGCCATGTCCCAGTCGTCGACGACGACCGCGAAGTTGTAGGTCGGTACACCGAGCCCGCCTGCTTCAGCCGACGGCCTCGCGATGATCAGGTCGTCGATCTCGCGGTTGGCGATCGTGATCGGGCCCTTGACCAGATCATCCCAGGTCACCTCGCCGTCGGTCGGATTGCGAAAGCGCACGACCGGCTGCACGCCGGGCGGAACCGGTGGCAGCACCTTGCCGGGCTCGGGACGCCAGGTGCCGTCGTAGCGGCGCTTCTCGCCGCGGGCCTCCTGCGCGGCCTTCATCGCCTCGAGCTGTTCGGGCGTGCAGTAGCAGCGGTAGGCGGTGCCGGCGGCGAGCATCCGCTCGATCACCGCGTTGTAGCGATCGAGCCTCTGCATCTGGTAGATCGGGCCCTCGTCGTAGTCGAGGCCGAGCCAGTGCATCGAGGCGAGGATCTGGTCGACCGAGTCCTGCGTCGAGCGGGCGACGTCGGTGTCTTCGATGCGCAGCACGAACTGCCCGCCATGATGGCGCGCATAAGCCCACGAATAGAGCGCGGTGCGGGCAGTGCCGAGATGCAGGAAGCCGGTCGGCGAAGGGGCGATGCGGGTACGGACGGTTCGGGTCATCAGGCTCATCAGGTCGGTTCGGTCGCGCTCTGCAGGGCCAACCGCGAGCGGTCGCTGCCCTCTTCTTCATCACCCTGCGCGGCTCGCTGCGCAGCCATCGCATCGAAGTCGGCGGCGCTGACGTCGCCAGTGATGTAGACGCCGTCGAAGCACGAGGCCTCGAAGCCGTCGAGCTTGGGGTTCAGCGCCCCGACGACGCGCTTCATCGCGTTCACGTCCTGATAGATCAGCGCGTCGGCGCCGATGTACTCGCGCACCTCCTCGATGCTGCGGTCGTGCGCGATCAGCTCCTCCTTGGTCGGCATGTCGATGCCGTACACGTTCGGAAAGCGCACCGGCGGCGCCGCCGAGGCCATGTAGACCTTGCGGGCGCCGGCCTCGCGCGCCATCTGCACGATCTCCTTGCTGGTGTTGCCGCGCACGATCGAATCGTCGACCAGGAGCACGTTGCGGCCCTTGAACTCGACGCCGATCGCGTTGAGCTTCTGGCGCACCGACTTCTTGCGCACGCCCTGCCCCGGCATGATGAAGGTGCGGCCGACGTAGCGGTTCTTCACGAAACCCTCGCGGTACGGCTTGCCGATGCGCTGCGCGAGCTGCATCGCCGACGGGCGGCTCGATTCGGGGATCGGGATGACGACGTCGATGTCGCTCGGCTTGATGGTCGAGATCAGCCGCTGCGCGAGCGTTTCGCCCATGTTCAGGCGAGCCTGGTAGACCGACACGCCATCCATGATCGAGTCGGGCCGCGCGAGGTAGACGAACTCGAACATGCACGGGTTCAAGGTCGGGTTGTCGGCGCACTGCTGCGCGTGCACCTTGCCCTCGAGGTCGATGAACAGCGCCTCGCCCGGAGCGACGTCGCGCACGACCTTGTGACCGGTGCCTTCGATCGCGACAGATTCGCTCGCGACCATCACCTCGCGGCCGTCCGGGCCCTCGCCCTCGCCGTAGCACAGCGGTCGGATGCCGAACGGGTCGCGGAACGCGAGCAGCCCATGCCCGGCGATCAGCGCGACCACGGCATACGAGCCCCTGATGCGCTTGTGCACGGCACGCACCGCGGTGAACACGGTCTCGGGCGTCAGCGGCTCCTTGCCGCGCACCGCCAGTTCCAGCTCGTGCGCGAGCACGTTGATCAGCACCTCGGTGTCGCTGGTCGTGTTGATGTGGCGGCGGTCGACGTCGAACAGCTCGTCCTTCAGCGCCAGCGCATTCGTCAGGTTGCCGTTGTGCACGAGCACGATGCCGAACGGCGCGTTCACGTAGAACGGCTGCGCCTCTTCCTCGCTGTAGGCATTGCCGGCGGTCGGGTAGCGCACCTGGCCGAGGCCCACGGTGCCGGGCAGCCCGCGCATGTTGCGGGTGCGGAACACGTCGCGCACCATGCCGCGTGCCTTGTGCATGTAGCACTTCGTGCCTTCCATCGTGACGATGCCGGCCGCGTCCTGGCCGCGGTGCTGCAGCAGCAGCAGCGCGTCATAGATCAGCTGATTGACCGGGCTCTTGGAAATGACGCCAACGATGCCGCACATGCGATGTTCCCCAAACGACTCAACGACGCCACGTGTGCGATCACGTGGCGCGGGAGGCAGTTCCTTCGCCCCACAGCGCGGGCTTCAGTTCCTGCCAGACAGAATTCAACCAGACCACGCCGACCGAGCGATGCCAGGCCTGCGACTTGGCCAGCGGCGTGAAACTCACGACCAGCACGACCAGCAGCAGCACGACGCCACCTCGCAGCACGCCAAAGCCGGCGCCGAGAATCCGGTCGACCGCACTCAGCGGCGTGGCGCGGATCAGTGCGCGCACGAGTCGCGCGCCGATGCCCCAGATCAGCAGCACGACCAGGAACACACATGCGAACGCGATCACGTGATTCAAGGTCGTTCCGGGGCCGCCGAGCGTGATGTAGGGCAGCGCCATCGGCGTCAGCCACAGCGCGAAGAACCAGGCGACGAACCATCCGACCAGCGACAGCACCTCGAACACGACGCCACGCGCCAGCCCGACGAACACCGACAGCACGAGGAACGCCAGCATCGCGATGTCGACCCAGCCGATCTCGAACGCCACGGTCCGCTCCTACAGGGTCAGCACGACGCCGCCGAGCCCCGCGCCCTTGGTCTTCGCGAGCGCCTTGTCGGCCTCGTCGCGGCTCGCGAACGGACCGACGCGCACGCGGATGCGGTTGCCGGCCGATGTGCTCGCCACCTGCGTGTAGGTCTTCAGGCCGAGCTTCTCCGCCTTCTGGCGCATCTCGCGCGCCGCGGCGACGTCGGCGAACGCACCGACCTGCACGACGAAGCGGCCAGTCTCGGACTTCGCGGCGGCTTCCTTGCCCTCGAGCAAGGCCTTCGCGCGCGCCGACTCGCTGGCCTGCGCAGCGGCCGCAACCTTGGTGTCGACCGGTTTCGCGGGTTTGGTCTCGGCTGGTTTTTCAACCGGCTTGGCTTCCGCCGGCTTGGGTTCAGGCGGCTTGGCTGCGGCCTGAATCGGCCCGGGCGTCGATGCGCTGCGCTCGACGGGCTTCGTAGCCGTCGCGGCCGAGGCCGCAGCGCTCGGTCGACCCGCGGCTTCCTCGCGCGACTCGGTGATGACGTCGTCGGCCGGGGCGGCAACGGTGGTCGACGATGCAGGCGGCGCCTGCATACGCGGCGCCGTGCCGCGCGCCGGCGGCATCGCGAGCGGTGCGGCCCCTTCCTTGCGCGGAATCTCGATCGGAATGTCGACCGGTATCGGGCGCGGCTGGGTCTCGAAGACGAGCGGGAAGCCGATGATGCCGATGACGACGAGCACCGCGGCGCCGATCAGCCGCTGGCGCGCGCGGGTGCGCGCGCGCATCACCTCGTCGGCCGAGTCGTTGCCCGACCGGCTGCTGCTCGCCGCGGGGGTCGATGCTTCGGTCTTGCGCTTGAAAATGGACAACAAGCCCATGCGTGGAAGTGTCGAGAGTCTCGGATGTGGCGCCCGGTACGACGCGCCATTCAAGGCTTCGCGAGCGGTGCTCAGGCAGCGTGCTGGCCGGTCAGCCGAGGCAGTCCGTCTTTCAGAACGCCGCCCACGGTGTGGAAGGAACCGAACACGACGATTCTATCAGTGGGGTCGCATTGCCCGACCGCCGCCCGCAGTGCGTCGGCGGGTGATGCGTGGCAGTCGACCTGCACCGGCCCGGGGCCCTTGAGTCCGTTCGCCACGAGCCGCGCATGACGCGCTGCCAGCGCTGCCGCACGCTCGGCGCGCGGCAGCGGCAGGTCTGTGAAGTGCCAGGCGTCGACCAGCGGCGCCATGCGCGTGAGGATGGTGTCGATGTCCTTGTCGTGCATCACGCCGAGCACGGCACGGGTGCGCGGATAGAAACCCATCTGGTCGAGGTTCTGCGCGAGCGTGGCCACCGAGTGCGGGTTGTGGGCGACGTCGAGCACGAGCGTCGGCTGGCCGGGAACGATCTGGAAGCGGCCCTGCAGCTCGACCTGTGCGAGCCCGATACGGACCGCCTGGGCCGTGATCGGCAGCCGCGGGTGCAGCGCCTCGAATGCGGCGAGCACGCCCGACGCGTTGAGCAGCTGGTTCGCACCGCGCAGTGCCGGGTAGGCGAGCGCGTTGAAGCGCTTGTGGCGGCCGGCCCAGCTCCACTGCTGCTTGTCGCCCGAATAGTTGAAGTCGCGCCCGAAACGCCAGAGGTCGGCACCGAGCTCGGCGGCGCGGTCGATCACGCTTTGCGGCGGCATCGGGTCGCTGACGACCACCGGCCGGCCGCTGCGCATGATGCCGGCCTTCTCGAGCCCGATCGACTCCCGGGTGTCGCCGAGGTACTCGGTGTGGTCGATATCGATGCTGGTGATCACCGCGCAGTCGGCATCGACGACGTTCACAGCATCGAGCCGGCCGCCGAGCCCGACCTCGAGGATCACCAGATCGAGCGGCGTCTGTGACAGCAGGCGGGCGATCGCGAGCGTCGTGAACTCGAAGTACGTGACGCTCGAGCCTTCGGCGGCACGCGCCGCTTCGACCGCCTCGAAGTGCGGCAGCAGCTGCGCCGCGTCGACCATCTTGCCGTTGACACGGCAGCGCTCCTCGAAGTGCACGAGATGCGGCTTCGAGTACAGGCCGACGCGGTAGCCGGCGGCGAGCGCGATCGACTCCAGCATCGCGCAGGTCGAGCCCTTGCCATTCGTACCGGCGACGACGATCACCGGCGCATCGAACGCCAGCCCGAGGCGCGCGGCGATGCGCTGCGAGCGCTCGAGCGTCATGTCGATCTCTTTGGGATGCAGGCGCTGGCAGCGCTCGAGCCAGTCGGCGAGCGTGGTGGGGAGGGTCATGGGTCGATCATGAAGATCCCCGGGGACGCTATGCGACCGCGTCGGCGCTCTGCCGCTGCAGCATCGCGATCTGCATCGCGATGCGGTCGCGCAGCTGGCGGCGGTCGACGATCATGTCGATCGCGCCGGTCTGCAGCAGGAACTCGGAGCGTTGGAAGCCCTCGGGCAGTTTCTCGCGGACCGTGTTCTCGATCACGCGCGGGCCGGCAAAACCGATCAGCGCACCCGGCTCGGCGATCACGATGTCGCCGACGAATGCAAAGCTCGCCGACACACCACCCATCGTCGGATCGGTCAGCACGCTGATGTAGGGCAGCTTCGCCTTTGCGAGACGGGTCAGCGCCGCGTTGGTCTTCGCCATCTGCATCAGGCTCAGCAGGCCCTCCTGCATGCGTGCGCCGCCGGTTGCGGTAAAGCTGACGAACGGCGTCTTCTGCTCGAGCGCCGCGTCCACGCCGCGCACGAAACGCTCGCCGACGACCGAGCCCATCGAGCCGCCCATGAACTCGAACTCGAAGCACGCGGCGACGATCGGCACGCTGCGCACCGCGCCGCCCATCACGACCAGCGCGTCGGTTTCGCCGGTCTGCTCGAGGGCGTCCTTCAGGCGCTCCGGATACTTCTTGCTGTCCTTGAACTTCAGCGCGTCGACCGGCAGCACTTCCTGGCCAATCTCGTAGCGGCCCTCGGCGTCGAGGAACGAATCGAGCCGCGCGCGCGCGCCGATGCGGTGGTGGTGCGAGCACTTCGGGCAGACGTAGACGTTCTGCTCGAGGTCGGTCTTGTAGAGCACCGTCTCGCAGGCTGGGCACTTGATCCACAGGCCTTCGGGCACCGAACGGCGTTGTCCGCCTTCGTTCGGTTGGATTTTCGGGGGCAGCAGTTTTTCGAGCCAGCTCATGAAGGGGGTTCCTTTCAGGCGCGGTTTGAATCGAGTGCGGCGCGGATCGTCGCAATGAAGTCGCCGGCCGCGAGGGCGACATTGTCGCGCGAACGGGTCTCGAGAGCCTGCACGAGAGCGGTGCCGATGACGACGGCGTCGGAGACGTCGGCCACGGCACGCGCGCTCGCACCGTCGCGAATGCCGAAGCCGACACCGACCGGCAGCTTCACGTGCGTCTTGATGCGCGGAATCATCGCGGCGACTGCCGAGGTGTCCAGATGCCCTGCCCCGGTCACGCCCTTCAGCGACACGTAATAGACGTAGCCGCTCGCGATGCGCCCGACGTGGGCGATGCGTGCATCGGTGGACGTCGGCGCCAGCAGGAAGATCGGGTCGAGGCCGCTGGCCTTCAGCGTCGCGGCGAACGCCTCGCACTCCTCGGGCGGGTAGTCGACGACGAGCACGCCGTCGACGCCGGCTGCCTTCGCATCGGCAACGAAGCTTTCGATGCCGTAGCGCTCGACCGGGTTCGCGTAGCCCATCAGCACGACAGGTGTCGTGTCGTCCGATGTGCGAAAGGTGCGGACCATCTCCAGCACCTGCCGCATCCCGATGCCGCGCGCCAGCGCGCGTTCGCCGGCCTTCTGGATCACCGGGCCGTCGGCCATCGGATCGGAGAACGGCACGCCGAGCTCGATCACATCGGCACCGGCCCTGGCCATCGCATGCATGATCTCGGGGGTCGCATCGGCGAACGGGTCGCCGGCCGTCACGTACGGGATCAGCGCCTTGCGGCCTTGGCCTTGCAGCGCCTTGAATGTGGCAGCAATGCGGCTCATGACAGGCCTTTCAGGCCGGCCAGCGACGCAACGGTGTTGATGTCCTTGTCGCCGCGACCCGACAGGTTCACGAGCAGCTGCTGGTCGCTGCGCATCGTCGGCGCGAGCTTCATCGCATACGCGACCGCATGCGACGACTCGAGCGCCGGGATGATGCCCTCGGTGCGACACAGGTGGTGGAACGCCTTCAGCGCTTCGTCGTCGGTGATGCCGACGTACTCGGCGCGTCCGATGTCCTTCAGGTACGCGTGCTCGGGGCCGACGCCGGGGTAGTCGAGGCCGGCCGAGATCGAATGGGTCTCGATGATCTGGCCGTTCGCGTCCTGCAGCAGATAAGTCCGGTTGCCATGCAGCACGCCAGGCGAACCGGCGCTCAACGACGCGGCGTGCCGCCCGGTCGAAATGCCCTCGCCGGCCGCCTCGACGCCGATCAGCCGCGTGCCGGCATGGTCGATGTACGGATAGAAGATGCCCATCGCGTTGCTGCCGCCGCCGACGCAGGCGATCACTGCGTCGGGCTGGCGCCCGGTCATCTCCGGCATTTGCACCAGGCACTCGTCGCCGATGACGCGCTGGAAGTCGCGCACCATGGTCGGGTACGGGTGCGGGCCGGCGACGGTGCCGATGATGTAGAAGGTGTTCTCGACGTTCGTGACCCAGTCGCGCAGCGCTTCATTCAGCGCGTCCTTCAGCGTCTTCGAGCCGCTCTCGACCGGCACGACCTTCGCGCCGAGCAGATTCATGCGGTAGACGTTCGGCGACTGACGCTTCACATCCTCGCTGCCCATGTAGACGATGCACTCGAGGCCGTAGCGCGCGCAAATCGTCGCGGTCGCGACGCCGTGCTGGCCCGCGCCGGTCTCGGCGATCACGCGCGGCTTGCCCATGCGGCGTGCGAGCATCGCCTGGCCGATCGTGTTGTTGACCTTGTGCGCGCCGGTGTGGTTCAGGTCTTCGCGCTTCAGGTAGATCTGCGCGCCGCCGAGTTCGCGGCTCAGCCGCGCAGCGTGGTAGATCGGGCTCGGCCGCCCGACGAAGTGGGCGAGCTCGCTCTTGAACTCGGCGATGAATGCCGGGTCGTTCTGCACTTCGGCGTAGCAGCGCTTCAGTTCGTCGAGCGCGTGGACGAGCGTTTCGGCAACGAAGCTGCCGCCGTAGTAGGTTCCATGGACAGGGCCGAAGTGGCCCGAGGCATCGGGTTGCTGGTAGTTCGACATGATCGATTCAGTGTTCAGGCCAGCGATGCGGCCACGCGGGCATCGGCCTCGCGCACGGCATCGCAGAACCGGCGGATCGAATCGGCATCCTTGATGCCCTTGGATGATTCGACGCCGGAGCTGACGTCAACGGCCCAAGGCCGAAGCAGCGTGATGCCTTGGATCACATTTCCGGCATGCAACCCACCAGACAAAACGACTGGACGGGGCACGGCGGATGGAACGAGCGACCAATCGAAAACCTTTCCGCTGCCGCCGTAGCTCTCGACGTGGGCGTCGAGCAGCAAGGCATGAGCGTCGGAGAACCGGAGGGCGAAGTCTAGCAAATCGAACCCCGCCGCCATGCGCGCGGCACGCAGGTACGGGCGCCGGGCGGCGCGGCACTGTTGCGGCGATTCGTCGCCGTGGAACTGGAGCAGCAGCTGCGGAATCGCGCGGACGGCCGCACCCACCTCGTCGGGCTGCGCATTGACGAACAGGCCTACCGGCATCACGAAAGCCGGCAGCCGCGCGGCGAGCTCGGCGGCACGCGCGATCGAGACATGGCGCGGGCTCTTCTCGTACAGCACGAAGCCGATCGCGTCGGCGCCGGCGGCAACGGCGGCGTCGACATCGGCCTCGCGCGTCAGGCCGCAGATCTTGATGCGGGTTCTCTCGTTCATCACGGCAGCCAGTCGAGTTCGACCGGCGCGTTCGGCACTTCGAAGACGGCATCGTAGTACGGTCCGACGAAGTACAGGCCGTCGGGAGCGAAGGTCGGCGCCGCGACGCTGCGGTCGCGCGCCGCGAGCACGTCGGCGAGCCAGGCTTTGTCGCGCACGCCGGCACCGATCGCGACCAGGCAGCCCATGATGTTGCGCACCATGTGATGCAGGAACGCGTTCGCGTCGAACTCGAAGCGCCAGTAGGCACCGCGCCGCGCGATGTCGATCGAACGCAGCGTCTTGACCGGCGATGCGGCCTGGCATTCGGCCGAGCGGAACGCGCTGAAGTCGTGCTCGCCGATCAGCAGCCCGCTTGCGTCGCGCATGCGGTCGCCGTCCAGCGGACGGAAGCTCCAGCCGACCAGGCCCGTGTCGAGCGCCGGGCGCATTGGCGACTCGCGCAGCACGTACGCGTAGCGCCGTCCGATCGCGCCGAAGCGTGCATGGAAGTCGTCGGGCATCGCACGCGCCCAGTTGACGGCGATGTCGTCGGGCAGGAAGCGGTTGGTGCCACGCACCCACGAGAACGGCTCGCGGACCGCAGTCGTCTCCACATGCACGACCTGGTTCAACGCGTGCACGCCCGCGTCGGTGCGGCCGGCGCAATGGGTGCGCAGCGGCTGGTCGGCGAAGCGCGCGAGCGCGGACTCGAGCGCGTCTTGCACGGTGCGGCCACCGGGCTGGCTTTGCCAGCCTCGGTAGGCCTGTCCGCGGTAGCTGATGCCCAGTGCGACCTTCACGGTCCGACCGAGCCTCGCAGAAGAACGTGCCTCAGCCGAGGTCGGCGAGCATGCTCTGCGCGCGCGTCTTCACGGTGCCGCTCGCCTTCGCGATGACTTCCTGCAGGAGGTCGCGCGCGCCGTCGGTGTCGCCGATCTGGCGGAACTCCTCGGCGAGTTCGAGCTTGCGTGACAGCGGGTCGTCATGCCCCGCGTCGAGCGGCGGCAGGTCGATCGCGCCGAGACCGGAGTCGCGGCCGAGCGGTGCCGGGGCACTGGCTAGCGGCTTGACCGGCGCTTCGGTCGGCAGGTCGAGATCGAGCGAGATGTCCGACAGGTCGAACGCATGCGCGTCCGGTTGCGGCTGCGGCGGCGCCGGCGCGCGGCTCGGCGAGAAGTCGAGCTCGGTGATGTCGTCGTCGGGCAGCTTGACGCTCGGAGCGATCGACTGGGTCGAATCGAGCGTGCCGGGTGCGGTGGACGGCCCGCCGAGATCGAGGTCGAGATCGAGACCCAGGTCCTCACTCTGCCGGACCGGCGGTGTGCCCGACGCCATGGCCGCGCCGTATTGCGACGGCGACGGCAGCACCGACTGAGGCATCGTGCTGGCACCCAGCGGCTCGACCAGGTCGCCGCTCTCCGTGTGGCGCACGATCGGCGCGCCGCCCGGCTTGAACAGCGGATTGTCCGGGTCGATCTGCGCGCCAAGCTCCTGGGCCTTCGCCCAGTCTTCGCCCTCGCCGCGCGTCAGCGTGTAGAGCTGGGTCGCGAGCAGTTCGAAGCCCTTCGTATCGCGGCGCTTCGCGTAGACCTCGAGCAGCTTGGTGCGGATCGCCATGCGGTCCGGGTTGCTGCGCATCGCTTCCTTGAGAATTTCCTCGGCCTGCAGGTCGCGACCGTAAGCGAGGTAGACATCGGCTTCGGCCACCGGGTCGACATCGCCGATCGCGTCGAGCTGGCTCAGCGAATAGCTCATCGACGACGAGTTGCCGCCAGCGTCGCGCGTGTCGATGCGCTGGCCGCCGCTGGCGCCGAAGAACGAATCGGGCTGCAGACGGCTCTCGAGGAACGAGGTTTCGCCGCTGTCCTTCTTCGCGCTCTTCGCGAAGCGATAGACGCCGAAGACGCCGAGCAGCGCGACGACGAGACCACCGAGGCCAAGCAGCAGCGGGTTGTCATTGAGCAGCGAATCGAAGAACGACGGCTCTTCGACCGGTGCTGGCGGCGTGACCGGCGGCTTGACCGCGGCTTTGGCGGGGGCGGAAGCAGGCGCCGGTGTCGGAGCAGGCGTCGTCACGGCAGCCGATGCGGGCGCCGCAGCCACCACGACCGGCGGGGCGGACGCAGGCAGCGCCGGCATCGACGCAGCGACTGCCGGTGCCGGCGGGGCAGCCACCGGTGCGGGTGCGGGCGCCGGTGCGGCAGCCACGACTGGCGCTGGCGCTGGCGCCGGGGCAGGCGGCGTGGCTGGCGCAGGCGCCGGAGCAGGCTTCGCGACCGGTGCGGGCGCAGGCGGCGCAGCAGCCGGTGCCGGGGCGGGTGTCGGAGTCGGCTTCGTGATCGCCACGGCGGGTGCCGGAGCAGGCGCTGCGGCCGGCGCTGGGGCGGCACCCGGCTTCGCCGCCGAGGCGGCACCCGACAGCTTCTTCAGCTCGTCGACGTTCTTGGAGAGCTCGGCGACTCGTACATCGGCCGCCTTCTTCTCGGTCTCCTTCGAGATCGCGGCCTCGGCCGTCTTGCCGCCCGGCGTGCCCTTGCTCAGGGTCAACTTGTCCGGCGTGGGCGCGGCGGCCTGCTTGCGGTCTTCGACCTGGGCCTGCACCTTGCCGCTCGCCTGGCGGGTCGAGCCTTCGGTCTTCGCGGCCGGAACGGCACCGGCCAGACGTTGGCGGTAGGCGCCGAAGTCGGCGCTCTGGGCCTGGATGACCTGGCGCGCTTCGCCTGCAGAGGTCGAGTTCGCCGACTCGGCACTCGGCACGGCCAGCACGACGCCCGATTTCAGGCGGTTCATGTTGTTGTCCATGAACGCCTGCGGGTTCGCGCGGTACAGCGCGACCAGCATCTGGTCGAGCGACACGCCCGAGCGCTGGGTGCGTGATGCGATCTTCGACAGCGTGTCGCCCTGGCGAACGCGGTATTCGTCGCCGCTCTCCGGGCCGGCCTTGGCAGCCGGCGCACCCGCGGCAGCGGCGCGTTGGGTCGCGGGAGCACGCGGCTCGCGCTGCTCGGTCGACTTGGCGACCGGCGCTGCCGGTGCGGCGGGTTCAGTGCTCGCCGCACGCGCCGGTGCGGTGCGCGGTTGAGCGGCCGGACGGCCCGGTTCGGCGGCAGCCATTGCCGGGGCAGTCGACGGCGCGGGCGCGCGGGCCGTCGTCGGCGGATCGAACAGCAGCGTGTATTCGCGCGTCAGCCGGCCGGTCGACCAGTTGATCTCGAGGATCACATCGACGAAGGGCTCCTGGACGCCGCGGTCGCTCGTCAAGCGCAGATATGGCCGGCCATCCGCACGACGCTCGAGGGAAACCTTCGTGGCCGGCAGCACCGCGTTGTAGTCGACACCCGCGGCCTTGTACGCGTCAGGCGAGGCGACCTTCACCTGCAGATTGGCCGCCTCCTCGGGCGACAGGCTGGTCACGTCGATTTCAGCGCGCAGTGTTTCGCCGAGCGAGGACTGAACCTGCAGCCGACCCAGCCCCAGCGCCCATGCCCCCTGGGCGGCCAGCACCATCGCGGCGGCCGCCACCCCTGTCAGGGCAAAGCGCCCCGAGATCGTCGAGTTTCTGTTCAAGGCGTCTCCCAAATAGACGAGGCAGGTACTGCTTCAAACCCGCCGTGATCGGACCACTTAGCGACGCTCACGCCGCAACTTCCCGGTGTATCGGCATTAGGCCAGAAATCACAATAGCATCAATAACATACGCTGACAAGCTCATGCATTGTCTGACATTCTGTCGATATTTGTGCCGGACGACTGCCGCACCGAATCGTTGCAAAGCGACAACGATGCTCGAAACCAAGGCTTCGAGCACCGCCTCCTGCCTGGTTCCTCAGGCCTCGACCAGGATCCGCAGCATACGGCGCAGCGGCTCGGCCGCGCCCCACAGCAACTGGTCGCCGATCGTGAAGGCGCCGAGGTACTCCGGACCCATCGACATCTTGCGCAGGCGCCCGACCGGGATCGTCATCGTCCCCGTCACAGCCACCGGCGTCAGTTCGCGGATCGTGGCCTCCTTGGTGTTCGGGACGACCTTCACCCACTCGTTGTCGGCCGCGATCATGGCCTCCACATCGGCAATCGGCACGTCCTTCTTGAGCTTGAAGAGCAGCGCCTGGCTGTGGCAGCGCATCGCGCCGACGCGCACGCAGAACCCGTCGACCGGCACGGCGGGCGTGCCGAACCCTTCACCCTGGCCGAGGATCTTGTTCGTCTCGGCCGGGCCCTTCCACTCTTCCTTGCTGCTGCCGTCGCCGAGGTCCTTGTCGATCCACGGGATCAGGCTGCCGCCCAGCGGCACGCCGAAGTTCTCGACCTCGGCCGGCGCGAGCGCGCGCTGCTTCTCGGCGACCAGACGATCGATCTCGAGGATGGCGCTCTTCGGGTCGTCCAGCAGCGCGCGCACCGAAGCGTTGAGCGTGCCGTACTGCGTCAGCAGCTCGCGCATGTGCGCCGCGCCGCCGCCGGAGGCCGCCTGGTAGGTCATCGTGTTCATCCACTCGACCAGCCCGGCCTTGAACAGCGCGCCGACGCCCATCAGCATGCAGCTGACCGTGCAGTTGCCGCCGATCCAGTTGCGGCCGCCCTTGGCCAGCGCCGCCTTGATCACGGGCATGTTGACCGGGTCGAGCACGATGACCGCGTCGTCCTTCATGCGCAGCGTCGACGCCGCGTCGATCCAGTGGCCCTTCCAGCCGGCCTCGCGCAGCTTCGGATACACCTCGCTCGTGTAGTCGCCGCCTTGCGCGGTGACGATGATCTCGCACTGCTTCAGCGCGGCGATGTCATGGGCGTCGAAAAGCTTCTTCTCGTTCTTCGCTATCGCGGGCGCGTTGCCGCCGGCGTTGCTCGTGCTGAAGAACTTCGGCTCGATGAAGGCGAAGTCGCCCTCGGCCTGCATGCGGTCCATCAGCACGGAGCCGACCATCCCGCGCCATCCAACCAACCCTGTAAGTGCTGTCATCGTCGTTGCCCTGTCGTCGTTGAAAAACCTCTTTGTCCACCGGCTCGTTCGCCGGGGAGACAGGGGCGAGACGAACCGGAGCTGAACTAGCCCTTGATCGTCTTGGTTTTGACCGCGCCGCTGGCGAGCGCGGCGACCACGGCATCACCCATCTCGCGGGTGCCGACCTTGGTCGTGCCTTCGGACCAGATGTCCGCGGTGCGCAGCCCGGAGGCAAGCACGTGCTGCACTGCCGACTCGATACGGTCGGCAGCTTCAGCCTGGTTGAGTGTGAAGCGAAGCATCATGGCAGCGGACAGGATTGTAGCCAGAGGGTTCGCAAGATTCTTGCCGGCGATGTCGGGCGCGCTGCCGTGGCTGGGCTCGTACAGCCCCTTTCCGGTCGAATTCAACGACGCCGACGGCAGCATGCCGATCGAGCCGGTCAGCATCGCCGCCTCGTCCGAGAGGATGTCACCGAACATGTTGCCGGTGACGATCACGTCGAACTTCTTGGGCGCACGCACCAGCTGCATCGCCGCGTTGTCGACGTACATGTGGTCGAGCGCGACGTCCGGGTACTGGGCGTGGACCTCGGTGACGATGTCTTTCCAGAACTGGAAGGTCTCGAGCACATTGGCCTTGTCGACGCTCGTGAGCCGCTTGCTGCGCTTGCGTGCGGCCTGGAATGCGACGTGCGCGATGCGTTCGATCTCGGGACGCGTGTAGCGCATCGTGTCGAACGCTTCCGGAGCGCCGGCGAACGCACCGTCCGGCGACTCGCGCCGGCCGCGCGGCTGGCCGAAGTAGATGTCGCCGGTCAGTTCTCGGATGATCAGGATGTCCAGGCCCGCCACCAGCTCGGGCTTCAGGCTCGACGCGTGCGTGAGCTGCTCGTAGCAGATCGCCGGGCGGAAGTTCGCGAACAAGCCGAGACTCTTGCGCAGGCCGAGGATCGCCTGCTCGGGGCGCAGCGCGCGCTCGAGCGTGTCGTACTTCCAGTCGCCGACG
>Ga0075370_10000435_pt1 | contig 15541 bp, 15 predicted proteins | sample EndMethybrTD3035_FD_71398 | JGI IMG/M metagenome (GOLD analysis project Ga0075370, IMG submission 71398) | Populus endosphere microbial communities from Tennessee, USA - Endosphere MetaG P. TD hybrid TD303-5 | ecosystem: Host-associated > Plants > Roots > Endosphere | place: USA: Tennessee... | reverse complement strand
AGACGCACGTCGCAACCGCTTGACGTGCCGACATACAAATCCATTCCTCGATAGCTCAGTCGGTAGAGCGCCGGACTGTTAATCCGTAGGTCCCTGGTTCGAGCCCAGGTCGGGGAGCCAAATCAAGCCTCATTCGCGAAAGCGAATGGGGCTTTTATTTTATCTTTCAGACAAACAAGGCTGGGTTCATACCACCTTTTTGTTTGAATGGGCGCCTGATAGAGTCAAAGATACGGCGAATCTCTGCTACTTATTGCCTGCGACCAGACAGACTCAACAGATTCGTCGCGCTCTTGATGTCACGAGATATGAACCAGCATGAGCAAATTTCGCGCTGTTAGCCTTTTTTCCAACTGCGGCGCCGGCGATGTCGGCTACCGTGAAGCTGGATTTCGCTTTGACGTAATGGCGGAGCTGGATCCTCACCGCTTAGAAGTTTGCCTGCTCAATCATCCAGAAGCAGAGGGCGTTGCTGGAGATTTGCGCACCACCTGGAAAACTGTTATCGAACGATATCGAGCGCGGGCAGGAGATGCTCGCCCGGCATTACTGTGCGCATGCCCCCCCTGTCAAGGAATGAGTTCTGCACGATCTGGAAAAGGGAGTCATGACGATGCGGCGGCCGGTTCCAAGGACGCGCGCAATTTGCTAGTGACGATCGTAGCTAATGTTGCTCTAGAGCTGCAGCCATCTATTCTTGTGGTCGAGAATGTTCCTGCATTCTTAAGCAGAAAAGTCCATCATCCAGTAGATGAAGAGCCTGTTTCGGCTGCGAACTACCTAATTACCGCACTTTCGGATGATTATGTGGCATTTCCACTAGTCACCGACTTATGCGACTTTGGAATCCCGCAGTCCAGAAACCGAGCCTTTATTACTCTTGTTCGCAGAGACCTTGCTGGCCTAAAAGATCTAGTGGATGGCGGCTGCGCGCCTTTTCCTCCAGCGTCCCATGCACCCGACGTAGGCAAAACGCCCGTAGCGCTCTCCGATGCCTTGAACGGTTTTAAATTACCTAAGCTAGATGCAGCCAATGCAGATAGTGCGCGTAGTAACGAGTATGCAGGCTTTCACTCGGTACCTATTTGGAGTGAACGTACATATGCAATGGTTGCCGCCATCCCAAGCGGGACAGGTCGTAGCGCTTGGGACAATGATGTTTGCCAGACTTGCGGCGTGGTCGAAGCGACGCCAGATACAGTAACTTGCCCAAAATGTGACGAACCGCTTCTGCGCCCAATCGTAAAGGAAGATGGAAAATATAGGCTGGTAAAAGGGTTCAAGAGCAGTTATCGACGAATGCATGGAAATCGGCCGGCAGCGACCGTAACCACCGCCAGCGGGCATATTGGTAGCGACTATACGATTCATCCCACTGAAAATAGGCTTCTCAGCCCCCTTGAATGCGCACTGCTTCAAACATTCCCCAAAGAATTTAAATGGGGAGATGCTTTAAAGAAGCTCGGGCATACAAATGTGCGTGAAATGATTGGCGAAGCTGTGCCTCCTGCATTCACCAAGTTGCATGGCGAAGTTCTTCTTAGTCTTTTACGGCGCAAATGGAAGAATACGCTGATGCCCCTGAACGATGGACGATGCTTGAAGGGCTGGGAAAAGCTTGCCTCGGCAGCCCAGAAGGACAAGCGCGACGATCCACGCGGCTATTTTGAACACGCCAAACCGCTCCCGCGGCGCGCAGCAAACGCCCTATCGACCTAGCATTCCGGACTAGCGAAGGCGCGTTGAGTCAGCCTGCAGAAAATCCAATAGCCGCTTTTTGAGCCGCATCTGATCCTGCACTTCGCACTCCCACACGGCCAAAACTTCCCATCCGAGTTTGCATAGCTCGTCAGCGTTGCGTATATCGCGGAGCCTATTCGAAGCCATCTTGAGACGCCAAGTTTCGGCGTTATTTATCGGTATCTTCGCGCGCCTACATTGTTCATGCCCGTGCCAAAAACATCCATGAACCAAAATCACCTTTCGATGGCGCGGCAAGACGATATCGGGTCGACTGGGAAGGTCTTTGCAGTGTAGGCGGAACCTATACCCAAGTGAATGCAATAGTCGGCGAACACGAATTTCAGGGTTCGTGTTATGCCGCTTAACTGCTTGCATACGCACGCGGGTATCCGGTGAAACGTCAATAAACGACGATTTCGTTTTATCCTTCACCGCACTCGCCCGCGCCCAAAATTACTAAACTGAAGGCTTGGGCGTTCCCGGCACCGGCTTCAATTTATTAACTAGATCTCGGAGCAGCGGTTCTCGTTCGCTCATTTGTGCAAGGAACTCTTGCACAGCTTGACCTCCCAGCTCGCATACCTGCTGAATGCGAGCATCATCCCCCACCGGGTCCGTCCCCACCAAGAGTGCGGTCAGGAGGTCCATGTGACCTCTTCGCGATCGCAGGAGGACCTCGCTCCACTTCTCAAACTCAATTGCTTGCGAGCGGTACGCAGACAAATACTCTGCATGCCCTCCGGCAACTAGCAGCCCCGTCACCTTCGCTCCTTGAAAACGAGATGCGAGGTACAACACATAGGAGTGCAACTGCTGATACTCTTCATTTTCGGCAACATCTCCTGGGCCTTTGAGTTCAACCACAAGAATTTCGCGATCTTCAGCGGTGCCAAAGAACACAAAATCTGGCATTGTTCGATCGGCAGGAATTACCGGGAATGGATTGCGTTTTACGATTAGTTCAGCCTCATCTTTAATGATAGTCGCCAGAGCTTTTCTATAAACGTAGCGCTCGTATTTAGAATGAAGTATCCATGGAAAATTTTCTATTAGCTGTTGAAGCTGAGTTTCCTGGCCCTTCAGTATGTGTCCATGCAGTTGTGTCAGAGCAAAAACACGCAAAGAGAAAGCAACGGCCAACGATAAGCTTTCCGGCACCAGCTCATCGCTTAGTCGATTGACCGACGTAACGAAAGCGGATGGTTCAAAAGTTGTAACTTGTGCCCACAATTCTTTTATAAGTTTTCGAGCTGGCTCATGCACCCAAGCTTTTGCAGCAGCTTCAATCAGTCGAACTTTGGCATCCTGGTCCTTCCCTAAACGTGGAGTCACCTCACTAATTAATTCAACCAGATGACTTTTCTCGGAAGTCCTTAGTTTTATGTCTGGCGTCTTATCTAGAAAGCCCGCAACCAGTGCCTCATCTTCAATTCGTGAGAGTTCTTTCCTTCGTTGTTCATACGAGTTTATCCACGAAATAACAGATTGGGCGCCCCAAGAATGAAGCGATTCGAGATCGGAATCCTCCCAATTAACGCTTGTCCGATCCGTGGATATCGTGTCCTGTTTTAACTCATCAATCCAATCGGCCTCGACAACAGCATACATATATCGCGAGAAGATTTCTCGCCCCTTGACGCCGAAGAAAAATGGCCGATCTTGCGCGATTTTTCCATGCGCGTACACGCCGACGCCAGCCTCCTCTTGCGACCAACTCGCAGCCTTGACAAATCCCACCCAGAACTTGATAGACCTATTTCCTTGAGGTGTCGGAATGACGTATTCCGTCATCCCTACATCTGGTATGCGTAGCTCCCATTCTGGAAATACATCAGTTTCTGCCAACTGCCCACCGTTCACATGAACATTAAAGTCAGGTCTAGCTAGGGTAACGGTAAAGCGTCGACCAAGCGCCTCCCTAAGCTGCAGCGTTGAAATAGGCTTCTTAATAGTCAACGATGTCGCATAAATTAGCGTCCCACATGCTGACTTCTGGACGGCAACCTTAAACTTATCAAGAGTTGCACGAATATCTGGCTCCTTATCCGCAGAAATGTCACCAATAGCCAGTTCATCTGCGATTACATCGGGTGCATATATAGCTGTTGCCGACGCATCTTGATTCTCGGCGGCGAGCATTGCCGAGTAATCAAAGCGGAGCCACATTGCAACGCCGTTGCGGACAGTAATGATGTGAACAATTTTTGCAATCCCGAAGGGCGCTAGCTTTCCGATTCCCTTCCGCCCCATGGGATATCGAATATTTTCAACATTTTCAGCATTTGAGGGCCTCGGTTTCGGTTGCCCAACAACCAGATAATTGTTGGCAAGATCAGCCTTGCTCATTCCCCTCCCATCGTCATAGACGCTTATTGAATCTGGCACTCCATGCACAGAGACACTAAGGTCAATGAACACATTGGACGCCATAGCATCCCATGAATTAGAAACAAGCTCAGCCAATACGTTTGTTGGCTTGTTTTGATATAACTTCAATCCTAGATGTTCAATGACATTGTGAGCAAACCGTAGCGTGAGGGGTTGTGGCTCTTTAAAAGCTTGGTTCATTTTTCTCCCTTATTGCACATAAAACTCAGTTAGTGTGCCGGATGCATAGCGCCGATGCACTCAGGGTCACTACGTGTCAAATGGCTTAAGCAAGCCCCTGTAAAAATTCCCAGTTCTTATTGCAATGCGGTGATCGTCGCCAGTCTGGCGACTACCGCTTCTGCGCTACGACGCTGCGTCTGTCAGAAGGCCCGCGAACTTTTTGACTATCCATGTCCCGTTCTGCATGTCATGGTTGGCGCAACGCCAGCAACAGTGCGGCAATGCCGTCATCCTCACAGTAGATACGCTAATGGCACGTCAAGCGCATCCGCAATGAGCCTAGCCCGGGGGAACCGCCGCCTCATGAACTCCTAGTTCGTAGCGGTTGATCCGCGCCGACTGCTCGACTCGTCAATAGGTAGACTCAAGCGACTTGAGAAGTTGTCCTCGCTGCGCCTTTGACAGGCCATGCCATCGCAGCAATAGCTCTGCCATCTCGTCATCCGGCGAGCAGAAATACTCCACCGGCACGTCCAACGCCCTGGCTAGGTTCCGCGCAATGTTGAACCTTGGCGTGTGCACCCCACGCTGGTACTGGCTCATCCGCACGCTGGCGGCATTCTCAATCTCGGCGGCCACCGCCACTTGCTCCAGCGTCATCCCCGCTCGCTCCCGCGCTTCAATGAACCTACGAGCGAACACAGGCAAGCCATCGCAGGCGTCAAACACGCCCCACCCCGTCAAACACCGTCTTCCGCAGCTCAGCCATGACTTCGGCGAGGCTGGGCGCCAGCTCCTCCCAGGCGGCGGCATCGAAGTGGCGGGGGCGGCGAAGCTGCGACGTCTGGGCGCGCTGCAGCCGGCGGCCGTTGCAACTGAAGACGATGCTGTTGCCGCAATCCCGGTCGCGCAGGACGAGGACGCGGCCGTCGAAGGCGCGGCTGATCCGCTCGACGTGCAGGGCGTAGTCGCAGTGGCCCATGTGCAGGTTGACGACCAGCAGACCGTCCGGCTGCAGTGATTCGCGGCAGTCGTCGTAGAAGGCTTGCGAGCACAGGGCGGGCGGGATGCCGTCGGGGTCGTAGCCGTCGACCATCAACACGTCCAGGTGATGCGGCGGCGAGCGCACGAAGTCCGCGCCGTCGCCCCGGCGCACCGCGAAGAGGCCGTCGTCCGGCGGCACGTGGAACACGTCTCGCAGCGCGATCACGTGCGGGTTGATCTCGACGACGTCGATGCGCGCCTTCGGCAGGTAGGCGCGGCAGAACTTGGCCAGCGAACCACCGCCGAGGCCGACCATGCCGATGGTGTCCGGCCTGTCGTTGAACAGCAGGAAGCCCATCATCGTGCGGGTGTAGTCCAGGTCCAGGGCCAGCGGCTTGCGCGACTGCATCCGGCTCTGGATCTCACCGATCGAGAAGTGAAGCGCCTTCGTCGTCAGCGTCTCGTAGATGAAGGGCTTGACGTGATCCTCGGCATTGGCGGTATCGGGCATGGTCAGCGAAGTTGTCGGCGATGGCGTGGCTGCGCCGGGCGGCATGGACATGCCACCGGCATGCCAAGCCTGCGGTGCCGCGCCCCGCCTGATCCGGTCGTCAGGCCAATTTTATTGGAATTTCATTCGCTCATGATTATCATACCGTTAACATAGAAAGCACACGATGGAGCAGAAAACCGCGCGGCTGACCGTCCTGATCGACCCGGACAAGAAGAAGGCCTTCGAGACGCTTTGCGCACAGCAGGACGTCACGCCATCGCAGGTGGTCCGGCGCCTCATCCGCGACTACCTGGCGGCCCACGGTGTCGACTGCGGCTCTGCTGGCGCCAAGGCGCCGGAAGCCGACTGACCCGCCGCCACACCGAGCGCCGGCCTCTCAGGCACCCCGGGGCGTGCAGCCTTCATGGATATGCAGGCAGCTCCGAGTACGCCCGGTGTCAGCCGCTTTACCCCGACGCAGAACCTGGTCGGCCTGCCGGCCCGGCGAACTCGCATGCGTCCGGCACGTGACGCTCTTCCATTTCGACACACTGAACCCCTACCGTCCCCATGAGCACCCTGCCCGCCTGCCCGAAGTGCCAGTCCGCCTACACCTACGAGGACGGCGCCCAGTTCGTCTGCCCCGAGTGCGGCCACGAATGGTCGGTGCAGGCAGCTGAGGCGACTGCAGAGGACGCCCGCGTCATCAAGGATGCCGTCGGCAATGTGCTTCAGGACGGCGACACGGTGACCGTCATCAAGGACCTGAAGATCAAGGGCTCGTCACTGGTCGTGAAGGTGGGCAGCAAGGTCAAGAACATCCGCCTGACCGACGGCGACCACGACATCGACTGCAAGATCGACGGCATCGGCGCGATAGGACTGAAGTCGGAGTTCGTGAAGAAGGCCTGAGCGGGTGAGCTGCGCCTGAGCGCGCCGCCCGATTCAACGTCACGAGAAATCGCGCGCCTCGTCGTCCGGCGTCCACGCGATGACCTTGTCATCGGCCAGCCGGTCCACGTCCACCAGCCCGATGGAATCGGCCACTTCGCGCGGCACCGCGTCGAACAGCGCAGTGCCTTCGATGTCCAGCTCGTGCACGCGTGCGCTCCAGCAGGACAGGTACAGCAGGCTGGAGAACGCCCGGTCGTTGCTGTCCTGCGGATCGCACTGGTGGCGGATGGCCTCGATCACCTGCTCCGGGAACAGCCAGCGCGCCGCGAAGGCGGCACCGACCTCCGGGTAGGGGTAGCCCAAGTCCGCGATCTGTGCCTCGTAGCGGTGGTCGTCGGTGGCGAAGTCCGGCCGCAGGCTGGCGCGGTCGGGCATCGCCATCTTGAGGATGAGGTCGCCCGTGCCGTGCAGCAGCCCGGCGGTGAATGCGATGCCGGGGTCGAGCCGCAGCTCTTCGGCCAGGGACTGCGCGATCTTCGCGACGTCCAGGCTGTGGCGCCAGAACTCGGTCATGTCGACTCCGGGCACGCCTTTGAACGCACCGCCCACGGCCGCAGCCTGCACCAGCTCACGCGTGGCCTTCAGACCCAGCCGCGCCGTGGCCGCCTCGACCGTGCCGATGCGGGCGTCGCCCACCGTGTACCGCGCCGAGTTGACCAGCCGCAAAAGGCGCACCGTCAGCCCCACTTCGCTGGACAGCAACTGGTTGACGCGGCGCATGTCCGGCTCATCGTTCTGCAACTCGCCAAGAACCCGGTTCACGGCCTCCGGCAGCGACGGGATCAAGGCATCGGTGGCAAGCAGGTCTTCGAGCTTCATGGACTACCTCGCGAAGGAGACGCAATGCTAATGGCCATGCAGCTTCCGGGCCGGGCGCGGTAGCGGCAAGAAGGCATAGAACGCTCCCTAGAATCTCGGCCTGGACTTCCCCGCCGCCGCGCCTGCCATCGGCGATCAGCGCCGCCTCCGAGCCTCAGCGAAGCCATCGCGTGGGGCTTTCTTGTGCCTGAGAGATCACGTTTGAACACCCTGGAGCAACTCCGCGCCGGCACCTTGCACGGCGCCCGGCGGCTGACGCTGCGCGCAAGACTGCGCGAACTGCCTGAAGAGGTCTACACGCTGGCCGACACGCTGGAGGTGCTGGACCTCTCCGGCAACGAGCTGGAAGACCTGCCGGCGGATCTGGCGCGCCTGCACCAATTGAAGGTCATCTTCTGCTCGAACAACCGCTTCACGCGACTGCCCGAGGCGCTGGGGCGATGTGGGTCGCTGGAGATGGTGGGGTTCAAGGCAAACCGGATCGTCGACGCGCCCGCCGCCTCGCTGCCGCCCCGGCTGCGCTGGCTGACGCTGACCGACAACCGGATCGCCACGCTGCCCGATGAGCTGGGCCACCGCCCCCGCCTTCAAAAGCTGATGCTGGCCGGCAACCGCCTGCGCGCCCTGCCCGCCAGCCTCGCGGCCTGCGAGCGGCTGGAACTGCTGCGCATCTCTGCCAACCAGCTGGAGGGCCTGCCCGACTGGCTGCTGACGCTGCCTCGGCTGGCGTGGCTCGCGCACGGCGGCAACCCGTTCAGTGCACCGCACGAAGCGGCGGCGCTCGACCGCACGTCTCTGCCCCGCGTGCCCTGGTCGGCGCTCGACGTGCAGGCGCTGCTGGGCGAAGGCGCCTCGGGCCACATCCATCGGGCAGTCGGCCCCGACGGCGAAGCGGTCGCCGTGAAGGTCTTCAAGGGCGAGGTGACGAGCGATGGCCTGCCATCGACGGAGCTGGCCGCCTGCCTGCAGGCCGGCACCCACCCGCAACTGCTGCCCGCCATCGGCCGCCTGCGCGACCATCCCACCGGCGCGGATGGCCTGCTGATGCCGCTGATCGGCCCCGAGTTCCGCACACTCGCCGCACCGCCCAGCTTCGAATCCTGCACGCGCGACGTGTACGACGCCACCTTGCGGTTGCCCGCCTCGGCCGTGTTGTCGATGGGCGCCGCCATGGCCGACGCGCTGGCGCACCTGCACGCGCAGGGCCTCACGCACGGGGACCTCTATGCGCACAACACGCTGCACGACGGCCACGGGCAAGTGCGTCTCGGGGACTTCGGCGCCGCATCCTTCCTCGCCAGCGTGCCGCCGTATCAGGCAGCACGATTGAAGGCGCTGGACGTGCGGGCGCTGGGCTGCCTGCTGGAGGAGATGGTGGCGTGCTGCGGCGACGGCACACCGGCGCTGCAAACGGCCGCTGAGTTAGCCGGAGCCTGCCTGCAACCCGCGGTCGACCAGCGGCCATGCGCCGCCGACTTTGCGCTGGCGCTGCGCCGCCTGGCCGCAGGCTGAAGCCTCAGGCAGACATCACAGCGGCCTCAGAAAGGCAGTGCCGCCTCCCGGCGGACTTGCTCGACATGTCAAGGCGCTGCCCGGCTTCTCACCATCGCGATGGATGGTTGCACGCCGTTGTCACCCGACGAAGCGAACCGCCCTCCAGCGGCGTGCTGAAGGGCGGTCCAGCTTCGATGGCTAGAACATGCCGTGCAGTTCGACAAAGGTCTGGCGTCGGTTGTCCGTCGCGTTCTGCGGGATGCCGCCGAACTTGCGCGTGCCCGCTCGCAGCTGCACGAAGGCGATCGGCGTGTACTCGTAGACGAGGCTGTAGCGCACCTTGTTGTCGTGGGCGACGCGGCGATCGGGGTCGAGGTACTCACTGGTGAGCTTCAGGTTGTGGCCCTGTTGCACCAGCCAGTTGGCCTCCAGCAGCGTGGCAAGCTGGCGCCGCTTGCCTTCGGGGTAGCCCTCATCGCTGACGAGATCGACCTCGGCCAGCCAGGCCAACGGGCCGGTCGTCGTTCCCGCGAAGAGGCCCCAAGCCTGCCGGTCGCCGATCGACGACTTCACCTGGGCCGCCGCCGCACCCACACGCCCCCACGGCTGCATCCAGATGGCCTGCGCCGTCGTCTGGTGGCCAGTGACACCGCCCTTGTTGCCCGGGCCGTTGCTGCGCACGAGCTGGATGGACCAATCGGCGCTTTCATGCCCCAGCTCGAAGCCCTTGTCGGGCACCGTCATGTTGATGCCGCTGAGCTGGCGTACGAAGGCCAGACTGTCCTGCAGCCGCCATCCGAACGGCAGGTAGAACTGCCCCGCCTTCGCATACCAGCCCAGGCCCGGCGTGGACAGCCGCACATAGGCCTCCTGCCGCTCGGACTTGCCAGGCGCCACCTGTTGGTCGAGGTAGGCGCCGAGGTAGTCCTTGACGAGTTGCACGTCGGCATACAGCCTCACCTGCTCGGTGCCACCAACGCTGCGCGTGGGCTGGCCCGAGACCGACGTTCGCGTCGTCGCCGTGCGCAGGTCGCCGCCCAAACGCAGGCGGTCGTCAAACAGCGAGCCGTTCCAGCCCTGCAGGGCCTCCGGCAATGCGTTGGACGGGATCGAGTTCTGCGCGAAGGCATTGCCCACCGCGTTGCGCAGTCCGCCGCCGGTCGGGTTCACGTGGCACGCCACGCATTTCAGGCCGGTGCGGATGGCCAGGTAGGGCTCGGCGTGGGCGGCGCTGAACAACAGCGTCAACACCACACCCAGCCACAGCCGCCAGGACTTCATGGCTGGGCTCCGTTGTTGATCCACTGGCGAATGAGCGCAATGGTGGCGGCATCGAGGTACGGGCCGCCCAGCGGCATACGCGCACCGACGGACTGGTGACCTTCGAGCTTCTGGATCAGATAGCTGTTGTCGGCATCGCCCGGCGCCACGCGTTTCAGCGACGACACCTCGGCGCTGGACACGCCCACCAACAAGGCAAAGCTGTTGGTCGAGTCGAGCCTCAGGCCGCGGGGCGCCGAAGCGCCTGCATGGCATGCCGTGCAGATGGGGGTGAACACATGGGACTGGATGGACGCGAAGCTCGCCGTCATCGGCCCGTTCGGATCGGTACCCTCGCCGGCAGGCCGACCGTTGCTGTCCAGGTTCGAACCGCTGCCACCGCCGCAACCGGCAAACAGTGCCACCGCCGCACCCGCGACGACCATCCATGGTTTGAAGATCTTCATCATTGCCCTTTCATGGCTGTCTCACTGCGACATGAGTGCCGGGCAGGCTTGCAGCGGTTCAAGCGTGACGAAGAAATTTCATGTGGTGCCAGTTCAAAAGGCGGTCGTCATCGTGAGCACCACCGCGCGCCGCCGCGGCGAGTCGGTCCAGGTGTAGGGGCCGCCACGGCTGGTGGCGACCCAGGCGAGCTGCAGGTCGCTGCTGTCGCCGAGCGGGTGGGAGGCGCCGACGCGCACGTCCTGCCGCGTCGCGCGCGGCGGGATGCCGTACGTCATCGCCGGCTGACCGAAGGCGCGCAGCACGCCGACATGGCCCACGGCCGTCCAGCCCGCGGCCAGCGGCAAGCGTGCATTCAGCTCCGCGTACAGGCTGCGCTGGCCGATGCCGTAGTAGTCCGGCGACGCGTAGAGGCGCAATTGCCAGCCTTCGCCGAGCAGGCCGGCATAGGCTTCCTGGTAGTCGTAGCGCGACACGTTCTCGTAAGCGTGCGCGATGACGCCCGCTTCGCCGTCCAGCCCGGGTGCCAGCGAGAAGACGCGGCCGCCATAGGCCTGCAGCCAGGCGCCGCGCCGCTGCGCGTCGAAACGCACGTAGCCCAGCTGCCCGCCGCCGTACCAGCCGCCCTCGCCGTCCCAGGCCAGGCCGAGCTGGGCGCTGGGCCGGTTGCTGCTGTAGGACATGCCGCGGCTGCGCGCATCGGTCTGCAGCGACAACGTGCCCCCCACGTCGGCGCCGGCAGGCAGCGCGGCGACGACGAACAGGAGTGCAAGAAGGGGGGTCAGCCTGGCCAGGCGCGCGGGGGGCATCAGTCGGCAGTTTGCCCCACCCGGTTGCAGACCGGCCGTTGGCCGCCGGCCTGCCGGGCCAGCGTCGCACAGCTGTCGATGCGGTCCTGGCCCGCCGTGACGAAAGCCGTCTTCAGCACCATGCCGCCGCCGCGTGAGCCGCCCAGCTCACGCATCAGCGCGAGCAGCCCGGCAGCATGCGCGGCGGAGAAGGACGAGCCCGACACCAGCCCCCAGCCGCCGCCCGGCGTCGTGCTCGGCACGTCGCGCCCCGGCGCGATCAGTGCCCCGGCGGGCAGCGGGGGCCCGCTGCCGACGACCAGCACGCCCGGATGGTTGGCGGGGAACGGCCCGCCGGCACTCGGCATGGCCGCGACGATGCTGACGCCGCGCGCCTGGGCCTGGTCCAGCAGCAGGGCGAGCAACCGGTCGTCCGGCCCGCCCAGGCTCATGTTGATGATGTCGGCACCTTGCTGGATGGCCGCGTACAGCGCCTTCGCGAGGCCGAGGCTGGTGCACAGCGTCTGCGCGCTGGCGGCCTGCCAGCAGGCTCGCAGCGCCAGCAGCCGGGCCTGCGGTGCGATGCCGGCGATGCCGGCGCCGTTGTCGGCCCGCGCGGCGATGATGCCGGCCACCGCCGTGCCGTGGTTCTCGGCGGGCGGCGGGCGGTCGTCGACGAAGTTCTGGTTGAACACCACCTGCCCCGCCAGGTCCGGATGGCCGGCCTCCACGCCGCTGTCCACCACCGCCACGCGCACGCCGCGGCCGGTGGCGAGCTGGTGCAACTCGGCCAGGTGCCATTGCTGCGCCGCGGGCTGGGCGGCGTAGAGCGGCTCCCTCTCGCTGCCCTGCGCCTGGTACAGCCCGACCGGCTGGGCCCAGGCGACGCGGCGATCCTCGGCGACGGCGCGCGCCACCTCGGCCGACGCACGCCGGTCACCACTGGGCAACTGCATGACGAAGCAGTCCACACCGGCCAGCGGCATGGGCCATTCGCTGCGCATCTCCAGGCCATGCTTGTCCGCCAGGCTCTGCGCCACCTGCTGGCGCGATTGCCGGCCCACGCCGGCGCCGTAGCTGCCGGCGTAGCTGCCGTCGGGCCGGTAGTGGGCCTTGGGCAGCTGCAGCATCACCAGCACCTGCCGCTGCGCCTCCTCGGCCTGGGCCACCGCCGGCCGCCCGCCGATGCAGCAGGCCAGCAGCACCAGCAGCCGCAGCCAGAACCCCGCTTGCGTCATCGAGCCGGCCCCGGCTGCAGCGGCTCGGCCAATTGCACGGCGGGTGCCACGCGCAGCGCGGCCAAGCCGCGGGCGTCCACGCGCAGCAGCCAGGCACCGGTCTCCGTCGGCCCCGCCACGACGCTGGCGCCCTGGGCCTGCAGCAGCTGGCGCACCGCCTGCTCGGTGGTGCCGGGCTTGAACATGACCAGCGCATCCGCGACGACCGGCGCGCTGCCGCCAGCCGACAGCCCCTCGTAGCCCGGCGCGTCGTCGCGCGCCTGCAGCCACAGGCCCAGCAGCAGCGCGACGGCGCAGCCCTGCGCGCCCAGCGCCCACGGCATCCAGCGCGGGGCCGACGGTTTGGCCACCGGCTGCAGGCGCGCCTGCAGCTTGGCCAGGCCCGCGGCCGCGTCGCCCACCGCGGGGTCGCCGGCCGCGTTCAGCAGCGTGCGCAGCGGCTGCTCGGCCGCCAGCTCGTTGCGGCACTGCGGGCACTGCAGCAGGTGCCGCTGCACCTGCGCGGTATCGGCCTCGTCCAGCTGGCCGCGGGCAAACCAGGGCAGCAGCGCCTGCGCGGCCGCGTGCTCGTCGGGCTCCATCGGAATGACCACACTCATGACAGTTCTCCATGATGACCGGCCAGGTCATCCAGCAGCAGCCGCAACCGGCGCCGCGCATAAAACATCCGTGTCTTCACGGTTTCCTGGGGGCAGCCCACCACCTCGGCAATCTCGCCATAGGCCATGTCGTGGAAATAACACAGCTCCACGACGGCCCGGTGCTCCGGCGACAGCTCGGCCATCGCCCCCTTCAGTCGCCCGCGCAGCTGCACGAGGTTCAGCTGCTGCTCCGGCCCGGCACCGGGGTCGGCGGTCTCGGGCATATCGTCGTCGTCCAGCGGCAGGTCCTGCCGGCTCAGCGTCTTCAACCCCTTGCGGTAGGCGATGCCGAAGATCCAGGTCGACAGCTTGCTGCGCCCGTCGAAGCTGTCGGCACGCTGCCAGACGACCAGCATCGTGTCGTTCAGCGCCTCCTCGATGGCCTCGGGCTGGCGCATCAGGTGCGCCAGGAAGCGCCACAACCGGGGGTGGTAGAGGCGGTAGAGGGCGTCGAAATCGGCCCGCCGGCCCCGGCGAACCCCGGCGAGCAAGGCCAGTTCGGCGGTTTCCGAGGCCACGCCACGCGCCGGTGGCGCGTCGGCTTCGCGCTTTTTTCGGATGCTGGACCAGATCGACATGCCGCGTAAGTACCCTGACATTCCCCAAAGGTTCAATGGGCATCCTGGCCAGCACGTTATCGTGTCGCCATGAGCGATGTCGGCGCATTTTCCCTCCCGGACCCGTCCCGGGCCTGGCCCGGCGGCGCCGCCGACGCCGAACCCCAGCTGGTGGCTGGTGGCCCGCGGGAATGGCGGGTCGGCGGCGACTGGACGCTGCTGGCGCTGCGCGGGCGCTACGAGGAGTTCCGCCAGCGCATCTCGGCCGCCGTGGCCGATGGCGCCGACGCGCTGTGGGACCTGCGCGCCGTGAGCCGGCTCGACACCGCCGGCGCGTTGACGCTGTGGCAGGGCTGGGGCCAGAAGCCGCCCGCGCGGCTGCTGTGGCTGCCGGAGCACGTGACGCTGTTCGCGCAGTTCATGCAGCCCAGCGCGTTGCCACGGCGCAAACCCGCCCTCGGCCCCGGGCTGGAGCGCGCGGGCCGCAGCCTGCTGGCGTTCGCCCAGCACGGCGTGGACATCACCGCCCTCACCGGCCGGCTGCTGCTGGACCTGGGCCGCGTGCTGCGCCACCCGTCGCTGATCGGCTGGCGGGAGATCTCGGCCAACGTCTACCGCACCGGCGCGCAGGCACTGCCGATCACGGCGCTGGTGGGCTTCCTCGTCGGGCTGACGCTGTCCTACCTGATCTCACGCCAGCTGAAGACCTACGGCGCCGACATCTTCGTCGTCAACATCCTGGGCCTGGCCGTGCTGCGCGAGCTCGGGCCACTGCTGGCGGCCATCATCGTCGCCGGCCGCTCGGGCTCGGCGATGACGGCACAGATCGGCGTCATGCGCGTCACGCAGGAGCTGGACGCACTGTCCGTCATGGGCATCTCGCACACGGTGCGGCTGGTGCTGCCCAAGGTGGTTGCGCTGGCGATCTCGCTGCCGCTCGTGGCGCTGTGGACCAGCGGGCTGATGCTGCTGGGCGGCATGGCCGCGGCCGGCGCGCAGCTGAAGCTCGACCCGACGCAGTTCCTGCACCTGCTGCCCGCCGTCGTGGAGCCGGTGAACCTGTGGCTGGGCTGGGCCAAGTCCGTGCTGTTCGGCGGCACCATCGCGCTGCTGGCCTGCCACTTCGGGCTGCGCGTGAAGCCCAACACCGAGAGCCTGGGCCAGAGCGTCACGCAGTCGGTCGTCACGGCGATCACGCTCGTCATCGTCGTCGACGCGATCTTCGCCGTCCTCTTCTCCAACGTGGGCATCTGACGACATGACCACCCCCATGCTCGCGCCGCTAACGGCCGAACCCGTCATCGAAGTCGACAACGTGACCACCGCCTTCGGCGGCCACGTCATCCACCGCCACCTCAACCTGACCGTGCACCGCGACGAGGTCGTCGCGCTGATCGGCGGCTCGGGTTCGGGCAAGACGACGCTGCTGCGGCTGCTGCTCGGGCTCGAAGTGCCGCAGGCGGGCAGCGTGAAGATCTTCGGCCACCCGCTGGGCCGCTGCGCCGCCTGCGACCTGGAGCACGTGCGCTACCGCTGGGGCGTGCTGTTCCAGAGC
>Ga0075370_10000434_pt1 | contig 15543 bp, 19 predicted proteins | sample EndMethybrTD3035_FD_71398 | JGI IMG/M metagenome (GOLD analysis project Ga0075370, IMG submission 71398) | Populus endosphere microbial communities from Tennessee, USA - Endosphere MetaG P. TD hybrid TD303-5 | ecosystem: Host-associated > Plants > Roots > Endosphere | place: USA: Tennessee... | reverse complement strand
ACTTGCATGGCATCATCGTCGACAAGAACACCAACTGGGTCTACGTCGCCGACACTGCCAACAATCGCATCCAGGTGTTCAAGCCGAAGCACTCCGGCAATTTCTGAGCCTGGCTGCGATGCACCAACGCTCCGAATTCCCCGATCCTGAAACCGGTGCACCGGCAGCAGCCTCTCCGCACCCTGCGCGGGTGCACAGATCCCTGCCCCATCTGCGTCTGCGCGGCCGGTTGTTCTTGGTTCTGCTGACACTCGCTGGCCTCGCCGGGCTGTCGGGCGGCGCCGGTCTCTGGGTCATCAACGATATCGGACGGACGATCGCCAATTTCTCCGAGATCACCTCGCCGCTGGTCGAGCAGAGCAGCCGACTGAGGCAGTCGGCACAACGGGCCCGCCTCACAATTTTCGAAGCGCTCTCACAGAGCCGCAATGACGATCAGCAGTCTCGTGCGTTGCTTGAAGCATTCAACGCTGAATCCAGTCAAGGCCTAACGATTGTGGCTTCTCTGCTGAAGCGGGCAGAATTCGACGCTGACACTGAACTCGCGTTGCAGACTTTGACCATATTCTCGCTTCACGCGTCGGAAATTTTGGACGCGCGCAAGGCGGAGGCGGAAGCAGCGAACGCGCTAAAGGTCATGCTTGAACGTTTCGACCGCCAGATCCACAATCTCGACGCCCTATTGTTTGCGTTGGCGACGCAAAGCGAAACCCGCATGAGCGAGCGCGAAGACCGCGCCAAGACGCTACTGCAATCCTCGCGTGCCACGGTCGACACCCTTGGCCAAGTCTTGGACGAAACGTTCAACGAGAACTATCCAATCGTTCAAGGCGTCTACAAGCTGATGCGCTACACGGCGCTTATTCACGAAGCGGCGCGCAGTGCGATCAATGCCGATGGCGACGTGCATCTGGCCCAGGTTGAACGGCAGATCAGACAATATTTGGGAACAGTCAAAACCCTCCAGAACAGGGTGGCCGTCCGGCTCACCGGGCCTGCCAAAACCGAATTCGGCAAGGTACGCGACGGCTTTTCCGATCTAGAAAAACTCCTCCTTGCAGACGGCGGACTGCTGGCGATGCATGCCAAGGGCGTCGACGCGCGCAGAGAATTGCGGGCTTTGCGTCTTACACTCGCCAAGGCTCAGAATGCTTATTCGGACGAGTTACGGACGATCGAATCCAGCGCCGAACGGTTCAATGATCACGCCCGCACCGCCACGATCGGCAGTATCGCTGCCGCCAACAAGACCGTCAGCCTGATCGTTGCCGTCGCGCTGGTGCTTGCCTTGGGATTTGCGATGACATTCGCGCAACGTCTCGTCCGGCCGCTGACCTGCCTGACCGCCGACATGCGCCGGCTGGCAAAGGGCGATCTCGACGGCAAACCCGCTGCGTATCAAACGCGCGATGAAATCGCCGAAATGTTCGAAGCACTGGAAGTGTTTCGCCGCACGGCGCGGCGTGACCAGGCCTTCACTGTAACACGTGAGGAAGAACAGCGCCGCAAGGAGGCGCAGCATGCGACTGTGGAACGGCATATCCGAGAATTCGATGCTGCTGTCATGTTGTCGCTGAGTACATTTTTCCAGGCCGCAAACGAAATGCGGGCCACCGCCGAAAAGATGGCCGGAACCGCCGACGAGACCAGCCGGCAAGCCGCTACCGTGACGGTAGCTGCGCGAGAGACCTCGCAGGACGTCAGCACCGTTGCCGCGGCGGCTGAAGAACTTTCAGTGTCGACCGGCGAAATTTCTCGGCAGATCCTCCATTCGGCATCCATTGCGGACAAGGCGCTTCAGGAGTCCGAGCGGACGCAAGCCATCGCAAAGGGTTTCGCCGAAGCAGTCGATAAGGTTGGCAATATTGTTTCACTGATTCAGAACGTCGCGCAGAGCACCAACTTGCTGGCACTAAATGCGACCATCGAAGCCGCTCGCGCGGGCGCCAGTGGCCGGGGGTTCGCCGTGGTCGCGACTGAAGTGAAGACGCTAGCTACACAAACCGCGGCAGCAACAGGCGAGATCAGGGCGCAGATCGAAGGCATCCAGGGCTCCGCGCAGCACGTCGTCGCGGCGATCACCGAGATCAGTGCAACAATTAGAGAAATGAACAATGCCTCGGAGATGATCGGTACTGCGACTGAGGTGCAAGCCGTCACGACCCAGGACATAGTTCGGGCCGTGCAGGAAACCGCCCAGAGAACGGAGCAAGTGACCACAAGCATCGATCGGGTGGATCAAGGAGCTGGTCTCACCGGCAACGCCGCAGCGCAAGTGCTAAAGACTGCCGACGAACTCAGCCTTCGGTCAGAAGAACTTCGCGGCCGTATTGAAAAATTCTTCAGCGACCTCCGAGCCGCCTAGTCCGTCGTAGCGATCGGGCCGCCCCTATGGGACGCACCGCGTTCATCGTAATGACTGAGAAGAGCTCCGCCGCTCCCATGCGGGGAGCTCTTTTTCATTTGGAACGCTAGAACGATGGGCTGAGGCGCTAATTTTGCCACTGCAGTCCAACCGTGGCAGCCGCAACTCCGAGCAGACGCTGCGCAGGGCAAGATTCTTGCGCAGTACGGCCGGGTCCGCCGGCTTAATCGACGGTGGACGTGCGCCCCCATGATTCTTTGCGAAGCGGGGCTGGCTGTGCAACTGCATCGAAGGCCCGTTCCGATTTCTCGCGCCAGTCGGTCTTGGCGCAGAAATTCCGCGCGATGTGGCATGAGAACATACAACGCTCAGACGCGACTTTGTCGGCGCATACATTCATGCAGATGCGATAGGATTCGGTGCACTCAGATGCGTGCACAGCTGATGTGCTCAAGATGGCAGCGAGCACGACGATTGAAAGCGCTTTCATGTCCGGGTTCTCCGACGCCGCGCAGTTCAATGCATTCTAAATGATTGCGTTCAACGACTCCGACTCGCGCTTATGAATTCGGTTAACTGGCGCTGAGATTTTGAATCTGGACCGGCTCCGGATTGCACCTATTGTCCGGTTGCGAACATTCGATAAAGGAGAGCTGTGACGAACAGCGCAACGACCGCCGCAGCAATCACCAGCAACGTACGAGCAGAAATCGGCGGTGGCATCTTGGGCGGAGGACGAACGCGCAGCGGCGGTTCTCCTTCCGGAGAGACTTTGACCTGATGCATCATCGATGAAGCGCTACTTGCGCCGTGAATAGGTTTCGATGAGCCCCATCCACGCGCGGGCGATGTCGTGCCAGAACTCGCGGTCCTTTTCCTTTAAGGCGCGGCCAGCGAGCATCATCGCTTCATCGGCATAGGCTTTGTAGGACTGCTCCATAGTCCCGAACCTGCGCTCAATTTGTAAAAAATTTCTTCAGCGCATTAAGGAAAGGCAGGATGGAGTTGGTACGGAAACCTGTCGAACTTCGATTTGGAAAGAGCATCGTTAGCAAAATACTGCTTGCGGCAACGAGGCGACACGACTGACAGACCGCCTGTCCTGCTGGGCTTTCGTTCCAGCAGACCGGGCTCGGCTGTTTGAAAATAAAAGGCCCCGGATTTCTCCGGGGCCTTTGCGCTCCGACGGGAGTACGTCCGTCCGCGTCAGAGGAAGTTGCTTTGGGCCGTTAAGCCGGAAAACCGTGAAACCGTTCCCCTAATGGTCCTGCGAAATATCAAACAGGACTGGAACTCTTTGCTGCTCTTTCAAATTATATAGCCGTGGCAAATTCGCTTGAAACTCGTTCACATTACATGCGGCTGGTGGCGCAATGCGAGCTTCGCGCCGCACAGACCCGTGACAATGGCGAGCAGGCTTATTTCCGCAAGCAGGCCGCTTTATTTCGCCGGTTGGCGCGGGTCAAAGTCCGGACCCGCCGCGCCGGAATTCCACGTTTAGCGGCGGAGACAACCACATGGCAGTGAACAAACCCGTGGGCGATAGCGCCCGGAAAGGCGCTGTTAAAAAACGGTCCCAACTCAAGGGCAAGCTACAAGGGGAAACGGCATGGACCAAACGCAGCCGGAAGACAGGCAAGTTCATGGACGTGAAGAAGGGCAAGAAATTCAAAGGGGTCCGGAAAGAAAAATGACGTGGCAGGAATGCCTCGTGAACGCGGAAGACCATCTCATCAAAGCAGCGAACGACCCGATTCAGCGCGATAATCATCTCGCAGCGGCAGCCTACTGGAAAGCCTTGGCGCTCAAGGTGCCCGTTTAGGCCTGCCAGAGTGCCGGTTTTCGTACCGCGGTTTCGGCGCTTCGCCGCAAGCCCGCTCCGCTTCTTCCGCGCACGCAAACCAGTGTTCAGCCACTTGGACCATCGCGGGCCGCAGCGGCGCAGGCAGGTTCATACACATCGCAAGGGTTCCGTAACCGCGTAGCCGATACTCGAACGCATCAGGCGTGGGTTCATCCATCACAAGTCGTCCCTTAAACCTTTGAACGAGGGGTGCCGAAGTTTTCCCGCGCCGGTCACGGCCCGGAATTCAACGTCGGCAAGCAACCTAGGTTTCAGCCAGGTTGCTTTGGGCTTGGCGATTTTCCCCGCCAAGGGCGACGTTCTCACCTTCAGACCGGAAGCACGGGCCTTCAACCGTTTGACTATTGCGTCCGAGAATCCGTTCTCGACCTTGCCTGCGTATTCAAGGCCGTCATCGGTCTTGCGGCCCAGATAAATGCCGTCGAATTTTTCGCCCTTATAAGCGATGCCAGCGACAACGAATGTCTCGCGCTCACGGCATGTCATCTTCATCCATTGCGGCACACGGCCCGAACGATATTTTCCGTCCTTGCGTTTCGAGACAAGGCCTTCGATTTGCATTGAGCAGGCTTGTTTGAACAAGGCCGCGCCGTCCGTTTCAAAATGTTCGCTCAAGGCTAGCGGCGCTTTAGCGTCCCCTATCAGCGTCTCAAGGATTTTTTTGCGTTCAATCAGCGGCGCGTCGCGCAGGTCCATGCCGTCAAGATGCAGGATATCGAACACGTAATAGACGAAGCGGTCGGAGCGGCCTGCGCCAAGGTCAGACTCAAGCGCTCCGAAGTCCGAGAGGCCTGTCTTGGTGGGGACGATAACTTCGCCGTCCAGAATCGCGGCGCGGGTTTTCAGATGCCAGACCGCCTCGGCCAGCGATTTAAAGCGCTTGGTCCAATCGTATCCCCGCCGCGTAAAGAACTGCGAGTAGCCGTCGCGGATGTGGCATTGCAGGCGGTAGCCGTCGAACTTGATTTCATGAACCCAGTCGCCCGACGGCGGCTTATGCGTCAGCGTCGCAAGCGCAGGCTCTATGAACCCCGGAAAGGGTTTGCCTTTGACGCCCGGCGTCTGCTTGGCGAGACGGGCGGCCGGAGAATTATCGACATATTGCTTACGCGAACGCGACACCATCCCGGCTTAAGCCCGGGAACCCACATACGTTCCCTGCGTTTTCGATGTGGAGATTTTTGAATGATAGAGCAGCTGGGCGGTTGGCTTTGGTTCGTCATCGACGTCGGCTTTGTCGTCGCGTTTGCGGCTGCGCTTTTTACGGGATGAATCGTTATCGGGACCGCACTCGGGCCGAACAGCAGCGCGCGGATGAGGCCACCAAGCGCCTCTACCGGCAAGGCGACCGATGAAACCTGCGATACCCAACCCGCAAGAGCTTTCCCGGCCCAAAATCGGGGCTGAGTATTTCCTGCCCGAAGCATTGGAATTGATAAAGAAGGTCCAGCACAAATCCGAACTTACCGAAGATGAAGTCGTGATGCTGGCGTTGACAGCGGCCCAGGCTTCACTTGCCGCTTATGTTGAGCCCGGTCATCGGCAGGCGGAAGAAACTCTTGAAACGATCATGACGCTTCTGGACCATGACGACGTCGTCAATGCGACACAGCACAAAATTCGCCAGTTGTTGAAGCCGTCGCAAGTCCCACCACCGGTGACCTAATCGCGGAACTTTGCTCTCAAACAGCGGTTGCCTTCGGAGAGAATATGAGGAGGCAAACATGCCCGTTCTATTGTGGCTACTCGGCGTCCCGCTGAGTTTAATTATCGTGGTTATGCTGTTGCGCTGATGGCTACGAACAAACCGACTGGCGACAGCGCCCGAAAAGGCGCGGTTCGCAAGCGCACGCAGCTCAAGAATAAGCTCGCGGCCGGGTGGACCAAGCGCAGTAAGAAGTCTGGCAAGTTTATGGACGTGAAGAAGAGCCCGAAGAAATTCAAGGGCGTGCGGCGCGAGAAATCTGCCTAGTTGAACATGCGCTGGGAGTACCTATGTATAGCGTGCTTCCAGAACTCCCTAGCGTTATTGAGGCAAGCCCCATCACCGTTTAGATGAAACTGGAAGGCGTGCGTTAACCCGGCCGCCAAGTTGCGCCGGGTTTTTCGTTATATGAGCTGCAGTTGCCATTCGGCGTGCCGCGACATTTCGTATTCAACGAAGTCGCGCAGGCCTGGCGAAAGGTCTTCGCCCTTCCGTTCAGAGCGGTTCTTTATTTCGCGAACGATCTCAAAGGTGGCGTCGCGACTAGTACCATCGTGGGTGTTGAAGCACACCACTCGTACAGGATTGTTGTAGTAGCCTTCCCGGAGATCGCGGATTACGCCTTCCTTGTTGGCATGATCCTCATCAGTCTCTCGGTAGGCCCGGCCTAACTGCCCGAAGTCATCGAGCACCAAATAGACATCGGTGTCGAAGCCGGGAACGAGAGGCGGACTACGCATCGACACTCTCCTCCACTTCAGAAACGATGGATGGCGAAGGCACGAACGGCTGCAGGTTACTGATGGCTGCCATTACGTCGGGCTCATGCAGAATTCGCTCGACGGCAAAGACCGTTTTTTCGACATTCTGCTTTCTGCGCCGAAATTTTTCGATTTCGAGCTGTGAGAGCCGGAGGGCTTCCATAAGGATGATGAGCTGATCCTTCACGCGCGTGCCCTTTTCTTTGCCTTCGGCGCATCGGGAACGATCGAAGGGGATTTGACCTTGCCCTTCTTTTCCAGCTCCAAGCTGCGCTTGAGCATGTCGATAATGTTGCTCGTCTGCGCCGGCTTGGATTTAGGCGACGACTTGGCAACCGCCTTGCCCGCCTGCTTTTTCTTCAACAGATCGACAACAGCCGTCTCGTAGGTGTCCACGAACCTGGACGGGTCGAAGTCAGCAGCCTTCGTATCGAGGATGTGCTCAGCGAGCTTCAGCATCTCGGCCGGGATTTTCACGTCCGGAATGTCCTCGAAGTAATCCTTCTCGTCGCGTACTTCGTACGGATACCGGAGCGTCATTGCCCGCAGGCCTTTGCCGTAAGGCTCAAGGAGGATCGGCCGTTCTCGCTTTGAGAGCACCACGCGGCCGAGGCCCACCATGCCTTTTCCCTTCATCGCATCGCGGATAACGGCGAAAGCGTCCTGGCCGACAGTGTCGTTTGGCACGACGTAGTACGGAGAGTCGTAGTAGCGCTCATCGAGTTGCTTGCGCGGCACGAATTTGTCGATCTCAATCGTGTGTGTGCTCTCGATCTGGAGCGCTTCAAGCTCCTCGTCTTCGAGCGTCACGTACACGTTCTTTTCAACCGGATAGCCTTTTATGATGTCGGCTGGCTCGACCGGTTCTTCGGTCTCCGCATCCACCTTTTGGTAGCGGATGCGGTTGCCGGTGTTCTTGTTGATTTGATTGAAAGACACCCGCTCTGTCGCCGACGTCGCCGGATAAAGCGCGATGGGACATGAAACGAGGGACAGCTTTAGATAACCCTTCCAATAGGGACGAGGCGCCACGCGGAACTCCTACTCAACACAGTGCACCTCCCCTTCGAAATATAGGAAGCGTCTGGATTTTCGGGAGTCCAACGAACGTCCACAGACGCCGTTCCACGCCACGTCAAATGATAGAATTCACTGCGGCACGAGGGGCGGCCCGTCCTCGTCCTCGACGTATCGGAATGTCCTCACCGCTTTACTGCCGCACTCCCTGCAGACCAGTCGCTTCGACAGAGTGACCAGGGAAGACTTCGGCTCCAGCCCGAAATCAGGAAGCCGCTCCTCCGGCACGGAGGTCGCGTGGCCGCAGTTCAGACAGTCGATGGCTATGCGGGTGGTCATGGGCAAAAAGATAGGCGTCGCCTGCGTTTTTCGGGAGTCCACTTGACTGAGAGTTCTTGTTTTGTTCTTATCTGGCCGTCAGTAACGAAACGCGAACGCGGGCCGGAATGGACGAAGATGGCGAAGCCCACACCCTCGGTCTGCTCAAGGAGCTGCGGAAGCTGGCCGAGGAAATCGGCCAGGGCCATAGCGACTACGCGCACCGGTTTCACGACCTGTTGCGGAAGGTCAACAATCCCAACCTCCCCGATGTCGCAACTGACTTCGGATTCAGGGTTTTCGCTACGGAAGGTCTGAATCAAACGCGGACCATAGCGGTTTGCTCAAACATCACCGTTGCGATCGCAGCTTGGGAATGCGCGAAGAAAATATTTCCGAACGACCGATGGCTTCTTACGTGGGGAGGAATGGTTCAGTACGACTCGGAGAAGTAAGTGCCGCGTTACACGATGCGCCGAAGTTGGCCGGATAAGGAAGATGATTACGTCTTCCGGGTCGATGGTCGCGACGCTGGTAGATGTTACTTCACTATCGCAGCTCACAACCGAAAGGCATGGCTGTGGACCACCTACGGCGGCAACAAGGGTGGGTTAGCCGATACGCTTGAGGATGCTCAGCTAAAGTTCAAGATGGCGATTGAGAGAATCAGATAATCGAAGCTGATGACGCATTATCATCAGGTCGTCGGCTTCCGCGTTGAGATTGACCAAACCCTCCGGGTATTCCACGACCGCAAAGATGTCGCCCTTGGCCTGGCGCACAACATCAAGAAAAGGAACAAGCACTCAAAGGTCGAGATTGTTTGCGAAGCTACTGGCAGACGGATCGAAATGCTTGAGGATGGGCGCACAGGCTGACGTGTCATTTGCTATCTACGCGGCTTTAAGATTATTCACATAAGCTGTGCGTATGAATTGTCCTCAATGCGCTCAGCCGCTACAAATCATTCGGAGGTCGCAGTCCCCCGTGCCGGGATGCGAAACCCATCTTCTCGCCTGCACCGCCTGTGAATTCAGGGTCGCGAGAACGGTCAAGCCTGAGGACGCGCCAAAACCCGATTGACGTTATCGCAGAGCGTCGACGCAACGCGGCGATCAGAATGGCGACAAGACGGCCACGATGACCGCCGGCGTGCTCATAGGCCAAGCTTCTCTTCCAACCATTTGAACGGCTGAAACTCGTAGGCGGCTAAAGTAGCACCGAGCGATATAAGAGTGGCAATGATGAACCACTGAATCGGAACTGCTTTCGGCCCGGATACTAGCGAGCCTATAAGCATCGCAACCAAGACAGCAGGGACCGCCATCGCCATCGCCCCCAAAAGCATCCTCTCAAACAACTTCATTTCATCTTACCCGGCGGTCAGACAAGTCACACCTGGTACAACCCGCCCCTCCTGCAGACCATGGTACAAACGACTGCCGCCCGCGCCATGAATACTCAACGGAGAATTTCATTTAGAATTGCGGCCAACCGCACGCCGGCGGCAGTCAGTTGCTTGTCCACGATTGGTGAAAACGTTTCAAAGTACTTGTCAGTCAGAGCGGCTTCCTGAGAAACCAGTGCGTCGTGCCCAAGCGCTACTGACTCAAAAGCCCAATCGACAGGCGTGCCTCCGAGAATTCCCGCAAGGTCTTTCGCGGGCATCCAATCCTTCTCAAGATAGGCAACGTATTGAGCTGGCATGCGGCCGGTTCGCTGAATGAGATCACTATCCCAAACCGAATGAAGGTTAGTTCTCTTTCCAAAGAACGTGACGCGAAGTTGCGTAGCGCCGCGCAGCGTTCCAATGGCGTGTAGCGGTTGATGGATATCGCCGACAAAATGGACAAGAAATTTCAAGGCGTCGATACTGCTGGAATCCAACCGCTTCATATCCCGCATGGCTCTTTCAATCGCCGCCACGATACAATCTCCCTCGCCTAGGACCGTTGCGCAATCCCGCTCGGGCACGTAGCCGCTACCGCCTTCGGTGAAATTGATGAAGTGCCACCGACGGGTTTCGGGACGATTGAGTCGGATCTGGTCCGCCCAATTCGACACTGAGGCGAGAGTTTCGCCGCTCAACATCTGGGAGACGATGCGCCGCGCTTCAGGCGTCAGGCGGTTCTCCGCCACCTGCGCGATGATCTGATGGCCTTCCAGTCCCCAGGCGCGCGCCGAAGATGGATCGAAGGACGCAATAAATGAAAATACAATAAAGAGCGCTCTCACGCTGAAGAGTGCTCTCACGCCTGGGCTCCCAATTGCGTGTTGGCGCGTGCGACGATCACCAGCGAACCATCAGACAAGGGCTGCTGGAGCTTTGGCACGTCAGCCGCAGGCGCTGTCATCCATCGGTCAATTTCTTCCTGTGTACGCAAAATGACCGGCATGGCCTTGGGATGAATAGCGCCGACTTCAGCATTCGGTTCAGTAGTGAGAAACCCATACAGATCCTTTGTGACTTCCCCGTCCTTCACCTTGCGAACCGACGTGTGAGAAAGGACATGAATGCCTGCGAAGAATGCTAGCGGTTCGCTCTCGTCGAGGGCAAACCATACGTCGCCGCCGTGCGCCTTGTTGAACTCACTGAAAGACGTGAACGGAACGACGCACCGGTTCTCAACCCCGAGCCACTGCTTCCAGTGCTTGCTGTCGAGATTGCGGATGTTCGTGATGCCGGGATCACGTTCCATGCGAAGGAGCTGTTTGAAGTCGGGCTCTTGGCCCTTTTTCTTGAGGGCGTCCGCTTTCTTTTTTGCGCCTTGCATCAGGACGAACTGCGAGGTCGGCATGCCCCACCACGCCTTCACCAACTCACGCTGACCATCGGTGCCATTGCGCACGATGGGCGCCTCGCCTCCGGCATAGACGTTGCTGGAGGCTTCGAGATTACCGGATAGATCTCGCATCGCGCGAGCGAGAGCGATGATCGCAGCCTGATTTGTCGTGATGTTGTAGAGATTGCACATACGCGGAAGTTACGGCGAGCTAACGTAAGAAAACACAATTCAACACCGAGCTGCGCTGAACATCGCTGCTCACAGCGGAAGTGCGAATTCGTTCGACTTAGAAGTTCGTTCATGATTTGTACTATACCCTTGCGAGTCGGGGCAAGGGACAAATGCAGCAGCAAATCAGGCCAAACGAGATAGTTGGCACGTTGGATGCCTCTTATTTGACGGGTCTGAATGCGCAGCAGCGCCGCGCCGTCGAGCACGGATGCGATGCACTCGATCAGTCACCGCCCCTTCTCATCATTGCAGGTGCTGGCTCCGGCAAGACAAACACGCTCGCCCATCGCGTCGCGCATCTTGTTGTCTCGGGCGCTGATCCGCGTCGGATCATGCTGCTCACCTTTTCACGACGCGCGGCCAACGAAATGCAACGACGTGTCGAACGCATTACGGCGAAAGTGATGGGCGCGAAAGCCGGTGTCATGACGGACGCCCTCGCTTGGTCGGGCACGTTTCATGCGATTGGGGCGCGCATCCTCCGCGAATACGCAACCGACATCGGCATCGATACGGCCTTTACCATTCACGACCGCGAAGATTCTGCCGACCTGCTGAATCTTGTCCGACATGATCTCGGCTTCTCGAAAATGGAGAAGCGGTTTCCGATGAAGGATACCTGCCTTTCCATCTACTCCCGCGCGGTGAATGCGGAGGCGCCACTTGCCGAAGTGCTCGGCGCCTCTTTCCCGTGGTGCGCTGAATGGGAAGTAGAACTACGCCGGCTGTTTGCCGGCTACGTCGAAGCCAAGCAGAAACAGAACGTGCTCGATTATGATGATCTGCTTCTGTACTGGGCGCAAATGATGACAGAGACGTCGCTGGCCGAGGATCTCGCCGGCCGTTTCGACCATGTAATGGTCGATGAATATCAGGACACAAACTGCCTGCAAGCATCGATCCTTCTGAACTTCAAGCCGACCGGCCGGGGTCTGACGGTTGTCGGCGATGACGCCCAGTCGATCTATTCCTTTCGCGCTGCCACCGTACGGAATATTCTTGATTTTCCAGACAACTTCACGCCTAAGGCCGAACTGATCACACTCGAACAAAACTATCGCTCCACGCAGCCAATTCTTGCCGCCGCCAATGCGGTGATTGATCTCGCATCAGAGCGATTCACGAAGAACCTATGGTCGGACCGTGCATCCTCAGACCTCCCCGCCCTAGTCAATGTTGCCGACGACAACGCTCAAGCCAGCTACATCGTCGAAAACATCCTGGCCAATCGAGAGTCCGGAATTCGACTGAGGGAACAGGCAGTGCTGTTCCGGACGTCCAGCCACAGCGCGACACTCGAAGTCGAACTGACACGCAAGAACATTCCGTTTGTGAAGTTCGGCGGCCTGAAATTCCTGGAAGCAGCGCACATCAAGGATGTGCTCGCAATTATCCGTTGGGCACAAAATCTGCGTGATCGGGTTTCTGGCTTTCGCGTAGCTCAGCTTCTTCCAGGCATCGGTCCGGGCTCCGCGGCCAAGCTGCTCGACGGCATTGCAGAAAGCGGTAGCGCTGTTGCAGGCCTTGAAGGCTTCAGACCGCCTAGCGCGGCCGCTGCGCAGTGGCAGCAGTTCGTCGAGACCATGAGTACGTTGCACCTCTCTGCCGCTGGCTGGCCCTCGGAGATTGATCTCGTCTGCCGTTGGTACGCTCCGTTCATGGAGCAGCGTTACGAAGACGCGGCGCAGCGGGCAAGTGACCTCACACAGCTTGCGCAAATTGCAGGAAGCTATTCGACGCGTGAACGCTTCCTCACCGAACTGACGCTCGACCCACCGGATGCGACTAGCGATCAGGCAGGATCACCGCTTCTCGATGAAGACTATTTGATCCTATCCACAATCCATTCAGCTAAGGGACAAGAATGGGATTCCGTTTTTGTATTGAACGTGGTCGACGGCTGCATACCTTCTGATCTGGGCGTCGGCACCACGCCGGAAATCGAGGAAGAGCGCCGGTTGTTGTATGTCGCGATGACGCGCGCCAAGGATCAATTGCATCTGATGGTGCCGCAGCGATTTTTCACGCATGGCCAACGAAGCCTCGGGGATCGACACATCTACGCGCAACGAACGCGCTTTATTCCCAACAATATTACGAGGAATTTTCAAAGCTGCCACTGGCCACGACCTAAAGCCGGCGCCGAGGCAGCAAGCGCGCAACGTTTGCCCATCGATGTGCGAAGCAAAATGCGGGGAATGTGGGGCTAATGCTGTAATAAGGGCGAGCGGCACGAGGTATTGTTGATGATCGTCAGCTTAGAGCATGCTCGTGTATCTAGATAAATCTGTTCAGAACTGATCACAGAGGGCGGTGGCGATCATAAGCAACATAGTCGTGGCGCATTCCCATTGTTGATGAAGCGAACGCGTTCATCGCCTCGTCTGAGAGCGGTTTTCTCTTGGGCTTTTTGATTGCGACTTCGGTTACGGCTTTCGGCCCGCCGAGTGCATTTGCTGCTCTAGTTTTTATAGGACCAAGCGGCTCAACTCCTGCCACGGGCTTTGCCAGGGCGGCTCGGATCTCTCTGGCGTTCGCAACGACTGTTTCTAGACGAGTCTTTTCTAGTGCTTTTGTGCCAGTGACTTGCAGCGACGCTTTCGCGCCTATTTCCGCAAGACCAAAGTGAGCGACAGCGCCATACACACCAACGATCACCAACAATGCGGAGATGTAAAAGGCAAATGCCCTGCCCGCACGTTTAAGTTCGTTCCACATCTCACATGCCGTTCGTTTACGCCTCCCACCGCTGCAACGAACGCCGCTATGCAACGTTCCCGACTTTTTCAATAGCTGGACACGGTACAGTTAGAGAGTGGGGAGGTCGCGACTAATGCGGTCGCAGTGCCTCTTGCCCTGGCGTTCTTCGCCGCCATATCCTCCGGCATCGGCGGGTGATTAGCAGAATGCGAAGTGGCTACAAGTAAGTTGAAGTGGTTCAACTCCCAGCATTCAACAGAAAGGCGCGCCTCTCGCAATTAGTGCTCGACGGGACGACTCTATCGATCCGGCGAGAGAGTTCGATCGATCCGGCGAGAGAGTTCGATAAGAGACCCGACTAGGCTTAAAAGACTGGTCACCCCCGGTAAGCAGAAGCCCGACGCCGGAGTGTTCAGCTTGCACACGCTCCCTTTCGCGATGGGGCTGCTCAAAGGTTTCCCACTGCCTCGCCGCCGCTTCGAGTTTGCGCTTTGTTTCCTCGCATCTCACCAATGGGATGAGCGCGCGATAGGACTCTGCGAAACGTTTTCTTTTGCCCGCATCCACCATTTTCGCCTAACGCGCTCAACGGTTTCTGGTTGTCTGGATTGGCGCAGAAAACTCAGTTTTGGTTGAAAGAGAACTTACGGAAAGCTCGACCTAACAAAGGGCAAACGGATTGATTGAAATCGGTGCGTGTCATTCGGCTGCGTCGTTTGATATTCTGAATGACTTTTCTAAAGTTGGAGTTGCTCCACCCCCGACTTTCGAAGGTTTTGACAAGAACAACTCTAGGAATCGGTCAAGTTTGTTTGCCTTAGAGCAACGTCGATGAACCATGTAGCTTCACGATGAGGCTGTCGCGCTAATCCGTTCCGTCACTCGGAGCGGCTGACAATCGCCAATCTCAAGAACCGATCGCTTTACGGCAGGACGTCTACTCTTCTTGAAATGCTGTCGTACACACGGACGAAAAGCAAATCGAACATGCACAATTGTTCTGATTTGCATGTCGTTTGATACGAGGTGCGATAACGAATCCTTCGTGCTTCGCAGATACGTTGGCGGTCGGAGAGCGACACCCTTCTCTCCGTCTCCTGAAGACTTCTTTAGCCCCGCAAAAAAGCGGGGCTTAGAAATAATTGAAGGTCGATGGATAGTCTCGGGATGTCGAACGCGGGGCCTACATCCACACTTCTCGCGTTCCTCGTCCAAACTAAAACCCCGCTACTCCCGTGGCGGGGTCTTTTTTTCCTTATAAGGCGAATGCCTGACCTGCCAGCTTAAGTTCATTTCGCATCTACTTGCCGATCTCTGTTCCCGCCAGTGCGCTAACCGATGGTCTCAAAGTAACGTTCCGATTTTGAAGAACTGGACCTGGTACTGAGACTGTCGAGATTTTTTTGATTGTCTAAGTGGCTCTCTGCGGCGCGAGGGCCGGTGCAGGCAGACCGTCAGGCACGGGCTGTACCGAGTCCAGATTGACTTACCTTGATTATTTGGAACGTTTCAAAACGCGCCGGATTATTGCGATGGAGCAAAAATCCGAAAGGGATATCCATGCGAAAATTAATTCTAGCGGCCGCGGTCCTCGCTGTCGCTTGCCCGGCGCTGGCCCAACAACAGCGGCCCGCCAACCGTGACGCCAACACTCCCGCTGTTAACTCACCGAACAGTCCACCTAACCCCGGCGCCCCCGTGGCAGGCGCAAATAGCTTCACCGAAGGCCAAGCCAAATCCCGCATCGAAGAGAAGGGTTTCAAGAACGTGTCCGGGCTGAAGAAGGACGACAGCGG
>Ga0075370_10000432_pt1 | contig 15555 bp, 12 predicted proteins | sample EndMethybrTD3035_FD_71398 | JGI IMG/M metagenome (GOLD analysis project Ga0075370, IMG submission 71398) | Populus endosphere microbial communities from Tennessee, USA - Endosphere MetaG P. TD hybrid TD303-5 | ecosystem: Host-associated > Plants > Roots > Endosphere | place: USA: Tennessee... | reverse complement strand
ACCGCCTCCCGGACCGACAAGACGCTGATCGAGAGCGGGCGTTTCTACCCCAAGGGTACGAAGATCGCCGAGGCGCGCCTGCGCGAAGCCAACTTCGTGCCCTTGTCGCCCTTGAGTTTCTTGGAGCGATCAGCCAGCGTTTACCCGGGGCACATCGCGCTGATCTACGCAACACGACGGCAAACCTGCTTTGCATGTGTGAATTCTGGGGCGTTGCCGACCGGCGCTTTTGGTCCCAAGCCAGTTGGTCGTTTGCAGGACCTATTTCCTTGTCAGCAGCAGTTGTCCCATTTTCTGCAGTCTTTCCTTGAGGCCGCCCGCGATCACGCGTAGGACACCGGGCAACTCAATTTCCATCACTACGGCGGCGTCGAGCACGTGGATGACACCGGAGACCGTCTGGCCCAGCGCCGCGGCGCTGAAAATGAGCCGGTCGCCATCCCAGCGCTCGCTGCGGGCCCCGCTGCTGCCCGGCAAAAGGTTGATGATCTTCGCGAAACCGGCCTCGATGCGGCGTCGGGCCTCTGCGCGGCCGAGCTGATGTGGAACGCTAATGATGATGGGCGTGGCCATGGAAACTACAGTGCCGCGAATCGTCGCGCTGGGCAAGGGGTTGCACGAGGCGATCGGCCGGCCGATCGCCGGCGGCGGCTTGACGCGGGTCTGGGCATCCCCCGCAGCCCGCTCCCCGGTATCGCGCAGGCGGGCACGAGTTTGCCGGGGTGGCGCTTAGAGCCCGGGCCTCGAAGAGTCCGTGGCGCTTCCGAAATGGCCCCTTTAAGCCCAATTGGAATATAGGGGGCCTCTTAAATGCAAGGCAGTGATATAATTGCGGTTGTTGCACTCACGGCGTTTGATCGTCAGTGGCGCAACGCCTGCTCAGGGGCGGCGGTCCGCCCCCGCAGGCCTCGTTTTGCGACCTTTGTCGCCCTGTTGGTCTGTAGAGCTGCAGCCAACTGAGTTCCTAGATGCTCGCGCAGGTTGATTCAAGCCTGCGATCCTGAATGAATCAGATTCCAAAGATCGCCATTTCCATGGGCAAGTACGTCGTTTCGCCCGCGACACACCAGACCGAATGTGGCCGCTTTCGCGCCTCCTTCTCGGTCCATCGTTCCCAGGGTAACGGCAGCTACTGCCGAGTATTCCGGTTTGACAAAGCCTTTGCCTCGCGCGAAGCCGCACGGCTTTTTGCGGTCACCCAGGGGTGGCTGCAAACATGCATGCCGCACCCCCCGATGTGCTGATGATCTGCTGCCGCAGATCCCATACCCCCTTGCCGGTTGCTGCGGACTCCTGATCCGAACACCCGTGTTCCAAACGGCGCGACATTCGTTGCGCACCTTCATCCAGAAAGGCTCTTTCCATGAGCAGCAAAATCTACGTGGGCAACCTGCCCTATTCCGTGACCGACTCCAGCTTGGAGAGCAACTTTGCCGAGTTTGGCCGCGTCTCTTCGGCCAAGGTCATGATGGACCGCGAAACCGGCCGCTCCAAGGGCTTCGGCTTTGTGGAAATGGCTTCTGCCGAAGTCGCCCAAGCGGCCATCAACGGTCTGAACGGCACGTCTGTCGATGGACGCTCGATAGTCGTGAATCTGGCCCGTCCCCGCGAAGAGGGTAGCGGCTCACGTGGCTACAGCGCGGCTGGTTACAGTGCAGCAAAACGCTCGGACATTGGTTATGGCACGGGTGGCTACGGCGGTGGTCGTTACTGAAGCCGGTAACTTCCTCTGAAAAATCGGCTCTCCTGAGCCGATTTTTTTTGCCTGACCTTCGCCGGGTCTATCTGAGTCCATCTAGACCGAATGGCTGGCGCGCGGGCGAACTCAGTGCCGTGCGTATGCCCAATGCCTTGTACGAGTCGCTGCGCGATCTGGTGCGCGCCCCTGAAGACGCCGTGCGCGAGCAACGCAACGCACGCCACCGCCTGAAAACGAGCCTGACGAAGAATAAACGTTGCGCGCCGAGCCACGGCTTGCAAGATTCCCGGAACTTCGTGGGCTGCAGCTGGCGAGCAACGTCGGGACGTGTCCCCCGCGGAGCAAATGCGGGGAAGCTTGAGACATACGATTGCTTCGCGATTCACAGCGGTACGCGAGCGCACACCAGGATGGCTGCTCACCCGCAGGCAGACGTTCACTCCGACTCGATGATTCCGGCGTCGCGGCGGAGTTGTCGACAGAATCTCGCCGAGCTTCGTGTGGGTTTGCGACTCGCGCGTCAATCCCGAGTGCTGGCAGCAGCGACGGTCAATCCGTCCCTCACTGGCGGCGCGATGCTGCATCCCGACCGTGAGTGTCGGGCCCGTGCGCGATGCTTCAAGCGCTCATGAAGGTCATGGCCTCGATCGTAACGATCTCAACGGAAAAGCCCCGGCCGTTTCCAGTCGGGGCAAGAGGTCGGTGGTCGACCTTGGAGAAGGGTGGCACAAGTGAATTTCATGATGGCCGCTTTGGCGATGCCGTTCAACCACCCTCCGGCCTGAAGGCCGCATGGCGGCCCGCAAATCGGAATTTCTTCACAGTCGGGTCAAATATTTAACCATGGCCCGGAGTGGGCTGACCCGACAGACCTAGGCCGGTCGACGCCCGCGAGGCTTCCTGCCGCGCGACCACGGCACATGCCCCCCGTGCCACCCGGCGATCGCGTCGGCGACCGTGAGGCGGCCCTGGGCCCAGTTGCAATCCTCGTCCGGTGCGAACCTGAATGCCGGGTATCTAGCTAAGCTAAGCAATCGGTCATTTCAGTGAGCGCCTTCTCCGCCTACTGCTGCGATGCGGTTGTAGATGCCTTGTGCCTCCTCCAGTGTCTCGCCTGATCTAGGGCCTCTGCTGGATCAAGGTTCTCATGAACGCGAGGCTGGCCGGTGCCAGAGTGCGACCGAACCGGGTGACGATGCCCACCGACCGGAAGGTCGCCGGCTGTACGAGCGGGATAGCCGCCAGACCGCGCATATCGGCCAATCCGAGCGAAAGACGGGGCAGCGCAGCGATGCCGAGACCTTCCTTCACCAACGCGCAGGACACGGCCACACTCGGCGCGTCAAATGCCGCGCGCACTGCGAGCCTTTTCCGGACGAGGACACTATCGATGATCTGGCGAATGCTGCTGCCAGATTGAACGCCTATGTAAGGCCTTTCGGCCAGGATGGACCACGGCGCATTGGCGCGGGCTGCGACCGGATCGTCTTCACGGCACACCAGCATCATCGGGTCGTCCTGCAGCGGCTGGTAACGCAGCCGCTGATCCGGCGGCGGCTTCGCGCACAGGCCGAAATCGGCCCTGCCCTCTTCCACCGCGGCCAGGAGCGGCTCGGCCGTCAGTTCCTGCAGCTTGAACTCCACCTCGGGATGCTGCTGCCTGAAGGTGGCGATGGCCGAAGGCAACAGCGCAACATTCATGGACGGCAGCGCGGCCACGCTGACTTGCCCGCGGTACCCCTTCATGAAGTGTCCCAGTTCACTCAGTGCGCTGTCGAAGTCGCCCAGCACGCGGCGGGCAATGTGCAACAACTCCTGCCCGGCCGGGGTGATCGTCACGCGCCTGGTGTCACGGTCGAACAGCCGTGTGCCAAGCGCCTCTTCTGCCATCCGCAGCGTGCGGCTGAGTGCAGGCTGGGAAATGTCGAGCTTGCGCGCGGCCGCTCGGAAGCTGCCCGCCTCGGCGACTTCGACGACGACTTCCAGTTGACGAAGACTCAGGTTCAGGCGCATGCAGGGTCCTCGGTGATCCACTTAAGTTATCACAGAAAACCTGTCTCAGACATTCCCACATCAGTGCCAGATGCCTAGAGTGGACCCCTTCAAGGAGACAGAACATGAACACTGCGACAGCAGCCCCCCTTGCGGGCGTGCGTGTGATCGAACTCGGGCAAGTGCTGGCGGGCCCCTTTGCCGGCGCCATCCTGGCGGACCTGGGCGCGGAGGTCGTGAAGGTCGAGCGCGTCGAAGGTGGTGACGACGCACGCCGCATGGGCCCGGCCTATCGCCACGGCGATGCACTGAACTTTCACATCTTCAACCGCGGCAAGCGCTCCGTTGCGCTGGACCTGCGGTCGGAGGCAGGTCGCGCCAGCCTCGAACAACTGCTCGCGCAGGCCGATGTCTGCATCCACAACCTGCGGCCGGATGTGCCCAAGGCTTTGGGGATCGACGGTCAGACGCTGTGCGCGCGCCATCCGCGCTTGATCTACGGCGAGATTTCTGCCTTCGGCCACCTGGGGCCCATGGCAATGCAACCTGGCTACGAACCTTTGATCCAGGCCTTCAGCGGTCTCTCGAGCACCAATGGCGGGCCGGATGACCCGCCGCTTCGCTCCGGCGCCTCGGTATGCGACCAGGGCAGCGGCATGTGGCTGGTGATCGGCGTGTTGGCCATGCTGCACCGGCGCGCGCAGAGCGGACATGGCGGCATGCTGCAGACGTCGCTGCTCGAAACGGCCCTGGTCTGGAACGGCCAGAAGAGTGATGCCTACCTGAACGAAGGACGCCTGCCTGAGCGCCACCGGTCGGGCCATCCCGGCTTCGTACCCTACGAGGCATTCGACACCGCCGACGGGCCGCTGCTCATCTGCTGTGGAAACGACCGCTTGTTCGCAAAACTCGCGCACGAAGTGGGTCGCCCCGATTGGATCGAGGACGAACGGTTCGCGACGAATCGCGCCAGGCTGACCAACAAGGCGTTGCTGTTGGAACAACTGGAGCCGGTGCTGCGCAGCCAGGACCGCGCGCACTGGCTGGACCGATTCACGGCGGTGGGCGTCCCGTGCGCGGCGGTTCACACGGTGCCCGAGGCGATGGCGCATCCGCAGGTGCAGGCACTGGAAATCCTGCAGGCCGTGCCAGGAGAAGACTTCAAGTTGACGGCTCTGCCGTTCTCGATAGATGGCGAGCGGCCAGGCCTTGGCTGCATCGCGCCACGCTTGGGGCAACACAACGCCGAGTACGGAGTCGCCAATCCCGGCGATCCGCCTGCGTTGGTTTGATAGCAATCCCGAAGACCATAACAGGAGACATCATGACCATTCGAAGCAAGACCTTTCGGGTCGCTGCCGCAGCGTTGCTCTGCCTGGGCCTCGCTGCCTGCGGGGGCGGCGGCGGCGGCATCGGTATCGTCGGCGGCGCCGGCGCCGGCGCCGGCAGCGGCAGCGGCGGCGGCGAGCGGGCTCCCCAGCAGACGCTCACAATCAGCGCCACGCAGCCCTTCGCCAACGGCGCGAGCTTCGGTGCCGTCGGCGCCTACGACCAGATCACCGGCACAATCAAGGGGGAGGTGGACCCGAAGGACCCGCGCAACGCAATCATTCAGGACCTCGAGCTTGCGCCCGTCAATGCGCGCGGCATGGTGGAGTACACCGCCGATTTCGTGATGCTCAAGCCGCGCGACATGAGCAAGGCCAGCGGCGTGCTGCGCTACGACGCGCCCAACCGCGGCAACATCCTCACCATGCCGAGCCCGAGCACGACGGCGAGCGACGCGGTGTACCTGGAGCGGGGCTACGTGGTGCTGTACTCCGCCTGGCAAGGCGACGTACCCAAGAGCAGCCCGGCGCGCCTGACCGTGAAGTTGCCGATCGCGAAGAACCCGGACGGCAGCAGCATCACCGGCCCGTACCGGGTCGAGGTGGCGCCGACGGCGCCGACCGCGCAGATGACGCTTCCGGGCGGCGCGTTCAACGGCACCATGATGCCCTACCTGCCCGCCACGCTGGACAACACGCAGCCCGGCTTCTCGCTCACGGTACGCACCAACGAAACCGACCCGCGCGCACCGGTCCCTGCATCCGACTGGAAGTTCGCCAAGTGCGACAACGCGGCCAACCCCTTCCCCGGGACGCCCGACCCCGCCACCGTCTGCGTGCGCGGCGGCTTCCAGGCCAACAAGCTGTACGAGCTGATCTACCAGGCCAAGGACCCGATCGTGATGGGCCTCGGGCTGGCGGCGCTGCGCGACACGGTGACGTTCTTCAAGACCAAGGCCGCCGACAACGCGGGCACGCCCAACCCGGTCGCCGGCCGCATCACGCACGCGATCGGCCAGGGCACGTCGCAGTCCGGCAATGCGATGAAGACTTTCCTGCACCTGGGCTTCAACGTGGCGGCCGACGGCAAGCGCGTTTTCGAGGGGATCTATGGCCACGTGGCGGCGCGCCAGACCCACGTCAACACGCGGTTTTCCGTGCCCGGCGGTGGTGCCGGGGTGCGCACCGAGCACTACGCGTTCGGCCAGACCGCGCCGCGCGGCCTGGATGCCGACTACTTCGACGCCGTCGCGAACCGCCGCGGCGGCGTGATGACGCGCTGCACTGCCACCAACACCTGCCCGCGCTTCTTCATGGGCCTGTCGGGCACCGAGTTCTGGCAGCTGCAGGGTTCGCCCGCGTTGACCGATACAGCGGGCACCGCCGACCTTGCACAGCCTGCCAACACGCGCATCTATTACTACTCGAGCACCCAGCACGGCGGACCCGGCGGCGTGAACAGCATCTCGTGGAACCCTGCGCAGAGCACCTACCCGCTTGGCACGGTCCCGCATCACAACGACACCTTCCGCGCGCTGTTCATCGCGCTGGAAGACTGGGTGGTGCGCGACGTGACGCCGCCCGACAGCCAGGTTCCGCGAATTGCCGACCGCACGCTGGTGCGGCCCAGCGAGCTCACCGTGCCCGTGATGCGCGGCGTGACCTGGCCCGTCAACGGCGTGGCCAGGCCGATTCCCGAATTCCAATACCGCGGCCTCTACAACGAGTACGCACTGCTCGACTTCGGGCCGCAGTACCGGCCCGAGGACGAATCCGGCATCGTCACGCTGCTGCCCCCGAAGCTCCTGGGCAAGAACTACGCCATCCTGGTCCCGCAGCTCGACGCCGGCGGCAACACGATCGCCGGCATCCGCAGCGTGGAAGTGCAGGCGCCCCTGGGCACCAGCCTGGAGTTCAACTACGACGCCACGCCCGGGATCGTGGACCTCACCCTCATCTGGGGCGCGTACATCCCGTTCCACAAGACCGAGGCGGCGCGCCTGGCCGCGGGCGACTCGCGCCCCTCGCTGGAAAGCCTGTACGGCACGCAGCAGGGCTACGTGGCGGGAGTGCGCGCCGCCGCGACGCGCCTCGTCGCCCAGCGCTTCCTGCTGCAGCGGGACGCCGACCGCCTGATCCAGAACGCGATCGACAACCCGGTGCTGCCTTGACGCGATAGCCGGGTGACCTCGGCCTTGCTTCGAGTGGTCCCGGCTTCGTGCTCTTCAAAGCCCAAGCATGCGATTCCATCGCGCCCTTCACCAGCGTTATCCAAAACCAAGGAGACATCATGAACTTTCGAATCAAGCCCTCTTTGATCGGGGTCGCAGTGACCCTCGCGGTCCTGGCCAGCACCCTGGCCAGGGCCCAGGACTATCCGAGCAAGCCGATCACCTTCGTCGTACCGTTTGCGGCCGGCAGCGGCACCGACCAGATGGCTCGCGTATTGGCCCAGGTGATGGGTGACGAAGTCAAGGTGCCCATCGTGGTGGACAACCGCGCCGGTGCCAGCGGCTTCCTTGCCGCGCAATACGTGGCCAAGGCGCCAGCGGACGGCTACACGGCCCTGATCACAACCAACACCACCCAGTCGGCGAACGAACACCTCTTCAAGAAACTGCCCTACGACCCGGTGAAGGACTTCGCGCCGGTGAGCCTGTTGTCCAAGGGCTACATGCTGCTGTTGGTGCGCCCCGACTCGCCCTTCAAGTCGGTAGGAGACCTCATCGCCGCCGCCAAGAAGTCGCCGGGCAAGCTGAACTTCGGCAGCGGCTCATCGTCCAGCCGCGTAGCCAGCGAGCTGCTCAAGCAAATGGCGGGAGTGGACATGGTCAACGTGCCGTACAAGAGCAATCCCATGGCCATCACCGACCTGATGGGCGGGCAGGTGGACTTCATGTTCGCCGATGCCCCCACTGCACTGCCCCAGGTGGAAGGCGGCAAGCTGCGTGCGCTAGCGGTGAGCGGTCCCAAGCGCATTGCCGCGGCCCCCAACATCCAGACGGTGGACGAGGCCGGCGTGAAGGGCTACGACATGTCGTATTGGACGGCGGCCTACCTGCCGGCCCGAACCCCGCAGGCCGTCGTGCAGAAATTCAATGGCTGGTTGGCGAAGGCGTCGGCCACGCCATCCGCAAAAGAGTTTCTGGCCAAGACAAGCCAGGAGGAGGCCTTGAGCACGCCCGAGCAGTTGGCGCAATTCCAGGCGAACGAATCCAGCAAATGGGGTCGCGTCATCAAGGCCGCGGGCATTCAGCCTGAGTGAATCGAGCCGCAGCAGCCCACCCTTTGGAGAGTCAGACCGTGAACAAGACCATCCGCATCGGCGGCGCCTCCGGCTTCTGGGGCGACAGCAGCGTGGGCGCCACACAGCTCGTGCAAAGCGGCCAGATCGACTACTTGGTGTTCGACTACCTGGCCGAACTCACCATGTCCATTCTGGCTGCCGCGCGCATCAAGAAGCCAGAGCTCGGCTATGCCACGGACTTCGTGTCCGTCGCCATGAAAAGCGTTCTCAAGGACGTGGTGGCCGGGAACATCCGCGTGGTCAGCAACGCCGGCGGCGTGAATCCGCAGGGCTGCGCCGATGCTCTGGCCGCGCTGGCCAAGGAACTCGGAGTCGATGTGCGAATTGCTGTTGTCACCGGCGACGACGCGATGCCTTTGCTCCCCGAACTGCGCAACCTCCAGCCACCCATCACAGAGCTGCAAAGCGGCGCGCCGCTACCTGCCAAGGTCGTCACCGCCAATGCTTACCTGGGCGCCTTTCCCATTAAGGCAGCACTCGACGCTGGCGCGCAGATTGTCATCACCGGCCGCTGTGTCGATTCGGCCGTGACACTGGGCGTGCTGATGCACGAGTTCGCCTGGACGCCGCACCAATACGATGAACTGGCCGGCGCCAGCTTGGCCGGCCACATCATCGAATGTGGCTGCCAGGGCACCGGCGGGCTCCACACCGATTGGAACTCGGTGCCCGACTGGGCCCACATCGGCTACCCCATCGTCGAATGCTCGGCGGACGGAAGCTTCAGTGTCACCAAGCCGGAGGGCACCGGTGGACTGATTGCGCCGCAATGCGTGGCCGAGCAATTGCTGTACGAGATTCATGACCCGGCCAGCTACTTGCTGCCTGATGTGGTGTGCGACTTCACGCAGGTGCAGATCATCCAGACAGGCCCGGAGCATGTGCGGGTGATGGGCGCGCGCGGCCGAGCGCCCACCAGCACCTATAAGGTCTCAGCCACCTATCTGGATGGCTTCAAAACCTCGGCGCAACTGACCGTCATCGGCTTCGAGGCTGCAGCCAAGGCGCGGCGCACGGGCGAGGCGATCCTGGCGCGGGTGGGTGAGTTGCTGGAAGCACAAGGGCTGCCGCCCTTCAGCGCGACCCACCTCGAGGTGCTCGGCGCCGAGTCTTGCTACGGCCCGCTCGCCAACCCCGCCGTGGCGCAGACCCGTGAAGTGATCTTGCGCCTGACGGCGCGACACATCGACAAGTCGGCCTTGCAACTTCTCGCATCCGAAGTGGCGTCCGCCGGCACCTCCTGGGCGCCCGGCACGACTGGGTTCGGTGGGCGACCGAGTGTTTCACCGCTGATCCGGCAATACGCCTTCCTGATGGACAAGAGCAAATTGAAGCCCGCCGTGGTCCTGAACGGCATAGCGATTTCAATGCCCGCAGACCCACCAGGGCGTGACATTCCATCGCGAGTAGTTAGCAAACCAATAGCACAAGCGGTAGGGGAGCCGGCTGCGCTTGCCGCCAGCGAGACGGTCGAAGTTCCGCTGATCGAGGTCGCTTGGGCGCGCTCGGGAGACAAGGGGGACATCTCCAACATCGGCGTGATCGCGCGCAAGCCCGACTGGCTGCCCGTGCTGCGTCAGCAACTGAGCGAAGCGCGAGTGGCCGAGCACCTGTCGCACTTGATCGAGGGAAAGGTCGCGCGCTACGAGTTGCCAGGCATCGCGGCATTCAACTTTGTGTGTGAGCATGCGCTGGCGGGCGGCGGCATGGCGTCGCTACGCAACGACTCGCTGGGCAAGGGCATGGGGCAAATCCTTCTGGCGCTGCCGGTGAAGGTGCCCAAAGAGTGGTTCTCGGAAGCATCGTAGATGGCCTCCGTATGGCGCCGATGACATCGACGACACACCTCTTTCAAGGATCGCAGCACAACTTTGAGTTTGATTTTCATGGCCGCCACATCATGGTGTTTGGCGGCACCACCGACATCGTCGACCGGGTTGGCGAGCTTCAACGACAGCGCATTCGCTGCGGTGGCCGACGTGCGCGATGAGGCTAGCGGGGCCAAGACACCGCGGCGCAGAAGTCGTTCAACAAGATCCGGGCACCCGGACTTCTGGATACTGGGGGCCGCATCGGGGTTCGCACTTGCGGCGGGCTCGAAAAGCGCCATGGCGATGAGTGAGGGCTGCCGCTCCGTCGGGCACGCCAGTGCGCCAGGATCAGACAAATGGGCCAAACGCCATGCGTGGGCCTGGCGGTCCGGGCGGATTACCGGTCCTGCCAACTCGCGGCGGTCACGAGGTTATGGGGTTGCACCCCGTTGTTGACGCACGTTTTCACACGACCTCTGTCGAACACTCAGGCGTCCGGGCTTTCCAATGCCTCCATCGCCCCACTTGAGCAACAATCCCCCAGTCACACCGAATCGGAGGTGAAGTATGAATGTCACCGTTGCAAACCTGCAGGCCTTCGCCGATGCTTGGAACAGCCACGATGTTGAATCGCTCATGAGCTTCATGACGGACGACTGTGTGTTCGAAGCGTCCGCCGGCCCCGACATCTGCGGAACCTCCTACACCGGCAGAAAGGCCGTCCGGGCCGGATTTTCCGACGTTTGGAAGACATTTCCCGACGCGCAGTGGCTTTACCCTCGTCACTTCGTTTGCGGCGACCGCGGGGTGTCCGAATGGACATTCACAGGAACGCGGGCGGACGGCTCGCGCGTCGAGGTCAACGGATGCGATGTGTTCACTTTTCGGGAGGGAAAGATTGCGGTCAAGAACTCGTACCGCAAGAATCGCCCACCACTTCCGGCCAGATAGCGCTCACCTTCAACCGTTGCCGTCGGAGCTTGGCCGGATGGGAGCCTCGAGTCCGACCGTCCGCTTTGGGGGCTCGTGTCGCTGCATCCGAATAAGGTCGCGCGGCCGCCGCTCTTGGGCGCGACCGCCGGTAGCTCTGTTGGCCACGCCTCCCGCCTCAGCAGGTGTATTTCTTGTCGGAGCCTTCTTTTTGACCGGTGCCTCGGCCATCTATTTCGACATCGATTTCACGGGCACCATGATGTGGGCATAGGGCGTTCCCTTCCACATCACCCACGGACCACCCTTGGTCCAGTCCGTCGGATACGAGTCGAGCTGACTGACGTCCGTCGGCAGCAGCATGATGTGCGGTCCGCTCACAACCCAGTGGTTGTCAGCAGTCCGTTTGGTGGCATATGGATCTGTGTTGCTGGCGCCCTTGTCGCCATTGAGCATGTAGGCCACGCCGACCGTTTTCGGCTTCGGCGGGTCCTTTTTGTTCATCCAGGCCTCGCCCCAGGCCTGCCACTCCTTGTCGAGGCACATCGAATCGCCGACGAGATCAAGCATGCACATCCAACCATTGGTGCCGGGGCGCAACTCCTTCATCTTGCCGTCGGCGCCCATGCCCATGACCGCGGCGTTGCGGCCGATGTCGGGCGGCGCGGCACTCGTCGCCTTGCTGATGACGGCGCTGTCGGATTTGGCCCCAACGGCCTTGGGCATGCCCTTGTGGCTGGATTTGGGAGGTTCCTGCGCTACCGCGTTTACGGTAGCGAGCATGAGCATGGCACTCAGAGACGCGACGATCCTTCGCATGATGCCTCCTGATCAAAACAACGCAGTTGTTTGTCAAAACGCAGCCTAGTGGCGGTGCGGTGAGTTGTCAAACGACAGTCTTGTCCAACGAGTCTTAAGCCGGAGCCCAGCGCGTGGTTTCAATGAGGAACGACGACTGCTTCAGGGTACGGACCAGCCCCCCGCTATGGGCCCTTTGCACCGACAGCCCGTCCGGCTAGAGTCGGCCATGAGTCAATCCGCCGCGAAGCAGTAGAACAGCCCGGCTCCGCCGGTCTTCGGCAGGTCATCCTTGCCGCAGCCCGCGGTGTTGTGCGAAGAGTTCCACGACACCGCCCAGGGGTCCTGGCTGGGGCCCGAGCGGTCGAAGTGGCCGACGATGGCCGAGCCGGCGCCATTCTTCGTCCACTCGCCGCAGGTCATGTCGGGCTGGTTCGGGTACGACGCGGGCGCGCTGCCGTCCGGTCGCGTGCCGGTGAGGATGTCGTGCTGGGTGGGCTGCTTGGAGCGGTCGTTCGCCACTGTGCCTTTCTCGCTCAGCGCGGTTTCCTTGTTGACGTTGTTCTTGTCGCCATGCAGTTCGGCCACGTTGCTTGCGATGAGCACGCCCTTTTGGTTGAACCACGGACCCTTGCCGATGCGGTCGCGCGCGTGCACTGCGGCTGTGTTGGGCGGGATGAAGCCCGTGCTGAGATAGGCGCGCCACGTGCGATTTCCCGCACCGGCGGCTGACGCCAGCTTCTGGCAATGCGCATCCGCACCCGCCAGGCCGCCCAGATTGGCGCCGTCGCCCGGATTCACGCTGGTCACGAAGAAGCTCATCGGTCCGGTCTTCGGCGCCGAGGCGCAGGACACGACAAGGGCGGCTACAGCCGCGGCCGAGACGACATACATCAGGCGATAGGTGCGTCGCATTTGCAGTTCTCCGGTGAAGCGGCCAATAGCGTACGTTGGGGCAGCAATATCATTCCTCGGGGGTTACCCGAGCGACCGACGCTCAGGTACTGCACTAGTCTGTCTCGCGCGTGGACGGAACGCTTCTCGGCCGCACACCGAGCGCAAGCTACGACCGCCGCTAAGGGACCTTCGCGCCGAAGGCCGCCTGGCTCCAGTCGGGCAGGATTGGTCGTTCGACACCGTTCATTGCCCTCGACAAAGGTCGATCTTGCCCTTGAGATGCGAGATGCTCGAGGTGACGACGACGCGCGATCCGGGCGTTTGGGCCAGCTTGGGCAGAAGCAGCGAGGTCAGCGCGAACACGTTTAGACGGTTGACCCGACTATGGCGACCCTCAGCAGTGCGCGAGCGGGCACCGTCGCATTGAGACCAGCCCGTAGCCGATGCAACAGCACACGACAACTGTTGCGGGTCAACCGGTGCAGGCGAAGTCCGTGAGCGCACAATGCACAGCTTGCGACCCGCGCGGTCGCCGTGCCAAGGAGCGACCATGAGCAATGACAGCCGATTCGTTCTTGTTACGGGCGCGAGCGGCGGTATCGGACGCGCCGTCTGCGCCCGCCTGGCGCAATCGGGGCGTGCGCTGGTACTCGCGGCTCGCGATGAAGGCAGGCTGCTTGCACTTTGCGACGAACTGAGGTCGGTTCGCCCAGGCCGCTACGAAGCCATCCCAGTCGACATGGGTGACGACGTCGCCGTCGCCGCCTTTGGTGAACGGCTCGTCGATCAGGGCATCGTGCTCGACGGCGTTGTAATGATGCCGCCGCAGCTGCCTCCGACCAACGATTGCCTGCCGCCCAACGACACCTGGCGCACGCTGTTCCAGCGCAGTTTTATCGGCCCCTTGGGGCTTCTGAAGGCGGTTATCCCTGCGATGAAACCGGACCCGGCTCAGGGCCGGCGCGTCAAGGTAGTGATCATCTCGGCCGTCACGTCGGTGCAAGCGCTCGGGAACTATGCGACGAGCAACGTTCTGCGCTGTGCCTGGCTGGCCGAGGCCAAGACGCTCGCTTTCGCCCTGGGCGAGCGTGGCATCCACATCAACACCTTGTCACTCGGCGGCACGTTGACGCCCGATTACGCGGCTTCGGTGCAACGGCGCGCCGATCAGGCTGGCGTCAGCCTCGCTCAGCGCCTGGCCGACGAGACCTCGAACATTCCGCTGGGCAAGTACGGCAGGCCGGAAGAAGTTGCTTTGGTCGTCGAGCAACTGCTCGGTGCATTGACGGATCACATGACTGGCACGAACTTGCTGCACGACGGCGGATTCACCCGCGCGTACTGAGAGCACTGCAGCCGGGCTAAGAGGGCGTGCGGTTGGCGCCCTCGTCCCCCTCGGCCATACTTAGAATGCCCGCTGTGTGAGGACCTGCCTTTTCCCTTCTACAGCGGAAGAGGCGATCTGAATTCGGCTTCGAGCTCCCTGCCGGCGTGGCAGCCGGCATGAGGCAAGCTGATCGGTCGAGCGGCTTGACAGCCGGAGGAACGAGCGATGAATGGAACCGAGACCAAAGAGGGTGACAGGTTCGTACGCGTCGGCACGCTCGAGGAGCTCGCCGCGCGGCGCATGACCATCGTGAGCGGCGGTCATCCTCCGATCCTCGTCATCGCGGACGGTGCGCGGTGCTACGCGGTGGACAACCGCTGCCCGCATCTCGGCTTTCCGCTCCAGCGTGGAACGCTCGAGGACGGCATTCTCACTTGCCATTGGCATCATGCGCGCTTCGATGTCGCGAGCGGGGGCGGCTTCGACTTATGGGCGGACGATCTGCCGACCGCCGAAGTCGAAGTGCGTGACGATGAAGTATGGGTGTCGACCGCGTTGCGCTATGCCGATGGGCAGACGCACTGGCGCAATCGACTGCGCGACGGGATGGCGCACGATCTCGGGCTGGTGATCGCGAAGGCGATCCTCGGCTTGCGCGCGCAAGGCGTGCCGCCGCTCGACCTGATTCGCGAAGCGGCGCTCTTCGGAGCGCGCGGACGTGAGGATTGGGGGGCGGGGCTCACGGTGCTCACTGCGCTCGGCAATCTGATTGCTGTCCTGCCGGAAGAATCGAGCTATCTCGCGCTCTACAAGGGCATCACGAAAGTCGCCAAGGACTGCGCGGGACAGCCAGCAAGGCGCGCGGGCCAGCCGCTCGACCCGGCGCCACCGGCCGAGACGCTTGCGCGGTGGCTGCGCCATTGGACTGCGGTGCGTCACCGCGATGCGATCGAGCGAACCGTTCTCGCGGGCATCTCGGCTCGACTGGCGCCGGCCACGCTCGCCGAGATGCTGCTCGCTGCCGCCACCGACCGCGTGTTTGCCGACGGTGGCCACACGCTGGACTTCCTCAACAAGGCATTCGAACTCCTGGATCTGATTGGCTGGGCGCACGCCGACGCGGTACTCCCCACGACGGTCGAGCATCTCGCGAGCGCCCGCGGCGCCGAGGAGTCCACTGCCTGGCGCCATCCGATCGATCTCATCGCCCTTTCCGCCGACGCGGCCGCAGAATTCCCTTCGGCGATCGCGATCGGCGGACGCAGCGCACGCCCGTGGAGCGGCACGATCGCGCTTGCCGAGGCGCTCCTCGGCGACAGCCCCTCCGCCATCGCGCAGGCCATGATCAAGGCGATCGCTGAAGGTGCCGCGCCACCCGATCTCGGCCGCGCCCTCGCCTACGCTGCGGCATTGCGCGTGGCCCGGTTTGGAACCTCGAACGAGCATTCGGACTGGGAAGCGGCCCA
>Ga0075370_10000431_pt1 | contig 15570 bp, 11 predicted proteins | sample EndMethybrTD3035_FD_71398 | JGI IMG/M metagenome (GOLD analysis project Ga0075370, IMG submission 71398) | Populus endosphere microbial communities from Tennessee, USA - Endosphere MetaG P. TD hybrid TD303-5 | ecosystem: Host-associated > Plants > Roots > Endosphere | place: USA: Tennessee... | reverse complement strand
GGCCCCGATCCGGTGACGCCGAGCATGTCGTAGGTCGTGCCGCGGCTGCGCACTGGAAGGCCGCCGTAGCCCGTATCCTTGAGTTTCTCGACACCCATCGCGAGCGCAATGTCGGCTGCGCCGCTTGCCACCGCATAGACAGCGCCGCGAAAGCTCTCGGTGCCGCTGGCGCAATAGTTCTCGACTTTCGTCACGCCGATGTTCGGCAGCCGCAACGCGATCGACAACGGCAGCCCGGAAGGACCGATATTCATCGCGTCGAAACCCACCCCGAGCCACGCCGCGTCAATCTGCGATACGTCGATGCCGGCGTCGGCGAGCGCTTCGTCGAAGGCCTCGACCATCAGGTTGTCGGCGTCAGCCTCCCACCGTTCGCCGAAACGGGTGCACCCCATCCCGAGGATCGCGACCTTGTCCTTGATGCCTTTTGCCATCTGACCACTCCTTGGCGCCGTTAACGAACGGGCGCCGCCTTCCAGAAATATTTGGTGAAGCTGCGTACCTCGTCGACCGCCTTGATGCGGAAGACCATCTGCATATCCGCGCCCACCTCGGGTTCTTCAAAAACGTCGGCGAATTCGGCGATCAGACGGCCGCCTCCCTCGAAATCCACCATGCCGTAGTAGACTGGCGGACTCGGGCTGTACTGGAGGCTATCGGCGGTGAAGGTCATCAGCCGTGCTGGCACTTCGGCCAGCGGATAGTCCTCCTGCGTCCCCTGCGAGCGATCGTTGGGGTTCACCGAAATATCCGACTTGGGGAACTGCACCGTCCCGGTCTTCGTGCAACGCCCACCGATCAGACCAAGTGTGCCCTTGCGGTGACGCCACAGCGTGGTCGAGGGCTGCTTCTGGTCAAGCTCCGCGCGGATGCCCTTGTCGAGGTCCAGCCGGCCGCGATGCGCGAGCCAGCGGGTGTAGTTCTCGTCGACATACTTGCGCGCAAGCGAACCTGCGACACCGCGGCGCGCGGGCAGCCTGGCCAAGGCCTCCGTCGCTTCGAACACGATGATGTCGACGCCCTGGCCGAAGCCGAGCACGAGAATCTTCTCGCCCGGCGCGGCCTGTTCGAGCGCGGCCACGAGCATGACCACTGCGTGCGCCGCACCCGAGTTGCCCAGACCGGCGTCGAGCGTGTCGGCGACAGCTTCTGCCTTGATCCCCGCGGCTTTCGCCAGGGAGGCGGCAACGCCCTTGGTCGAGATCGGCACGATGAAGCGGTCGATCGTCGCGGGATCGACGCCGATTTGCGCGAGCCCTTCCTTCAACGTGCGCCCGCCGATGCCGACATGGCCCTCCTCGCGGACCCAGCGCGATTCGAAGACATAGTCGTACTCCTGCTTCGCCGAGCGGTAATGATCGAGAAAATCGAGCGTCAGGCTGTGCGCCCCAATGAAGCGCGCTACCACGTCGCCCGTTCCGACGAGCACGCCCGCCGCGGCGTCGCCCGATGACATCTCCAGCTCGGAAGTCGGGCAAGTGATGCGCATCTCGGACGCGAGACACAGGTGCGGTGCCTTGCGCCCCGAAGCCGCTTCGAGCGCGGCGCGCAGCGCGGAGGCGCCGGCCTTCTGGCTTCCCGTCACATCGAACGCCGCCACCGCGTCCGGCAGGTTGAGGGCTTCCTTGACGATGCCGGCGTTGAGCCGGTCGGCGAAGGGCAGCGTTGTCGACGCGACCGACAGCGAGCCCACCGTGGCGCGGTCGATACCGGTCAGCGCGTCGCGCCCCGCCTCGACTGCCATCGTCACGCTGTCCTCGTCCCAGTCGCCGATTGCGCGTTCGCCCTTGGCGATACCGCGAAGGCCCGGCGCGAACCAGGAGTTCGCCGCATGAATTGCAGCGCGCTGCAGGCGCTTGCGCGGCACGTATGCGCCGAAAGACAAAATGCCGATCTCGGCCATCAGATGTACTCCACGTAACCGTTGTTGAGCACGACCAGATCGCGCTCCACCACGCTGGAGCGATAGGCCGCACGGCCCTCGCTCTCGCGCCAGATCTCCGTACGGATAGTCTCGCCCGGGAAGACCGGACTGGCGAAGCGCACGTCGAGCCGTTTGACCCGCGCCGCGTCGTTGTCACACAGCGCCGCGAGCACCGCGCGGCCCGCGACGCCGAAAGTCGCAAGGCCGTGCAGGATCGGACGATCGAACCCACCCGCTTGCGCTACGGCGGGATCGATGTGCAGCGGGTTGTAGTCGCCCGACAGGCGATAGATCAGTGCCTGGTTCTCGCTTGTCGTCAAAGTGACGACCTCATCGGGCGCCCGATCGGGGATCGGGCGCGGCTTGGGTTGCGGCTCCGACGAACCGCCCTGCCCGCCATCGCCGCGCAGGAAACTCGAATTGCGCACCGTAGCGACGAGCTCGCCGTCAGCAGTGCGGATTTCGCGCTTCTGGTAGGCGACCGTGCCCTTGTCCGCGCCCTTGTCGAAGAACGGACCGAAGGTCGTCTCTCCAACGAGCTCGCCCTCCACCGGCAGTGTCCGGTGGAGTTCGATGCTGGTTTCGCCGTGCAGGACTTTCTTCCAGTCGGCACCGAGGTCGAAGTCCTTCCACACAAACCCCGGATAGGCGAGCGTCGTCGCCATCGTCGGAAGCATCTGCAGGTTTTCTTCATAGACGAACGAAAGATCGTCTGAGCCGACGCCCAGCGCATAAAGCATCACGTCACGCTGCGTAACGGATTGGCGCGATACGATTGGCGGACGCGCAACCAGCGCGGCTGGATCGATGGTCATTCCTGCCGCCCTCAGATCGGATCGTAAGGGAATACGTCGGACGACCGGGTGAGCGGATGCATGCTGGGACGCATTGCCGGAATCAGATCCGAAGCAATGGTTTCCGGCGTCCAGCCCTCGTTGCGCTGCATGGCACGAATCGGACGCGGCACCGAAAACAGCAATATCTCATTCTTGCGCACGCAGAAAATCTGGCCCGTCACGTCCTTCGCGGCATCGGTCAGCAACGTCACAACCAGCGGCGCGATCTTATCGGCAGACGACGCTTTCATCCGCTCGACCCGCTCTTTTTCTGCCTCTGTCTCGGCCGGAACCGTTGCGGTCAAACGGCTCCATGCGAAAGGCGCAATGCAGTTTGAACGGACGCCCGAACGCTGCATGTCGAGCGCGATCGAGTTCGACAGGCCAACAACACCCATCTTCGCTGCAGAATAATTTGCCTGGCCAAAGTTGCCAACAAGACCTGAGGTGGAGGTGAAGTGGACATAGGCACCGCTGCCTTGATCCTTGAAATAGTTGGCAGCCGCCTTCGAGGTGTAAAAATAGCCATTCAGATTGACGTTGACCACGTCGCTCCAGTCCTGGACGCTCATGCGGTGGAAGATGCGATCGCGCAGGATGCCGGCATTGTTCACCAGGCCGTCGATCTTGCCGAAGTTCTTGACTGCGTCCTCGATGACGCTCGCGGCACCTGCCGGATCCGCGATATTCGCGGCATTGACCACGGCCTTCCCGCCGGCCGCCCGGATCAGGCCGACTACTTCCTCAGCCGGACCGCCATCGGCGCCCTCACCGTCGGCCGAAGTGCCCAGATCGTTGACCACCACAGAAGCACCCTGCTTGGCGCAGAGCAGCGCGATCTCGCGCCCGATACCACGTCCCGCACCGGTAACCGCGACGACCTTGCCATCCAACCTTGCAGAATCACTCATCGAAAACATCCTCGTTCTGGCGTGTAGGGCCATCCGGCACGAAGCGCCTGGCATGGCATGAAAAAGGGCCCGAAGGGTTTGGCCCGCTTTTCAAAGCGTGTGGCAAATCGTCCCGGGAGGCCCGGAATGCCATTAGCCCTTAAGTAATCGACCTTGGCCCGCAACTGAATTTTGGCACCCCTGCCGCACCCCGCCAAATGCGCGGACAACTGGTCAAATATTCAATCTATCTTATTGTAATATTGATATTATTTTTGACGGCTGGTGCGGATCGTCAGTGGTCGGGCAACTGCGAAGCAGCGGCGCTTTCCCGTGTTGTGCAATGACCCGACAGCGCTCAGGCCATTGCGAAATATTGTGTTTTTAATCAGTATGATAAGCGTAGGTCGATGTTCGCCAAAAATGCAAATGGAGGCACTTTCAGGCCTGCAGGTTTGGGACCTCGCGCAGGGGCTTCCAAGGCCGCCAACGAATTTCGCATGGCCCCATGCGCACGTCTGTACTCCAACCCTGCTTAGTTGGGGCTGCACCCGCCGTCGCCGGTCACGCGAGTGCCACTTTTTGCCGGCGTCACATCGACCTTTGCCGCCCGCTTCGACATCATCGGCATGGTCCCGCCGCACGACGCTGGAAGCGCTGGCAGAGCCGATCCGAACACAGATTCCGGCGCCCGGCAGGAACGGTCTATTGGATTTGATCGCGCGGTAACCGTTGCGCACGCGGACCGATTGCGCGGGCCCCCGAGGAACGGCGACAGTCGAGCCCCCCACCGGACGCTGCCGATGATGACCGCACCGGACATCCGATAGCTGTGAAAAGGACAGGGTGTTGGGGCCAATGCGGCGGTCAGAACCACCATGCGAAGGCGAAGCCGCTTACGCGAAGATGACTAAGACACCATCGGCGAGACGATCACCTAGACGGCCGCGGATGCCCTCGATCCTGTTTTGGCTCGTTTGGTTCGATGGTGCTTACCCTGCGCGCGCCGAACCTTCGCCACTCGATAGATCATTGCGCGAAGCGCTCGCCTACCCATTCCTCGCTTCTGGACCAGAGTTCGCGCGCCCGCGCCGGATCGATTGCATAGGAGCGCACCCCCACGACATTGCCGAGGCGCTCAGCGCGGTCATTGATCGGCGAGACTTGGCAATCCTCGCAAAACCGGCCGCCGATCTCGTCAGCGCCAGCGACTACCCCTGCCCAGACCGTGGTTGCGGCCCCCTGCGCCGGTGTCTTGGTGATCGAACGGGGTAATCCCCGGTCGGCAAGGCCCTTGTCGACGGTGGCGACCAGTCCCTCGAGACCGCCTGCGCCAAGATGGCGAAACAATTCGGTATCGACGCGCCCGGGATGGACCCCGCAGGCGCGAATGCCGCGCGGAGCATGGCGTCGGTCAAACTCGACCGCGAAAAGCATGTTGGCGGTCTTCGAGCGGGCATAGGCCTGCCATGGGTTATAGGGCGTGCTTGCGAAATTGGGATCGTCCAGATCGACATCGGCGCCGCGATGCCCGGACGAGGACAGGACGACCAGCCGCCCGCCCGAGCGCATCAGGGGAGCGAGCCTATTGACCAGAAGGAAATGGCCAAGATGGTTGGTGCCGAATTGGGTTTCGAAGCCATCGGCCGTCTGGCCCAGGGGAGTTGCCATGACACCGGCATTGGCAATGATGATGTCGAAGGGTTTGGCCTGGCGAACGAGCCGGTCTGAACAGGCGCGCACATTGACGAATGAAGCCAAATCGAGCTGGACCAGCTCGAAGAGGTCCGTGCCCGTCGCCGCTTCGCGAACTGCGCCCAGCGCCTTTTCCGCTTTGTCAGGATCGCGCGCCGCGCCCACCACCTGAGCGCCTCGCATTACGAGTACGCGCGCTGTCTCCGCACCGATCCCCGAGGAAACGCCGGTGACCAGCACCCGCTTGCCGCCCAGGTCGGCGCCGGCCAGCACCTCCTCCGCCGTGGAAGTCGTTCCCTGTCCCTCGGCCACGCCCATCTCCTCGCCGCGATCCCGGTCGGCTGTCGGACCCGCAATTCTTGCGCCGCCGGAAACTACGCTTGTCCGTGTTGTTTGGGTTAAACAGTCCGCACTGCCGTACCTATCGTCGGACCGGTGCCCATTGGCCCTAGGGCAACAACGCACGATGCCATGCCAATCCATTGCATACCAATTTTTTTCTTTCAAATTCATTATCTTACACGATGACAAAGACCGCCAACCAGGCGGCGGTGAGGGTTGATTGTCACCGGGAATCCGAGCAGGACGGCTGAACCGGGACAGGCCGCTCAGGGTCGGATCGCGGGATCCTGCGCCGAAGCGGGCAAAAATCGCGAACGGTGAATGAAAGCGTGAGAGGCCGGCTCAGCACATGAATCTTGAGATTAACGACGATCAGCAGTTGATGCGCGATTCCTTTGCTCGGCTGCTCGACGATCTCAGCTCGATGGAACGGGTGCGCGCCGCGCAGAAATCTGGCTGGGACCCTGAATTGTGGACAGGTCTTGCGGAGCTGGGTGCCTTTGCAATGCGGGTCGCCGAAGAGCACGGCGGACTGGGCCTGGGGACCTTCGACACCGCGATCCTGATGGAAGAAGCCGGCCGCACCCTGGCGACAGGGCCGATCGCTGAAACGATCATGGCCGCGCGTCTGATCGGTGAACTGGGCTTCAGCGGACAGGCCGAGACCCTGGCTCGGATCGTCGATGGATCGCGCGTGGCGACAATCGCATTTCACGACGTGGCGCGCCAACCGGTCCAATGGCTTGCCGGTGGCCTTTGCGCAGACCTCGTCGTGGCCCGCAGCGGCGATGCCGTCGTGCTGGTCCCGCTCATGCCCGAGGATCGAACGCGCGAGAACACGCTGGCCGACGATGGCATTGCCCGGGTCGATCTCTCCAGGCGCAGCCACGCCGTTTTGGCTGAGGGTACGGCGGCGCTGGCAGCCTTCGCCGCTGCGATTGAAGAGTGGAAGCTCCTGAGGGCGGCCATGCTCGGCGGGCTGTCTCGAGCGGCATTGGGCCTCGCCTCGGCCTATGCCTCGGAACGTCACGCCTTCGGCGTGCCGATCGGTACGTTTCAGGGGCTGTCTCACCCGCTGGCCGACCTCGTGTGCGAGGTCGATGGCGGAAGGTATCTGGTGTGGAAGGTTATCCACCAGATTGCCAATGCGGAACCCAACGCAGCCGCGCATGTCAGCCTGGCGCTATGGTGGGCGGCGACAGTGGCTGCACGGGCCGGCATCCAGGCGACGCGCACCTTTGGCGGTTATGGCCTATCGACTGAATCCGACATTCACCTTTATAACTTGCGGGCCAAATCATGGGGCGGGATCGGCGGCGATCCCATCCAATATCTCGAACAGGCCGGACGCCGGCTGTTCGCGGGCGAGAGGGCAGTCCTGCCCGATGTCGGTCCGGTTTCCATCGACTTCGATCTGGGTGACGAGGCGCGCGCGCTAGCGAAGGAAGCCGAGGAATTCTTCGCTCTCACCCTGACCCCTGAACTGAGGGCCAAGGCGCATCATTCCTGGGACGGCCACGAGCCAGGCGTTCACAAGCAGCTTGCCAAGGCGGACCTGCTGTTTCCCGAATGGCCAAAGGAGCGCGGTGGCCGGGGAGCATCTCCCTATGCCGTCTATGCCGCCAAGCAGGCGTGGTCCGACAATGGCTGGACCAGTTATCCCATCGGCGTGGGTTTGATGGTCGCTACGATCCTCGAACGCTTCGGCAGCGAACAGGCCCGCAAGGACATCCTCGAGCCGCTGCTGGCGGGCGACATCATTTGCTGCCTGGGCTATTCCGAGCCCGGCTCGGGCTCTGATGTGTTCGCGGTCAAGACCAAGGCGACACGCGATGGTGACGGCTGGCGGATCGACGGGACCAAGATGTTCACCAGCGGTGCCAATATCGCGAGCCATGTGCTGATGCTCTGCCGCACCAATCCCGATGTGCCCAAGCACAAGGGACTGACCATGTTCATGGTCCCCATGGATGCACAGGGTGTTGAAATCCAGCCGGTTCACACGTTCATGGAAGACCGGACCAACATCACCTTTTACGATGGTGTGCGCATCCCCGATGCCTATCGTCTGGGCGAGGTCGATGGCGGCGTGAAAACCATGAGCGCGGCCCTTGAACTGGAACAGATGTCGACATCTGCCCGTTCGCTCTGGGCGCTGGCGGATGCGGCGGAGCAGCTTTGCCGCACGATCGAGCGCGATGGCCGTCCGCTGATAGAGAGCTCCGGCGCACAGACGCGTATTGCTCGCACGATCGCAGACGCGCTCGCTTCCGAAATGCTGGGCATGCGTGCTTTGTGGGGCATTCAAAACAAGCGCGACCTGCCGGCCGCCGGTCCGATGTCCAAGATGTTCTCGTCGGAACGGCTCGTGCGCGATGCGAGCGATCTGCTCGACCTGACATCGCCGGAATCGCTCTCGCAGGATGAAGGCCCCGCCAAGGCGATCAACTTTGCCTACCGCTATTCCCACGGCACCACGATCTGGGCCGGCACCAGCGAAGTCCACCGTTCGCTGATCGCCGAGCGCGTGCTCGGCCTGCCGCGCAGCCGCAATTGAGAACAGGCATGGCACATTGAAAGCCGGGCAAAAAAACAAGGCCGCCGACGAGGGGAGAGCTGATGTCCTATTTTGGTGAACTCGTGTCCAACTGGAACAGGCTTCTGGGCACCTGCATCGCGCTTGGCACGGGCGCGGCCCTCAGCTTCTTTACGGTAAGCCTGTTCGGACCAGCCCTGATCGCGGATCTCGGCTGGTCCAAAGCCAATTTCGCGCTGATCGGCTCGGTCCCGCTGATTTCGGTCTTCACCCTGCCCTTTGTCGGGCGCTTTGCCGACAAGGTTGGGCCGCGCGTCGCCGGCGCCTTCGGTTTCACCATCCTGACCGCCTGCTTCCTGTGCCTTGCCATGATGAGCGGTAAGCTTTGGGAGTTCCTGGCAATCAACGCGGTTCTGGGCGTGTTCGGCGTCATGACCAGTTCGCTCGTCTTCGGGCGGGTGATCGTTGATCGGTTCGACCAGGCGCGCGGCATTGCCCTGTCGGTCATGATGAGCGCATCTCCTCTGGCCGGTGCCCTGGTCACGCCGCTGATCGGAACCATCATCGCCGATCATGGCTGGCGCGCAGGCTATTTCACTCTTGCCGCCATGAGCGCGACTGGCGGGATGATCGCCCTCGGCCTGATCGGAAAAACAGCGACGGCAGGCACCGGGTCCTCGCGCGCTCCGCTTAAGCTGAGCTGGGCCGACCTTCTCAAGTTCGCCCGCAATCCCGTGTTCCTTATGCTTATGGGCGGCATGCTGCTGGTGAACGTGCCGCAGACCTTTGCCTCTTCGCAGCTCAAGCTGGTTGCGCTCGACAAGGGGCTGAGCGATTCCTCGGCGACCTGGCTCGTTTCGCTCTATCCGCTGGGCTCGATCGCGGGCCGTTTCATGTGCGGACTGGCGCTCGATCGGATCAGATCTCATCTTGTCGCGCTGGTAACACTGGGCCTTCCTGCCCTGTCCTTCATCGCCTTCACCACCAGTGCTCCGGGGATCTGGCTGCTGGGTCCGGCCATACTGCTCATTGGCCTCGCGCAGGGAGCCGAGGGTGATGTCGGTGCCTACATCATCTCACGCCAGTTCGATGCCACCAACTTCAGTCTGCTCTATGCCTTCATGAACATGATGGTGGCTGCGGGAACCGCGATCGGAGCTCTGTTTCTCAGCGCCACCCTGCACCGCGGCTTCGATTTTCAACCCTACATCGTCGCATGCGCGATCACGTCTCTCATCGGTGCCCTGCTTTTCGGCATGACCGGCGTTGTCGGCAAGGGCCGGTCTCCCGATGGCATCAGCCAGCAAAACACCCTCCAGGAAACCTGACATGACAAAAGCCTATATCATCGACGCGGTCCGCACTCCGCGCGGCATCGGCAAAAAGGGCAAGGGTGCGCTTGCCGATATGCTGCCCCAGCATCTGGCCGCGACCGTTCTCAAGGCGCTCAAGGACCGCAACGACCTGCCCGAGGATGCAGTGGAGGACGTGATCTGGGGCACTTCGGCGCAATATGGCCTGCAGGCGGCCGACATGGGGAGAATGGCCGCGCTTGACGCGGGCCTCGGCGTGGGCACCAGCGGCGTCACGCTTGATCGGTTCTGCGGCAGCAGTCTGACCGCCACCAACATCGCCGCGGCCACGATCATGTCGGGCATGGACGACCTGCTCATCGCTGGCGGCGCGGAAATGACATCTTTCACCGCAGATTGGGGGGGGCGCATGCGCGAGGCCGGTCTCAGCCTGGGCCTTGGCGGTGCCAATCCCCGCTTGCAGGCGAAGTTTCCGCAGACTCATCAGGGCGTCGCAGCGGACGCCATCGCCGCGAAAGAAGGTATTTCCCGAGCCGAACTCGATGCCTTTGGCGCAGAGAGTCAGCGCCGCGCAGGCGTGGCCATCAACGAGGGACGATTCACCAGATCGTTGGTGCCGGTGCTGGACGACGACGGCAAGGTCGTACTCGATCACGAAGAGTTTCCCCGGCCCAGCACCACACCGGAAGGGCTGGCCGAACTGAAACCTGCATTCGCCATGTTCGTCGACATGCCTTCCGCGCCAGGCGAGCCGACCTTCGGCGGCCTGATCAACCAGGTCTACCCGGACCTCAAGATCGAGCCCGTCCACCATGCAGGCACCTCGTCGGGCAATGTCGACGGCGCGGCAGCCTTGCTACTGGCTTCAGAGGCGGCAGTGAAGAAGCATGGCTTCAAGCCGCGCGCCCGCATCGTTGCCATGGCCAACCATGCCGAAGATCCCACGCTGATGCTGACCGCGCCTTCCGGCGCGGTCAGCAAGGTCCTGTCCAAGGCCGGTCTGACCAAGGACCAGATCGATGTCTGGGAAATCAACGAGGCCTTTGCCGCCATTGTCGAGAAGGTCATCCGCGATCACGACCTCGACCGCACCAAGGTCAACGCCAATGGCGGGGCAATTGCCCTGGGCCATCCGATTGGCGCGACCGGGGCGATCCTGGTCGGTACTGCGCTCGATGAGCTCGAAAGGACGGGTGGGCGCTATGGCCTGATAACCATGTGCACAGCGGGCGGCATGGCCCCCGCGCTGATCATCGAACGCGTCTGAGCACGCGCAGCTCTCGAAAAGGTCTGATACGATTATGGCGATAAAGGTAATGGAAGGCGTCCGCGTGCTCGAAGTGGCACAGTTCACGTTCGTTCCGGCGGCGGGCGCGATGCTGGCCGACTGGGGCGCCGACGTCATCAAGATCGAGCATCCGCTCCGCGGCGATACGCAGCGCGGGTTCCTCAACCTTGGCGGGGTCAAGCTCGACCCGCTGCGGCACACGTTGATCGAGCACCCCAATCGCGGCAAGCGCAGCGTCGGGCTCGACATCTCGACACCCGAGGGTCAGGAAGTGCTCCATGAGCTGGCGAAACAGAGCGATGTGTTCCTGACCAACTATCTCCCGCAGGTCCGCCAGAAGAACAAGTTCGACATCGAACACATTCGGGCAGTCAACCCCAACATTATCTACGCGCGCGGCTCCGCATTGGGCAACAAGGGGCCGGAACGCGAGGTTGGCGGTTTCGACGGCTCGTGCTTCTGGGCACGCAGCGGCATCGCCCACACCATGACCCCGGCTGAACTCGATGGACCGCTTTCGCAGGCCATCCCGGCGTTTGGCGATTCCATCGGCGGCATGTTCATCGCCGGCGGCATCTCGGCGGCGCTATATCATCGCGAAAAGACCGGCGAGGCACTCGAACTCGACGTCTCGCTGCTCAGCTCGGCGTCCTGGGCCTGCGGCGCGATCATTGCGCAATATCTGGAAACCGGCGTGATGAACCGCAACACGATGCCGGTCTCCGGCGGCAATCCGGTAAACCCCTTCATCGGCTATTACCGAACGTCGGATGGCGGCACGATAAATCTTTGCACGCTCAGCCCGACCGGCCTCATCGCCAGCTTGTTCGAACATGTCGGCGTACCCGAAGCGGGGAACGATCCGCGCTTCGCCACAGCCGAACTGCTGTTCAAGAACTCCGCAGCCGCCAGTGCAATCCTGGTTGAGGCCTTTGCAAAACAGTCGTTCGAATACTGGCGCCAGCATCTCAAGACCTTCAAGGGCCAGTGGGCTCCGGTCCAGAGCATTGCCGACCTGCTGACTGACGAACAGGCGCTCGCCAACGACATGATCCTGGAAGTCGAAGGGGCCGACGGCGGCAAGCCGATGAAACTGGTGCGCGGTCCGGTGCAGTTCAACGGCGAGGCACAGGTGTCGAGCCGCAGCCCCCAGGCGTCGGAACATACCGAACTGGTTCTGATGGAAATGGGCCTCGAATGGGACCGGATCGAGGAACTCAAGGCCAAGGGCGCGATTGCCTGACGCACGGTTGAGGCGGATTGAAACCGGCATGAACAATCAACGGATCGGCTTCATCGGGCTGGGCAATCAGGGAGCCCCGATCGCCCATCGCATCGCCGATGCAGGCTTGGCGCTCGCCGTCTGGGCTCGGCGCGCGCAGGTGCTCGATGCCTTTTCGGCAAAGGGCGCCGCCGCGGCGGCAAGCGTCGCTGATCTGGGCGAGGCCTGCGATCATGTTGGGGTCTGCGTCCTGACCGATGCCGATGTCGTCGAGATTTGCCGGCAACTGATCCCAGTCATGCGGCAAGGCAGCCGCATCGCCATCCATTCCACGGTATTGCCGCAGACCTGCATCGCGCTGGCCGCCGAATGCGCCGGCCGCGGGGTTGCCGTGATCGACGCACCGGTCAGCGGAGGCGCGTCGCGGGCTGAAAAGGGAACGCTGACCGTCATGTGCGGCGGTGATGAAGCCGTGTTCACAGCCTCGCTGCCAGTATTCCAGACCTTCGGCCAAGAAATCGTCTTGCTGGGGCCAATCGGCGCCGGACAGCGCGCCAAGATCGTCAACAATGCACTGCTCGCTGCCAACATCGCCATGGCCCACGCGGCTCTGGGCGCGGGCGAAGCCATGGGGCTCGATCGCGCCGCGCTGGCGAGAACCATCCGGTCAAGCAGCGGCTATAGCTTCGGTGTGGACGTCAGCGCTGCGGCTCCTACGCCAGCGGATTTCCGGGGCGGCGCGCTGCTTGAAAAGGATGTCGGACTCCTGGAATCCGCGCTTCCAGGACATGTCGGCACCCGTGCGCTCAGCACCGCCGCGCGTCCTTATCTCGCCGAAGCGACCCAAAGACCGGCTTGATATCAAGCAGCCGAGATGCTGGCCCCGCAAGTTCAGCAAAACCCGATTGCTTGCAGGACGGACTGAGAGGTTATGCGGCCTTCTTCTCGCGCCAAAGCCAGGCCTCAAAATGCAAAGGGCGGACGCTGACCTCTGCCAACCATCCGCCCTTTACGCATTTCACAAGCCCGATTTCTCAGGCAATTGCACGAGCACGCCAGAGGTCTTCCTTCATCGCCCGGTCCATTTCAGGGATGCGCGCTTCACGCTCGGGTTCGCCGAGATACTGTGCGCGGCTGTTGAAGTGGGCGATCAGGTCATCGGACAGCGGGGGATGCTCGCCGAAGATCGCGTCCATCGAAGGCCCGATACGCTGCGCAATCGCGTCGAGCTTCGCCTTGTCGAGGCCCAGGAACCGCATGGCGTTGCCACCCATGATCCCGATTGCCTCTTCCTTCGGAATGTCATGCAGCGCGTCGCGTAGCCAGGGAATCGTGTTGGGCCAGGTACCTTCACCGTGCGGATAGTCGCGGCCGAACGCCAGATGCTCGACGCCCAGATCATGGCGCAGATCGACCTCGCAGCGGCGGATGAATGACAGCCCATTCATGCAGTTCGCCTTGTAATATTCGCTCGGCCTCTGCTTGGCGGGGAGGCTGGCGCGGTTCTGCTCGAACTGCTCGTCGAGGAACTTAAACGTCGGGCCGAGCCAGTCACCGTAGATCTCGCTGAGCATGAGGCGCAATCTGGGGAAGCGGTCAAAGACGCCGCCCATCATGATCTGCCACATCGCGCGGCGCGGCTTGATGCTGGAAAAGATCTTGCCCTTGAAGAATTCCTTGGCGAGCCTGTCGACCGCCGGGCCGACATCACCTTCTTCCTCATCGATCTGGCTGCCGATGCGCTGAAAGATGGCACCCAGCTCGCCTTGGCCTTCGCCCTGGCCTGCATGCATCCACAGCGTGATATCGCGCTCCTGACAACGTGCCCAGAACGGATCCCAGTACTTGTCGAAAAGCGGCGGCTGGCCAGGATAAGCGGTGAAGCCCGGGACCGAGGTCGCCTTGAATCCGTTGTCGGCCAGCCAGTCGAGCTCGGCGACCATCTCTTCGACGTCGCGCCACGGAGCCGATCCAATGATGCCGATGAGGTGCAGACGGTCGGACTCCGAGCCGAATTCGTCGAGCAGCCAGCGGTTGTATGCCTTCACGCCCGCCTGGCAGAGCTCCATAGTGGTCGACCAGTTCGAAGACTGGTAAAACAGCCCAGAAGCCCGAGGGTCGCCGCTGTAGACGAATTCGGAGGCGATGCCTTCGCGGTCCATTTCCCTAATGCGCGTCTTGCGATCCCATACACCCAGAACACCGCCGTTGCGCAGTGCGTGGTCCTGATCGTATATGTCGTAGAGCTCGGAATTGTGCAGACGCTGCAGGAAATGCCCGCTTATCTTCGTGTAGCTGGCGTTCTCCTTGACCAGCGCCGGCAGGAAATCGTGATAGCGTTTGTCGAGAAACTTCGGCCAGGCCTCTGGCGGCATTTGCGCATGGCCGTCGACCGAGACGATTGTGAGCTTTTCCATTTCGTTCTCCCGAACTCAGCGGCCCCTTGATCGGCCTTCCGCGCATCGACGAATCAAAGTCTAAAATAAGTGTACATCGATGTACACTTATTTTAGACTTACCAACAGCGCGAAATCGCAAAGGCTTGAAGATTTGAAACATCGGCAACCAATTTTAAGACGGGACGCGCAGGAAAGGCTCGAGCGACTGATCGACGCAGCCGTCGAGCTCTATGCGAGCGAGGGCTACGACGTTCCCTTCGAGAAGATTGCCGAGCGCGCGGGAGTCAGCCGCCCCACCTTGCATCGCAACTTTCCGGACCGCGATGCCCTTTCCGCGGCCGTGCTGAAGGTCCACATGGATGAACTGACCGGCAGGATCGCCCTGTGGTCTGATCGTGATGATTGTCTGTTCCTGGGTCTGAAGCTGCTCGCCACCAAGACGATCACTTCAGGCGGCCTGGCGAAGATCGTGCCGATGCATCGCCAGGCTCCCGCTTCAAGCGAGACCTTCCGCCATTTTGTCGAACAGTCGCTGGCTGGACCGCTGACACGGGCAAAGGCGGCAGGACTCGTCCGGCAGGAGTTCACGTTCGACGACATGCACCGTGCGATCCTTATGCTCGCAGGAGGCGGCCTCGACAGCTACGGTAGCGATGTTGCCGCGAGCATCGAACTGTCACTGGACCTGCTGCTGCGCGGGATGATGCCTTCCGCGTCACCCCGCGCAGACGCTGTCCTCGACGACGCCCAGCCATCGGATCAGACCGCGAAGCTGTAGCCCCCGTTGACCGGATAGGTCTGCCCGGTGATCCACTCCGCCGCCCTGGAGCACAGGAAGGTGGCCAGCCCCGCGACATCTTCGGGCTTGCCATAGCGGCGGATGACATAGCGCGAGACATAGGCCTTGGCCCGGTCGGTCTGGACATACTCGGCAAGCTTTTCCGGCGGCAGCGGCGGCTCGAGCGTGGAAAGCGATATGGCGTTGCAAGTGATGTTCCAGCGCCCTGTTTCCTTGGCGATGGCACGCACGAAGCCCGCGGCCCCTGCCTTGGCGGTGGCATAGGCTGCCAGCCGGGCCTCGCCGACGCGGCCCGCGTCGGCGAGGCCCGGCTGGCAGCCTATGCC